>SMVB01309626.1_pt1 | contig 19198 bp, 28 predicted proteins | sample 2456461 | NCBI WGS metagenome assembly SMVB01 (sample SAMN11095934, study PRJNA526329) | marine sediment metagenome | biome: Marine sediment; feature: Surficial sediment; material: Deep marine sediment; isolation source: Hadal surficial sediment | place: Pacific Ocean | collected 2014-05 | depth...
AATTTGTTGTTTATCCACCCGACCTGACTCATTCCATCGCCAATGCAGCCACAGGCGTAATCTTCAATAATTGTTCGAGAATGGCATCGGTCCTTCGAATGCGATCCTCCATCTCATCTACTTCCAAGCTATCCGCAGCGAGTTGACGCATCAACGCAATGGCTTCAACGTATTCGGTTCGTGCGACTCCATTCAATCGCTGGTCCAAATAGGCAATACCGTAGGGACATGCAAAAAGCCTGTGATTCGCTCGCGCAAAACCCTTTGCGTCCAAACCTTCCTGGCTACCGTACAGTCCAACATTATGAAAGGACTGCGCGCGAAGTAGCTGGAGCAACAGAGCTCGATAGAACCGATCAGCAATAAAGTAGTCGTCTCTGGTAGCTTGTTCAGGTTCGAACAACACTCGCCTCATGGCCACTTCAGGCGACTCGCCGACTAAAGCCAACTCCCCACTAACCACAGATTCTATATTTGCGCTGAAAAGTTGTGCTCCGGTGATCTGATTAGATTGGATGATTTGAGTGCCGACTAAAATTAGTCCAGCCAATATCCCTACATTCGCCCCCAATTGAAGCCACTGAGTGAACTTACCCACCCTTCAATTCCCGTTGCTTCGCTAATGTGCGCACTATCCCCACCACCCATTACCAATCGCTAAAACGATTAACGCCAGGGCCACCCACGGCAAATATCCCAAGCATCTTAGAACAACGATCATTCGCTTGATCTCATTGGCTTCATTGACTCGCGGATAGGGTATATCTGGAACAGGTTTATCAAGAAACTCGCATAAACTCGGCCAGCCGTCTTTTGCTTGATGAATGAGTAAACGCTCCGGCGGGATGACACGCTTTACTGTCTCGATGTGCTCTCGGAAAACGTCTAACGCGTATTCTTTATCCTCAAACCTGCCATCAAAAACACCTTGCCAAACCGTTCGCTCAACAAACTCGCCCAGCGTCCGAATGCGTTTGGAAAGACGCAAGATCCAACCTGGAACGGCGCCGATGACAGAATAAATGGTCCCGATCACGCTCGTATACCAGGCTTGCGGATCTCGTACGCTGAGAATGACCTTGGCATCGGGAAAGTATTCCGCCAGCTCTTGGTAATAGGCCGAAGAAGGCCAGTCTACGCAGGCCTGAAAACCGGTAAACACCTCGTCCCAATCCATCTTTTCGCCGCGTGAGGCGCGATCCCAATATTCGATCTGCTTGAGGTTTACGCCAACTTCCATCATATGGTGGCAACGATCGTAACCAAGCTTCTCCAACGCGAGCTTCAGTGATTTCGTGCCGGTCCTGCCAAACCCTGCACCGATGACCTCTATCGACATGACGGACTCTCCTATGTAGGTCGTTCCCGCGAATCCACGACACCGCCGAGACCCACATGAATGGGCTCGTTGGAATTAGTGGCAAGCTGCTCATCCATCCAGCGCACGAAATCATCGCTGAACGCCCTTTTTGAAGTTTCCCACCACTGCCTTGAGCCACCTGTGGTCAGTGACGAGACCGCAGAACGTTCAAAACCTTGTGTCAGATTAGCACCGATGAAACCCAAAGATCGCTGTACATAAACTGTTTCGATGCGGCGAAAAGCCATCATCATGACGAAACCAAATCTTGCGCGTTCTTCCGGCGACAATGTGTCTAAACCATTCTGCGCCTTGAGCATCAACACCGAAATTGTTGGGTCTCCGGCAAAAAACTCCATATTCGAACCCATCGAGGAACTGACAGCTTGAAAAGTAGACGACGTCAGCGCCTTGGTATTCTGTCGAAGCTGGAATGCAAGATAGATGAGTGTCGCCCCGACCAGCGCTGCACCCAGAATTTCGCCAACCGCACCAATCGCCTGCCAGTTCATTGCCTACTCCAACGGATGCTACTCACGGGAACCCTCTGCATTCAGATTTTCCAGCAAATACTGCTTGCCGTGCACAGGTATCGGAGACTTTTCGGCAACCATCTGGTCATACGTTGCACGACCCTCATAGGAAGTGCGCAAAGCGATATGGTCCGTTTCCACACCCAGTGTCGCCAGACACTCCTGCACCACAATGCCAACCGAACTACCACCCCGCCAGAGACCGACGATAAAGGTCGGTCTGAATCCGCTGGCATAGATCTTCTCACCAAGGCGAAACCCATCAAGAATCTGTTCCTGCTCGGTGACATATATTTTTTCGCTGCTGTCGATGTGGCTACATTCCTGTGGCAAGCACGCTTACTATAGCAACAACTTGAGCGCGCCCAACAGCGCAGGAGCCAGGCATTTGAGCGACAAACTATATCTGGATGCACAGGAACTGCTCGAAGATTCTTTCCGTCTGGCCGCAGAGGTCTACCACAGCGGGTTTAAGCCCACCTTTATCGTTGCCGTCTGGCGTGGCGGCGCACCTATCGGTATTGCGGTGCAGGAATATTTTGCCTATCAGGGTGTAAAGACCAACCATATTGCGATCAGAACCAGCGCATACACCGGTATAGACGAACGCAGTCGCAGGGTTGCTGTATACGGGCTGAGCTATCTGATAAAAAACCTGACTGAAGCAGATAATCTGTTAGTCGTTGATGACGTCTTCGACACAGGCCACACGATCAAGGCAATCATTGACGAAATCCGGCATAAACTAAGACGCAATACACCCGGCGACATACGTGTGGCAGTGCCCTATTACAAACCCGCCCGTAACCAGACCGATCTTGCGCCTGACTATTTTCTGCACGAGACAACACGCTGGCTGAAATACCCTTACTCCCTGGAAGGTTTAACCCATGAGGAGATTCAGACTTACCGCCCGGAGATCTGGCAGATCATCGGCAAACACCTGACAAACAGACCGAATCTAAAATATGGATGACGCACTGCAATACCGCGACGTGCAGATGAATCTGGTTCGGCCCAAGGCTCCGGTCATGGGTACCGTGATAGCCAATGATCTGTGCATGCGTGGCAAATCTGCAAGCTTTGTCAAACATACTGTGATTGATGTTAGCGGCACGCCGTTGGCTGGCGCTTTCCAGGCCGGCCAGTCATTCGGTGTGATCCCACCCGGCGTCGATGCGCAAGGCAAACCACACAAGGTGCGACTCTATTCAATTGCCTGCGCTTCCTGGGGTGAAGACGGCCAGGCGATGCATTTGTCAACGACACCAAAGCGGGTCATAGACGAATTTATGCTGCAAAAGCTGGCGGATGATCCCGGTGATCATTCGTTGTTTCTGGGCGTGTGCAGCAACTATCTGTGTAACTTAGTCGAAGGCGATAAGGTCGCGTTGAGCGGACCACAAGGTAAGCGATTTCTACTCCCAAAACATGTCAACGAACACGATTACCTGTTCCTCGCGACAGGGACCGGCATTGCGCCTTTTCGTGGCATGCTGTTGGAGTTGTTGACCGGTTCGCAAGGCCCTGTCTCCAGTCGCATCGATCTCGTCATGGGCACACCCTACACAACAGACTTGTTGTATGACGATTTGTTCAGGTCTCTCGCTGCGGAACATCCGAACTTCAACTACCACACAGCCATCAGCCGAGAGGCAAACCCGCAATATGTAGGCCAACTCATCGGCAATGAGATCGACTACTTTGCCGATTTGTTGCAGCGTTCGGCCACGTTAATCTATGTCTGTGGCCTCGAAGGTATGGAAACTGGTCTTTTTGACACGTTGCGAAAACATGATCTCGCAGATGGCTATCTGACCAGGAAGGGCGAGCAATTCAAAGCCACCGAAAGATGTAAACTTGAGGTCTACTAAACAGGAGCACTAGATGGACGAAGAAACAGCTGCCCACATCAATTCACTGGAAACACACGTTGCACGCCTCGAAGGTATTGTTCACGTGATGCTCGAGGAACTTGAAAAAGGCACAATTCAAGACAATGCCGCTGCCATTCGTGCGGCTATGCCAAAGCTGGAAGAATCCTAGACGCTGAGCTCTATTTAGGTACCAGGAAACTCCTTTATATAAAGGTCTTGCTTAGAAAACGGGATTTCTATGCCCTCGGCAATGAAGGCCTTGTAGATCTGCACAAACAATTCGTGAGATATGCGGCCTCGATCCTGGGGCGCCTCTATCCATGCAAGCAGTTCGAAGTCGAGACTCGACGCACCAAAGCCGCGCATACGCACCCTCGGTGCCGGGTCAGCACATGTTTCGGCATGTTCATCCCCTACTCGTTGCAATACCGCACACACCTGATCCACGTCGCTACCGTAGGCCGCGCCGACCGGCAGGCGAATACGCATTTTCTGGTAAGGGCCACCACTTTCATTGGTGATCTTGGCATTCGCGATGACCGCATTCGGTACGGTAATTTCAACATCGGCGCGGGTCAGCAAGCGTGTGCTGCGCATGCCGATGCCGGTCACTTTGCCGCGTTCACCGCTATCCAAATTGATGAAGTCACCAATCTGGTAGGGCGAGTCGGCAAGGATAAACAGGCCGGAAAACAAATTTGCCAGGGTATCTTTGGCGGCAAAACCGACCGCGATGCCGACAATGCCCGCAGACGCCAGCCACCCCATCGGATTGATCCCCCAAACCAGTAGCAGCGCATAACTGGAAAACAACAGCACGCCGAGTTTGGCGACCAGGTCAAATAATGGAATGGTGCGGGCCTCCACCAGCGTGAAACTTGGATTCCGACTCATCCCATCTAACAGGTCAGTAGACAAGCGCAGCGCTGCCAGCATCCAACTGATGATTATCGCCGATGCAAAAATATTGCTGAGCCCGCTAGAACCGAACGGCAGCTCGGAGATTTGCACTGCCAGCAACAGACCCAGCGCAAAGGTGGTGGTGAACACCGGACGACGCAGGTGTTCGAAGATGACATTGTCGATATTGGATTTCGATCTGATTGCCAGGCGACCCAGCAGCGTGACGAATACGACCCGACTGGCCAGCGCCATCAAATAGAACACGACCACCAAACCCAGCGCGCTCAACAGTGGATACTCCGACAACATAGTCCAATAAGGCTGCCATGACTCCGGCAACCAGGCTGCCACATTGGTCATCTGACTGCCCAATGCTTCGGTATAAACTTCTTCCACTTGAGCTGGAGATTGATTCGCCATGCATCTTATCCTTTCAGTTAAACCCTCGAACCGGGAAATCCCGACCGCGCTGAATCCAATTTGTCTCGGGATAATGCGCCTGACCATCGACAACATGCAAAGTGTAGGCATGTCTCGCCTGGCTTGAACGATTGGCAGCACTGTAATGCGGCAGCAACCCATCGAAACAAATCAACGTATCCGCCGCCCACAGACAACCGTTGTCCAGGACGACATAGCCGTGCGCTTCGAATTGCTGGATTTGTTCTGCAGTCAGCATCAGTAAGGTGTATCCCCGCCATCCACATTGATCGCCTGGCCGCGAATTATCAACGCATCATCTGACAATAGAAAAGCGATACAGGAACCGGCATCTATCGACTGTGCCTGGCGTTGCGCTCCCGCCAGGTCAATGTCGAGCAGTGCCGCCCTACCTCCGGCATCAGCATCAGCCTGTGCTATGGCGGCGCTAATATCACCTGCGGCGCCGTCTACGAGATAACATCGGTCGGTCAACAGGCTCATGCAATAGGCACCTTAAGCTTGAATAATCGTGTCGAGCATGGCGGTCGTTCGCTTGATAAAGACTGCTCGCTCCTGCCCGGTGAGTGGTTGGTTCCTGATCAGGCGCTCGACCAGCAGGCCGATATAAGCCGCTGCCAGCACCCGAGCGCGGGCTGTCGCATCCTCCCCGCCTAACCAGTCGCGAATCGGCCCCAGAAAGCGTTCCTGGATGGCGACGTTCAACAGTGGCGCGGTGGTCGGCGAGGTTGCTGCACGCAGCAGAAACTGGAACCTGTGGACTCGCTCCTCATGCCGATACAGATTATCGGCCATCATAGTCGCGATTTCATGCGCCAGCGTACGACGGTCCCATTCGCCCAGAAAATCACTCTGGAATGACGCTTCCAGGGCCGATATGAACAGCGCTTCCTTGCCGCCGAAATAGCGTTTGATCAGCGCTACATCCGCACCTGCCTGAACAGCGATAGCGCGTAAAGTAGCGCGGTCATAGCCTAATTGCGCGAACTGCGTCTTGGCTGCTTCGAGAATCGCCGCACGAGTGGCTTCAGCGTTGCGCTTGCGCGCCTTGACAGTTGTGTCAGGCGCGGGCAGGGATGACAACGGGCATGGTCTCAAAGCCGTGCACAAAGGCCGAGTAGCTGCGCGTCGGTTCACCGACGACCTCAATCACCGGAAAACGTTTGAGGATCTCTTCCCAGATGATGGTCAACTGCATTTCGGCCACTCGATTACCAACGCACCGATGGACACCGAAGCCAAACGACAGATGCTGGCGTGGCCGATCGCGGTCGATGATATAGGCGTCAGGGTTGTCTATCACCGATTCGTCGCGGTTGCCTGAGATATACCACATGACGACACTGTCACCTTTCTTAATTGTCTTGCCACCGATCTCGTAGTCCCGTGTGGCCACACGACGCATGTGCGCCAGTGGCGTTTGCCAGCGGATGGTTTCCGAAACCATCGGCAGGATGAGGTCCGGATTTGCGCGTAGCTTGTCGTACTGCTGGGGGTACTTATTAAGGGCAAAAATGCTGCCGGATATAGTGTTTCGCGTCGTGTCGTTGCCGCCGATAATCAGCAGCACAACGTTGCCCTGGAATTCTTCCATATCCATGTCCCGGGTCGCCGGGTTGTGCGCCAACATTGATATCAGGTCGATGCCGGGCGCGGATTTTTTTCGTTCGTCCCACAATTTCTGGAAGGCGGCAAAACACTCAAAGATGGCTTTGCCTTTCTGTTCCCAACTGGTTACCGGTCCGTGCCCGGGCATGTTGGTGAAATTGTCTGACCAGTAAGTAAGCTTGCGCCGATCCTCGAATGGAAAGTCGAACAGCGTAGCCAGAGTCATCGCCGTGAGTTCTTTCGATACCAGGTCGACCCAGTCGAATTCCTCGCCGATCGGTAAGCCATCGAGGATCTGGCTTGCACGTTCGCGGACCAGGGGCGCCATTTTCTCTATGTTGGCTGGCGCGACCGTCGGCGTAACGGCTTTGCGACGCGTCATATGTTCCGGCTCATCCATACTGATGAAAGACCCGCGCTGTCGTCGCTTGCCCAGAATCTTCTCCTGCTCTGCCATCACCTCGAGATTCGTGAGGGCGATACCATCAGCCGATGAAAACGCTTCGTTGTTAGTGTCGATCTCCATGATGTCTTTCCAACGGGTGATCGACCAATAGGGCCCGAACTCGCTGTCCGCGGTGAAATGGACCGGGTCTTCACTTCGCAGCCGTTCGAAATAGGGCCAGATGGTGTCATCCTGGAAGCGTTTGACGCTGCCTGGATTAATATCGGCCAGTGGCGTTGCATAAGCCTCATTGGTGTCGATTTTGGCGGCGACGGTCATAGCTGCGAGTTCCAGGGTGGAGTCGCGGTTAATATGGTTACTAAAGAATGCTATGTCAATGCGTGTTGACTTAGCCTTCTACCTGGCTCTCCATGCACGTTTCATTGACCAATGACCATCTATCGGTAGCTACCGCGGCCTTTGTCGAGTACGCAACGGCCGTTGATGAAGCTCGAGTCGACGACTTTGTAAATCTGTTCACTCCCGATGCCGTGTTCTATAGACCCAACGTTGTGGGCCACGCCGCTATCGCTCAGCTAACGCGTGAAATGTTGGTCCAGTACACTGCGACCAGTCACCATATCTCCAACGTACGCATCCTTGGGGGCGACGATGAGGAATTTCAGGCAGCCTGCCACATTTATGCCTGGCATCACCTTCTCGATGGCACTGATTTCGAAATTTGGGGCCAATACCGGAGTCGGCTACGCGTTCACGAGGGCAAATGACGGTTCTCACGACATACCCTCGGTCTGCGGGTGTCCAGCCAGACGGCGCCATGGGTCAAATCGCGATGGTCCCCCGCCGCGCTCTCAACTGAAACGCACGCCCTCTAGAAGATCTAGATCCTAGAAAAACCAGCTGGCAATAGTAGCTGTGATCAACGTCACCACCGTACCACCTACCATGCAGACCAGACCAGTGCGGGCAATATCATCACGTCGTTCTGGCACCAGTGCACCAATACCACCCACCTGCACACCAATCGAGACGAAGCTGCTGAAGCCGCACAAGGCAAAAGTTGCCACTACGCGCGAGCGTTCGGATATCTGCGTACCGAGTTCCTGCAGTTCTGCATAGGCGAGAAATTCCGTTAAGAAGATCTTCATGCCCAGCAGATTACCCACCTTAGCAGCATACGCTGCATGGTCATTGCTTGAAACATATTGACGGACTCAGACGGCAACTTTTCCACTTCCCCACCCATGGTGACGGGTCGTTCCGTTTCTGGAACCAGTATCTTGGCCACGGTCAGCGCACCGGGTGCCGCCATTACCGAGGCGGTGACCAGATAACCCGCGTCTGCGCCCATACCGACATAGACGGCCAACATGCCGTCAGAGATTCCGCACCCGATACTGGCAGCACCCGCCTGACTAACCCCGCCGTGGCGGATTGCACGATTTGCGTCACCCCACTGCTCAATGCGCGAAGCGCGAGCTGTCCCGGCGCAAAACCCAGCACCACCACCGCGATACCCAGTTGCAGACCCTAGCCGATAAATACGGCGCGCCAATTAATGCTGGAACGATCCGTAGAAAGCAGCCAACAAACGAACAGCAATGCCGCGACCACTAACAATGCTCGAGCAATATCGATCGGATCAATCATGTTGTGGTCATGGCCTGTGTTTGTTCGTCTTCAAGTACCCGATAGTGCCCGGGCAAAAACCTCGGTGTGCACACGCAGAGAAATACCAAATCCTCATCGCCGGTGTTGCGAATCCGTTGTGGGCACCCTGGCGGAATCAAAACACAATCTCCGACGGTGACTTCGAAGGTATCGCTGCTGCCCAACTCCATGACACCGTGGCCGTGCTGAATCAGGTAGCGTTCGGCAATCTGCAAACTATGCAGTTGCGTGGTCTCACCGGGTACTACCCTACATTGCGCTATAGACACGTCTGCGCTTTGCTCAGTGTTGAGAAATTCAGTGATCGAACAACGCTCCTGTGTGTAAACAGGCGCCAACGACTCAGACCGAAATAATCCGCAAGTCTCACTCATGCAGAACAGCCTCATAAATAGTTAAGTTTGCTAGCGACAGATTCTACCTGCTCGGGAGCAACCACGCTAAGGTAGAGCAACAGACCGACAATCAGGACAATCGGCGTATGAAGCCCATTAACAAACTGCTGGACCTCAGCGCATCCCGCGTTTTAGTAACAGGGGCCAGCGGTACCATCGGCTGCGTCATCGCCAGGCGTCTGGCCACTGCTGGCGCCGATGTGGCGCTACAGTACAGACACAATGGCAGTGCCGTTGAACACCTGTTGGGCGAGATCGGTAAGCTGGGTGTTAAGGCAATAGTGGTTCAAACGGATCTGGCGGAAGCATCTGGCGTGGCTGAGCTTTTCGACCAGCTCGATGCACAAGGCTTCTCACCCAACGCTATCGTTAACAATGCGGCGGACCAGAGTGTTGCCAACCTCCAGGACGTGTCAGCCGAACAATGGCGACACATGATGGCGTCAAATCTGGACAGCGTATTTCAGATCTGCAAGCAAGCAGCGCCAGGAATGGCTGGCGGTAGCATCGTTAACATCTCCTCCATCGAAAGTTTAGACCCGACGCCAGGTCACGGGCACTATGCCACGAGCAAAGCCGGGCTGAACATGCTCTCCCGCGCTCAGGCGTTGGAATTCGGCAACCAGGGTATACGTGTTAACACTGTCTCACCGGGGCTTATTCGCAGAGACGGCATCGAGCAAGCCTGGCCAGAAGGTGTCGCGCGGTGGCAGGAACGTGCACCGCTTACCAGACTGGGCGAACCAGAGGATGTTGCAGACGCAGTGCTGTTTCTCCTCAGCGACGCAGCCCGCTGGATCAGTGGCGCAAACCTGGTGGTTGATGGTGGCATGACGGCACAGTCAAAGTGGTAATCACCTGGTATGGATGACCGACATCAAGCTCCTCTCTCACTCTCACGGAATCGGTCCACTCACGTGCAAACTTGCTGAGCACCAGCCTTGACCGAGGTATAGTTAACGTAATTCGGATACGGGAGCAATCCATGACCCTGTTGATTATCGGTGTACTGCTGTGGGCGTTTGCCCACTTGTTTCCTTCTCTGATGCCTGCACCGCGAGCGAGCCTGATCGGGAAGCTGGGTGAAAGCGCCTACAAGGGGGTTTTTGCGCTCAACATCGTTATCGCCATCCTGTTGATAGTGTTCGGCTGGCGTTCGGTGGAGATCGAATTCTGGTACAACCCTCCACTGGCTGGCGCCCCACAGGTGACCTCGCTACTGGTGCTGATCGCATTCGTGCTCATCGGTGCGGCCAACGCCCCGACCAACATCAAACGCTTTCTGCGTCATCCGATGTTGACCGGTGTTGTGGTCTGGGGCGTCGCTCATTTATTGGTCAATGGTGACAATCGCTCGGTGGTGCTCTTCGGAGGCTTGAGCATCTGGGCTGTGATAGCCATGTTCACCATCAACAGCCGTGACGGTGGGTGGACGAAACCCGATCACGTACCGTTCACGAAGGACATCGTGCTCGTGGTAACAGGCAGCATTGTGTTCGCGGTCGTGGTTTACTTCCACGAATACCTGGCTGGAGTTGCCGCCATCCCGGGGATCTGACGCGGCGTGTTCCATCAGACAACATTTCTGAGACTGCGGAGACAATCAGATCCAGGCCATCCTGAAGAGAGACTTCGCATTCCCATGTTGTTCTGACAACTTGGCGAGAACTGAAAACGTGCCGAGATGCAGTCGACTAGTGCTGAACGACGGTCCCGCCATCAACGTTGTAAGCCTGTCCGGTTATCCACGCGCCTTGATCACTGCACAAGAATGTCACCATGTGCGCGATGTCTTCACCGGTGCCAGGGCGACCCAGCGGGATCATTTTCAGCATGTTTTCCCAGGCCTCACCACGGCCAATGTCATCCATGCGGTAAGTATCGATAATGCCGGGACAGATTGTATTTACACGCACGTCGTAGCGACCCATCTCCCGTGCCATGCAAGCAGATAGAGCCTGAATGCCGGCTTTGCTGGCTGCATAGGCTGCGGTATTGGGTGGCAGCATCTTGCCCGCGATGGAAGAGATGTTGACGATTGCGCCACCTTCCCCCTGATCGACCAACGCACGCCCGAATGCCCGGCTCATATAGAATGTGCCGTTGAGATTCACGTTCATCACCTTGTGCCAGTCTTCGATGGCTAGATCCACTACCGGCACGCGATCCGAACCTCGTGCCGCGCCGGCGTTGTTAACAACGAAGTCAACCCGCCCGAACTTGGCCAGGGTGTCTTTCACAAGCTGATCCACAGAATCGGGATCGCTCACATCACTGACTAACGCCAACGCCTGCGCACCGGTTTGGCGCACTTCATCGGCGACAGAGGATATATCTCGCCAGCCCGCCTCTTTTTCATCTTCAGGGTAGTGCTCAACCGCGCGTCCGGTACCGGTCAACACGATATTGCAGCCGGCTGCCGCCAGATCTAGCGCGATTGGTCTGCCAATGCTACGCATGCGCCCTGCCCCTGTGACGACGGCGACTTTACCCGCAAGACCCGACAGCTCAGTTCCACTCATAACTATCCCTTCGTGTTTACCAGACAAGTATTCAGGCAAGTGTACTCAACTTGAGTTCGTACCGGGACCGTGTACGATCCTTGCCATCAATTCACCAGGAGTTTGCTGTGTTTCGAACCGTTTTATCTATCGTTGTTGGCGTCGTCTGTTTCGTCACTGGCGCAACTGCTTTCGCTGATGTCGAGGAAAAAATTAAGGCTGCTATGACCGGCGACTTGCGCTCCGAAGCCGACATCGCACGGGATGGCAATCGAAAGCCTGTACAAACCCTGGCCTTTTTCGGTCTGGAAGAGGACATGCGAGTACTTGAACTCCTACCAGGCGGTGGTTGGTATACAAAACTACTGGGACCGGTTCTGGCTGAGGAAGGCAAGCTGTACGTTGCCATTGGCACTACTGGCGTGGAGCGTATGCAAGCAGACGGCAAATTAGCAAAAGTCGAAATTGTCAAAGTTGACCAAGGTCCGTTCACACGGGCTGAAGGCAGCCGCAGATCCGGTACAGACAAGCTGAAACTCAACGTCAAGAATATTGACCTGACGGTCACATTCCGCAACCTGCACAACTTTAACGCGGCGACTCGTGCGCTGTTAAACGACGAGGTCTTTCGGGTAACAAAAAGCGGTGGGCTCTACGGTGTGATCGATCACAGCAGGCGACACATGCAGGCTGACAATTCCGAGAACAGGCGCCGCATGGATCCGGTTCTGGTGATCAAAGAAGTCGAGGCCGCTGGCTTCGAGTTCGTGGACTACTCCGATTTGCACTACCGCTACGACGATGAGTTGGTTTATGAAGTCGGACGCCGCTCGGTCAGCGGCAACACCGACCGCTTTACGTTGTTGTTCAAAAAGCCCTGAAAACGAACACCGACGCCAACTAATGAGCATACGTCGCATCCATCACGTTGCCTATCGTTGTAGAGATGCCAAGGAAACCGTCGCGTTCTATCGCGAATTTCTCGACATGGATTTCAAGTTGGCCATTGCAGAGGATCAGGTGCCGTCTACGGGCGAACCTGATCCCTATATGCATGTGTTTATGGATGCCGGCATGGGCAATGTGCTGGCCTTTTTCGAGCTACCCAATTCCCCGGAACAAAGCAAAGACCCGAATACGCCGGATTGGGTGCAACATATTGCGTTCGAACTGGACAGTCTGGATGAACTTTCGGCAAAGCAAGCACGCCTGCAGGATGCCGGCATTGAGGTGCTCGGCCCGATCAACCATGGCATTTTTGATTCCATCTACTTCCACGATCCGAACGGTCACCGCTTGGAGTTCGCGGTAAACAAAGGAACGCCAGCGCAAATGCAGCAGTTAAAAAGCGTTGCCGACGACATGCTGGAGGAATGGAGCCAGACTAAGCGGGCACCTCGTCACGCCGACTGGTTACATAAGCCTGCCTGACTCGGCGGCTAGTCCGGCAAGCCGAGAACTCTTTTAGCAATGATGTTGGCTTGTACCTCGTTGGTGCCGCCATAAATGGTGACCGCTTTACTGGCAAGCCAGGAACGCGCCGTACCGATCTCATCACTACTGAACGTATCACCGTCCCAGCCAATACCCTGGGTGCCCATCAGCCGCATCAACAGTTCCTGACGTTCCTGCGCCAGGGTCGAACCGAACAGTTTAAATATCGATGTCGCCGCTCCGGGTGTACCACCATCGGTATTTTCCTCACCGGCGCGGCGTTGTGTGAGCGCGTATGCCGCAGCATTCATTTTCCAACGCACCACCTCGGAGCGGAATTGCGGCTCTGCAATCCGTCCATCCTCAACACCGATGTACAGCCGGGCCACCTCGTCAACATCAAGGTCAACGCTCACGCCGACCGGTCTTGGCCGCGCTGAACTCGGACTCAGCCCGCCTTGTCTAGAGCGCTCGTGCTGAAGCAGTCGTTTACCCACGGTCCAGCCGTCATTCAGCGGCCCAATCAGATCCTCTTTGCTCGCTATGGCATCGTCTAGAAAGGTTTCACAAAACGGAGAACTGCCGGAGATCAGTTCGATAGGACGCACGGTGATCCCTTCCTGATCCATAGGGAGCAGCACAAAGCTTATGCCCTGATGCTTCGGCGCATCCGGGTCTGTGCGCACCAGACAAAACATCCAGTCGGCATTCTGCGCTCCGGAAGTCCAAATTTTTTGCCCGTTGATGACAAAGTGATCACCATTGTCTTCGGCGCGGGTACGCAACGAGGCCAGATCAGAGCCGGCTCCCGGCTCACTGTAACCCTGGCACCAGGCAGCACCACCTTGCGCAATCAATGTCAGATGGCGCACCTTCTGTTCCTCGGTACCGTATTCCAACAACGTTGGTCCGAGCATACGCGTGCCCATATTGAGTAATGGTGGGCGGGCGTCGATGGCTGCCATTTCCTCGTACAGGGCACGGGTTTCCGCCATGCTCAAGCCACCACCGCCATATTCTTTTGGCCATGCTGGTACCGTCCAGCCACGCTCCGCCATTCGTTCCATCCACAACTGGGTATCTGGATTCTGGATCTTGACTTTGGTACTACCGGTATGAATTTCACCGGGGCCACGCGCGCCAGCCGGACAGTTTTCTGCCAACCACAATCGAGCGTCCTGACGAAAGGCGGCCAAATCACTCATTCTATTTTTTCCATTGGTGGCATGGCCACGGATACTACTGGTTGCGGCTCTTTGCGCCCAGCCCGAAACCGATCCTATTCTGCAACAGCTAAAAACCTGTAATATCAATCACAGATCGAACATAACGAAGGGGAATATCATCATGTGCGATGACAACACTGTTAAAGACAACGAAAATTTCTTGAATAGCGCCGGACCGATGTCTCGCCGCCAATTCGGCACCGTTGCCTCGGCAGCCGCACTAGCGGCGTTGTTGCCACAAACATCCAACGCAGCAGAAATCACTGAAAGCGACGTGGCCATCACCACACCGGACGGTGTCGCCGACTGTTACTTCGTTCATCCGGCAAGTGGAAAACATGCTGGCGTCATAGTCTGGCCTGACGTTTTGGGTTTGCGTCCCGCGTTCCGTCTGATGGGCAAACGACTCGCCGAATCGGGCTACTCAGTACTTGTGGTCAACCCGTATTATCGCAGTGCCAAATCACCCGTGATCGGTCCGGGCGCTAGTTTTCAGGACACCGAAACCCGCGATATCGTGCTACCAATGGCCAGATCGCTCACCCCCGCTACCAACGTAACCGACGCAAAGGCGTTCGTCGGTTTCCTCGATCAACAACCCGCTGTCGACGTTAAGCGCAAGATCGGTACCACCGGATACTGCATGGGTGGGCCAATGACCATGCGTACAGCGGCCGCCATACCCGATCGAATCGGCGCCGGTGGCTCCTTCCATGGTGGTAGTTTAGTGACAGACAAAGACGACAGCCCGCATCTGCTGATACCGAGCATGAAGGCCCACTTCCTGTTCGCAGTGGCGTCAAATGACGACGAGCGCGACCCCGAAGCTAAGAACGTGCTGCGTGAAAGTTTTGCCGCTGCAGGTCTACCGGCGGAGATCGAAGTCTACGAAGGTGCGCTGCACGGCTGGTGTCCACCGGACTCCCGGGTTTACCACGAAGCGCAAGCTGAGCGAGCGTGGGCTAGATTGTTAGTTCTATTCGGCGAAGCACTAGCGTAGAAAAATGGGGCCAGAGTAAAGGCCCCATTTATCGCTGAACCCATCTTTGACCCCACTTACCGCCAGCTAGACCTCGCCGCGAATATAGTGCTCCAGGTGCTCGATGGTAGACGCCTGTTCTTCGATGGTGGCGGAAAAGAGGTCCCGCAGCGAAAGCATGCCCACAATGACGCCCCGATCGATGACCGGCAGATGACGGATATGATTATCCTTCATCAAATTAACGCACTCATCGATATGATGCTTGGAACTTACCGAGATCACCCGCTGGGTCATGATTTCTGACACCGGGATCAATTTGGATGCTTTCTCTTCGAGGATGACTTTGCGTGCATAGTCGCGTTCGGAAATGATGCCGACCAGTTGTTCCTGTTCGAGCACCATCAGCGCGCCGACTTCATGCTCCGCCATCCGTGCAATTGCCGCGAAGACAGACTCTGCCGGTCCGATGGACCAGATACGGTTATTTTTTTTATGCCGCAACAGTTCGTGTACAAGATTCATAGGCATTCCTGTTGAAACCATACCCTTTGGATTGTCCGGCGCTTTGCATTCGCGCGCAATATTGAATGCGTTATAAACAGCGCATTTGAAAGGCCAGGCAGCGCTATGGAACGCTGTTTAGCAGGAAATGTTATGCTTACCTGTTTTTTAAGAATCGAATAGTTTGCAAGATACGGCAGTAGAACGGGCTGATGCAGGTCAGACAGCACCATACAAGGGTTTCACGGACGGCGGAGTAGGCAAGCATCTTATTCGCCTGGGATCATTCATGGCGATGGGCACGCTGACCATGAATGTGGCGCAGTTGGCCGAAGCAGTTTACCTGGGCATCCTCGGCACCGAGGCGCTGGCGGCCATGGGTTTTGCCTTCCCCCTCACCATTACCCTGTTCGCTTTCGCCGGCGGCATCGGCAGCGGCGCGTCCTCTGTCATTGCTCGCGCCAAGGGTGCTGGTGAACACGAGCAGGCAGCACTACTGATAACCCACGCGCAAATTCTCTCGGTCGTATTCGGGTTGACCCTGGCTATTGTCGGCTTCACCTACGCTCGGGAAATCGTCTCGGCACTGGGTGCAAAAGACCTTGTGTTGCAACTCACCGTTGAATATCTGCGCGTGTACATGATCGGCGTGCCCTTGTTCATGCTGTCCATCGTCGGTTCGACTTTGTTACGCGCTACCGGCAACGCGGCCAGCCCCGGCATCGTTATGACCGTAGGTTCGGTGATTCAAATTGCCTTTGGGCCGCTGCTTATCTTCGGCTTGCTTGGTTTTCCGGAACTCGGCATAGCAGGTGCTGCCTGGGCCTACGTTATTTCAAGGCTTGCCAGTGTGGTGCTGTATGCGATGCTGTTGATTAAAGACGGTTTGATGAACTGGAGCCTAAGCGGCATCGGCAAATCCTGGCTGTCGATCATGCATGTCGGAGGACCGGCGATAGCCAGCGGCCTGGTGATGCCTGTTTCAATGATGGTCATCACCCGCTTACTGTCCAACCATGGGCATGAAGTCGTCGCTGCCTACAATGTCGCATCCCGGGTCGAAACAATGGCACACATGATCCTATGGTCTTGTTCTTCATCTGCGGAACCATTTATCGGGCAAAACTGGGGTGCGCGCCAGTACGATCGCGTGCGCAGAGCGTTATTTTTGTGCCACTCCTTCTGCCTCGTCTGGGGTGTATTCACCTTCGTATTCATGGTCACATTCGGCACCTTCCTGGTCAGCCTCATCGACGATAATCCGATAGTGGTCTCCACCGCAGAGACGTTTTTCTTAATCATTCCATTGAGCATTGGCTTCATGGGCATGATGCAGGTAGCGAACGCTTCGTTTAATGCACGCGGCATGCCGAAACCAGCCTTGGTTATCTCGATCTTGCGTGGTGTTGTCATTGGCATTCCGCTGGCCATAGCCGGTGATCTGCTTTGGGGTTATACCGGCATCTTTATCGCCACTGCGTTGACCAATATCGCACTGGGGACGATGGCCTGGTGGTGGAACAAACGCAGTGTCGAAAGCCAGGCGCTAGGCGTCAGCGATATGGCGCTGCAAACCTGACATGCCGGTCTAGGGAAGCTCTTGTCCCAACTTCAATTCCAGGCGATGCAAAGTCTGCATCGCCGCCAGGCCTTGCGCCAAGCTTGAATTCGGTTCGCGCTGCTCGCGTATGGCCGCAAAAAACTCTCTATCTGCCAATTCAATGCCGTCTGTACTGACAGCGACGGTACTGACATCAATTTGCTCACCGTCGCCGGTAAAGAGATCATCATAGTTGGCAATGTAGGTGCCGTTGTCACAGATGTAGCGAAAGAAGGTGCCAAACGGACCTTGATTATTGAACGACAACGACAGCGTACACAACGCCCCGCTTGCCGATTTCAAGCCGATGGCCATATCCATGGCGATACCCAATTCGGCATGCACGGGGCCTTGTAGCGCAGTCACCGATTCTGCAGCACCACCCGTCTGGTACTGGAACAAGTCCACCGTATGGCAGGCGTGATGCCACAGCAAATGATCGGTCCAGCTACGGGGCTCGCCTTTCGCATTGGTATTGGTACGGCGAAAAAAATACGTCTGCACGTCGAGTTGCTGAATAGTCAACTCACCGGCCGTGATCTTGTTATGTATCCATTGATGAGATGGGTTAAAGCGACGTACATGATCGACCATCGCGACCACACCGGTCTGTTTTTGCAGTTGCACCAGGGCTTCGCTGTCAGCGAGGTTATCCGCCATCGGAATCTCCACCAGCACATGCTTTCCTGCCTGCATCGTGGCGGTTGCCTGGGCGGCGTGAATACCGGTCGGCGTTGCGAGAATGACGGCTTCAAGGCCAGGTTGCGCGAGGGACGCCTCGAGATCCAAGGTCCAATGGGCTATGCCACGCTCCCGCGCAACCGTTTGTGTCGGCTCGGCGACCCCACCACAAAGCGATATCACCTCTATGCCTTCGATGCGCGCCAGCGCATCCAGGTGTTTGATGCCAAAGGCGCCTTCGCCCGCAACACAAACTTTCAATCTACATACTCCAGACCCGCAGCGAGCAGTTTCTCGCGCATGTTGTAAATATCCAGCCCCGCCTCGCCTGCTGCCAGGCGCTGCCGGGTCGCTTCTTCATTGTCCGCACGCTTTTTACTGGCTGCCAATGCAGTGGCAGCAGAAGCCCTGGGTACCACACACACGCCGTCATCATCCGCCACCACCACATCGCCAGGATTAACGCTACAACCTGCGCACACCACCGGTACATTCACTGACCCAGGCGTCGCCTTGACTGTGCCCCGCGCAGAGATTGCCCGCGACCAGACAGGAAAATTCATCACCGTCAGATCCAACACATCTCGCACACCGGCATCGATAACCAGACCCTGAACACCTTGCGCTTGAGCAGAGGTCGCTAACAAGTCCCCAAACATACCGTCGCTATTATCGGCAGAAAGCCCGACCACCAGAATATCTCCAGGCTGGCACAACTCGATGGCAACATGCAGCATCCAGTTATCACCAGGATGAACAAGTACCGTGACCGCACTGCCGGCGATACGGGCGCCACTGTAGATAGGCCGCATGTAGGGCTTTAGCAAACCGAAGCGACCCTGCGCTTCATGTACTGTGGCGACACCGTATTCTGCCAGGCCCTCTACAACACCAGCATCTGCGCGCTCGATATTTCTAACCGCAACCGTCTTCATAGCATTACCTCACCAACAAACAATATACGGGCCGTGCGCACCACCCCCGCCTTTTCAATTTCACCATCCGCGCCCAGCACCAATTGCACCTGCAGACTGCCACTGGGATGCTCTACTCGGACAGTCTTCGGATTGCCTGGCGGT
>SMVB01092078.1_pt1 | contig 19189 bp, 15 predicted proteins | sample 2456461 | NCBI WGS metagenome assembly SMVB01 (sample SAMN11095934, study PRJNA526329) | marine sediment metagenome | biome: Marine sediment; feature: Surficial sediment; material: Deep marine sediment; isolation source: Hadal surficial sediment | place: Pacific Ocean | collected 2014-05 | depth...
GACCGCACGCTCCGGCGGGAGACCTGGCCCGATGTGAACCTTTCGCTGGCGAGTCTGCCCCTCCCGGACCAGGGGTTGATCAGGCGTGTGAGCTTGTCCGCAGGTTTCCAGCGAATCAGGCAAAAGACCGCCTTCGGTGGCTTGGGGCTGCAAAAGAGGTTTCAGCGGGACGAACGGATCCCGGTGGAGATCGCGCTCGTGTGGGTGGGTGGCTTGTCGACGAGCTATCGAGGGTCATTCACGACCGGCGAGGGAGGTGACCCCACGGGAGAAACCGAAAGGAAAAGGGAGAACCATACGGTGTCGGTCACGGGGTCGATGCGGCCCCCTTTCGGTTTGGCCGCCCGCCTGACGCGCCCGATAACCATATCCGCGCTCTTGCAATACGCTTCGGATCGAAACTGCCGCTCCACCGCCACACGCCCAGAGTGCGTCCCTTTCCTGGATGAGCTGATTCGGAGTCTGATTTTTCGGGTCGAATCTGCCGTATCGCGCATGGACGTGCGGCTCCAACTCTCGTACACGGATCGCCGATCTTTCGTTGGGCTCCGGTCGGGGTCCTCCCAATTCCAATTCGGCCTTTTTGGCCGTTTTGTGATCGCGGACGACGCGCTGCTCAGGTAGCCATGGCGACGCCCAGCCGTCGGCCACACTCTGGCGGATGACTCTCTCCGAGACACGCGCTCTCAGGCACGCCGCTCTTTTGGTGCTGGGCCTCGCCCTACTTCGAACCGCAGCGGAAATCGTCCGGAGCCCGGTGACGACCGACACAGGTGCGGTCCAGGGTTCGTCCGAGCTGGCGGTTCTCCTGGAAAAGAGCCGGGAAAGCTTGGACGAGGCCGAGAGGCGTTCCCTTCCGCTGACCGCCGGTGAACGGATCGATCCGAATACCGCCGGAGAGGAGGATCTGGATCGCCTGCCCGGGGTGGGTCCTGCCCTGGCCGGGAGAATCCTTGCAATGCGGCGGGACCGCGGGCCGTTTGCCGGGCCCCAGGACCTTCTCTCGGTGCGGGGCGTGGGACCGGCGACCCTCGCCAGAATCACGCCGTACCTGGAATGGTCGACCCAGCCCCGGTTCGGCGGTGCCGACCGACCCGCTGGCCCGGCCCGGAAAACGGCGGTTCTCAGGCCCCTCCGTCTCGACCTCAACCGTGCGAACCAGGAGGATTTGGAGAGCCTTCCGGGGGTCGGCCCGGTAATAGCGGAGCGTATCCTGAGGCTACGACAGGAGCTGGGTCGATTCCGAGAGGTGGACGAGCTTCGCTCCGTTCGGGGAATAGGCCCGGCCATGATTGAGCGCATCAGGTCGGTCGTGATGATCGGAGGCTGAGTTTTTTGTTCTTGCAAGTCGGGGGCACCCGATTCTAACTTTGGCGTTAGGGACCCAAGCGTTTCCACCTGAAATTTGCCCTGCGGGAGGGCTCCAGCGATGGCAACCAACGTCGCAGAACTTCGCCTCGGTGACCTTTTTGTTCGAGAGGGTCTCATCGATGCCGACCAGCTCAAAGCCGCGCTTGCGGATTCCAAGGAGGGTGGAACCCGCATAGGCTTTTCTCTGGTCAAGCTCGGCTTCGTGGGCGAGAACGAGCTGACCCGGATGCTCTCCAAGCAGTACCGCCTTCCGGCGGTCGACCTCGAAAAGGTCGAGGTCGACCCCAAGATCTATAAGCTCATCGACGGAGAGTTGGCGTACAAACACCTCGTGCTTCCACTGCGCCGGGTGGGCCGGACCTTGACGGTGGCGATGGCCAACCCGTCCGAGATCGAGGCCATCGACGTCCTCCGGTTCAAGACGCGGTACGATATCGAGCCGGTAATCGTCGGGGAGTACACTCTCCGTAAGCATCTGGAAAAGTACTACGGCGTCTCCGAAGACCAGGTCGACGACCTTCTCGGCGATTTTCTGGAAGAAGACCTCGAGTTCGTCGAAGACGACGAAGAGGAGGATAATCTCGCGGCTCTCCAAGCCGAGGTCGACGCCGCGCCGGTCGTAAGGTTCATCAACGGACTTCTCACGGATGCGGTTCGCAAGGGCGTTTCCGATATACACATCGAACCGTATGAGAAGGAAATCCGAGTTCGGTATCGCCTTGACGGGGAGCTGTACGAGGTCATGAAGCCGCCGATGAAGATGAAGGCGGCACTCGTTTCTCGGATCAAGATTCTTGCCGACCTCGACATTGCGGAGCGCCGGGTCCCCCAGGACGGGCGCATCAAGCTCCGCATGAAACGCAAGGTGGTCGACTTCCGTGTCTCTACCCTCCCTGTGATTTTCGGCGAAAAGATCGTGCTGCGTATCCTGGACGCGGGCAACCTCACGTTCGACCTCAGATCGTTCGGGTTCGAGCCCCAGGCCGAGAAAGAATTCATGGGGGCGATCTCGAATCCGTACGGCATGGTCCTGGTGACGGGGCCGACCGGATCCGGAAAGACCACAACGCTCTACTCCGCTCTCTCCCAGATCAACACGGAGGGGGTGAACATCATGACCGTCGAGGACCCGGTGGAGTACAACCTTCACGGGATCAACCAGGTTCTCGTTCGCAACGAGATCGGGATGGGCTTTGCCACGGCGCTCAGGGCGTTCCTGAGGCAGGACCCCAACATCATCATGGTCGGTGAGATTCGAGACCTCGAGACGGGCGGCATCGCCATCAAGGCCGCGCTCACCGGTCACCTCGTGCTTTCCACCTTGCACACCAACGACACGCCCTCGACGATCACGAGAATGCTCGACATGGGGTTGGAGCCGTTCAACTTGGCCGCGGCCCTCAATTGCCTCACGGCCCAGAGACTCCTGCGTAAGATCTGTCAGAAATGTAAGGCGGAAACCACATATACAGAGGAATTCCTGACGTCTGCGAAGGTCCCGCTCGACTGGGCCGGCAACATTACCTTCTATAAGGGAGAGGGCTGCGATGCGTGCGGTGGCACCGGGTTCAAGGGGCGCCAGGGGTTGTATGAGGTCCTGCTCGTCGATGCATCGATTCGAAAGGCGATCATGACGAATTCCGGCACCGACGAACTTCGACAGGTAGCGCTCGACAACGGCATGCTCACGCTGCGTATGGACGGCCTCAAGAAGGTCGAGAGAGGTGCCACGACACTGGAAGAGGTCATCAAGGAGACCACGGTCTCGACGTGAGCCTTAACACTTTCTGATTACGGATCAAGCGAACCGAATGAGCCAACCGACCCCAACCACGAAGGTTGCAGCACCCAAGCCAGCTGTGGCCCCCACGGAGATCAATCTACGGCTCCTCCTTCAGGAGATGATCCAGAAAGGAGCCTCCGACCTCCATATCACGGCCGGAGTGAGGGCGAAGATTCGGATCGACGGAGAACTCCGCGATTCCTCGATCGATCACATCTTGACGCCGAAGGACACACTTCAGATTTCGTATTCGATCCTCACGGAGAACCAGAAAAAGCGGTTCGAAACCGAAGACGAGTTGGACTTCTCCTTCGGCGTTCAGAACCTTTCACGGTTCCGGGGCAACGTGTTCAAGCAGCGGGGCTGCGTGGCGATGGCGATTCGGCAGATCCCCTACAAAATCACCACGGTCGAAGAGCTCGGCCTGCCTCCGATCGTTGCCTCGCTGGCGGATCGTCCGCGCGGGCTCGTGCTCATAACGGGCCCCACCGGTTCAGGAAAGTCGACGACCTTGGCCGCCTTGGTGGACAAGATCAACAGGGAACGCTGCGGGCACATCATCACCATCGAGGACCCCATCGAGTTCATCCACCGGCACCAAAAATGTATGGTGAACCAGCGGGAGGTGGGGGCCGATACGCAGAGCTTCACGAAGGCGCTCAAATATGCCCTTCGGCAGGACCCCGACACGATCCTGATCGGTGAGATGCGGGATCTGGAAACGATCAGTGCAGCACTCACGATCGCCGAGACCGGGCACCTGGTGCTCGCCACGCTCCACACGAATTCCGCCGCCGAGTCCATCAACCGGATCATCGATGCGTTCCCGTCTCACCAACAGAGTCAGGTGCGCGCGCAACTCGCCTTCGTTATCGAAGGAGTGGTTACACAGATGCTGCTTCCGAAGGCGACGGGGCGCGGCCGAGTCTGCGCGACCGAGGTCCTGATCTGCACTCCTGCGATCCGTGCCGTCATCCGGGACGCGAAGATCCATCAGATCTATTCGCTCATGCAGGCCGGGAAGAAACACGGGATGCAAACGATGAACGACGCTTTTCAGGTGCTCTATATGGAGGGCACCATCACCAAGGAGGAGGCACTCAAGCGCTCCTCCGATCCGAACGAATTTCTGCGCGCCGTGGGTGAAAAGCCTACGGGCTCAGCGTGACCAACCTAAAGAAGGGGTAGGTAAACCAAGATGCCGACCTTCGACTGGAGTGCCCGCCCTGCGGCGGGTGGCGACATCAAAGAGGGCAAGATCGATCTTCCGAAAAAGGAGGACGTGCTCGCCTTTTTGCACAAGCAGAAGATGATCCCGGTTGCCGTAAGGGAGCAGCCGAAGCAGTTCTCCCTTCAATTTGGTACGGGGGTCACCACTCGCGACATCGTAATATTTACGCGACAGTTCGCGACCATGATCAACTCGGGCCTTCCGCTCGTGCAGAGCCTGGACATTCTGGCTGAGCAGACGGAGAACACCTCCTTCGCCAAGGTCCTCAGGGAGGTGCTGTACGACGTCGAATCTGGCCATACGCTCGCCGCCGCAATGGGGAAGCATCCCAAGATCTTCACCGAACTATTCGTCAATATGGTATCCGCCGGTGAGGCGGGTGGTATTCTCGATACGATTCTGCTGCGTCTTGCCACGTTCCTCGAAAAGAATGACGCCCTCCTACGGAAGATCAAGGGTGCGATGGTTTATCCGTCCGTGATCTTCTCGGTCGCCGGAATGGCCATCGTCATTCTCCTGATCTTCGTGATCCCGACCTTCCAGACCATGTTCGAATCCGCGGGTATCCCGCTCCCGCTCCCGACGCGAATCGTGATCGGCATGTCAGCATTCCTGCAGGCATTCTGGTGGGCGCTCCTCATTGGGATCATAGGTGGTTTCTTTGCCATCAGGGCGATCTACGCTACCGACGGGGGGGAACTCGCGATCGACAGGCTCATGCTGGCGGCGCCGATCCTGGGAGATCTCCAGCGAAAGGCGGCGGTCGCGCGGTTTACGCGAACGCTGGGGACTCTCGTGTCTTCGGGCGTGTCGATTTTGGAAGGACTCGAGATAACGGCCAAGACGGCGGGTAACCGGGTGATCCACGACGCGGTCATGAGCTCGCGAACCTCCATCGCCGGCGGTGAAACGATCGCCGGACCGCTCAAGGAGTCGGGGGTGTTCCCGCCGATGGTAGTTCAGATGATCAACGTCGGTGAGCAGACGGGTGGCTTGGACACCATGCTGACCAAAATCGCCGACTTCTACGACGATGAGGTCGATGCGGCGGTCGAAGTGCTCCTGGCCGCAATGGAGCCGATCATGATCGTGGTGCTCGGCGTCGTGGTGGGTGGCATGATCGTAGCCATGTATCTGCCTATCTTCGATATGATCAACGCGGTGGGTTAGCCGGCAGCCGCTCCACTTCATGGCCACGCCACGCTGCCCCGCCGCGGGACGGTGTTCAGAATGACGGACACGGTGTTCGCGCAGATCGTTCGAGGCGAAATCCCCACTGATCTCATGTATCAGGACGAGTTGGTGACGGCGTTTCGGGATATCCAACCCCAAGCGCCGACCCACATTCTCGTCGTCCCCAACAAACCGGTCCCGACCCTTGCCGACGTCACCGATGCGGACGAGGCGGCGCTCGGCCGCATGATCCGGGTGGCCGCCAGGCTTGCCGAGGAAGAGGGGATCGACGAGGCGGGGTATCGGCTCATCCTGAACTGCCGAGCCCACGCCGGCCAGGAAGTCTATCATCTCCACCTGCACCTGCTCGGTGGTCGCCCCCTCGGTAGGATGTTGTCGGATTCCGAGTAACCCCCCGCGCCTTCAGATCACCTTGCCCGGGTGATCCCACCACACAATCTTCCTCGCTTTCCTCTTCCACAGCCTTCTAGGGATGCCTAATGGAAACTCTCGAAAACGTCGTCAGCGCGGTCCGGAGTTTCGTATGGGAGTTCGGAATTCCTGTGGGGGATTCGACTATTTCCTTCGTGGTTATCGCGCTCATCGGGGCGGGCACCTTCCTGACGCTCCGCCTCGGGTTCATCCAGCTACGCCATTTCGGACATGGCCTCGCGGTTGCTACGGGCCGTTACGATGACCCGGAAAGCACCGGCGACGTTTCGCATTTCCAGGCGCTTTCGACGGCGCTTTCGGCCACGGTCGGCATCGGTAACATCGCCGGCGTCGCGTTGGCCATTCACTGGGGAGGCCCCGGTGCGCTGGTGTGGATGTGGTTGACCGCGATCCTCGGAATGGCCACCAAGTATGCCGAGGTCACGCTTTCCATGCACTACCGTGCGGTACACAAAGACGCGGACCAAGTGGTGGGCACCGTCTCGGGCGGACCCATGTATTACATCGAGCACGGCCTGGGGCCGAAGTGGAAGTGGATGGCTGTTTTCTTCGCCGGGATGCTGGGATTCACGGCCTTTCTCACGGGGAACGCGATTCAGGCGAACACGGTGGCCGATACGCTCCAGGCCGCGACCGGGGTCAACCCGTGGATCACGGGTGCCGCCTTGGTCATGATCGTGGCCGCAGTGATTTTGGGTGGTATCAAGCGCATCGGGCGTATCACGAGCATCCTGGCGCCTGTGATGGCCGCGATATATGTGCTGTGCGCCCTACTTATCCTTCTCCTGCACCTCGGGGACGTGATCCCGGCGTTCGCGACCATCTTCAGCGAGGCGTTCAATCCCACGGCCGGTGTGGCGGGTACGGGGGTAGGCGCCATCCTGGTCACCATGACCTGGGGGGTCAATCGAGGCCTCTTTTCCAATGAGGCGGGGCAGGGCTCCGCGCCCATTGCCCATGCCGCCGCTAAGACGGAAGAGCCCGTGTCGGAGGCGGTCGTTGCGCTGCTCGGCCCCTTCATCGACACCATCATGATCTGCACCATGACGGCGCTCGTGATCGTCGTGACCGGTGTATACACTGAGCGTGTCCCCACGGAGCTCACGCTCACCGGTGGCGATCTCAGTTGGGTGTCCGGAGACGCGGGAGCGGGATACGAGGAGGTCGCAGCACCGGCCGAGATCCAAATTCAAAATGGAATCCAGCCCACCGGGAGTGCCGTCCTGGTTGCGTGGCATGAGGTGGCAGTGGAACAGTTCTTCACGGACGAGGAGATGACGCAAACGTTCACGGGATCGGTGTTCCCCGCCCGAGGAGAAGCCGTGGACGGTGAGGGCACCGTGTACGCGTCGCTCTGGGGGATGGCGGTGGAAAGCGGGGCGCCGCTCACGATGTACGCCTTCAGAAAAGGACTTTCACCTCTCGGCGATTGGGGTCACATCGTCGTGATCTTCTCGGTATTCCTCTTCGGCATCTCCACGGCCATAGCCTGGAGTTACTACGGGGACCGCTGCGCGATCTACCTGTTTGGTGAGCGAGCCGTTCTGCCCTACAAGATGGTCTATCTGCTCATGCACTTCCTGGGGGCGGGAGTCGCCCAGTCAGCGGGCATCTCACTCGTGTGGGAAATGGGAGACATCGCCCTGGGGATCGTGATCCTCCCCAACCTGATCGCCTTGGTCCTGTTATCCGGTACGATCAAGAGGTTGACGAACGACTACTTCGAGAGAAAACCCTGGAAGACGAGCGGCAAGGTCTGATGTGGCCCACACACTAGGGCGGCTCGGTCCCTGGTCTCCGCTCGGGTCGGCTTTGGAGGCCTACCACGCCCGTGGAGAGGACGTCGCGGTCACGGTTCGAAATGACTTCGGCCGGACGGAAGAGATTCACGGATCGTTTTTTTTTCGCACAGAGGAGGCGTTCGAGGAGTGGGAGTCGATCGCCCTCAGCCAGTGTGGCCCACGGGTCCTCGACATCGGGGCGGGGGTGGGCGCCCATGCCCTGGTGCTTCAGGGGCGGGGGCATGAGGTCACCGCGCTGGACCTGATCCCGGAGGCAGTCCGGATCATGAAGGAGCGGGGGGTGGAGGACGCGCGGGAAGGGACCCTCTTCGAGCTGCGGCCGGGAAGTGTGTACGACACCGTGATCCTTCTCATGAACGGTTCGATGATCGCGGAGACCCTTCCGGGTCTCGATCGGCTGCTCGCAGCCGCGGCCACGGTGCTCGAGCCGCAGGGTGCGCTCATCCTCGACTCCACCGACTTGCGTGACCTTCCGCACGAGTCCGCGTCCGAGCCGGGAACTGATCTGGAGCTCGGGCCCGAGCACGACGACCGCTACTTCGGGGAGCTGCACTACCAGCTTTCAGTCGGAGAACACGTGGGCGAGGTTTTTCCACAGCTGTTCATCGATCCCGAAACGCTTGAGGTTAGGGCCCGGCGCGGAGGGTGGCGCATGGAGGTGCTCTGGAGTGGTCCCGACGGACGGTATCTGGCCCGGCTCCGGAGGCGTGTCGGGTCAGTCCCCGATGATGCGGCCGGGCAGGACGGCGCGGTCTCCGAAGCGCTTGCGTAGACCGTCCACCACGCGGCCGAGGGTTCGTTCTCGGTGGCCTTCAAGCCGATCCTCTTCTTCGAACAGGCCGGTTTGAACTGGATCGTCTCCCGGGCCCAATTTGCTGAGGCCCACTCCGAGGAGCCGCGCGGGGGTCCTGCGTCGGCTTCTCAATTCCGCCAGGAGTTCTCGAGCGACCCGGTACGTGGCGGAGTCGGTTTCGATCGGCTCCCCCAACGTCCGTGCTCGTGAACGCGTCTTGAAGTCGCCATCCCTGAGCTTGACGGTGATGGTTTGGGCCCGAAGGCCGGCTTTGCGAAGCGTGTGGGCGACCGACCTGCAGAGGCGGAGGAGCATGCGCTCGAGATCTTCATCCGAGCTCAAGTCCTTGAAGAACGTATGCTCGGAGCTGATGGACTTGCGGGGCTCCCGCGGATCCACCCTCGACGCATCCAGTCCTCGCATGCGGCGGTAGAGCCAGCGCCCCCGGTGGGCCCCGAACCACCGCTCGAGCCACGCCTGCTGGACCCCCAGCGCCTCTTCGATCCGGACCAACCCCTTCTTTCGCAGCGCCTCGACCAGCGCCGGGCCCACACCCGGGATTTCGGCCAGATCCAGCCCCCTCATGAAATCTGCCTCGTGGCCCGGCGGTACAATGTGCACGCCCCCAGGTTTGGCCTTAGCGGAGGCGAGCTTTGCCACCATTCGACGCGTTCCGCCTCCGATGGACACCGAGATGCGGGTCGCCTCGAGCACGGTCTCCCTGATGTGGTGGGCCGTCACTTCCAGCGATTCGCCGAAGAGACGTTCGGTGCCTGCGAGGTCCAAGTAGAACTCGTCGATCGACGCGGCCTGCACTACGGGTGCGAGGGTCTCCAGACAGGATCGGATCTCGTGGCTCTTTTGGCTACACGCCCGCCGCGGGACGCCCACGACGGTTGCGTCCGGGCACAGGCGGAGCGCTTGGGCAGTGGGCATAGCGGACCGAACGCCGAACCGGCGTGCCCCGTAGGAGGCGGATGTCACGACGCCACGTCCTGTGGGGGACCCGCCGACGAGAAGCAAGTCCGCTCTTCCGGCGCCCTCCGGATCCTCGAGCCGTGCGACCTGAACAAAGAACGCGTCGCAATCGACCAGAAGGATCCTTTGTGATTGCGTAGACTCTTCCGGTGCCATGAAGGTTTCCCACCTATGTTGCGAAGGGGAATCCAAGTAGGGTACAATCCCCGTCGCCGTCCGACCACGACGCCATCGCGGCGACCGGGCAGCAAATTAGAGCGACTCGCCGACCAAAGGAGAGAGACCGATGGGATATCCGTTCGAACTGCCCGCACTGGGATATGACCATGACGCCCTGGAACCGCACATCGACGCACGTACGATGGAGATCCACCACGGGAAACACCATCAGGGATACACCAACAACTTGAACGCCGCTCTCGAAAAGTATCCGGACTTGCACAGCCATTCGGGAGAACAGCTCCTCGTGGGGTTGGCCGACCTCCCCGATGAGATTCGCACTGCTGTACGAAACAACGGAGGCGGGTACGTAAACCATACGTTGTTCTGGGCGATCATGGCTCCGGGCGGTGCGAATGAGCCCACTGGGAAACTGGCGGAGGCCATCGACGGTGCCTTCGGATCGTTGGATGAGCTCAAGACCTCTCTCGGCGCCACCGCTGGGAAGCAGTTCGGCTCGGGTTGGGGCTGGCTGACCGCGGGACCCTCCGGCGACCTCGCCGTGTCGGGGACCCCGAACCAAGACAATCCACTCTCCGAGGGGTTGATCCCCATTCTCGGTGTCGATGTCTGGGAGCACGCCTACTACCTGAATTATCAAAACCGGAGGCCCGACTACATTTCTGCGTGGTGGAACGTGGTGAATTGGGATGTGGTTGCGACCAACTACGCCAACGCCACAGAGTGACATGCTCCACCACCGACGAGCATAGCGGGAACCCTGTGTTTCGTAATACATATGTTTACAGATAGGCAGGTACCCGACAGGACCCCAACTTCGAAAGGACAACGATGGTGCGACGCCTCAGCCTTCTGGTTTGGCTTTCGGTGTTCATGGCGCTCGGCGTTGAGATCCAGGGGCAGGCGCTTCGGGGCTCCGAGGCCTCGGTAACCCTTGCCTTTGCGCGTGCGGAGGACCATGGCTTCACCTTCTTGCGGAACGGGGCACAGGTTCAGCGGTTTGTCGCTGCGGGCTACTTGGTCGGGTTGAGGAGTAGTCGGGACTTCGTACTACACGACGTGTCCTTCCCGTACGGCCGCCCAGAGGTGAAGCTTTTTGTGGAACGTCTCGGTGGCCAGTACCGGCGTGCTTGTGGCGAACAGCTGGTCGTCACCAGCCTCACCCGACCGTTGAGCGAACAGCCCCATAACGCCTCGATTTTTTCCGTTCATCCCACGGGTATGGCGGTAGATTTTCGTACGAGCTTGAACTCCGTTTGCCGGTATTGGTTGGAGAGTACCCTGCTTCACCTGGAGGCGGCCGGCGTGCTGGAAGCAACGAGGGAACGGCGGCCTTCGCACTATCATGTGGTGGTTTTTCCGAAACCCTACGCGGCCTACGTCAGCGAGGTATTGGCTACCGCCCGTTCAGGGGGCCGAGCTGCGGCTACGTCACGCTATATGGTTCGGGTCGGTGATTCGCTGTGGGCCATCGCCCGCCGCCACGGTACCACCGTACCCGAGCTCAGGGCCGCCAACCATATCCGAGGCAGCCGCATCTACGCCGGTCAGCTCCTGACGGTGCCCGCGGGCTAGACGCTTTGGCCGGCGACCCTGAAGGGCTTCTTCGGCACAGAGTAATCCGTACCGACGCGGTCGATGCCCGTGAGCGTTACCAGCTTCTCACCTCCCTCGTCGTGCCGCGCCCCATCGGCTGGGTTTCCACTCGAAGCGCCGACGGCGTTCTCAATGTGGCTCCTTTCAGCTTCTTCTCGGCGGTGGCGTCCTCGCCCATGCTCGTGAGCCTGTCCATCGGGACGCGTGGAGGAGTGGCCAAGGACTCACTCCGCAACATTCTGGACCGAGGCGCCTTCTGTGTGAACGTTGTCACGGAGGGCCAGCTCGAGGCCATGAACCGGACCGCCGCAAATCTACCTCCGGAGGGTGATGAGTTTGCCTTCGCCGGACTGGCCGTGGCGGAGGCGGAGACCGTGGACGCGCCATTTGTGGCGAATTGTCCTGCGGTCCTCGAGTGTGAGCTTTACAAACATTTGGACTTGGGCAGCGCCGGTGGGTTGGTGCTCGGGGAGGTGAAGGGGGTTCGCCTGGATCCAGAGCTTCCCATCGTAGAGGGGTCGGCTTTTGTGGACAGTGAGGGGCTCCGGCCGGTCGGACGACTTTGGGGGTTCAACTACACGCTTCTCGGAGAGGTCCGAGTCCTCCCACGGCCGGAAGTCTGAGACGCGACCACGCGGTCGGTTCGTTCCCCAAAGCCCTTTTCGCAAAACGCTAAACAGAAGTGTTGCACTGTGCCATGCCGAGTAATAGCGTGGGATAGGCTTCCCAAGTGGTACGGTTGACTCGTCCTGACTGGAGATGGTTTTGAGGCCGGAGACGTCGCAGAGGTACGAATTCAACAGAAGCCGACTCCTTCGTTGGGTCTACGTCGGCCGAATGACTTTGGCCGTCGGAATTTTTGTGGGCATGATGGTGGCCTGGTTCTCGGCTCCTCCCGAGGCCACGCGCATAGCGACGCTCATGTTCCTGGCCACATTGGCCGTCACTCTCGCCTCCGTGTGGCACACCGAAATTCGGGCCCGCACCCCGGGCCGGAATTTCATGTACGCTCAGGTGGTTCTCGACGCGTTACTCGTCACCGCAGTCATCCATATCACATCGGGCGGCGGCGACGTGGTCTTCGCCCCGCTCTATATCCTGGTAATCACAGAGGGGGCTCTTCTATTACCCCTGCCGGGGGGTGTCCTCATCGGGGCGCTCTCCTCTGTTCTTTACTTCGCGGATCTCGCGTACCGTGCCGAGACGCTGGACTTGTTGGACACGGTTGGCCTCCAGATCGGGCTCTTCGCGGTGGTCGCCCTCATCACGGGTTGGCTGGGGGACCGTGTCCAGCGGACCTGGCTTGCTCTGGGAGAGGTGCAGTCGGAGCTCGTCCGATTGCGGCTCGATACGGGGGACATCCTTGCGAATATTTCGACGGGGGTGCTTACCGTCGTCGATGGCGGGAGACTCGGGTATCTCAATAGAGCCGGCGAACGATTCTTGGATCTGAGCCTCGAGCAGTGGCGCGGCGCTCCCATTTTGGACGTGGTGGAGGAGGTGGCGCCGGGGCTCGCCAAGGCCCTCCGGAGGAGTATCGACGAGCTCTGCCCCGTTACCCGCCAAACAACGGCCGTCAAGAGACCGGCGGGGGACCTGGTGCTGGGCATCAGCACGACCTTGCTCGAAAGTCGCGAGGGAGAAGGACCATCCGTGACCGCGATCTTTCAGGACATCACGGATCTCGAACGTATCCAGGCCCTCAATCGGAGAAATGAAAGGCTCGAGGCCGTAGCCGAACTGAGTGCTTCGTTAGCCCACGAAATCAAGAATCCGTTGGCTTCGATTCGGAGCGCCGTCGAACAACTCGACAGCCCCAAGCTTCCCGTTGAGGATCGTTCGACCCTTCAGCGGCTGGTCCTGTCTGAGTCGGATCGCCTGAGCCGGCTGCTCAACGAATTTCTCGATTTTTCGGTGATGCGCCTCAGCGCGAAGGCCAGGGTGGACTTTACCGGCGTGGTCACACATGCGATCGCCTTGGTGAAACAACATCCGGACTGCCACACCGGGATTCGCTTCGGAGAGGCGGGTCTCGAAGGCCGTCTGATCTTGCCGGGCGACGCGGATCTCCTTCACCGCCTGGTCTTCAACTTGATTCTCAACGCGGTTCAGTTCAGCGGCGCCGACGGTGCGGTCCAGATCTCCCTCGAGAATCGGGCGGACGAGAATCCGCTTCCGGGGTCCACTGTTTCCCAGCCCGTGTATTTCAGCGTCCAGGATTCCGGACCGGGGATTCCGCCTGAGGATGTCGGGCGCATCTTCGCCCCTTTCTTTACTACGCGTAAGGGGGGGAGTGGGCTCGGCCTGGCGGTGGTGCATCGTGCCGTGGAGGCGCACGGTGGCGCTGTCTACGCTGAGGAGGTGGCCGGGGGTGGAACTCGCTTCGTGGTTCTGTTGCCTGGTACGGACGTAGCCGCCGAGACCGAACAAAAGGCAGCGGTATGAGCGCGAAGAGAAAGATTCTCTTGGTGGATGATGAAACGGGAATCCTCGAAACGCTTCGCATCCTGCTTCAGGGTGACGGCTACGAAGTGGTGACGGCGCTCAGCGGGCGGGAGGCCGTCGAAATGCTTCCCGACACCTTGCCCGACATCGTCCTGACCGACATTCGCATGCCGGGAATGACCGGTCTCGAGGTAATGGCGAAGGCGCACGAGGTGGATCCTGAAACTGCCGTGATCTTGATGACCGCTCAGGCTTCGCTTCAGACAGCGGTCCGGGCCGTCAACGAGGGGGCGTACTACTACCTCCAAAAACCCTTCGCCAACGATGAGCTCCTGGCCATCTGCCGTAGGGCCGCGGAGACGAGGCAACTTCGGGTGGAGAATAAGGCGCTCAAGAAAGAGATCCGCCGGCAGTCTATGGCCCCGACCGACCGCCCGACGGGAAAGAGCCGGTCCTTCGTCGATGTCCTCGAGTTGGCGGAGACGGTGGCGCCGACGGAGTCCACGGTACTGATCACAGGGGAGAGCGGGTCCGGGAAAGAGGTGCTGGCTCGCTATATCCATGCGCTCAGTGGCCGGGCCGAAGCCAATTTCTTCTCGGTGAACTGTGGGGCGCTTCCCGAGGGGCTTCTCGAGAGCGAACTCTTCGGCCACGTGAAAGGAGCGTTCACCGGTGCTGTCAGGGACAAAATCGGACTCTTTGAGGCGGCCAACGGGGGAACGCTCTTTCTGGACGAGATTGCCGAGATGTCTCCCGCCACGCAGGTCAGACTTCTCCGGGCACTGCAGGAGCGCGAGGTCATTCCCGTGGGCTCGACCGAGGTCCGTCTCATCGACGTTCGGATTTTGGCCGCGACCAACAGCGACCTGAATGAGGAAATCCGACGCGGATCGTTCCGGAGTGATGTCTACTATCGCCTCAACGTCATCGCGCTGCATCTCCCCCCGCTCCGGGAAAGAAAGGACGACATTCCCATGCTGGCCCTCCGCTTTCTCGGCGCTTTCTCGGCGCGAGAAGGACAGAAAACTCTGGGGGACGACGTGTTGGAGGTGTTGTGTGCCTATGACTGGCCAGGAAATGTCCGGGAACTGGAAAACGCTTTGGAACGGGCAGCTGTGGTGGCGCCCAAAGAGGAGATCGCCGTTGCCGACCTACCGGAGGTAGTTCGGGCCACGGACGCGAAACCGTTGGTCACGGACCATCTACCCTCGAATCCTTCGATGGAGGTAATCGAGAGGGCGTACATCCAGTGGGTTCTCACCGCCGAGGGGGGGAACAAATCGAAGGCCGCGGAGGTTCTCGGCATCGATCCCTCGACGCTGTACCGGAAGCTCAACCGGTACGGGATCGAGGTCTGATCAGCATGACGACGCGCGGTTTCCGGGGGTTGGATAAGAGAAGGCACGATGATCTCGCTTGGGACCGGGTGAGGCTCTCCGTGGTCATCCCCGCCTACAACGAGATCCGGAGTGTCGAGACCCTGATTCGGCGGGTTCGTGAGGTCCGCCTGGACGTCGAAGTGATCGTGGTAGACGATGGTTCCACCGACGGCACGCGCGATCTGCTTTCACGCCTGGAGGACGAGGGTCTGATCGATATCCTTGTGTTCCAAGAGGTGAACAAGGGCAAAGGTGCCGCGCTCCGCGCCGGGTTCGAGCGGGCAACCGGTGATATCATCGCGATTCAGGATGCGGATCTGGAGTATGATCCACATGAATTGCCGGCACTCATGCAGCCGATTCTGGCCGGGAAGGCCGATGCAGTGTACGGGTCACGCTTTCTCGGAGGACCCCACCGGGTGCTGTTCTTCTGGCACATGGTGGGGAATCGCTTCCTGACGTTGCTGAGCAACATGCTCACCGACCTCAACCTCACGGACATGGAGACCTGCTATAAGGTCGTTCATGCGGATCTTCTGAAACGGTTGCCTCTCTCGGCGAACCGCTTCGGATTCGAGCCGGAAGTGACGGCCCGATTGGCTCAGGCACGGGCCCGTATCTATGAGCTCCCGATCAGTTATGACGGGCGCTCGTACGCGGAGGGCAAGAAGATCAGCTGGAAGGACGGCGTGTCCGCCCTTTACTATATCCTTCGCTGCAATCTCTTCGGCCCGAGAGTCGATCCCTGGCAGGTGCCCGAGGTGCAGCCTTGGGAGGGGCGGGCCCCGGTGGACGCACAACACCCTGCGCTCCCCGTCCCTCCAAAGGGAGGCGAAGCGTCGGAGACCGGCGTCCCTCCTGCGGCCGATCCGGACTGATCCGGATTTCGCATACAAGTGAAGCTGATCGGACCGATCCCGCCGTGGCGCGCCGCACTTCTGGTGGTACTCGTGGCGGTGGGGACATACGCCAACTCGGCGCTCAACGGCTTCGCCTACGACGATAACACCATCATCGTGGGACGCCCGCTCGTGACAGAGGGACGGGTCGCCGATGTCCTGACCTCCGCCTATTGGCCTCAGGCGGTGAGCGGTGCGGGTCTCTATCGGCCGGTCACCCTCGCGAGCTTCGCGATCGAATGGAGGCTGTGGGGCGGCCATCCGGCGGGCTTCCACCTCGTAAACCTGGCCGTTCACGCCGTGGTTTCGGTGTTGGTGTTCTTACTGATTCTGCCGTGGTCCGCCACGCTCCCGGCTCTGGTCGGGGGTGCACTTTTCGCCGCGCATCCCGTCCACAGCGAGGCGGTGGCGAACGTCGTGGGGCGGGCGGAGTTGTACTCGGCGCTCTTCGTGCTCGGGGCCTGTTTGCTCTTCCTGAAGGGAAGGGGGCTTTCGCCTTCATGGAGAGCCGCCCGCCTCCTCGGGATCGGGGCGCTCTATGTGCTGGGTCTCGGCTCCAAGGAAATGGCCGCGACGCTCCCGGCGCTGCTGGTTCTCTTGGCCGTGGTGGGCACCGACGAGGGGCGAGTACGAGACCGGATTCGAAGTGATTTCCCGGTGTTTCTTCTCACCGGCGTCCTTCTGGCCGCGTTCTTGGGTGCCCGATTGCTGATGTTGGGTTCGGTTTCGGGCGAAGCGCCCGCCCCGGCCTTGATGGGTCTCTCGGTGGGCCAAAGAATACTCACGTCTCTGGCGGTCTGGCCCCACTATTTCCGGCTCCTGGTGTTCCCGCTGGACCTCGTGGTGGACTACACGCCCGCAGTCCTCTTTCCAGCGTTGACATGGGGGCCCGACGTAATCCTGGGCGTTCTCACGATTCTTGGTGGTGCCGCGGCTGTCATCTTCTTTTGGCCAAGAGAACGGCTTGTGGCGTTTGGCATCGTCTGGTTCGGCATCGCGATCCTGCCGGTAACCAACCTACTTTTTCCGACCGGAGTGCTGTTGGCCGAGCGAACGCTCTACCTGCCGTCGGTGGGGCTCGCCTTCGTGGCGGCGGGGGTCGTGGCCTGGACAGCGCGTGAACGCAGGACCTCTCTGCGTACGCTCCTCGTGGGCGCGGCTATCGTTTGCAGTGCCTTCATGGTGCGGACCGTCCTGAGAAATCCCTCATGGATGAGCACGTTTGTGATGTTGACGACCCTAGGAGAGGAACATCCAGAGTCTTTTATGGCGGTCCGGGCCCGGGCCCAGGGGCTCGACAATGTGGGCGAGTACGAGGCGGCGGCCGGCTATTATCAGACGGCGCTCGAGCTGGCTCCCAACGGGTACAGTCTGCTTGTCGAGGTCGCGCGTTTTTATGGCCGGGGGGAGCGGTGGGCCGAGGCGGAGCCGCTGCTCGTCCACGCCATACAGCTGTTCCCCACGCATCCTGTCGCATGGGGGGTGCTCTCGGAACAGCGGTTGAACCAGGGCCGGAGCCGGGAAGGACATGCCGTGGCGCTTCAGGGCCTGTCTCTCGTTGGATCTGATCGAGACCTCTGGAAGCTCGTGTCCGAGAGTTACGTGGCGAAGGGCGACTACGACGCGGCCATTCGGGCGCGATGGGCGTCCTTCGGTGTCTCGGACGATGAATCCGGGGAATGGCGTCGCATGAGCGAGATCATGGCTATGGCCGGCCGCTCCCAAGAGGCCGACGACGCTTCCCAGCGTGCGGATGCTCTCGAAAGCCAGGAGCGCGCGGCCTCCGCGGGCGGAGCACGGGCTTCCGTCCGCCAACCATGAGGACCTGGGATTCTCCGCTCCGGTCGATTCGCTCGGCCGCGTTTCTGGCCGGTGCGGCCGCGGTCCTGTTATCGGCGAACACCGTGCTCAACGATTTCGCCTTCGACGACCTCCCCGTAATTATCGCGAATACGCCGATCCAGGATCTCGCCACCCTTCCGGAGGCCGTGATCTCTCCCTACTGGCCGAACGAATACGGGAAGGACCTGGGTCTGTGGCGTCCGATGGCTACCGCGGCTTATGGCCTCCAGTGGGCCGTCTGGGGCGAGAATCCCGCGATGTTTCACGTGATAAACGTGTTGCTCCACGGGCTCGTTACGGCACTCGTGGTACTGGTGCTGGCCGAAATCGCGCCTCTCTGGCTCGCGTTCGTGGCCGGACTGCTTTTCGCAGCCCATCCGGTTCATGTCGAGGCGGTGGCAAACGTGGTAGGGCTGGCCGAGGTTCTTTCGTCGACTTTTTTTCTGGGCGCTTGCCTCGTCTTTCTCCGGGCAGGGCAGCGAATCGCGCTTCTGCGTGGCGCGGCCATCACGCTTCTGTTCGTTCTCGCCTTCCTCACCAAAGAGAGCGCCATCACGCTCCTCGGGGTTCTCTTTCTCCTGGACGGAGCGCGGGACAATGTCGATCTCAAGGAGGTGCTCTCTTACGCTCGGCGGCGGTGGGCGATCTATTTGAGCCTGACTGCTGCAGCTGGGCTCATTCTGATCGCGCGGTACGCCGTACTCGGAAGCGTGGCCAGCCCGTTGGCCCCGTTGGGTGCTGCGCTCCTGCAGGATGACGTTGCGAGAATCTGGACGGTGGCCTCGACCTGGCCTCATTACTTCCGGCTACTCTTTTTCCCTCTCGACTTGAGCGCCGACTACGCCCCGGCAGTAATTCCTCTCGCCTTCGACTGGACAGGAAGCGGTGTCCTGGGGGCGTTTCTGCTTCTGGGGACGCTCGGATTGGCCCTGCGGCTCTGGGGAACGCGAACGCTCGGCGTGGACCGGACTCCGCCCCGTCTTTTCTCGTTCGGTGTCCTTTGGCTCGTGATCACCTTGTCGCCGGTGTCCAACGTGCTCTTCCTCTCCGGGGTCCTCCTCGCGGAGCGAACGCTCTATCTGCCATCGATCGGTTTCGTGGCGCTGCTCGCGTGGATGGGTGGGGAGTTGTACAAGGAGCGGCGCCGTGTGACAGAGGGTTTGCTGATCGTCGTCTTGGTGCTCATGTCCATCCGGACCGTCACCCGGAACGCTACCTGGCGGAACAATTTTACCGTCTTCGAGACCCTGATCCGTGAGCACCC
>SMVB01012825.1_pt1 | contig 19166 bp, 16 predicted proteins | sample 2456461 | NCBI WGS metagenome assembly SMVB01 (sample SAMN11095934, study PRJNA526329) | marine sediment metagenome | biome: Marine sediment; feature: Surficial sediment; material: Deep marine sediment; isolation source: Hadal surficial sediment | place: Pacific Ocean | collected 2014-05 | depth...
AGGTCATACAGACCCCGGTTGAGCAACCCGTTGCCGCTGTAGTAGCCGCGCAGGATCGCCGCCTCGTCGGTCGCGGTCTGGGCGTGCGCCATTGTGCCCGCCAGGAGGACGGCGGCGAGCATTTCTCGAATCCGCATGATGATCGGATCTCCATTCTGGAGAAAAGGGTGAGGCCAGGCGGCCCCACCCTAATGTAGCGAATCCGCCATGTCGCTCGGCTCAGTTGTCGTCGCGACGGTCGGCGAGCTCCTGGAATACCTCGATCTGCTCCTCAATAGCCTCTGCCTGCTCAAGAATCGCTTCGGCCTGCTGTTCGATGACCGCGGCCTGGTCATCGATGGACTCGGCTTCCCGCTCGATGGCCTTGGCCTTGAGTATCAGCGCCTTGGCCTTGACGAGCGTGGACTCGCGCTTCTTGCCGTCGAGTTCGTCCGCCCGGTCACGCACGTCGTCGGCCTGGTCGCGGAGCTCGTCGGCCTGGTCGCGGAGCCGATCGGCCTTGTCACGCATGCGATCGGCCTTTCGCTCGATGGAGTTGCCCTGGTTGGCGAGTGCAATCATCGCCGCCCGAAGACCGCGCATCTCGTTGAGCTGCGCGTTGGCCTGGCTCTCGTACTGGCTCGCCATGTCGGCGAGAGCCTCGGCGTATGCGTGCGCGTTGGTGGCGCCGGCGACGCCGCCGTCGGGGTGGATCATGCTGATGAACGCGCCGAAGATCGCCTGCTCGAGTTCAGAGCCGTGGACCTTGATGCCGTCGCGCTGCGGCTCGACGAAGATCGGCACGTCGGATCGCACCATGAGCTTGGTCAACGCCTCGAGCTTGGCGCCTGAAAGCTTGTACGCCTCCTTGGTTTCGTCCTTTCCGATCATCATGACGAACGCCTCGAAGAGGCACTGCTGCCCTTCCGTCGCGTGCACTTCGATGCCACCGTCGAGCGGCCGGACGCGGATGGGAACATCGCTGAGAATCATGAGCTCCGTCAGCCTGGCAAGCTTGCCTTTGGAAAGCTCGTAATTGCGAACGACGACAGGGCCGTTGCCCCTTGCGGCGCCGGCGATGCAACTGCCGCAGCCACCGTTGCCGGCCATGACGGCGACGCTGTAACCGGCAAGCGCGCGGGCGAGGACGTCGGGGGCCGTGACGGCGGCGCGTCCTCGTTCCCTGCTGTGTTCCCTGCGTTCCCGACTGCGCTCCCGGCTGCGTTCGCGTTGGCCGCTGTACCGATGAATCTCCTCGATCTGGCGGTGGAGGCGCTCGAGCTCACGCTCCAATTGCTGCATCTGCTGCTCGCGGGACAGACCGTCGCGTTCCTGCATGAACTGCTCGAAGGTCGTCTCCGAGCCGCCGTACCATGACAGCTCGGGTGCGCGGGGCGGCTGCGGTGCCTTTGGCGCCTTCGGAGCTCGTGGCGCCTTTGGTGCCTTTGGTGCCGTTGGTGCCTTGACCCTGGTGGGTTTCGCGTCCTGGGCATCCGGACACGCCCAGAGTGGCGTGACCAGGGCGCCGCCGAGAGCAAGCGTGCATGCAAGCAGCGTGCCCTTGCGGGAGATCCTTGGGCCTGTTTGTGCGGTCATCACCATCGTGAGTCTCCTGGCAAATCGTTTGGTTCGTCGTGTTGATGCGCCGAGCCCGACGGAAGGCACGGCGACGGGTATGAGACTGCCGAACTTGCGGGCATCGAGCAGCGCCTGCGCGTAGGCTCGCCGCCCGTCCGGCATCAGTGTCGTCACCCAGGTATCACAGCAGAGGTCGGCTTCTTCGCGGATACGCCGGCGGATCCACCACACCACGGGGTGCCACCAGTAGACCAAGCCGACGATCATGTCGGCCCAGCACACCCAGTGGTCGCGGCGACGCAGGTGTGCCAGCTCGTGGAAGATCACCGCGCGGCGACCGACGTCGTCGAGCTGCGCCCAGAGGCGAGTCGGCAGCACGAGCGTGACTTGCCAGGCGCAGAAGAGCATCGGCGTGACGCGGCGATCGATCATGACGACCGTCGGCGGATGCCGAAGACCCAGGTCGGCCGACGCATCGTGCACCATCCGCACGACTGACCGTGGCGCGGTCTGACCCGACCGGACCAGCCGGATCGATCGGCCGATCCGCCCCAGACCCACAAGCACGAGCAGCGCGATCCCGCCCATCCACACCGGCAACGGGATCGATGGCAGCCGTAGCAGGGCAATCCACACTGCATTTGCCCGGCTGACCCACTCGCTCAGTGGCGAGGGCGGCTTGTCCGCCCCTGCGAATTTCTGAGGGCGCCCCACCACCGGCGCCTCAGTCCCGGAAGGCTCGGCCAGCGTCTCGCGCTTGACAATCGCCTCCCCCCCCGACAAGTCCGGCAAGTTGTTCATGGGCCACCGGCTCGTCGGCCGGCGTCCGGTCGCAATCCCCCGTGACTTTCGCTCAACGGCAGCTACCGGCGGCCCAGAGGAGGCAGTGGGGGCGAATACCTCTTGCTCCCGGCGGGGAGCCAATTCGGTCCGCGGGGCGTGGACCATTTCCGCCGGGGGGCCGACCGGCAACATGCCGAAATCAAATCGTGGCAAGAAAGGCGATGCCACGAGAATGACCAGGACAACCAGCCACATGGCGTGTCGCGTGGACGGGCGGCACGGGAACAGCCTGCAAATCACGGTCACGAGCAGGGCCAGTGGCACAACCACCAGCGCTCCTCGCCACAACAGATCGATTGGCAGCCAGTCCATACTCATGGATTCGAGTTCTTCCGCTTTCTGTCCAACTGATCGATTAGATTCTGGAGCGCCGCAATTTCATCGACGGAGAAGTTTTCTTCCCGCATGAGCTGCAGGACCATCGGTGCGGCCGCCCCGTCGTAGAGCTGTTCGATCACTGCACGCAGCCGCGAGGTGGTCACTTTCTGGCGGCTCACCAGCGGCCGGTAGACATAGGCTTGGTCGGATTTGTCACTTGTGACGAACCGCTTCTGCTCCAGGCGGCTCAGGAAGGTCAGGACGGTCGTGTAGGCGACCTTGCGGCCCTGGTCATGCAGGTGGATGAGCACCTGCCGCACGGTGCAGGGGCCTTTTTCCCACAGGGTCTTGAGGACCTCCAGCTCTGCCGTCCCGAGATCACCCTCGCGCGGTGCCATCGGTTTCTCCCAAACCCCCACGGCCTCGGAAACGCAACCTTGAACAGTGATGCGCGACCCACTCTACTACAGTTGTCGTAGGGTGTCAAGCCCGATCCGGGATTTGCCGGCGATCTCTTCTCCAACAGAGGTATACCGCGAAATCATCCCATGGTTTCAGAAGGTGCCTTCTTGCGGTGTGTCGGTCGCCGCTACGCTTCGACGGCACGATGAGTACCAGCGAGCGAAGACAGGCGTGGCGTTTCGAGGCGGGTTCGCCGCTGCGCGAGGCCGATGACGACCTTGCCGCGGAGGAACCCCTGGAGATCCGGGTTCGCGGGCGGTCGATTGCGATCACGATGCGGACGCCCGACCACGACGACGAGCTGGCGGCGGGATTCCTGTTGACCGAGGGGATCATCGTGGCGTCGGGCGATGTCGTTCGAATCGAGCCCTGCACGAGCGGCGAGTTCGACAACGTCGTCAACGTCACCCTCGCGCCCCAGGTCACCGTGGACTTCGAGCGGCTCACACGCCACGTGTTCACGTCGAGCAGTTGCGGCCTGTGCGGCAAGGCCACGATCGAGGCAGTCCGCACGCAGTTCGGGCCTGTGGTCTCCGACGCCGTGGTCACCGGCGCGACCATGATCGAGCTACCGGCCAAGCTGCGGGCCGCGCAACCGACCTTCGACCGCACGGGCGGCCTGCACGCCGCGGCGGTGTTCGACGTCAACGGCAATATGGTTGTGTCGCGTGAGGACATCGGGCGTCACAACGCAGTGGACAAGGTGCTGGGTTACGGCCTGATGCACGGCCTGCTGCCGTTCGATCGGCACGTGCTGCTGGTCAGCGGCCGCGTGTCGTTCGAGATCGTGCTCAAGGCACTCGCGGGTCGGGTGCCCATCGTCGCGGCGATCTCGGCGGCGTCGAGTCTCGCGGCGCAGTTCGCCGCCGAAAGCGACCAGACGCTGGTGGGCTTCCTCCGCGACGGGCGGATGACCATCTATGCCAACCCCCGGCGGATCGACGCCGGTCTCACCGGATGAACCCGGTCGCCCGCTTTGGCGCCGCAGGAAGCCGTTTGCCGATATGCCTGACGGTGTCGGACGAAGTCAGGAGATCGCGATGATCAGCCCCGGGTCCGAGGTATTCCTGCGGTCCGACGGACCGTGTGACGAGGTACTACATCGAGGAATCCTCCGCGACCTCGATGGCACCGTCTGCATGGTGAGTCTGGCAGACCAGGGACTGCGACCACGAGCCGGACAACAACTTCTCGTGCATTACGAGCAGGACGGCGAATTCACGAGGCGAGCGGCGAAGGTCGTCGCCGTCGAAGGCTCCGTCGTCGAGCTGCGGCTCCACGGCGTCACGGTTTCGGCCGAGCGTCGCCGCGTGCAGCGGGTGTGTTATCTCGATGTCCTCAGGCAGGTCGTCGAAGAGCCGCTGATCAATCGCTAGCTGGTGTCGCGGAGGATGCGGATCCGCTCGATGGGAACGAGCGTTCCCTTGTCCATACCCGGACATGGTGTGCGGCGTTTCGCCGCCTGCCACGCGCGCCGCGATGTGAGGTTCTCGGGCCAGAACGGCCAGGAGCGGCACTGGGTCGGGCGATCGCCGTAGATCGAGCAGAGGGCCGCCCCGGATGGTGAGCGGTCGAGAAAGATGCAGTCGTAGTCGCCGTCGCGGAGCGTCTCCTTGAGCGACCAGCGATCGTCCACCTTGTTGGCATAACGCTCATAGAACTCGGCGATCTCGATCCCCAGCGATCCGGCGATGGCCGCACCCTCGGCGTCCGTGAACCAGACAGTGCCTGGCGGCCCGGTGCAGCAGTTGCCGCACTGGGTGCACGAGAACCGCAGCCCGCTGGAATACCACTCGCCGGCTGAACCGCCGCTCACCTGGATTCTTCCGGCGGGTGGTCCGTGTGCTGGTCGATCGACACCAGGTGGATCTCGGCCTCGCTGTAACGCGGCGCGAGATCCGACAGTTCGTCGGGCCGCTCGTCGTAGGCGATCCGGTCTGTCGAGTAGACCTCGGCGAGCACCCACTCACCGGATTGCTCCAGCACGCCCTCGATGAGCGTCTCCAACTGGGTCAGCGAGCCCGCGGTGGCCCAGATCAACATGTCCGCGCCCTGCCGGGTGTCGCCGGCCCGGTGCACGCCCAGCACCGCGTGCCAGAGCGTCAAGCCGAGGCTGCGCCCGCCCTCGTCGACGTTGGTGTCGGGGTCGATGTTCAATTCCATCCCCCAGTCGTGACGCAGTTCCATCAGTACGTCGTCGATATCCGCCGCTATGCCGTCGAGATCCGCCAGCACCGGCCTGATCTGTGCGTTGTCCAGTGCCGGGTTCTCGTCGCCCAGTGCCCACGTCTCCTGGACCTCGTTGAGTCCGGCCGACGCCAGCAACCGCTCGACGTCGTCGTGCATGTCAAGCGGCACGATGATCGAGACCCCCTTCCACTGGTCGACGAAGATCTCGACGAACGGGCTCTCGCTGTTGGCGCCGGCGGCGATCGAGCCGTCTTCGAGCAGGATGGGCTCCCACTGGTCCCAGGTCCGGAGGAAGTCGCGCTTGGAGATTTCCTCCTGGCTCAAGAAAACGTCCGTCTGGCGATAGGCGTCACGCGAGCTGATCTCGACGATCGCGCACACTTCCTCCGGTAGCAGGGCGAAGGCCTTCTGGAGGATCGGGGCCACCTGCTCGTGAGAAACGGCCACGTAGAACGAGTAGGTGTCCGGCTCGTCGTCATGACCGGAGGCGTACGCGATCGTGTAGCCGACCGTCGGGGGCGTGACATCGCCGGGCGTGATACCCAAAGCCAGCGCGAATCCGTTGATGACGGTTCGCTCAATGTCCGGTCGCAGGCTGAATGCGGTCATGAGGCCGTATCGTAGCCCACCACGACGCTCTGCCGGTATGATCCGCCCACCTGCTCGGAGGGCAGGGATGGGGCACTCGCATGGCGTCAGCTCGCGGACACTGGGGCAATAGGACGGGGTTCGTCCTCGCGGCCGCCGGCTCCGCTGTCGGACTGGGCAATATCTGGGCCTTCCCGTACATGACGGGCCAGAACGGCGGTGGGCTGTTCGTCCTGGTCTATCTCGCGTGCGTGGCCGGGATCGGCCTGCCGATCATGATGGCCGAGATCTTCATCGGGCGGACGACCCAGACCTCGCCGGTCGGCGCGTTTCGGAAGCTCTCGCGGCCCGGCAGCGCCTGGATGGGTGTGGGCTGGCTGGGGGTTGTCGCCGCGTTCATCATTCTCTCGTTCTACAGCGTGATCGCCGGATGGAGCCTGCACTACGTCTGGCTGTCGATCACCTCCACGTTTGCCGATCAGACGCCGGTCGAGATCGCCTCGATCTTCGAGCAGGTGCGCACCGACCCGGCGCTGAGCTCGCTGTGGCATGTCATCTTCATGGCGATCACGATCGCCATCGTGATCGCGGGCGTCCAGAGCGGTATCGAGACGTGGTCGCGGATCCTGATGCCGGCGCTGTTCATCATCCTGGGAATCCTGCTCGTCTACGCGATGGTGAAAGGCAACTTTGCGCAGGGGGTCAAGTTCCTCTTTGCACCCAACCTTGACAACTTCAGCTGGAACAGCGTTCCGGCGGCGATGGGGCTCGCGTTCTTCAGCCTGTCACTGGGTATGGGCGCGCTGATCACCTACGGCAGCTACCTCAAGACCGACGACGACCTCGTCTCGACCTCGATCACGGTCAGCGTGCTGGACACCTCGGTGGCGTTGCTGGCTGGGCTGATCCTGTTTCCCATCATTTTCGCCGTCGGCCAGGAAACCGACCAGGGCCCCGGCCTGGTCTTCACGACGATCCCGATCGCATTCGCGGAAATCCCCGGCGGGCTGGTGCTCGCGCCGCTGTTCTTCCTGCTGCTGACGTTCACGGCCCTGACCAGCGCGATCTCGCTGCTGGAGGTCGCGACCGCCTACTTCATCGACGAACGGGGCTGGACCCGGACCAAGGCAACGCTGGCCACCGGGGGCGCGATCATGATGATCGGCATCCCCTCGGCCATCAGCGGCGGGTCGCGTCTGTTCGGGGCAGGCGTGCAGAAACTGACCGACCCGCTGTACGCCGGTCCGGGCAAGAACTGGTTCGACGTGCTGGTCGACCTGTCGTTCAACCTCATGTTGCCGATCGGTGGTCTCGGTATCGCGATGTTCGTCGCGTGGCGTGTCGACGACGCGGCACGCGAGGCGGGTTTCAGCGCCGGATCGAAGATGGGCCGACTGTACTGGGGATGGTTGAGTCTGCTTCGCTACGTGGTGCCGGTCGCGATCGTCATGGTGCTGCTCAACGCTCTTGGAGTCTTCGAAATGCTGTTCGGTGGAGGTGAGGCCCAATGATGGATTTCATCGAGGCGATCAACGACGTCATCTGGCACAAATACGTGCTCTTCGCGGTGCTGGGCACCGGCGTCCTGTTCACGGTGTGGAGCGGCTTCTGTCAGTACCGTGCGCTTACCCACGGCGTCGCCGTCACACGCGGCAAGTACGACAACCCCGACGATCCGGGCGCGATCAATCACTTCCAGGCGCTGTCGGCGGCGTTGTCGGCGACGGTGGGCCTCGGCAACATCGGCGGCGTGGCCCTGGCCATCGGTCTCGGTGGTCCCGGCGCTGTCTTCTGGATGTGGGTCGTCGGCGTCGTCGGCATGGCGCTCAAGACGACCGAGGTCACGCTGGCGATGCTCTACCGCAATACCGACGACCCGGACAACCCGCACGGCGGCGCGATGTGGGTCGTCAGCAAGGGCGTTGCCAAGTGGAAGCCGAGCCTGGCGTGGCTCGGCAAGCTCGTCGGCGGCATCTTCTGTGTCACGCTAATAGTCTCGGCCATCACCGGCGGGAACATGTTCCAGTCCTGGAACGTGGCTGACCTCACCCACCATTACTTCGGCGTGCCCCAGATTGCCACGGGCATCGTGCTGGCCATTCTGGTAGGCATGGTGATCATCGGGGGCATCAAGCGGATCGGAGCGGTGGCGGGCCGCCTGGTCCCGGCAATGTGCGCGATGTACCTGGTCGCGGCAGTGTACGTCCTGATCGTAAAGATCGACGTGGTACCCGCCATGCTCGTGCTCATCGTCAAGAGCGCCTTCAGTCCGCTGGAAGCGCAGGGCGCGTTCATCGGGGGCACGCTCGGCTACGCGTTTCTCATGGGCATGAAGCGTGCCTTGTTCTCCAACGAGGCCGGCCAGGGGTCCGCTCCCATCGCCCACGCGGCGGCGAAGACCAGCGAGCCGGTTCGCGAGGCGGTTGTGGCGGGCCTGGAGCCGTTCATCGACACGATCGTCGTCTGCACACTGACGGCTCTGGTGATCCTGTCAAGCGGCATCTGGAACCGCGGACCCGAGGCCACGCTCGACGTGCTACCGCGGGTCGTCGCAGTCGAGAACAAGGCCGACACCTGGACACTGGAAGAGACCGACGTTTCGGAAATCGTCACCGATGAGTGGACGGACAAAGTGAAGATCATCGTCATCGGCGCCCCCAACAAGGATACCGGCAACCGGCTGTACAGCATCACCGGCGAGTTGCAACGGGAGGGCGACTCGGCGTCGATCAAGTGGGACAAGGACAATGTCACGAGCACGACGCAGCCGACCTTCGAGTTGGAGGACACCGATGTGGCTCCCGGTAGCCTCTTCTTTGTTTACAAGGGGGCCGTGCTCACCGCCGAGGCCTTCGACCGCGTGACCGACGGCCTTGGCAAGTACCTCGTGACACTAGCCGCGTGGCTGTTCGCCATCTCCACGATGATCTCGTGGAGCTACTACGGCGAACAGGGGATCGTGTACCTCGCCGGAAGGCGGTGGGTGACACCGTACAAGTACGTCTATTGCCTGTTGATCATCGTCGCCGCGATCCCCTGGCTCGTGAGCACCGAGAAGCAGCTCGACGTGCTCACAGGCCTCGGCACCGGCGTCATGCTGCTGGCGAACATCCCGATCATGCTGATCTTCGGTCACCAGGCGATGAAGGCCTATCACCGGTACATGGCCAGGCTCAAGGCCGGCGAGTTCCCAGTGCACGCGGCGCCGAAGATCACCGACGTCGTCAGTGGCAAGGACGTGGAGGACTGAGTTAGGGGTGGCACGGCCGAGCGAGCGATAGCGAGCTCGCCCGTGGAGCGACAACCGAAGACACGGGCGACGTCGCTATCGCTCCGTCGGCCGTGCCACCCATGCCGTTTTCCATCTCCGACATCACAGACGCACTGGAGCAAGCCCTTGTCGCCGAAGCCGCACGGCTCGACGCGGAGCAGTCACCGAACGGTATCGATGCGCTCGACGAGCTTGGCCTCCATCCGCTGCTCGGGCGCGGTCTCGCCGATGCCGGGTACGGCGTCTACCCGGAGCAGGTGTACCCGCAGGACGCCAGACCGCGGCATCGCCGCGACTGCGAGCGTTGCGATCTTGTCCTCACGCCGGCGGAACGCGAGCTGCACGAGCCGTGGCGTGAGCCGACGCTGTTCGACCCGCCGGACCCGGTTGCGCTCGACGACGCGTTCTGGCTGGAGGTCAAGGTCGTCGCCCAGTACACCCAGGAAGGCCCGAACGGGCGCTACTCGACGCAGTTGCTGACCGATGCCAGCCAGGACGTTGATAAGCTCAGCCGCAGCCCGGGCATCTTCCAGTCGGCCCTGCTGATTGTGCTCTTCGCCCATGACCAGGACACCGTCGAGCACGACCTCGCCGCCTGGCTGGACCACTGCCTTCGTCACGGCCTGTCCGTACACTCACCGAGCGTCCGGAGCTTCGGGATCACCGACCGGCTGGGGAACCACCGCTGTGGGCTTGGGCTTTATCCGGTACGACCTGCTGGATCGTCTTGACGATCAGCCGCACGGCATCCTCGGCGGGGTTATGGTTGGCGAACCGCAGGCAGACCCGGTGGAGTTCCTCGCTCTGGATGGCGCCGTACTTGGAGTCCAGCAGGTAGCGCGTGGCCTGCCGCACGATCGGCGTCGAACCGCCGAGATGCGGCACGAATTCCGGTGCGATCTCGCGTTCGGCGATGATGTTGGGCAGCAGCCAGTACGGCGACCGCATCAGCAGTTTCGAGGCCAGCCAACTCAAGATATCCGTCTTGTAGATGCCGATCATCGGCTTCCGCTGTGCGGTGATGTCGAGGGTGATCGTGCCGGAGACCGCCAGCGCCAGTTCGCCCCAGGCGATGACGGCGTCGGCTTCGCCGGTCGTCATGTGCAGGTTGGTCGGGAAGACGCGGATCCGCTTGCGGATGATCTTCGCGAGCTCCGGGGTCGCGGCAACGATGACGCCGCACAGGCCCGCGTGACGCGCCTGCAGCGCGGCGTACGCGTCGACAAGCAGCCTCGTGTTGGCCTTGACCTCGTGAGCGCGCGAACCGGGGAAGATGCTCAGACGCGGCGCACCGCGAGGCAGCCCGTGCATTCGATTCTTGAGGTCCTCGACGTCCACGACCCGGTTGATGGCGGGGTGCCCGATGAATCGGGCCGGGATGTCGCGTTCGGTGAACCATTGCTCCTCGAACGGAAGAACGCACAGGACAAGATCCGTGAGCTTGCGCAGTTTGCCGATCCGCCATCGGCCCCAGGCCCACAGTTGCGGGGCAACGAGATGGATGACCCGAGTGCCGGATTCCTTCATCACCTTGCAGATTGGAAAATTGGCGGCCGGCGAGTCGACCGGCACATGCGCGACGATGCGTTGCCAGGCGGCCCAGTCCCTGATCTTCTTCGCCAGCTTGCGGAGGGCCAGCGACCGCCCTAACGCATTGAAGCCCATGGCGCTGCCGTCCACGGTGTTCTCGAGCAGCTCGGCGCCGGCGGCCTCCATCTGCGGGCCGCCGTAGGCGTAGACCTTCGGTCGGCTGGGGTGCTTCAACAGCTCGCGGATCACCGGCGCGGCCATGGCGTCGCCGCTCGGCTCGAACGCCGTGAACAGCAGCGCCGGCTTTGTGTCCACTTGCTGTTCCGGCATCGGGAATACGATACGGCCATGTCCACCACTCTGCACCTGCTGCTCGGCCTCGTAGCAGCCACAACCCTCACGGCCCCCCCCACCACCTCGCCGCAACTCCTGCGGGAGATGCCGGTACTGGGGGTCGGGATCAACGCCCACCACATCAGCGACCTGCCGCTGTACCTGCAATCCGTTGACGCGATCGCCGAACTTGGGGCGAATACTCTGCTGCTGGTTACCCCCATGTTCCAGGAGAAGGTCGACTCCAGCGAGATCCGTCTCGACCCCAGGCGGTGCCCCACCCGCGAGCAGCTGACCGCGATCCTGAACCGCGCCCACGGCCACGGCCTTCAAACGATGCTGGTGCCGATCGTGCTCATCGAGTTCCCGGGCGAGAAGGACTGGCGCGGCCTCCTGCGGCCGGACGACCTCGACGCGTGGTGGACGAGCTACGAGCGTTTCGTCGATTACTACCTCGAACTGGCGATCGCCACCGAGGTCGACGTGTTCTCCGTCGGCAGCGAGCTCAACAGCACCGAGGGCCAGCTCGACCGCTGGCGTGAGATCATCGAACGCGTCCGGAGTCGTTTCGACGGCCGCGTGACCTATACGGCCAACTGGGACCGGTACGAAGCGGTGAACCTCTGGTCCATGGTGGACTTCATCAGCGTCAGCTCGTACTTCGAGATCTCACGCGACGATCCGGACGCCCCGGTGTCGCAACTCACGGTTGCCTGGGCCGGCGAACGGAGCCGGCTGCTGCGGTTCGCCCGCAGCGAGCGGAAGCGGATACTGATCATGGAGCTGGGCTACCCATCGCTGCCGTGGGCTGCCGCCCACCCGTGGGACTACGTCGCCAAGGACGGAACCGAGACCGATCACGATGCACAGGCCCGATGCTACCGCGCGTTCTTCGGGGCCTGGTCCGACACGCTGGTGCAGCCCGGCACACCGGCGCTCGGGTTTAACTGCTACTACTGGGACCCGTACCACCGGGGCGGCGCCAAGGACACGGGCTACGGTATCCGGGGAAAACCGGCGATGGATCTCATCCGGCAGGGATTCGGCCGCATCCGCGCGGCGACCGGGGCAACCCCGGCACCCCCGGCCCCCTGAGACAACGCGCGGCGACGCCGATACGATGTGCCCCATGCTTGAACGCACCCACATGTGCGGTGAACTCCGGACCGATCACGCCGGGCAGACCGCGACACTGGCAGGCTGGGTCAACACGTACCGCGATCAGGGCAAAGGCCTGATCTTCGTGGACCTGCGCGATCGCGACGGGATCACGCAGGTGGTGTTCGACCTGGAGGATGTCGACGAGTCCGTGATCGAGATGTCGCGCGCGTTGCGACGCGAGGACGTCATCGCGGTGTCGGGGCTTGTGCGACAGCGTGTCGGCGGCGAGAACCGCAAGCTCGCGACCGGACAGATCGAGGTGATGGCCCAGCAGCTCGAGGTCCTCAGCAAGACCGAGACGCCGCCGATCCTTCCCGACGACTACGAGGCCGACAAGATCTCCGAGGAGAAGCGGCTGCAGTATCGCTACATCGATCTGCGACGCCCGCGTATGCAGGCGATCCTTCGGACCCGCCATCGCACCATGCAGACCGCGCGGCGGTATTTCGAGTCGCACGCCTTCATGGAGATCGAGACTCCGCTGCTGATCAAGACCACGCCCGAGGGCGCGCGTGACTTCATCGTGCCGTCACGCGTGTACCCGGGCAAGTGGTACGCGCTGCCGCAGAGCCCGCAGATCTTCAAGCAGATCCTCATGATCGCCGGCTGCGACCGGTACATGCAGATCTGCAAGTGCCTTCGCGACGAGGACCCGCGGGCCGACCGCCAGGCGGAGTTCACGCAGATCGACCTGGAGATGAGCTTCGTCAGCCGCGACAAGATCCTGGAGATCGTCGGCGGCTTCATCCCGTTGCTCTTCAAGGAGGTCGGCGGTTTCGATATCGGCGACGTCCCGGTGATCCCCTATCGAGAGGCAATGGACCGGTGGGGCTCGGACAAGCCCGACAGGCGGTTCGGGCTTGAACTCACCGACGTCTCGGAGCTTGCCGCCCGTACGGAGTTCAAGGTGTTCCGCGACGCGCTGGCCGCCGACGGCGGCGTGGTCAAGGCGATCTGTGTCCCGGGCGGTGCCGAGAGCCTCAGCCGAAAGAAGATCGAAGCGTGCGACAAGGTCGCCCGTGACGCCGGAGCCGGCGGGCTACCGACCGTCAAATGCACCGCCGACGGCTTCCAGACGGGGATCGCCAAGTTCATCGGGTCGATCGGTGACGAACTCCGTGCCCGGATGGGCGCAAACGACGGCGACCTTCTTCTGTTTGCCGCGGATCGGCGAGCCGTGACCGACGCCGCCTTGTGCGCCGTACGTCTGCACCTGGGCCGCGAGCTCGACCTCATCGACACGTCGTTGTGGAAGTGCATGTGGGTCGTCGATTTTCCCATGTTCGAATGGGACCAGCAGCGGCAGCGGTGGCAATCGTCGCACCACCCGTTTGTCATGCCGCGCGAGGACCAGCTTCACCTGCTGGACACCGACCCCGGCGCGTGCGTGTCGTCGAGCTACGACTACGTGATCAACGGCGCCGAGATGGGCAGCGGGTCCTTGCGGATCTACCAGCGCGACATGCAGCGCAAGGTCTTCGACATCCTCGGCCTCACCACCGACGAGGCGGACAACAAGTTCGGCTTCCTGCTCGAGGCCCTCAGCTACGGCGCCCCGCCCCACGGCGGTTTCGCGTTCGGGCTCGATCGCCTGGTGATGCTGCTCGTGGGCACCACGAACATACGCGACGTCATCGCCTTCCCGAAGACGCAGACCGGCGCGGACCTGATGACCGGAGCTCCCGGCGTTGCCGACGCGGCCCAGCTGTCGGAGTTGCACGTCAGGAATGTGCTCCAGGACACCGTCACAGCGTCATAGATCGCCCAACCGGACCAGAGGCTCCACCGATCTTCCGGTGGCCGTCCGGGCCTTGAGTCCCCTCGGGCGGCTGTCGATCAAACGACACCGGAGGCGGCTTTCCGCGGAGCTGACGCCATGAGTCTCGACGTACGGAGCAGGGCATTTGCCCTCGAAGACATTCCTGTCGAATACACCAGCGACGGCAGGAACATCTCGCCGCCGCTGGAATGGACACCGGGCCCCGACGGGACCCGGAGCTACGCGCTGATCATGGACGACCCGGACAATCCAGGCGGCACGTGGGTGCACTGGGTCCTGTGGAATATCCGAGGGACCCACCTGCCGGGGTACGTCGCCTGCCAGCCACAGGTCGACACCGCGTTGGGTCCGATCAACCAGGGCCGGAACTCGTTCGGCCGGATCGGCTACAGCGGACCGTGCCCGCCGGCCGGCATCCACCGGTACTTCTTCAAGCTGTACGCCCTCGACACCGAGCTGGAACTCGGTCCCGATACGACAAAACGCGACCTGCTCGCCGCCATGGAGAAGCACATTCTCGATCATGGCGAGATCATGGTGACCCATTCTCGTGCACGAGCGATTGCCGCCCGCCTGGTGCAGACAAACGAATGGGTGGCACGGCCGAGCAAGCGATAGCGAGCTCGCCCGTGGAGCGACGCCCGAAGACACGGGCGACGTCGCTATCGCTCCGTCGGCCGTGCCACACGCTACCCTTAGGCCGTGTGCGGCATCGGGGCCATCCTTCGTGCGGACGGCGGTGAAATCCCGGAGGCGTGGCTCAACGCCATCGACGACCGGATTTCATACCGCGGCCCAGACGGCCACGGCCGATTCCGCGATCGGGTCGAGCTTGACGGGCCCGACGGCCCGCGCGTTGTCGAGGTCGCGCTGACACACCGCCGGCTGAGCATCCTCGACCATGACGGCGGCGCCCAGCCGATGGTCTCCCGACGCGGCCGCACCCGTGACGAGGGCCTGGTCGCCGTCGTCTTCAACGGGTGCATCTACAACCACCGCCGGCTTCGCTTCGAGCTTCAGGAGCGAGGCCACCGATTCGCGTCCGACCACAGCGACACCGAGGTGCTGCTTCATGGCCACCGCGAGTGGGGCGACCAGCTGCAAGCGCGTCTCGAGGGCATGTACGCCTACGCGTTGTGGGACCGCGACGCGGCCTCGCTGACCATCGCCCGCGACTGGTTCGGCGAGAAGCCGCTGTATCACCGGCTTGAACACAGCGACGGCGGTGTTCGGATGCTTGTCGCCGCCAGCGATGCGGCCGCGGTGGCCGCAATCCCCGGCGCAGAGCCCATCGACACCGCGACCCGTCTCGCGTGGACCACCAACTACCTCCGGTTCGGGCACGCAGCACGTGGCCGGACGATCGCAACCGCCGGGGCCGTGACGATTCTCGTCAACAACGTCGAGCCGAGCCTGCCGGGCGAGCTGGTCGATCTTTCGCCCGGCGACGCTGATGTGACCGCCGACGAGATCGAGCGGCTGCTCGACCAGGCGGTCGCGCGGCGACTCGAGGCCGACGTCCCGCTGGGGTGCTTCCTGTCCGGCGGCGTCGACTCGTCGCTCATCGCGTGTTTCGCGTTGCGGCACGTGGGTGAACTGCAGACGTTCTCGGTGCGGATGCCGGACCCGCGGTACGACGAGTCGGGGCACGCCGCGGACGTCGCCGCCCACCTCGGCACGAACCACCAAACGCTCGAGATCGCGATGAACCCGGCAGAGGACCTCGTCAAGCTCATCGAAACCCTCGGCCAGCCCTTCGGCGACAGCTCGCTGCTGCCGACCTCGTGGGTGAGCCGGGCCGCGCGCCGGCACGTCAAGGTGGCATTGAGCGGCGATGGCGGGGACGAGCTGTTTGTCGGTTACGAGCGGTACCTCGCCGCCGGACCACTGGCGCGACACCACGCGTTGCTGAAGTGGCTACCGGCGGGGTTGCTGCAACGCGCGCACCCGCGAAGCCTGTTGCACAAAGTGGGCCGGCTCGGCGCGATGGCGCGTGACTACCCCGAGCTCGGCGTGCTCGCGACGGAAACGATCTTCACCGAACGCTTGATCGCGGAGCTTCTCGGTGAGCCGCCGCCGGTTCCGCAGCGAGACGACAACACCACCGACGACACGCCGCTGGCGGCGTTGCGTCGCGCGGACCTGACCGGGTACCTGCCCGACGGCCTGCTGTGCAAGGTGGACACCGCGTCGATGGCCGTCGCCCTGGAGGTCCGATGCCCGTACCTCGACCGGGATCTCGTCCGCCGGACGTTGGCGGCGCCGATGGGCGCGCTGATCCCCGGCCGGCGGCGGAAGGCATTGTTACGGTCGATCGCCCGCAAGCATCTCCCGGCGGCCGTGGTCGACCGGCCGAAGATGGGCTTTGCGGTTCCGATCGGACAGTGGTTCCGGGCCGACTTCGGCGGCCTGCGGGCATTGCTGCTGGATCAACTGCATGCCGCCGAGCCGTTCGGGCCGATCCACCTGGAGCGGAGAACAGTGCGACGAATGCTCGACGAGCACATGGCGGGCACCCATGATCACGGCCAGCGTCTGTTCGCGCTGCTGACGCTCTCTATCTGGGCCTCGACCCGTCGAAGCTGATACCCTCCTGGCCGATGAAGGGCGCCAACCTGCTCACAATCCTGATTCTCGTCGGCCTCGCGGCCGGGGCGGTCTTCGGGCAGACCGTGCTGTACGGCGAGATGGGCCCGAACCCCGACGCCCATTGGACCAAGCAGGCCGGCGACCTGATCCTGATCCGGCCGCTGTTCCTGTTGATCATCCCCCTGGTCTTTGTCAGCGTCGTGGTCGGCATGACGTCGATCGGGGACCCGTCGAAGCTCGGCGTGGTCGGCGGATCCACGCTCGCGTACTACCTCGTGACGATGCTGATCGCCTGCATCATCGGGGCGATCCTGGTGTCGACCTTCCGCCCGGGCGATCTCTCGGAGGAAGCGACGGCGTTGCTGATCGGCCAGGCCGAAGCCGACTACGCCGACGCCCCGGCACTCGCGTCGAGCATCCAGCGGGCCGAGGACGACGGGCTCGGCGGCGCATGGATGAACATTCTGCGGCAGTTGGTGCCACGCAACGTCTTCTACGAGATGGCCCAGGGGCGCACGCTGGGCGTCATCGTGTTCGCGTTGATGTTCGGGCTGGCCGTCGCGGCGGGCGGCGAGAAGACGCGGCTCATCGTTGAGCTGTTCGAGGGCCTGTTCGACACCATCATGCGGCTGGTGTGGTGGGTGATCTGGCTGTGCCCGCTCGGCGTGTTCCTGCTCGTGTCGTGGACGGTCGGCAAGATCGGGCTTGGGGAGTTGGTCGGCCCGCTTGCGAAGTACATCGCGCTGGTGCTGTCAGGGCTGGCGATCCACGGCCTGATCGTGCTGCCGACGATCCTGTTCCTGTTCACCCGGAAGAACCCGTTCCGGTACATGTGGCAGATGCGTCGGGCGCTGATGACCGCCTTCGGGACCGACTCCAGCGCCGCGACGCTCCCGGTCACGATCGAGAGCGCCGAGGGCGAGGGCGGCTGCTCCAAGAAGGCGGCCAACTTCGTGCTGCCGCTGGGGGCGACCGTCAACATGGACGGGACCGCGCTCTACGAGGCGGTGGCCGTGGTCTTTCTCTTCCAGCTGTACGGTATCGACCTGAGCTTCGGCGAACTGGTCATCGTGGTCATCACCGCGACACTCGCGGCAATCGGCGCGGCCGGTATTCCGTCGGCGGGGACTGTCACGATGATCATCGTGATCTCCGCCGTCAACAGCGGGCTGCGTGGCCAGGGCGTCCCGGAAAGCGATCTGCTACCCGTCGCGGCCATCGGCATAATCCTGGGCGTGGACCGGATCGTGGACATGTGCCGCACGACCGTCAACGTCTGGGGTGACGCGGTCGGGGCGAAGATCATCACGAACCTCGCGCCGGACGACGTACCAACACCCGACGCGCAATGAGCTCTGGGCTCTTTTTCGCCGCGAAAAAGACCCCAGAGCTCTTTCTTTTCTCGTCCGTTCAGTCAATCCCTTGCGCGCCGAGCCACCGCTCGGCGTCGAGCGCGGCCTGGCAGCCCATGCCCGCGGCGGTGACCGCCTGCCGGTAGACCGCGTCGGCGACGTCGCCGGCGGCGAAGACGCCCTCGATGCTCGTCTCCATGCCGGGCGGGTTGGTGAGCTTGAGATACCCCTTGTCATCGAGCTCGATGTCGCTGCCGGCCAGGAACGCCGTCGCCGGCGTGTGACCGATCCCCATGAACAGCCCCTTGCACGGAAAGTCGCGTTCCTCGCCGGTCTTGACGTTCTTCAGGCGGACGCCGGTGATGGTCTCGTCGCCAAGCACGTCGGTCACGGTCGTGTCCCAGATGACACTGGCCTTCGGGTTGTCGAGAATACGCTGCTGCATGAGCTTGCTCGCGCGGAACTCGTCGCGGCGGTGCACGATGTGGACCATCGACGCGAACTTGGTCAGGTATGACGCCTCTTCCATGGCGGTGTCGCCACCGCCCACGACGACCAGCTCCTGGTCACGGAAGGCCGGAAGCGCACCGTCGCAGACGGCACACGCGCTCACCCCTCCGCCGGACAGCGCCAGCCGCTGCTCGTTTTCCAGGCCCAGCCAGTTGGCGGTCGCGCCGGTCGCGATGATGACGCCGTGGGCGGTCACGGTCTTCTTCTTGCCGCCGCTGTCGGTCGTTTCGAGAACAAACGGCCGATTCGAGAAGTCGCACCGGACAACATCGCGCCCCTCGATCCGCGTCTCGAACCGCTGGGCCTGCTTCTTGAAGTCCGCCATCATCTTCGGGCCGTCAATACCCTCCGGATACCCGGGATAGTTCTCCACCTCGGTGGTCAACATCAGCTGACCGCCCGGCAGAACGTAGCCGCCGTCTTGTTTGGGTACCCCTTCGAGAACCAGCGGGTCGAGATTGGCCCGCGCCGCATAGATCGCAGCAGTCCACCCAGCCGGCCCGCTACCAACAATCACAAGCTTTTCAATATCCGACATAACCGCCAAGGTAGCAACAACACGCAGAGCCAACAAACCCCCCCACTCTTCTACTGCTCTACTGCTCTACATCAACGAGTGTCGCAAAGCGGCACTAGTTGATGTTCCCTTGCTCCCGAGCCAGCGTCTTGATCGGCGGCCAGA
>SMVB01226631.1_pt1 | contig 19165 bp, 19 predicted proteins | sample 2456461 | NCBI WGS metagenome assembly SMVB01 (sample SAMN11095934, study PRJNA526329) | marine sediment metagenome | biome: Marine sediment; feature: Surficial sediment; material: Deep marine sediment; isolation source: Hadal surficial sediment | place: Pacific Ocean | collected 2014-05 | depth...
GGCCTCCCGGTATCCCTCGCAAGTCTTCGAGCACGGGAAGGATGCGATGGTCGAGCGCTTTTCCCCGAGCTTGCTCGGGTGACATATAGGTTCCCATGATGGTGCCTAGCTGGGTGCCTCTGCTCAACGTCGGAGACTGAGACGAATCGCTAATGGGCGGCTCCTCGTGAAACGCTTTGGCGAGGCCAAAGTCTAGAATCTTGATGTCGTCGTCCAGCGTAATCTTGATATTCGCGGGCTTTAGATCCCGATGGAGGATCCCTTTTTCGTTTGCCGCCTCTACGCCCTTTGCGATCTGCTCGAAGAGCGGAAGAAGCTCTTCCATCGGGATCGCGCCTCGCGCGATGCGCTCCGCCAGTGTCTCTCCCTCCACGAGCTCCATGACAAGAAACGGCGCTCCCTCGCATTCCTCGAGCCCGAAGAGTGTCGCAATGTTGGGATGATTGAGCGCCGCAAGGGTCTTCGCTTCACGCTCGAATCGCGCCAGACGTCCTTTGTTCTGTGGAGAACGCCTCGGGAAGAACCTTGATGGCGACCTTCCCGGCCAAGCTTCGTATCCCTGGTCCGGTACACCTCCCCCAGCCGCCGGAGCCAATCGGTTCCAAGATCTCGTAATGATTGAGCCGCGTGGGAGCTGTCATTGCCTACGGGACCTCATCGGAACGAACACGTGGTCGATGATTATGTCAGGTAACGCCCTCGATACGCTACTGCGGCGCGAAGAGCGCGTCTATCCAGTTCACGACGATCTCGAGACGGTTCTTCGCTGCCGCTTAACCTTAACCACCGAACTGAAAGGCTCGAGCGGCATCTCCCATTCCACAACATACGCATTTCAGCACTTCCTTGATTTTACGGTTTCACCCTTTGTGGAACGTGCCCCCGCTTGAAAATCATGACCGTCCTCTTGAACGTGATGACGGTCGTGCCCTCCTGGTTGTAGCCCGTCGTGTGGAAGGACACGATACCTACATTCGAGCGCGATTTTGACTCCCGCTTCGACAGCACTTCGCTCTTCGAGTAGATCGTGTCGCCCTCGAAGACGGGGTTCTGCAGGCGCACTTCATCCCAACCCAAATTGGCCATCGCGTTCTGGGAGATGTCGGTGACGGATTGTCCCGTCACCAACGCGAGCGTGAACGTCGAGTCGACGAGCGGTTTCTTGTACTCCGTCTGTGAAGCGTAGTGATGATCGAAGTGGATGGGGTTCGTGTTCTGCGTCAGGAGCGTGAACCAGCTATTGTCGACCGGCAATACGGTGCGCCCGAGAGGATGCTCGTAAACATCGCCCACTTCGAAGTCTTCGTAAACACGCCCGGTCCAACCTTCCTTCACCGCCATTAGATGATCCCCTCTTTCCTCAAAGCCGCAATGTCCTCCGCGCCATAGCCGATATCGCTCAGGATGCGATCGGTATCGGCGCCGACGTCGGGCACCGGGCCCATAACTGTCTCCACGCCGTCGATCGTCGCGGGTGGCACGAGCGCCGAAAGTTTGCCGACCGGCGAGTCGATTTCCCGCCAGCGATCGCGCGCCGCGAGCTGCGGGTGGCGCACGAAATCGAGAACGTCATTGACTTCGCCGTGTGCGATATCCGCGTCGACGAGGCGGTCGAGGATCTCTTTTGCGGGCGCCGCTCCGAACACCGACTCGATGATTTGGAAAAGCGCCTCTCGGTTCTCCACGCGTTCCGCGTTCGAGACGAAGCGCGCATCGGTGGCGAGCTCGGGTTGCTCCAAAACGCGCTCGCAAAAGCGCAGCCACTCCCGCTCGTTCTGGATCGCTAGGAATACGGATTCGCCGTCCCCCAGCTCGACCTCGCCATACGGCGCAATCGTTGGGTGGCGCGTTCCCGAACGCCGTGGCGATGCGCCGCTGTAGCGAGCGTAGTAGGCCGGATAGCCCATCCACTCGCCGAGCGCTTCGAGCAGCGAGATTTCCACGTGGCTCCCCTCGCCGGTTTTCTGTCGCTTGATGAGCGCGGTGAGGATTCCGGAATAGGCGTACATCCCTGCCGCGATATCAGCCACCGAGATACCGACCCGCGCCGGCGCCGCTTCGGTGCCCGTGATCGAGAGAAGCCCCGATTCCGCTTGCACGAGGAGGTCGTAGGTCTTTTTGTCCTTGTACGGTCCGGTCGAGCCGAAGCCTGAGATCTCGCAATTAATAATGTGGGGATAGGTCTCACGCACCGCCCGCTCGCCAAAGCCGAGCCGCTCGAGCGCACCCGGCGCGAGGTTCGAGAGAAGAACGTCAGCATTGTCGATGAGCTTGCCTAGTATTTTCCGACCCTGCGCTGCTTTGATGTCGAGGGTGAGCGACTCTTTCGACCGGTTCAGCCAAACGAAATGACTGGACATGCCCTTGACGGCACGGTCGTAATCTCGGGCGAAATCGCCGCTTCCGGGCCGCTCGATCTTGATGACGCGGGCGCCGAGATCGGCGAGCTGGCGCGTCGCGAAGGGGCCGGCGACGGCTTGCTCGACGGAGACGACCGTGACGTCGGCGAGGGGAAGCACTAGTAAGACCGCGGCAAACCGAGCACGCGTTCGGCGATGAAGGTCAGGATCAAGTTCGTCGATATCGGCGCTACCTGATAGAGCCGCGTCTCGCGAAACTTGCGCTCGATATCGTATTCCGCGGCGAAGCCGAAGCCTCCAAAGGTCTGGAGCGCGGCATTGCCCGCCTCCCACGATGCATCCGCCGCTAGAAGCTTTGCCATGTTGGCGTCGGCGCCGCAGGATTCTCCGCGGTCGAACAAATCGGCGGCGCGGAAGCGCACCAGGTCCGCCGCTTCGGTGTGTGCATAGGCGCGAGCGAGCGGAAATTGAATGCCTTGATTCTGCCCGATTGGCCGGCCGAAGACTTCGCGCTCGCGCGCATAGTCGCTCGCGCGGTCGAGAAAGTAGCGCGCGTCGCCGATACATTCCGCGGCAATGAGAATCCTCTCCGCGTTCATCCCGTCGAGGATATAGCGAAAGCCTTTTCCCTCTTCGCCGATCAGATTCTCGGCCGGGACCTCGAGGTCGTCGATGAAGAGCTCGCAGGAATGGTGGTTCATCATCGTGGGGATGGGACGCACGGTGATGCCTTTTCCGATGGCTTCGCGCAAGTCGACGAGAAACACGGAGAGACCTTCGGTCTTTTTGGCCACATCCTCTAAAGGCGTCGTGCGGGCGAGGAGCAGCATCAAGTCGGAATGTTCGGTACGCGAGATCCAGACTTTCTGGCCATTCACGATGTAGCGATCGCCTTCGCGGCGAGCGAAGGTCTTGAGCTTTGTCGTGTCCGAGCCCGTGGTCGGCTCCGTCACCGCAAAAGCTTGAAGTCTGAGCTCGCCATTCGCAATCGGAGGGAGGAAACGCTTCTTCTGCTCGACCGAGCCATGCCGGAGGAGCGTTCCCATGATGTACATCTGGGCGTGGCACACAGCGGCATTTCCGGGCGAATGGTTAATCGCCTCCAGGATGAGGCTTGTCTCGAGGAGCCCGAGACCCGCCCCACCGTACTCTTCCGGAATGAGCGCGCCGAGCCAGCCACCTTTCGTGAGCGCGGCGATGAACTCTGTCGGGTAGCCGAGCTCCCGGTCGAGCTTCTGCCAATATTCGCCGGAAAAGTCTCGGACGACGTCCCGCACCGATTCGCGGATTTGAACCTGTTCAGGCGTGAGTCGAAAATCCATTTTCGGCCGCAGAATAGCACCGAAACGACGCGTTGGGGTAGAATCCGCGCTCGTAGGAGGAACCATGACAAACGCGTCCACATCTGGCCCCAATATTCGAAATCTCATCCTCGCTCCCGCCATCATCAGCTTTGCGATCACGATCTTGCGGCTCGTCGGCGAGCTCAACCAATGGGCGCCTGGGCTGTTCGGCCGTGAAGCCGGGGGCGGTGGTTCGTTGATCGGGATTTCCTGGCTCATTCCGATTTTCGGCGTCTATTTTGCCGTCAAGCTCGTTCGTGACGGCTACACGCCGAAGAGCAATATCAAGGTCATCCTGTTCGCGATCCTCGGCGCCGCGCTCTCCATTGGAATTGTCATGGCCTTTTTCAGCCGCGGCCCTACAGATACCTTGGCTGTCCTGGCTATGTTCGTGGGCGCCGGCGCCGGCATAGCCCTCCAGCGCATCGCCTGGCCCGAGCTTTTTCGCACACTTCTCGCCTACGCGTTCGCGGCCCGTATCCCGGTCGCGCTCGTGATGCTCGTCGCGATTTTCGGTAGCTGGGGAACTCATTACGACGTTCCACCGCCCGGCGGCATTCCAGAGATGAGCGCTCTCGCCACCTGGTTCTATATCGGTTTCGTGCCGCAGTTCACGGTCTGGATCATGTTCACCACGGTGATTGGGAGCCTGGTCGGCGGTATCGCAGCCATCGCCATGCGGGCCAAAGCACCGGAAGAGGCGGCTCAAACAAGTTAGACCCTCCGGGTGGAGCTTTCGGGCTAGGTTCCACCCTTGGGCTAGATGGACCACCAGGTTCGGGGCTAGGTTCCACCCTTTTGTCGCGCGTTTGGGTGCGCGCGCGCGTGAGAATCGTTTGGGTCGGGTTGATAACGAGGCGAATCGCGTAAGCGAGGGAAGCGTTGGGAGGAAGGTACAAGTTCAAATCGGTCGCGCGCGAGTTTGGTCACGAAATATCCGGATTCACACACACGAATGGCGTTGCGGGACGGGTTGGTCAGTAGGTCAAGTTCAAAAAATGGGCGCGTTGCTATGAAGGAGCTCGGCTTTCCACGTACGGGAGCGGAGGAGGGAAACACCCGGGTGGAAAGCGTACGTCAATATCACCCCTCTTCGAACGTTCGGCTGCATCGCGATAGGCCTCGACTTTGGCTTTGCGCGCGTAAAGCATCGTCCCATACTCCTCCGGGGTCGCAGCGTGAAACATCGGTGCAGGGGAGGACTTGAACGCCTTCGGTTTGTCGTGAGGTTTCTGGCGCTCTACGGCTCGAGCTCTTGCACCTCTTTCCGTGATATGGTGCTCTCTCAGTGACGCGTAATCGTTACCCGACAGCTACGATTCTTAGTGATGGGCGCCGGGTGATCGTGCGTCCTTTTCAGGCGGACGACGCCGTCGGGCTCCACGATTTTTTCCTCGGTCTCCCTGTCGACTGGCGTCGCTTCGCTTGGGACCGCATCGAGAGCCGCGGGCTCATCGAGCGCTGGGCCGACAATATCGACTACGACCGGGTGCTTCCGCTTCTCGCTTTCGACGGGCCGCGGGTCGTCGCGGATGCTTCGCTTCACCGGCGTGACCACGGCCCATTGCGCCTGGTGGGACGGGTCAAGTGGCTTATCGATCCGGAATTTCGTGAGGTTGGGCTTGGTACTATGCTCGTGAACCTGCTCATGGATGCGGCGCGAGACATGGGACTCCGCCATGTGACTTGTATGCTCATCTCCGAGCTCGAGAGCGACGCCATCGAAGTGCTGAAGCGGCTCGGCTTCAAGGAATACCGCATCCCCGACTACGGCGTCGACCCCGACGGGGCCGCGCACGATATGAGCAAGCTAGTTTTTTCGTTCTAGGCAGCAAAGCCTAGTACTTAGAGGCTAACTCCGCCGCGCCTGCTTCTTGGCAACCGAGAAGAAGTCGTGCCACGTCGAGTCGGCCCCTCCGAACCGCCGTTCGACTTTGACGTCTAGAACGTAAGGCCGCCCGTCCCTCATCGCACGAAGGCAGCGATCGATCGCCGGACCCACTTCGGACGGCTCTGCCACCGTCTCGCCATCGACTCCGTAGCCGCGCGCGAGCGCGACGTTGTCGATGTCGGGGCTCCCAAGATTGCAGCCAATGTACTTGCCCGTTTCTGCGGCTCGTCCGCCATAGGCGTGAAGGAACTTTCGATTCGCTTGGTACTGTCCATTGTTCCAAACGACGATGCCGACCGGAACTTCGTAGCGCGCCGCCGTCCACAGAGCGTGTACCCCGAACTGATACCCGCCGTCACCCACCAGGGCCCACACTTCCCGGTCCTGCTCGCCAATATGCGCGCCCACCGCCGCGGGCACACCCCAACCAAGCACGCCGCCACTCGTCGCCAAGTTCTTGCGCCGCTTCGCGCGCGTGTGGTCGATGTCGAGATAGGACGGCACATAAGACTCCGACGTGATGAGCTCGCTCACAACGATCGCATCCGGCGCCATGCGGCGGTTGAGCTCTACCATGAGCCGCTCGTTCGTAATCGGACTCTTCTCCCATGCATCCTGAGCCGCGCCCTCGAGCCGCTGCCGGCGTGACGCGTGATAGTCGCGCACCCGACGTGTTCGATCTTCTACCACGAGCTTCGACAGGTCGCGCGTCTTGACTTCTTCGAGCACCGCAGCTGTGGTCGCGCGAATCCCCGCGATGACCGCGAGGTCGACGGGGTAGGTTCTCCCCACTTCCGCGGCGTCGAGCCCCGTATGGATGACTTGTACATCCCGCGACACAATCGGCTCCTCAGGCAATCGCCCGAAACCAAACATGGTGCCGCCAAGCGCCCAATAGAGGTCGAGCTCCGCCGGGTAGCTCGGATCCTGTCGAAACATCCCGGAATAATGAGGATGCGTCGACGGAAACACCATCGGCCCATGGGCCATATAAATGTCCTGAAAGACGGGCGCACCGAGAAGCTCCACGAGCTCCATCAGCGGCTCGCTCGGATCGAAGCGCGCCCCTTCCTTCCCCACCGCGATGACAGGAAACTCCGCCGCGACGAGCATGTCCGCGATACGCCGCACCTGGTCTTCGTTCGGAGCCACGTCGACTTCGATCCGAGAACGCTCACGCGGAAGAATTTCCGCCTCGTCGACCCGCTCTTCCCAGAGATCCTTCGAGAACGTGACGAACGTCGGCCCGCCCGGCGGCGATTGCGCGAGCACGAATGCGCGGCGCACCACTTCCGGGATCGTCTCGGTGCTCATGACGTCCCAAGTCCACTGTGTATATTCCTGTGGCAACTGATGGAGGTTGACGGATTCGAGAAACGCGTTCGTCCCGCGAATGTTCGTCGATTGCCGGCCAACCGTGACGACGAGCGGGATCCGATCCTTGAACGCGTTCACCATCGGCCCGAGCGAGTACGCAGCGCCTGCGACCGAATGGAAGTTCAGGATCGGCACCTCCCCCGTCGCGCGGGCGTAGCCATCCGCCATCGACATCACCGAGCCTTCGTGCAGCCCGTGCACGTATTGAAGGTCGAGCCGGTCGACGAGCGCGTCGAGAAAGCCCACTTCCTCGGAGCCGCCGAGGCCGAAGACATAGGGCACTTTCCAATCGAGAAGAAGCTCCGCCATGACCTCGCCACCCGTCATGTTGCGCACCACACGACCCTTCTCCGGCGCGGGAGCGGCGGAAGCGATAGAACCTGCGAGCGTCGTCGCCGCCGAAGACGCCATCCCCGCCTGAGCCAGCCGACCGATGAACGCCCGCCGGTCGATCGCTTTATCCAGAAAGAGCCTCGTCGCTTGTCTCATGGCGCCAACACTAGCAGGAGCGAGACCAGCTCTCAAACGAAAACCCTATAGAATCACGGCATGGGAACGCCCAAGCCAAAGCCCGACTCGAGCCACCTGTTGCGCATTCTCGGCGTCAGCTTCGGCGTCGCCGTCACCGTCGGCGGCACGATTGGCGTCGGCATTCTTCGAACGCCGGGACTCGTCGCCGCGCAGCTTCCCTATCTGTGGGCAATCCTTGCCGTCTGGATACTCGGCGGCATCTACGCGATTCTCGGCACCCTTTCGGTCGTCGAGCTCGGCACGATGCTCCCCCGCGCTGGCGGCTGGTATGTCTACGCGCGCCGGGCCTTCGGAGATTTCGGAGGCTTCACCGTCGGTTGGGTCGATTGGGTCGCGCAGAGCTCGGCGCTCGCCTTCCTCGCGACCGCGACCGGCGAGTTCGCAGTCGCGCTGGTGCCCGCGATACCAGGCGGCATCCGTGGCGTCGCCGTCGGCGTTCTCGTCGCCTTCGCTCTCTTGCATCGGCTGGGCCTTCGCTCGAGCGGCTGGACTCAAGAACTGACGAGCCTCGTCAAAGGGCTCGGCCTCATCGCCTTCGTCGTACTGTGTTTTGTTTATGGCGGCCGCAGCGAAGCACCCGTCGCCGCGATTCCTATGCCGACGAGCGCGATCGCCGCTGTAGTCGCGGTCATCATCGCACTGCAATCCGTCATCATCACGCATGACGGCTGGTATTGCGCAGTCTATTTCACCGAGGAAGACCGCGATCCCGGACGCAACCTGCCGCGCTCGGCGATCGGCGGCGTCGTCACCATCATCGGTATTTACGTCCTCGTCAACCTCGCCCTTCTCTACACGCTCCCGATTCCGGAGCTCGCGGGGTCCGTGTTGCCCGCAGCCGACGCCGCCCAACGCATCTTCGGCGGCCATGGCGGACAAATCATCACCGCGCTTTCCCTGGTATCACTCCTGAGTGTCATCAACGCCACGCTCCTCATCGCGACGCGCGTGCTCTTCGCGATGAGCCGCGATCATCTATTCTTCAAGAAGGCCTCGGAAGTGCACCCACACGGCACGCCGCTTCTCGCGATGTGGCTGACGACTGGAGCCAGCGTTCTCCTCGTCGTCAGCGGCTCGTTCGAGACCCTCGTCGCCATCGCCGCCGTCTTCTTCGTCCTCTGCTATCTCTCCGGCTTCGTATCGCTCTTCGTGCTCAGAAAGCACGAGCCGGATCTCGAGCGCCCCTTCCGCGTCTGGGGCTACCCTTGGACTCCCGGAATCGCGGCCGTCGGCTCTGTGTTGTTCTTGATTGGAAACGTCTTCAGCGACCCGAGGAACAGCCTCTATGCCTTCGCGCTCATCGCAGCAAGCTACCCCGTGTTTCTCGCGATGACACGGCGAAAGAAGTCCTGAGAAATGGGGAAACGCGCGATGTGCTTCGCGATGCTCCTGAGCGCGTGTGGCGGAATGCAAAACACCGCCCCTCCCAGTGAAGGCGAAATTCTAGGTACGGTCCGGCTCACCGGCGAAGTCTCCATCGAACCGACCCAAATCGAGAACACGACCGACCCCGACGTCTGCGGCAAGAGCCACACCCTCGAAGACATCGCTCTCTCCAAAGACGGCGGCCTCGCCAACGTCATCGTCGCAATCCAAAACGCGCCGTCCCGCGAAACACCGCCCAAAACCCTCATCCTCGATAACGCCGCCTGTCGCTTCGAGCCACACGCCGCCGTCCTCACATCCGGAAGCACCATCGAGGCCAAAAACAGCGACGCCGTTCTCCACACGACCCACCTCTACGGCCCCGCAGAAATAAACATCTCTCTCCCGATCCAAGGCATGACGAGCTCGCGCACCCTCGAAAGCACCGGCATCTATTCGGTGAAATGCGACATCCACGGCTGGATGCAAGCCTACATCCGCGTCGACGACCACCCGTTTCACGCCGTCACCGACGCGCGAGGAAACTTCCGCATCGAAGGCCTCCCCCCAGGCACCTACACGCTCGAGCTCTGGCACGAACGCCTCGGCCCCATGGAGCAGGAAGTCACGATCCCGGAAACCGGACACGCCTCCATTGATATAGAGTACAGCCCATGAAAGCCTCGACATTCTTACTCGCGCTACTGATCTCCCAAGCGACGCCGCGGCAACAGCCAGGCGCCGACATCACTCTCTACGCCCCCGAAGATCACGATCTCTACGATGGCCGGTTCATCATCACCGGAGGCGGGCTCCACCACGTGGGAACCCTGGAGGACGCGCCCGGCTGGAACCACATCGGAAACGACGCTAGAAACGTGCGCGCGGTCTCCGGCACGGCTGAGATCGACGTCGACGAACGTGCGAATACCGGAACCTTCGTCGCCCGCATGACGCTCCCCGAAGGCGAGCTAGTCATCGAGCTGGAAAGGTTCCACGAGTTCAGCCCCTGTCAGGACGGTGGCGTCGCCGCCTACATCTATGAGCACGGAGATGCCGGCTGCGGGGATACCAACTGGCCGAAAACGTTCATTTTTCTAGCGGGATGGGGCTTCGGCAAAGCGACCCTCGACGGTGAGACGCTCTACGAGGACTACCAGATACACTTCATGGTCACGCAGGGCATGCGCGACCGCGAGACCCTGAAAGTCGACTACCCGCTCTTGAACAAGAAATCGCGCGCGGGCGCAGTCAACCCGGGCGCGATGCAGATGGATTTCTTCATCCGCAGCCCGGAGAACGACGAGCGCAACAACCCAGGGCGCAAAGTGTTCGACCACTTCTTCGCCATGGAAGTAACCTGGAAGTAGAGCGCGCTCATGTAATAGCTTTGTCGTAGACGACCCGTTACGGCTCGCCCGCGAGCGGTGGGAGCTCGAGTCCTCTCACAGCCTCGAGAGACAAAAAAAGGTGCTGGGGGTCATCGAGCAACGAGGTGAAACCGAACCTTACGTAGAACCGGCGCGCCGCCTCGTCGATGGCGTCGACCTCGACAGCGCGCACCCCTATTTGTTGGGCGATGAATTCTGTGCGCCTAAGCGCATCGATGAGCAGAAGTCCACCGAGCCCCTGCCCCTGAATCGTTCTGTCCACAGCCAGCCTTCCGATCAGCACGACGGGAACATCGATTTTGGGAAGGCCCTTCGCTTGCGCCGCGGGTAAAGTCTCGTACCGCACTCTGTGCGTGGATATCGCGTAGTAGCCCGACACCCGGCGCTGCCCTTGGCGTACAGCGACGTAGGCCCTAGAGAGGTCGCGCCGCTCGTACTGACTCAACCGCCTGCGCAGCCATTCGTTCAGCAAGTCGTTGCCGCAATCGAACTGGTCGCGTTCGTGGGATCGGCTGAATTTCTCTATGCTCCAGCCAGGCATTCTCCGCGGTTAGACCATCTCTTTCTTGTAGCGGTCTGCCGCCGCGCTAAGGGTTTCGTTCGCGGATGCGTCGGCGTCTTCGAGAAGCGAGATGAAGAGGTCTCTGTCGCGATCGCTCAATTCGGTCACATCATGTTCGCGAATCACTTCCCGAGCCGCGCGGACGAGAGTCGAAACGGCGAAATCGCTTACTGACTGGCCGAGCTGAGCCGCGGCTCTTTCGATCGTGGTCTTCAGCTCCATGGGCAATCGGAAATTGAGCCGTGCATCGCTTTTGACTGTTGACATTACATCTTTCCCCTGTACGTCATATCGCCACACGCCTTTCACCCTAACACAACGTACAGCGATTTGCCACACGTTTTGTTGGGCACAAAGGGATTCACTATTGTTGATGCAGTGACGTTTATATTGATGCGACGATCCGCCTACACCAATGACAAACGCAATCCAGTTTTGCGATCCGCTGCTCGATTGGCCCCGCGCAGTACTCGTCGTGCCTCGAGATCGACATTGGGCACTCTTCGCCGAGTTGTGTAGGAGCGCCAAGATCAAGGGTGCTCTCGTGAGCGATGCTTACTTAGCGGCTTTGACGATCGAGCACGGATGCGAATTACTGACGACGGACAGCGATTTCGCGCGCTTCAAAGGCTTGCGCTTCAGCCATCCGCTGAGTCCCGACCACTAGAGCCTCGCCCGGCAGCCCGCTCCGCTACCGGCTGCCACACATCGGCCGGAGCGGAACCACACCAAGACCGTAACCCGTCATCGCCTTTGAGAAAATAAATCTCAGGCCGGCCCTCTGTGCCAACATCGTCGCAAGCGTCAAGTCGCAAGCGTTGAGCGTATCCCCCTGGCCCTCCGTCAAGTTCGCCATCGAGCCTGAAGCGAAGGGATAGATGCTTCGCTCGCCGAGCCGCGCTTCCTCGACACACGGCACCAACTCCGTTCTGGCTCCGAGGCCGTCCACATCGATCTCATCAGGAGAATGGCCGGCATTGAGTAGAAAGCACCCGTCCTGGAGCTGGCCGAAGTGGCTCCGGCCGAGCACGTTCTTGGCTCCTGTCGCGGTGACGACAACGTCCGAGCGCGGCAGAAGCTCCTCGAGCGTCCCGGTCTCGAACCCTCCATAGCATCCATTCGAGGCGCCGCGCGTCCTGTTCATCGAATCAGAGCCCGAAGACGAAGAGCACCTGGCCCGCAGCGACCGCGATGTGTTGTTTGCCGTCGATCTCGAAGGCGATGGGGTTCGAGCGCACGTCGTCGCCAGTTTGGAAATGCCACAAAGGCTCCCCGCTCTCAGCGTCGAGAGCGAAGAAGTTCCCCTCTTCCGTTCCCGCGAAGACGAGGTCGCCCGCGGTCGAGAGCACGCCGGCCCACGGCGGCGAGTGCTGGCGGAACTCCCACTTCACTTCGCCGGTCGAGATGTCGAGGGCACGGATGGCGCCGGCGGCATCATCGCCTTGAAGTGCGCGCTCGCCTCCACCGAGAAAGCTCGTGCCGGGCTCGTACACGGATTCGGCCTTGAAGTAGTAAGAGCTCATCTCACGCACGGCAACATAGAGCATCTTCGTGCGGGGACTGTAGGACGGGCTGAACCAATTCGTCGCGCCCTGGAGGCTCGGCCAGAGCAAGTTGCCTTCCTCGGTCGGCTCGGTATCCGGCAGCACGACAGGCCTTCCGGTCTCGTCGATCTCTTTGGCCCAGGTTTGTTTGGCATACGGGTTCGCGAGCAAGAACTCGCCGCTCGTGCGATCGATCAAGTAGAAAAACGCATTGCGGTTCGCCATCGCGACCATCTTCCGCGTCTCGCCACCCAGATTGGCGTCGACGAGAATTGGGATCTGATTGGCGTCCCAGTCGTGCACGTCGTGGGGCGTGAACTGAAAGTGCCACTCGAGCGTGCCCGTATCGAGGTCGACGGCGATGAGCGAGCAGCTATACAGGTTGTCTCCGGGGCGGGAGTCCCCGTTCCAATCGGGCGCGGGGTTCCCTGTTCCCCAGTAAAGAAGGTTGGTGTCCGGGTCGTAAGAGCCCGTGAGCCAAGTCGTCGCACCTCCCGTTTTCCAGCTGTCGCCGCCCCACGTGTCGTTTCCAGGCTCGCCCTCGCCAGGCACCGTCCACAGACGCCAAAGCCTCTCGCCGGTCGCGGCATCATAGGCGTCGAGGAAGCCGCGCACTCCCGCTTCGCCGCCGCTGATGCCAACGATGATTTTGTCCTTTACGGCAAGCGGCGCCGCGGTAATCGAGTAGCCAAGCGCGTTGTCGGCGACCTCTTTCTCCCAACGCACCGCACCAGAGCTCGCATCGAGCGCAACGACGTAACTGTCGAGCGTCCCGTAATAGAGCGTCTCGCCAAGGATGGCGACGCCGCGATTCGTCCGTGGAAAGCCGAGCGTCAGGAGCTTCTCAGGCATCGGCCGCGACCAGCTCCAGAGCGTCCTCCCCGTTCGGACGTCGAGGGCAATCACCGTACCGGGCGGCCGAGTGATGTACATGATGCCATCGACAACGATCGGAGACGTTTCGAGCGAGCCGCCGCCTCCCGTCTGAAAGACCCAGACGGGACGGAGGGACGCGACGTTGTCCCGCGTGATCGCGTCCAGAGGCGAGTAGCGGTGCGAGCTGTAATTGCCCGAGTAAGTCAGCCAGTTGCCGGGCTCCTTGTCCGCGTTCAGGATCCGCTCATAGGTAACTTGCCCAAGAGCAAGCCCCGGAGCAAGCCCCAGAGCAAGCGACGCCCAGAGGCCCCATGCGATAACGAGAAAAAGATGTCTCACGGCTCACCTCTCATGCTACTGAGATACGAAACGAGGTCGTCGAGCTCTTCGAGCGTGAGCTCACCCTCGTAGCTCGGCATCAAGCTCTCGCCAATCTTCTTTTCGAACGAGGCGAGCTCCAACTTGTCGAGCGAGTGATAACGCCCGGACTCGTCCCTCAGTTGAACCGTGAACGAATCCTCGTTGACGCGGTGGCCTTTCAGCTCCTTGCCGTCTTTGGTCCGCGCCGTCACAACGACATAGTTCAAAGCTACGTTGGCGCCGGGCGCCACGAGAGCCTCGCGTAAATGAGCGAGCCCACGCACGATGCCGATATTCGACAAGTCCGGCCCAATGACACCGCCTTCGCCGGCAACGATGTGACAGACGTTGCACGCACCTTTACCTTCGTAGAGGCGCCGGCCGTTCTCGGCGTCTCCGGGAAGCGGTTCTTCCTCGGCGCGACCTAACGAGCGCACATATTCCGCGACCGCTTTCACGTCGTTCGTGCCCAACATCCAGTTCCCCGGCATATCGGAATTCGGAATGCCGTTCACGATGACCGAGCTCAGCGCTTCATCGTCCCCCGCGTGCTGGAGAACGAGGCGCGTCAAGCTCGGACCCTCCCCTCCCGTTCCGCCAATTCCGTGACACCGCGCACAGTGGCTGTCGAATAGTTGCTTGCCGGACGTCTGAGCCCAGGCAAAGGCTGAGAGCATCAGGAAAAACGCTAGTAAAACGGTATGTCGCATGAGCAAGCCCCCAAAAGACTGGTGTTTCGCCGCGCGTAAGCCTAACATTCAGCTCGTAGAAGCAGCAAATTGGGAGGTATGAGATTGCGTCCACTGTACATCGTTCTCGGCATAACCCTCACCATCGCTTGCGCTCAGCCCGAGCCGGAGCCGTCCGCCGCGCCGGAGCCGTCCGCCGCACCGGAGCCGTCCGCCGCGCCGGGCGAGCTCGTCTTCGTGACGAACGAAGACTCCGGCGATCTCACCGTCATCGCGACCAGCACGCACGAGGTCATCGCGACCATCCCCGTAGGCAAGCGCCCGAGGGGCGTGCGCCTCAGCAAGGACGGCCGGACCGCCTACGTGGCGCTGAGCGGCTCGCCCAAATGTCCGCCCTGGATGTCGGACGAGGATTGCAAGGCGCAAGTCACGGACAAGACCCTCGACGGCATCGCGGTCGTCGACGTCGCCGCAGGACGCGTCATCAAGGTGCTTCCCGGCGGCTCCGACCCGGAACAGTTCGACCTCAGTCTCGACGGCAAACAGATTTGCGTCGCCAATGAAGACGCCGGCATCGCGACCATCGTGGACCTCGAATCGGGAGAGATCCTCCACGAGATCGACGTCGGAGAAGAGCCCGAAGGCGTGCGCACGAGCCCCGACGGAAAGTACTACTACGTAACCGGAGAGACCGATCACAACATCACCGTCATCGACGCCGCGACCGGCGAGGCCGTGACCCAAATCACGGTGGGCCACCGCCCGCGCGACGCCAACTTCTCTTCGGACAGCACACGCGCCTACGTCTCTTCGGAAATCGACGGAACGATTTCGGTCATCGATGTCACGACCCACGAAGTGATCGACACGATTGCCCTTCCCGAAGGCTCACGGACGATGGGGGTCGTCGTCTCGCCAGACGATCGCTGGCTCTATGTCAGCAACGGGCGCAGCAAAACGGTCTCCGTCATCGACGTCGCAACCGGCAAAGTAACCGGCTCGGTCGAGGTCGGCACGAGACCTTGGGGCCTAGGACTGAGCGCGGACGGAAAGCGGCTCTATACGGCCAATGGTCCTTCGAACGACGTCACGGTCGTCGACACGGAAACGTTCGAAGTGATCCAGACGATTGCCGTCGGCGAGACACCGTGGGGCATAGCGATCGGGCCCGCGCCGTGAGCACACTCGTTTACTCCCTCGGCCATAGCAGCCGGTCCGCGGAAAGCTTTCTCGAGCTGCTTCGCCACTACGACATCGCGTGCCTCGTCGACGTGCGCCGCTATCCAGGAAGCCGACGCCATCCGCATTTCAACCGAGGCAACGCTCGAGACGAGCTTGAACCACGCGCATATCGAGTACGTGCATCTAGGCGAGAGCCTGGGCGGTTACCGCGACCTCGACTACCGGGAGTACAAAGAAAGCGACGCCTTCACCGCGGGCCTCGTCGAGCTCGAAAATCACGCGGCGCGGAATCGATGCGCGTTCATGTGCGCGGAGAAGGTCCCCTGGCAGTGTCATCGACGATTCATAGCGGAAGCGCTCTTGAAGCAAGGCTTCAAGGTCCACCACATCCTCGACGAAGAGACCCTCTGGGATCCGCAAGAGCTCTTGCTCGGAGGTATAATGCCGAAACTCTCGAGAGGAGTGAGCCCATGAAGAGATGGCTAGTTGGCGTTCTGTTCGCGAATTTCGTTCTCACAGCCGCTATTCCTGAGGGAGTAGGCTCGGACAGCGTTTCTAGAAAAGATCGCATCAAAGGCGCCATCATGGGAGTTTTCGTCGGCGATGCACTCGGCGTTGGCAGCCATTGGTACTACGACCTCGAGAAACTCAAGAAAGATTTCGGGCCCTGGATTTCCGACTACAACGATCCAAAACCGAATGGTTCCGGTCGTTTCGCCAGCGTTCACGAATATCGCTACAAGCAAGGCATTCGCGCCGGTCACGCCTCCCAAACCGGGCAGCTCTACACCATGTTGCTCGAATCCATCGTCAAGAACGGCACGTATGAGCAAGGTGATTTTGCCGCCCGCGTGGACGAGTTATTCGAAACGCTGGACGGGACGAGTTACTCGGGGCTCTATACGGACCAGGCGATTCGTGAGACGTGGAACCACCGCAATGAGGGTATCGGTTGGGATCAGCTAGAAGTGGGCAGCAATGCTATTACGTCAGAAGCCGCACAGATGAATGTGGCGCTGGCCGCGCTGTACTTTGACGATCCCGCGCGCTTGGCGAAGGAAGCCAATCGAAACACCAAACTCTTTTACCACAATGACTTCACGATCACTCACTCGGTCTCATATGCACTTGTTGTCGGCGGGTTGATCAACGGCGTTCCTCTCGAGGATATAAAGAAATATATTGGTTCCGTCGACCGAGAAACGATGGCTGGCTATGCCCGGTATTTCGACTCCAGGATTCAGGTAGAAACAGGCGCGATAGCTTGGAATTCTGAAATTACCTTCGACCCTCCTCACCTCATCGCCAAGGTATATGGGCAGCATTGTGAAATTCAACAACTGCTTCCGGCCGCCTACTATCTCATCCACCGCTACTCTGACGATTTCGAGAAAGCGGTTTTGGCGGCGATAAACGGAGGCGGAAACAACATGGCCCGCTCTGCATTAACGGGCGGAATGATTGGAGCGATGGTCGGACTGTCGGGGATACCTGAGAGGTTTATTACGGGCCTCAACGATCACGAGCGGCTCCTCGCGCTGGCGGAAAAGGTGGCTACATTAACGGAGAATTGAGACCTCAGTCGACGGGCCTGTATTGCCATTTTTGGACGGTTCGCTTTACTTCGTCCACGACGAATATGGAGCCGTCATCGGCGACATCAATGCCACCGATGCCGCCAAACTCATTTTCATCCTCCGCGCCAAAAGCAGTGACGAAGGTTCCGTCCTCCAAAAACACTTGGATGCGTTTATTGCTCCAATCACCGACGTAAATTTTGCCGTCTTTGTCAATAGCGAGTGATTTTGGATCCGCAAACCATCCATCGAACGGGAACCAGTGAAAATAGGTAATCAAACTGTTATAGGCGAACGGCCCACCCCATTTGAATTTGTACTCCCCATCTGAACCATACACTTTTATCCGATCATTCCCGGAATCGAGAACGTATACGAGCTCGCCATCGCGGCTCGTGATGACATCGAGCGGATAGTTGAACTTGTCTATACCGATACCTACATCATCGGGAAGTCCCCACGCAGAGATAAAATCGCCTTCGCCCGTGTGTCGTACCACGCGGTGATTATAAAAATCGGCAATGATAATGTTTCCATTGCCGTCGATGGTCAGGGCGGTGGGCCCTTCCATTTCGCCATCACCGGTACCAAGGCTGCCGAAAGACCTTTTGAAAGTACCGTCGGGATCGAACACATCAATCCTGTTGTTCTCATAGGCCGCAACATAAAGCTCTCCGTCGTGGAAATAAATATTCCACGGCCTTTTGAGCTCACCAAAGGCCCCGCCCTAAGTCAGGCCGCGTACGAGAGACCAATAGGCATCTCTTTTGACGAGCGTGCGAAAGGCGACTACGCTTGTGGTATGACGGCGCGCACGACAACGTTGCTCTTGCTCCCCGCAATTCTGCTGGCCAGCTCGGCCGCAACTTCCGCCATTCAGTCCGCAGTCAAGATTCAACCCGGTGTCGAGTACGAGGGCCCCACCCAGCTCGAGGCGCCGTCGGTAGGTGTCGGCTTTACCCTACCGCAGGGATGGAGCGGCGGCCTCCCCAACGGATCCGAATACTTCATCAATGGCCCCCGAAGGCGAGCAGGGCTATATCTTCGCCGGCGCCGACGAGATGACCGTCGCGGTCGCCGCAGAGGCGATGGGGGGCCGCGTGCCTCTCGGTGACGGGGTAGTCCTGAATCCGAAAGCATCGGTGGAAATAACGGGCAACGCGCTCGTCGGAGACTACGACGTCGAGGGAGCACAGCAGCCTCTCGTGGCTACCGCCAGGACCATCGTCGGCGATCACGGGACGGGTATCTATTTCATCGGCGTCTTTCCGAGCGAGCACGAGCCGATGTTTCGAGACGCGCTTTCATCGATGGCCGAGACCGTGCGTTTCTTTGTCGCGGTCGAGGAGGAGACCGCGCCGGGCAGCGTCTCTTCGGATGCGCTCGCGGGGCGAAAGATCACGCGCTTTTACACCGGCTCCGGCTACACCGAGACCGAGAGCCTCTACCTTTGCTCGAGCGGAGCGTTCTACCGAAACGCCGAATCGGGCGGCTACGGATGGGCCGCGAGCGGCGCTTTTCAACAGCAGGACGGGGGCCAGTGGGCTGTCCAGGGCCCGAACCTCGTTTTGAGCTACCCCGATGGCTCGACCACCACGTACGGGTTGGAGCTCGACGAAACAAAGCTCATGCTGGACGGCAAACGCTGGTTTCGTGAAACGACGGATTGCCGCTAGCTCGAGATTAAGGCCCGTCTACTGTCGGCTCCGCGTCTTCTTCTCCCGTATCCGCGCGCGAATGACTGCGAATCCAGTCCGAAAGTTCCTCGTCGGACACGCTTCCGTCAGCAACCCTCAAGAAAGTGAGATACTTTTCTTCCTTCGTGGCTTCTAGATCTTCCCCGTTCAACATCAAGAAGACGCGCCAAACGACAAAGGCGGTGCGCTTGTTGCCGTCGACGAAAGGGTGGTTTTTCACCAGACCGAACGCGTACGCGGCAGCAAGAGCTCCCAAATCAGGCGGGTCACTCGAATACGCGAACAGGTTCTTGGGTCTGGCCAAGGCTTAATCGAGCAAACCCTCGTCGCGAACGCCGTCCGTGCCACCATGCTCTGCCAGCTGGCGAGAATGAACCGCACGCACGATCTCGGGGCGAATCTAAACCGGCTCGTGGGCCA
>SMVB01176871.1_pt1 | contig 19160 bp, 16 predicted proteins | sample 2456461 | NCBI WGS metagenome assembly SMVB01 (sample SAMN11095934, study PRJNA526329) | marine sediment metagenome | biome: Marine sediment; feature: Surficial sediment; material: Deep marine sediment; isolation source: Hadal surficial sediment | place: Pacific Ocean | collected 2014-05 | depth...
CTGGACGGCTTTAGAACGCTGTATTTCGACTCGATACTGTTCGATCCCGGAACCCTCAAGTTTCTCTGCCAATTGGCGGGCGCGGATAAAATCGTCCTCGGTTCCGACTATCCCTTTCCCATCGGCGATCCCCAACCCGCTTGTGTGGTCACCGACGCCTGTCTCGGCGAGACGGCGACGCGGATGATCCTTGGCGAAACCGCCGCTAGGCTGTTCCATATGGCCTAGAAAAGGTTGGCCCACTCGATGGAGCGTAGCTCGGGAAAGAAATCGCCCAAGACGGTCTGCGGCCACTGAACCAGCAGAAGCGTGTGGAACAGCAGATAAGAGCAGATCCACATCGGCACCGCGATGTACAGTGTCACCTTCCAACTTTCCTTGCCCTCGAAACGCATGTAGCCGACCAGGAATAGGAACATCGACGGCAGTAGCCCGATGACAGAGCCGGTAGCGAAAAAGGCCGCCAGCCAGCCGAAATAGCGCGCCGCGCGGATGGAGATGGTCTTGACGTCGAGGTCGCCGTAATCGGCCTGAATGTCGAAATGAACTTCCTCCTGCTCTGCCTTGAAGGCGTCACCCGTGGTCGTGCCGCGGGCCTCCTCGACAGCCGCGGCGGTGCCCTCCTCGCCCTCCACGGCGGCGAATTTCGACGGCGGCACCACGAACAGGTCCGAAAAGATCAGCCCGCCGGTAAAAAGGATACCGGCGTAAGCGATGACATGGGGCACCAAGCGTGCGCCGAATTCCCAGCCCCAGGACAGATAAATACAGGTCGCGAACGTCGCCACCACTCCGAAAGAGAAATACATGTTGGGGTCGAGGTTCTCGCGCCGGAATTTGATGCTGTATTTGTTGCTCCCCCCTGACTTCGCGCGCTCCATATAGCCCTTGATGATCGGCCGCAGCACGCCGTAGAGCGTCATGGCGAAGATGATGCTGACCCACGGTGTGAACTTGCCCTCGCGGAATATCCACAGCCATTCCCAATCGTAACGCTCGACCGAGATGAACATGTAACGCTCGACCAGGCCACCCAGCACGAAGCCTAGGATCAGCGGCGGCCGTGGCCAGCGCAGCCGCTTCATCACCCAGCCGATGAAACCGAAAATCAGCAGCGCATAGATGTCGCCCCAAGCGTTGGAGCCCTGATAGGCACCGATAAAGGTGACCGCGAGCACCACCGGCGCGAGGATGCCGATCCGCACCAGGGCAATCTTGGCGAGTTGGTTGGCGAACAGGAAACAGAGCCCGCCGCCGAGGATGTTGGCCAAGGCCACCGACCAAACCAGCGTATAGGTGATGTCGAGCCGCTCGGTGAGCATTTTGGGCCCAGGCTCGAGGCCGTGGATCAGGAAGGCGCCGAGGATCAACGCCATGGAGGCCGATCCCGGCACACCGAAGGCGATGGTCGGAAGCAACGCGCCGCCTTCCTTGGCGTTGTTGGAACTTTCGGACGCAATTACCCCGCGCACGTCACCCTTGCCGAAGGTTTTGCCTGAATCCTTGATCGAGCGAACCGCGTGGCCATAGGCGATCCAGTCGATGACCGAGGCACCGATGCCGGGAATCGCGCCAAGGCAGGTGCCGATGGTGGCGCAGCGAAACACCAGGAATTTATTGCGGAAGACGTCCTTGACGCCCTGCCACTGCGACCATCGCGACCCGGCATCGGCATTACCGGAAATGGTTTGTCGGGTGATCACCATGTCGGCGATCTCGGGAACCGCGAACAGGCCGAGCGCCAGCGGCACCACCGGCAGGCCGTCATACAGGTAGAGCGAATCAAAGGTCCAGCGCAGCGTCCCGGTCTGCGGGTCGTCACCGGCGGTCGCCACCAACAGGCCGATACAGGCCGCAGCCAACCCCTTGAGCGGCGTTGAGCCACTGAGCACCGCCACCAACGACAGGCCGAAGATACAGATCGCCAGCAATTCCGGCGATGTGATCTGCAAGATGATAGGGCGAATGATCGGCACCGAAAGCGCCAACAGCATAGCCCCGTAGAGCCCGCCGATGATCGAGGACGTGAAGGCCGCTCCGAAAGCGCGGCCCGCCTCACCCTTGCGCGCCATGGGGTAGCCATCGAGGATGGTCGCCGCCGAACCGACCGTGCCGGGCACCCCGAAGAGCACCGCCGGGATGGTATCGGAAGTCACCACCACCGAACTCAGGCCCATCATGAAGGCAAGCGCCGTGTACGGGTCCATGGTGAAGGTAAACGGCAACAGCAGCGACAGGCCGACCAACCCACCCAGGCCCGGGATGACGCCGAGGACCAATCCGATAAGCACACCAAGCCCGAGAAAGGACAGGCGCAAAGGGTCCGACAACATCACGGCGGCCTTGATAGCGGCGTCCAGCACACTGGCATCCATTTGAAACGCGTCCCCCTTACAGAATTAACACTTGTCTCAAACGCGGGTTTTATTCAGTTGCGCCACACCAAAGCGATCCCCGACCCGGCCGGTCAAGAGAAACGGCGGCCTCCAAAAGCCGCCGCCTCCCGTTGACAGGCTAGCTCCGCCACATCACCGAACCGCTTCTGCGCCCAATCGGCAAAGGACGGCGAAGCCCCCGCCAATTGGCGCGAGGGCTTCTGGGTTTCCCGCCGCTACTTGCCGAAAATCATCTTCCGTGCGGCGGCGACGACTTTCGGGTTGGCATTGGCGTACGCCTTGATGACGAAATCCTGAATGTCGGCGCCCGAGGTCGGGAGCACGCGCAAACGCCGCTTCTTGGCGGCGGCGATATAAACCGGGTCCTTGACCATTTTGGCGAAGGCCGCGCGCAACGGGGCGACGATCTTCTTGGGCGCACCGGGCGGCAGCGCAAGGCCACGGCCGATGATCCCCAGCGTCGCCATGAAGGCGATGATGGGCTTGTGCTTGTCCGCGACTAGGTCCCGCATCATCGGAACGTTGGGCAATGCCGGGTCTTTCCAAACGCCAGTTTGCAGGATCGCCTTGGCGAAGATCTTGCCGTTTTTGTCCTTCTTGAACCAATGGGGAACTTTTGAGCTCCAGGCCAGCCAGTTGAAGCCGGTGCCCTGATGCTCACCCTGTTCCATGGCCAAGATGGTCTTGGAAGACCCCTTATAGCCCGAGACCTGCTTGATCTTCAGGCCGAGCATCATCTTCGCCATGCGCGGGATCAGGAACGACGTCGAACCGGGGCCGGTGTTGCCGATGATGACCCGCGTCTTTTTCATGTCCTGCCATTTGCTGATGCCTGAATCCGTACGCAGGACGAATATGGTATTGGTCTGGTTGGTCGATCCCAGCCAGGTGAATTCCTTCGCCCTGTACTTGACCTTGTTGGGCCGTAGAATTTCTGAAACCACGATGGTGTCCGGCGGCACGAGCCAGTGATAGCCGCCCTTGGGCATGGCCTTGTACGCGTAGTTGGTCATCTTGATGCCGCCGGCGCCGGGCTGCGACTTGACGATGATCTTGGGATTTCCGGCGATAAACTTGGGCAGATGCTCGGCCATGGTCCGGGAATACTTCCCGTAGGTGCCGCCGAAGCCGTAGCCGATATAGATGGTGATGGTCTTGTTTTTGTAAAAATCTCCAAGGCCTTGCGCGCTTGCGCCAGGCGACGGTGACAGGGCCAATAAAACGACGAGCCCGCCAACAAAAATAGCCGATATTCTGCCAATCATGATCGTCTCCCTTACGTTAATTCAAACTCCCGGGTATTCCCTTTGCGGTTATGTTTCAACCGCTTGTTGTTTTGGGTGGTTCCAAAAATCCGTCGGCCTTCACCCTAGGGTATTTTACCCGGCGAAAGCAAGATCACAGAATGAATGCAAGGCCGTGGCTTTGCTAAATTCTCGCGGGGATTCCCTTGCCAACCTTCGCCGCCGCCCCGGCGCCGGGGATTGCTTCACCAGACGGGGCTGGGGGTTATTTATTTGAACCTGCCCGCTTCGGGATGCCCGCGTCGGAATGAAGGTCTGCCTTGGTCACGGATGGCCGGCCGCGGCAGGCGCGCGAACGCCGCGCCCGCACCGGACAAATCCAACGCGCTGAACAGAATCGCCCGCCCTGGCGAGACGGCAATCCATCGCCGGGCGATCGGTTCCAGCGGAACCCGCCGGCGGCGCCCTCGGCCCTTCGGCTTACTCGGCCCTGCGGCTTATTCGGCCGCGGCGTGGCCGGCTTGCTGGATTTCCAGGTCGACCAGGTCGGCGGCGCGCTCGGTGTCCCCCAACATGCCCCAGCTCTTGACCCAGGCCGCCGTGCGCTCCATCTCATCTTCTGGAATCGGCGCCGGATCGATGATGACGATGCGGCCCTCGCGCAGGTCGGCGACCGTCAGCTTGGCGATTTCCGGGTCCTTTTCCTTATGATAGTCGATGAAATAATGCATGTAGGCGGACTTGTCGGCATTGATCCGGCGCACCGCCTCGCGCACCGCCCGATTGAAGGCGGCGTAGGTTTCGGAATCGACCCTGTCCGACGCGACCTCGGTCCCGGTATAGAAGGCCGAGCAGATGACCCGGCAACCCTTCTTCTCGGCCAGGCTGATATAGGGCTCGGTCAGGGTCGTCGCGTCGATTTCGCCCTTCATCATGGCATCAAAACGATAGCGCGACCCGTTGGGCGCCCGGCACAGCTTGATCAGGTCACGGGTCAGGAATCCTTCGAGCATGTGCAGGGTCAGGTAATGGGTGCCGAAATAGAACGGCACGGCGATGGTGCGGTTGGCCAGCTGTTGCGGGGTGTAGACGTCGGAATCAGGACGCACCACGATGGCCGCGAAGGTGACGATGGCGCGCCGGCCGATCTGCCGGCTGTTCTGGGCGGTGTCCTGCACGCGGCAGTAATTGCCCCACTCACAGGCGTTGTACATGTCCGCCTTGCCTTCTTCGAGCAACCTGCCATGGCTGGCGAAGGGATCGAGCCCCTCGGGGCTGGTGGCATCCTTGTCGGTCGATTTATCGACGCCCTTCTCACGGTCGGCCCAGGTGACGTCGAGCCCCTCTTTTTGGAACAACCCTTCATCGTAGGCGACGAGTTCGGCGAGGCCCTGAAACGGGGCGGTGGTTTCCAATACCAGCTTTTTCATGATTCCTTCTCCCAACGGTGGGTCATCGGATTCGCTGAATTTCGGTCTTCCTTCGACACGACTTACTTCAACACGGGCCCTCCACGCGGGAATATTTTACGCGGGAACGCTCAGCGTGCCGTCCTTCTTCATGGCGGCGATGGCCTTGATATAGGGCGCCTCGTCGATGTAGTCGCCCATTTCCGATTTCACGCCGACCTTTTCGAGCTCGATCAAAAAATCCAAGTGGCATCGGAAGGGCTGGTCTTGGTATTCGAGCTGGGCGCCGCCGTCCTTGAAGCTCACGTCGTTGCCGCGAAAACCCGCCTCCTTGACGTCCGAGAAGGGGTAACGCAGGCTTCCCAATGCGGTGGCGGCGTAGCGGCAGGGCTCCTTGCCCTTGTTGAAATGCAGATGGAACATCTGTTCGGGCGGCGCGAACACCCAGCCGTGCTTCCAGTCGAAGCGCTCGTAGTTTTCCTCTTCCTCGCCTTCGTACCAGAAAACGGAATAACCCTCGCCGCGCACACAGAACACGTGGAAATCCGGCCCGTGCCGGTGACCCTTCTTGTAGGTGCCCACCGGCATCTCGGAGGCGTGGGCGTGCATGGTTCCGTCGGCCATGATGATCATCATGTTCGAGCACCCCTTGCCGCGCGCCTCCCATTCCCGGAGTTCGAACTGCTCGAGATCGGCGATGAAATTGGTTTCCCAAGTGTGGCGGCCGGGCGTGCGCGGGGTCAATACGCCCTCGCCCTGATAGAATTCGGAAAGCCCCTCACGTTCGGTGAAGCGAAACGGGTTGTCGAAGACGAAGGCGTCGTTATGGAACAGTTTCAGCATCATCGGCAGGTTGGTGGTGGACGAAAGTTTCGCCACCTCCCGGCCGGAGCCGTTGAACAGCTGATAAGGGGTGTTGAGCGGCACCGAAAACAGCGCCTTGGGGCCCCACTCGAAGGTGTGCTCGGTGCCGTCGGTCAGGGTCACCCGGGTCGAGCCATGCCCTTCGAGCACATAGAATATTTCTTCGAAGCAATGGCCCATGGGCCGGGTCTTGCCGCCCGGTGGAAGGTCGTGGAGAAAGACCGAGACGTAATCGCCGCGGCCGTTGAGATGGATCAGGGCCCCGTTGGCCTCGGTGAAGTCCCACGGTTGGGTCTCACAGGCCAGCATGTCGACGCCGAATCCCTCGTAAACCGGGATGCCCTGGGCCGCCGTCCAATCGGTGTAGGGATTCAACAGGAAGCGGTCCCGGGTCTCTGGTTTGGTCTTATCGGTCACGTTCATGGATCTCCCTCTTGGTCTGGCCGCGGGCGAAGCCGCTCGCCATATCGAGGGCCCCGACAAATCGAGCGGCAGTCGAGCGACACTATAGATCAGAATAAAGAGTTATCTCAAAATTTTCCCGGCTTGCCGGCCTAAAACCGAGCGCCATGGAGCCCCCGCGGCCGGCGCGAAACCGGCGTGTTTCCGCCTCCCAAGAACCCCTACCAGCATCACCCCATCTTCGACTATCATGCCCATTCCGTCCCCGGCGAAGGGGGCCCCGGTGTTGGGAAGCCAATAAATGAAACCACCACCCTTTACCTATCACGACCCGGCGACCGTCACCGAGGCTATCGGGCTTCTGGCCAGCCTCGACAACGCCAAATTGCTGGCCGGCGGGCAGAGCCTGATGCCCATGCTCAACATGCGCTACGCGCAGCCCGACCATGTGATCGATCTCAACCGGGTGGAAGGGTTGAGCGCCATCCGTGAGGCCGGCGATGGGCTCGAGATCGGCGCCATGACGCGGCAGCGGGAGGTGGAATTCTCCGACGACGTCGAGCGCCTTTGCCCGCTGCTCCATGAGGCCATGCCATTGGTCGGGCACCGCCAGACGCGCAACCGCGGCACCTTCGGCGGCAGCCTGGCGCATTTCGATTCATCGGCGGAAATTCCCACCGTTTGCGCGGCCCTGGACGCAATTGTTCGGGTCCAGGGGCCCGGCGGCGCCCGCGACATCGCGTTCAAGGATTTTGCCGCCGGATACCTGAGCACGTCCATGGGGCTCGACGAGGTTCTGCTCTCGGTCCAGCTTCCGGCATGGGGGGCCGGCCACGGGTTCGGATTCGAGGAATTCGCGCGCCGCCATGGTGATTTCGCCATCGTCTCCGCCGCTGCCCTTCTCGAGGCCGGGCCCGACGGGCGGATAACCCGGGCATCGCTGACCTTGGGCGGCATCGGTTCCGCACCGTTGCGGATGGCGCCGGCCGAGGCGGCGCTGGTGGGCGCCCCGGGTTCGGCGGAAACCTTCGCCGCCGCGGCCGAGACATGCCGGGGGATCGACGCGCTTGAAGACATCCATGCGCCGGCGGTCTACCGCCAACACCTGGCGGTGGTGCTGTCGCGGCGCGCGCTGGAGAAGGCGTGGTCGCGCATGGATGCGGATAAGGGGGGCTAGGCGGTGGGTGAGAAGCGCACGGTGTCGTTGGTGGTGAATGGCACGGCCTATGAAGAATCCGTCGAGACCCGCCTGACACTGGCCGATTTCCTGCGCCACCAGCTCGGGCTGACCGGCACCCATCTAGGTTGCGAGCATGGCGTCTGCGGCGCTTGCACGGTTCTCGTCGACGGGTTGAGCGTGCGCGCCTGCCTGATGCTGGCGGTCCAGGCCGGGGGCGCCGACATCACCACGGTGGAGGGAATCGCCCCGTCCAAGGACCGATTGCACCCCCTCCAGGAGGCCTTCCGCGACAACCACGGCCTGCAATGCGGGTTTTGCACGCCGGGCATGCTGACCACGCTTTTGGAATTTCTGAGGAATAATCCATCCCCCTCCGAGGGCGAGGTCCGCGAGGCGATTTCCGGCAACCTCTGCCGCTGCACGGGCTACCAGGGCATCATCGACGCGGCGCTGGATGCCGCCGAACGGCTCCGGGGCCAGGACGCCACGGCCCGGCCCCATGGCGGAGAGAGCCCATGAGCCGGGCGGTGTTCGGAGAAAGCGTCAAGCGGGTCGAGGATCCGGCGCTGTTGCGCGGCGAGGCGCGGTTCATCGACGACATTTCCCTCCCCTCCATGGTCGAGGCCGCCTTCGTTAGAAGCCCTCATGCCCATGCCGGGATCCGCGGCATCGATGCCGGCTCTGCGATGGCGCTTCCCGGCGTCCATGCGGTGTTGACCATCGACGACCTGAGGCCCTATCTGGAAACGGAATTTCTCGTCGTCGGCCTGCCCAGCTCGAGTTACCAGCAGGACCGCAACCGTCCGGCACTGGCCGGCGACGAGGTCGTCTATGTGGGCGAACCCATCGCCGTGGTCATCGCCGAGGATCGCTACATCGCCGAAGACGCCGCCCAGTTGGTGGTGGTGGACTACGACCCCCTTCCGGCGGCGTCCGACTGCCGCGATGCGCTGGCCGAAGGTGCCCCGCGTGTCCACCAGGACGCCAAGGACAACTTGCTCGCCGAATTCAACATGGGGTACGGCGATATCGACGCGGCCTTTGCCTCGGCGGCGCACATCTACGCCGAATCGATCACCCAGCACCGCGGCGGTTCTCATTCCATCGAATGCCGCGGGGCCATCGCCTCCCATGACCCGGGCACCGACCAACTGACGCTTTGGGTGTCGTCGCAAATGCCCCATTCCACCTTGCGTGTCCTGGTGGACATGCTGGGGCGCGACGAAAACCAGATGCGGGTGGTCACGCCCGATATCGGCGGTGGCTTTGGCCCCAAGCTGGTGGTCTATCAGGAGGACGTGGTGGTATCGGTGGCGGCGATGATCGTCGGGCGCCCCGTCAAGTGGATCGAGGACCGGCGCGAACATTTCATCGCCACCACCCAGGAACGCGATCAGTACTGGGAGGTCGAGATCGCCGTCGATGGGGAGGCACGAATTCTTGGGCTACGCGGTTCGATCATCCACGACCACGGCGCCTATACGGCGCGCGGCATCAACCTGCCGCAAAATTCGGCGGAATCGTTCCCCGGGCCCTATGAGGTCCCCGCCTTCCAGATGAACACCAAACTGGCCTTGACCAACAAGGTGCCGGTCACGCCGGTGCGCGGCGCCGGCCATCCCCAGGCCGCCTTCACCATCGAACGTTTGATGGACAGGGTCGCCCGGGAATTGGGACTGGACCGCGCCGAGGTGCGCCGCCGCAATCTGATCCAAGCCCAAGACATGCCCTACACCAGGCCGCTGAAGACCCGCGGCGGCCTGGCGGTGGTGCTCGATTCCGGTGATTACCCCAAAAGCCAAGAGGACTCTTTGGCGAGGGCCGGCTGGGATCAGTTCCCGGCCCGCCAGCTTGCCGCCCGCGCCGACGGCAGGTATATCGGCATCGGCCTCGCCAATTTCGTGAAAGGCACCGGCCGTGGCCCCTTCGAGCAAGTGACGGTGCGCATCGGCACCTCGGGCCGGGTCCATGTCTATACCGGCGGCACGGCGATCGGCCAGGGCACCAAGACCATGCTGGCCCAGATCGTCGCCGAGCAGCTTGGCGGCGACATGGAAAATGTGACGGTGACCACCGGCGACACGGCGGCCACCGCCTTGGGGATAGGCACCTCCAACAGCCGCCTTACGGTGGTGGCCGGCACCTCTGCCCATGTGGCGGCCGGCAAGGTGGCCGACAAGGCGTTGCAAATCGCCGCCCATGTGCTTGACGCCCCGGTCGAGGATCTGGAAATCGACGGAACCGCGATCCACGTCAAGGACCGGCCGGGCCGGATCTCCAATGTGAGGGTCGAACTGGGCGCGTTGGCCCACGCCATGGCGGGCACCCCAGGCTATACCCTGCCCGGCGGGATGGGCCCCGGGCTGGAAGCGACCGAGAACGTGATCCTGGATTCCAAGACCTTCGCCAGCGGCACCGCGGTGGTGGAGGTCGAGGTCGACGTCGAGACCGGCGGCGTGAAAATCCTCAACTACGTTCTCGCCCACGACTGCGGCCGCATCATCAATCCCATGATCGTGGACGGCCAGGCGATCGGCGGCACGGCGCACGGCATCGGCAACGCGCTCTATGAATGGATGGGCTATGACGAGAACGGCCAGCCCCTGACCACCAATTTGGCCGATTACCTTTTGGTCACCGCCACCGAAATGCCGCGCATCGATCTCATCCACCACCAATCGCCATCGCCATTGAATCCCCTCGGGGTCAAGGGGGTGGGAGAATGCGGCGTGGTCCCGGCGCCGGGAGCGATCATTTCGGCGGTGGAGGATGCGTTGGCCCCGTTCGGCGTCCACATCGACCGGGCACCGATTTCGCCGCCGCAAATCCTCGCCCTGATCACCCAGGGCCGCGCGCCATAAGGCGTAACCGCCCGTTCCGGACCCGGCATGACCTATATCGGGAAAAACCAAAAAAGACTCGAAGACGGCCCCTTGTTGCGCGGCCTTGGCCGGTTCGCCGACGCCATATCCTTTGCCGGTCAACTCCACATGCGCGTGGTGCGCGCGCCGGTGGCCTATGGGCGGCTGGGGCGCATCGACATTGATGCCGCCAAAGACCTTGCGGGCGTGTTCGCGGTCTGGACCGCCCAGGACATCATGGAGATCGGCCCCATCCCCTTCCGCCAGGTCACCCTGCCCGGCATGGAACGGTTCCGGCAATACGTTCTGGCCCGCGGCTACGTCCGCTACGTGGGCGATCCCATGGCCGTGGTGTTCGCCGATGACCCCTATATTGCCGAGGACGCCGCCGACCTGGTCACCGCCGAGATCGAAATCCTGGCGCCGTGCCTGGATGCGACGGGACCGGTCGGCGCGTTCGAGCCCGGGGTGCCCGGCGAAGCCGGCGTGGTGGAAAAGAAATACGGCGATCTCAGCGACGCCTTCGCCCGCGCCGACCACGTAATCGAGCTGCGCCTGAAAATCGGCCGCCACGCCGGCGTCCCTTTGGAAACCCGCGGCGCCGTGGCCACCTTTGATCCCAGCGACAACATGATCCGGTTGTACGGCGCGGCCAAGATTCCCCATAAGAACCGCATCACCATCGCCGCCATCATCGATCACCCGGTGGACAGGATTCACCTCCATGAGGGGCATGTGGGGGGCGGATTCGGTACCCGGGGCGAGGTTTATCCGGAAGACGTCTTGGTCTGCCTGGCCGCCCGGAAATTCAAGCGGCCCATCAAGTGGATCGAGGACCGACGCGAGAATCTCGTTGCCGCCAACCATTCCCGGCAACAGACCCATGAAATTCGTGCCGCCGTCGACGCGCGGGGATTCGTCCTCGGCGTCGATGACGTCTTTTGGCTCGATCAAGGGGCCTATGTCCGGACCCATGGCGGCGCCGTGTCCGAGCTGACGGCGGCCATGTTGCCCGGTCCCTATGTTTGGCCCGCCTACCGGTCGGTGGGCCACATTCGGCTCACCAACAAGACGCCGTGCGGCACCTATCGCGCGCCGGGGCGCTTCGAGGGATCGTTCGTGCGCGAACGGCTGATGGACGCCATCGCGCGCCGGCTCGGGCTCGACCCCGTGGAGGTGCGCCGCATCAACTTCATCGCCGAGGATGCCATGCCGTTCGACCGCAAGGTCGACGCCTTGGGCACCGACGTGATTCTCGATTCCGGCAAGTACGAGGACCTCCTGGATCGGCTGTTAGAGAGGGTCGGCTACCACCGGCTCAAGGCGGAATTGCGCCGGCGCCGCGCCGATGGCGAAATGGTGGGCATGGGATTCGCCTATTTCGTCGAAAAAAGCGGCCTCGGCCCCCACGACGACGTGAAGCTGATCCTAGATGCCGATGGCCGGGTGGAAATCGTCACCGGAACCGCATCGGTCGGCCAAGGGGTGGAGACCGTCCTGGCGCAGATCGGCGCCGATGCCACGGGTCTTCCCATCGAGGTCTTTACCGTGACCCATGGGCAAACCGACCGGATCGACCATGGCATGGGCGCCTACGCGTCGCGCGCCACCACCATGGTGGGATCGGCGGTCCATCTGGCGGGGCGGAAATTCAACTTGGCGCTGCGCCAAGCGGCGGCGGACATGCTGCAGGCCACCGCCGAGGGATTGGCCATAACCGACGGGCGCATTCATCGCACCGATGATCCCTCCGGCCCCGCGGTCAGCCTGGCCGAACTCGGCGGCGAATACTTCAAGGCCCACGGCGCGCCGTTGACCACTGAGGCCACCTTCCACGCGGAGCGCATGGGGTTTCCCTATGGCATCCACCTGGTTGTCGCCAGGATCGCCCCCGACACCATGGCCATCGAATTGGAAAAATTCGTCATCGCCTTCGATGTGGGAAAGGCCATCAACCCGATGCTGATTCGTGGCCAGTTCGCCGGCGCCGCGGCCCAGGGAATCGGCGGCGCCTTGTTCGAAGAGTTCGTCTACGACGAATGGGGCCAGCCCCTGGCCACCAACTTCGCCGACTACCTGCTGCCCACCGTCTTCGAGGTGCCCAAGGTCGAAATACTGCTCCGGGAAGACGCCCCCAGCCCGCTCAATCCTCTCGGCGTCAAGGGGGCCGGCGAAGGCGGCATCACCGGCACCGGCGCGGCCATCGCCGCCGCCGTGGACGATGCCATCGGCGGCTTTGGTGCCATCGACTCACTTCCCATAAACCCGGCCCGGCTGCATCAATTGGTCGAGAAACTGGGCAGGTGAGACGCCCCCGGCCAGGCCCTTTGGGCGTGGCGCGCGGGCCGCGATCCGCCCTCTCTTTGCCGCGGCCGCGCGGCGGGGGCCGGTCATGGGACGTCGTTACGGGTCGAGAGGGGGCGCGGGCCAAAGGGTTGCAATTGACCGGCGGAGGGGCGCGCGGTCATACTCGGCCCACCTTTTATGCCATTCACCAATTAGGAGACCACCAATGTTCATCGCCATGAACCGCTTTCGAATCGTCAAGGGTGAAGAGGCGGAATTCGAGCGAATTTGGATCGAGCGCGACACCTTCCTCAATGAGGTTCCCGGATTCGTCGAGTTCAATCTCTTGCGGGGGCCGGAAGCGGACGACCATACGCTCTACGCCTCCCACAGCTTATGGGAGACGCAAAAGGACTTCGAGAACTGGACCAAGTCCGAGGCCTTCCGAAAGGCCCATGCGCAAGCCGGAAAGAGGTCAAAGAATATCTATCTGGGGCCACCGAAGTTCGAGGGATTTAATACCGTGCAGGTCATCAAAAAAGATCGGTGACATTTGATTATCGCCGGCCCTACCCATTGGACGCGAAGAAGGGCGGGGGCCAGAGCACTTTCCACGGCGGCAAATACCGGCGCCGCTGCGCCATCCACCCAGGACATTGATCGGTTTATCGGCTTCCGCACGGCTGTGCGGCGGAAACCGATCGCCGTTGGCCGATGTTGTCGGCCTACTCGGCGGCTTGCTTGTCGGCCGCCTCTTTGGCCAGGCGGAGGGCCCGCAGCTTGGCCACGAGTTGCGCTTTCTCCAGCCGCTCTTTTTCCTTTTCCGCCAAAACCCGCTTGTTTTTCTTCTGGGTTGCGGCGAACTGTTCCTCGGCCCTTGATTTTGGTGACTTCAACATTTCGGTAATCCTCTGCTTCGGTTGGAGGCGCCACGGGCGGGAATTGTCATCCCCCGGCGCAGGGGCGCCCCCCCCGCCTCTTTGCCTTCGTTGGATAATCGTTGAAGGCCATCGCCCATGGCGAGCGGCGGACGCCCCCAACCGGAGTTGGAGGCGGTTCCTTAGCTGGTTACTCGACGATGGAAAGGTTCTCGGCGGAAGATTTTCCGTTCTGTCCGGTCTCAAGCTCATAAGAGACCTTCTGCCCTTCGCTAAGCGTGGTCAGTCCGGCGCGTTCGACGGCCGAAATGTGGACGAATGCGTCTTTTGTGCCGTCTTCGGGCTCGATGAAGCCGAAGCCGCGCGTTGCATTAAAAAATTTCACGGTACCTATGGTCATTATCTTACTTTCGTAGAGAGTAGGACCCGGAACGCGTCTGCGCCCGGGGTGAAAGATCGCACAACAAATTCAGGAAAAGGTTTCAACCGCGCTTGGGCGGCACATTCGCTAAACCGGCTGCGGAGCCGTCACGGCAGGCATATACGCATTGCCCCCTCGAATTACAAGTTTTTTATTCCCCGTGAAAACATTTTACCCAGCCGGACGGGCGGCGAATTTCGGCGAAAACCGCCTTTGCGTCCCGGCCTTTCGAACGTCATTTCAGCGCTAATTACCTGGAATTACCTAGGAGGAGCTTGCCGTCTCTGCTAATTTTGTTGTTTCCCTGATTCATGCCGCTTCGGGCGGAGAAAGTGCCCTTCATGAGCTACATGGCGAAACCCACACCCGAGGCGGAGATCGACCCCAAGGTGCGCAACTGCCTCGCCTGCCTGCGTCCGTTCACCAGCGCATGGGCGGGCGAACGCATCTGCCACAAATGCAAATCCTCGTCATCGTGGCGCAGCGGTTCCGCGCCCCATTAGACCGGGCACCCCGAGAACGAGAAGTCTCCCCAGGTGTCCTGCCCGGTAGTCCTGAGGCGGATGCCTCGGGGACGGCAAACAATGCCAAAACGTCGAGCCCCTCAAATTTAGCTGCCGAATCGGGGGACCAAGCTATAATAGGGAGCGCAACCCGATCGGCGCGTGAGGCGCCGCCGCACCGGTCCGGCCGCATCCGGCGCGCGCACCATGGGCGGCGGCGGCGCCCCTTGGAGGAGGAGGAAAAATGGCCAAGCTGAGACACATCGCGATGTCGGTTCCCGATCCCGACAAGATCGCCGATTTCTATTGCCAGGCGTTCGACATGGAGCGCGTGGGCACCACGGATTCGCCGCTAGCCAAGGGCGTCTACGTGAGCGACGGCGTGATCACCGTGGCCCTGCTGAAATACAAGAGCGACGAATGGGCCGGCTACGTGGAAGGGGAGGACGAACGCGGCAAGGATTTTGTCGGACTCCACCACATCGGTTTCCAGGTCGATGAACTACGCGAGGCCGAAAAAAAGATCGAAAAAGCAGGTGGCAAATACTTCATGGGGAGGCCGACCGATGACGCGCCGACGACGTTCTACGAAGAAAAATTCCGCGATCCCAATGGCGTCATTATCGATATTTCCCACCTCGGCTGGGAACATCGATGGAAGAAATGAACGGTCAAGACTCGTTGGAATGGATGCCCCCGGCCCAGTGGCGTGCCGTTTATGCAAGGGGGCGGGAGTGCCGCCATGGTGATGTACAAGTACAATTCGGCCGATAATCACCTCGATCAGCGCTGGGTGCCGCGCGGCCTGTGGCAAGACCGGGTGGCGGCCAAATTCAAGGATCGGGCGCCCAAAGTCATCGATGTGGACGGCACCGAATGTTGGACCGTCGAAGGAAAAGTCATCAGCGGGCGCGACGGCGGCACCGCGGACGGCAGGGACAACGCCAAGCTGCTCGACCAATTCTTCGGCCGGTCGGGCGCGCGAATCCCTGAAGGTTCACTGCCGCCGGCGGATCCCGAGCTTCTTCTCGAGCACCTGGATTTCGGCAACGTTTACGGATATGTCGGTTTCGGCCAGACCCGCAAATGGGACATCGACGATCCGGACCTGCGCCACGTGGTTTACCGGGTCTATAACGACTGGGTGATGGAGCTGAACGCCCATGATCCCGACCGGCTGATGATCCTGCCCAACCTGCCGGTGTTCGACCCCTCTTCGGTGCCCGGGGAAATTCGCCGGCTCGCCGCCATGGGGTGCAAGGCGGCCGAGTTCGTGCCGTTCGACGGGCCCGAGCCCTTGTTCCACCAGGTGTGGGAGCCGACCTGGGAAGCCTTCGCGGAAACCGGGGTGGTGTTCGCGGCCCATATCGGCGGCAACGTGAAGACCACCATCCCGCCGGTGGACCGGGGCGAGCGCATGGCGTATTTCTCCTGCGCGCCGTTCTCCCTGGCCCGCCCCATCGCCGACATCACCTATTGCGGCGCGTTGCAGCGGCACCCGGGGCTGAAGGTGCTGTTCGCCGAGTGCCGCGCCGGATGGGTGCCGTTCCTCATCTACTGGATGGATCGTCAGGCGGAAGAACGTCCGGGGCTGTTCAAGGACACCGGTCTCGACATGTTGCCGAGCGAATACCTGAGGCGCCAAGCCTTGGTCACCTTCGAGGAAGATGCCATCGCTTCGCAAATGATCAGCCACCAGGACAACATCCTGCGCGATATCTTGGTCTGGGGCGCGGACTATCCTCATCCCCAAGGCACATGGCCCGACCCGTCATCGATTTTTTACAAGATGTTCGAAGGCCAGGGCTCGGCGTTCCGGCACGAGGTCGTCTACGCGCGCATGAGCCGATTTTTCGGCCTCAAGGGCCCCGGGGCCGAGAACATCGTGTCCCTGGACGAAATTACCGCCGACGGCGCCGGCCGGACGCGAGAGCACGCGAGTTTCGAATAACTTCGCGGCAGCGAAACTGAGAAGGCCGTGGCCGAGAGCGCACCCGGGAACAGCGATGGCGAAGCATAAGACGGTTGCGACCCGGCTCGTCGATGCCCTCGGCGAGCTCGGCGTCAGGTACGTCTTCGGGGTGCCTTCCGGCGGCTGGATCGACTACATGGAAGCCCTGCGCGCGGCCGACGGCATAGAATTCATCCTGACCACCCACGAAGGGGCCGCCGGCATGATGGCCGATGTCTGCGGGCGTTTGGGCGATGCCCCGGGTGTCTGCTTCGGCACCTTCGGGCCCGGCGCCACCAACCTAACCACCGGGGTCGGCGGCGCCCTGCTCGATCGTTCGCCTATGATCGCCTTCACCGATGAAATACCGTCGCCCATGCGCGGGCGCACCACCCAAATGGGCATCGATCACCAGGCGCTGTTCGCACCGCTGACCAAGAAGACCACCCGTATCAGCGCCGATGCGGTCAAATCGGTGTTGTTCGACGCCGCCCGGGTGGCCCTGGAGGGGCGGCCCGGCCCGGTCCACGTGGGCCTTCCAGTGGGAATGTCGGGGGAAATCGCGGCGGCCGAAGACCTCGCTTTCGTGCCGCCGCCGCCGCCGCCCGCCGCCGACCCGGTTTTGGTCGAGGAGGCGCGGCGTCTGTTCGCCGCCGCGCGCAAGCCGATTCTCGCCGTCGGCCTCGGTGCCGTCCATGCCGGCGTGGCGAAGGAAGTCCAGGCCCTGGCCGCCAAGCACAAGATCCCCGTGGTACTGACGCCCATGGCCAAGGGGATGTTAAGCGAAGGCGACCCGTCCTACGCCGGGGTCCTGTTCCACGCCCTGAGCGATATGGTGGGCGAGACCCATGGCCAAGCCGACCTTGTCATCGGCGTGGGTTACGACCCGGTCGAATTCAACTACGAATCCTGGCTGCCCCATGGGGCGGCGCTGGTCAGCTTCGACATCGCGCCGGCCGACATCGACCGCGATACCCACACCCTGGCCGTGGACGCGGTGGGCGACATCAGGGCATCGCTCGGCGCGCTTTTGGCTTTGCCGCCGGCGCCCAACGACTGGGATTTCGGCGCCCTGGCGCAGCGCCGATCGGCCATGTTTGCCAAGCTGAGACCGTCGAACCAGGGTTTTGGCCCCACCGGCGCCCTGGCGGTGCTGCGTGACGTGCTGCCCAGCGACGGCATCATGACCTGCGACGTGGGCGCCCACACCCACCTCATCGGCCAGGCCTGGCCGACGCCGGGCCCGGGGTGCCAGATCATGACCGACGGCTGGTCGACCATGGGCTTCGGCATCCCATCGGCCATCGCCGCCAAGCTGATGTGTCCCGACATTAGCGTGTGCACGGTGGTGGGCGATGGTGGATTCCTGATGACCGCGGGGGAAATCGCCACCGCGTTCCGCACCAACCTCAACATCGTCATCGTCCTGTTGACCGACAACGAGCTTGCCTTGATCCGCATCAAGCAGGACACCAAGGGCAAGCCGATCTACGGCACCGCGGTACGCAATAGTGGAACCATCGGCGGCGAAAACATCTTTGGCGCCCCGGTGCGCACGGCCCATAGCGCGGCGGAGTTGCGCACGGAACTGGAAGCCGCCTTTGCCGCCCATGGCCCGGTGGTCGTCGAGGCCTGCATCGACGCCCGCGAATACGACGGCCTGGTGCTGAAAAAGGACCGGCCGTGATCTCCCGCCGCCGCCGGGCGATTTTCCGGCCCTGAGCCGAGGCTTCGTCGACCGGGTCATTGACCGGGTGAAAGGCCGCGGTTTAGTGTGATGGGACCACATCTTTCACGCTTGAGAGAATGCGCCGCCCCCCATGCCCCCGTCTGAACCAGCCCCCGAACCACCCCCCCGAAGCCAGGGCAAAATGAATATCGCCATCGTCGGCCTGGGAAGTATCGGCACCACCTTGGTCCGAAAGTTCGCACAGGGCGGAATCCCCGGGGTAAATCTGGTCGCCGTGGCGGTGCGCGACAGGGACAAGGCGCGGGGCGTGCTCAACGATGCCGGTGTCGATGTCCCCTTGCTCGAGATTTCCCAACTGGCGGAAATCGCCGACCTGGTGGTCGAATGCGCGCCGGCGGCGGCGTTACCGGAAATCGCCCGGGCGGTCCTTGGCGCCGGCAAGAAAATCATGGTGCTGAGTTGCGGTGCGCTGCTCGCCCATCCCGAACTGATCGACCTGGCCGCGCAAACCGGCGGGCAAATCATCGTTCCAACCGGCGCGCTTCTCGGCCTCGATGCGGTTTCGGCGGCCGCCGAAGGAGAAATAAGGTCGGTCCGAATGATCACCCGAAAGCCCATAGAAGGGCTGCTTGGCGCGCCCTACCTGATTGAGAACGGCATCGATATCGCCGGCATTACCGAGCCCTTGCGGGTTTTCCAAGGGTCGGCCCGCCAGGCCGCCAAGGGGTTTCCGGCCAATTTGAATGTCGCCGTCGCGCTGTCTCTTGCCGGGATCGGCGCCGATGAAACGGTGGTCGAAATTTGGGCCGATCCCACGGTGACGCGCAATAGCCATAAAATCATCGTCGAATCCGATGCCGCCAGCTTCGAGATGAGCATCGCCAACATTCCCTCTGAAAACCCCAAGACCGGGCGCATCACGGCACTCAGCGTCATCGCGGCGATTCGAAAACTGACGGCCCCCTTGCGCGTCGGCACCTAGAGTGCAATCCGTCACCAGGGAGGAAGGCATGCTCGAGCTCTATCACGGCGGGACCTCGGTGTGTTCCGTCAAGGTCCGCCTGGTGCTCGCCGA
>SMVB01141338.1_pt1 | contig 19158 bp, 15 predicted proteins | sample 2456461 | NCBI WGS metagenome assembly SMVB01 (sample SAMN11095934, study PRJNA526329) | marine sediment metagenome | biome: Marine sediment; feature: Surficial sediment; material: Deep marine sediment; isolation source: Hadal surficial sediment | place: Pacific Ocean | collected 2014-05 | depth...
CACGGTAAATACCCGCCCTAGCGACTTGATAAACCCGCCGCGAAAGCCACGCCACGCAAATAGCAGGATCACGACGGCGAAAATGATTAGCGACCAGTCCATATCGGTTCCATCGAAAGTTCCACTGAGTTTAGGCGGTTCTCGGTAAAAATCAGTGTTTTACCGGCGCTCCTTCATTTCGCATTCGCAGGGACACACACCCTCGCTACATGTTCGATCTAAAAGCCGGATTGAGCGTAAATATCCAGTTGTAAGGATGCCGGGTGTGCGACAACAAAAGTGTGTGTCTCAGTGGACTGTGTAATTCGAAGATAAGTAAACTGTCACCCTGATCGCTTTGGGCTCCACGTCCCGATTGGTGTTGGAGTCAGGTACACTGTCTCCCATATTCGTGCTTCACCTTTAATCGTTATGTTGCTGGGCGGGCCAGTTTCGCGAGAAACAACTATGTTCACACCGAAATTCTTCGAATTCTTCAACGCGCTGGCGAAAAACAACAACCGGGAATGGTTTAACGAACACAAATCGGGCTATCAACAGGCGGTGATGCAGCCGATGTGCGCGTTCATCGATGCGATGGCGCCCCGGCTGTGCAAGATATCGCCGCATTTTATTGCCGATTCGCGTACGCACGGCGGCTCGATGTTTCGCATTTACCGCGATGTGCGTTTTTCGAAAGACAAGAGCCCCTACAAACTGCACGCGGCCTGCCAGTTTCGTCATGAACTGGGCAAGGACGCGCACACGGTGGGTTTCTACGTGCATATCTCCACCGAAGAGGCGGTGTTCGGTGGCGGGGTCTGGATGCCACCCAGCGACGAGCTGCAGAAAATACGCAATACCATCGTCGGTAACCCGAACGCATGGCGGCAGATCAAGTCGAGCCGTTCGGTGAAGAAATATTTCGGCGGTATCGGCGGCGACGGCTTGAAACGCCCGCCGCGCGGATTCGATGCCGACCACGAACACATCGAGGACATCAAGCGTAAAAGTTTTTTCCTGATGCGCCGCGAGCCGCCCGAGATCATTCTCGGTGACGGTTTTGTGCGAGAGGTCGAAATAACCTTCAAAGCCGCGATGCCGCTGATGGAATACATCGGCTTCGCGCAGGATATCGAGATCTGAAACCGACCATTCGGGCCTGCACGCAGCCTGTATAACGGGACACACCCCTCCAATTCTTCACGCCCCATATGGTTAGGGCTTCTACACTCGCCCCAACAACGTGCTCGCCAACCCTTTTTTCGGCAAGAAAGACTTGTTCATCATAATGAGTGAGGGCGCTCCCCAAAATTGCACCAATCCACTGACCGCAAGATCGAGATCCAGTGTGCCCTCAGGGATAATCCAGTCCGCTGCATCAACCGGCCGTCCGCGTTTGCTATTAAAACAATCGTTCAATCCGGCATTAAAGAACCGGGACAGATCTAATTAACAAACTCCTTTTGCAGTTGATGTTGAAATAATCCAATTTAAATCACAGGTACCATATCATAAATAGATCTGTCCCTGTTTCTTCGGAGGATCTGCATCAGTGGAGAGACCGCGAGACAGATTTTATCAACCTGGTCGACCAGGTCACCCGCCGGCTGACGACCCAACATCAGCTCTACCCTATGGGGTCTGAGCCGATCGAGGAGGCTTCGGAGGAACACGAGACCACGGACTACTATCGGCGCTTTGTCTGCTCTTCCTCCGGCGGTGGGGGTTCCTGCTTCAGTATCGGCGCCCGGGATTCCTTTGCGGAGCACGAGACTCCGATCTGGATGCGGTTCCACCGGGCCACAGGTCACTTCTGGCAAATCCACCAACGTATCGAAGCGTCTACGCTAAAGTGGCTTGAGAGCGGCGGCCACATCTGGATTCCGTTGGAAATCCCTCTCGAGGCTTCGCATGAGCAGATGATCGAGGCACTTGTCGAGCAGGCGCAAGAGGTGGAGCGCGTGGCTTACGCCGCGACTTGATGCCGACGGCCAGTTCCGGGGCCAGTAAATTTAACTGGTCATGAGCTATAAAGCCCTTAATACAAGCTTTCCCTTATTGCATTGCTCGTGATTTCGAGCAAAGGATTCGACCATGGTCTTGGCCTCTATTTCAAAGCGATTAAACGGAATCATGCGCGTATGCGTGTTGGCTTTTGCATTGATTACCTGCGCACATTTGTCAGCAGGCGAATACACGCCGCCCGGATTGTATGACGTCGAATATTATCAGTTGCCCAATGGGTTGCGTGTTTTACTCAAGGAGCGCCATCAGGCGAGGTCGGTGTCATACCGGGTGGTCGTCAATGTCGGGCAGGCCGATTATCCATGCGGACAGAAAGAAACCCCGCATTTTCTCGAGCATTTGTTGTTCAATGGCACTTCTATATATACGGAATCGGAACTGGATGATCTTGTAGAGGAGCATGGTGGCTCATGGAACGCTTACACTCGGGAAGAAAGCACCGACTATGAACTGGATATCTTCAGCATGCATGCACCATTGGGCCTGGAAATTCTCCACGCAATCATCACCGATTCACAGGTGACACCTGAGAATGTTTATCGAAGCAGAGACATTATTCATCGAGAGGCTGGAGGAAGGCCCTCGATCTTCGAAAATTGGTACAGAGAACTGGGCATGGGAAGATCTGGTAGCGCGCTTGCTCACGACGTGCTGGTGGATGGGACAACTTATGCATGCAAGGGAATCGAGACCGCGGATGACATTAGCAGAGCGGATGTCCTGGACGCCTATGAGCGTTATTACGTTGCCAGCAACATGACCTTGATTGTCGTAGGTGACTTTGATCCAGCAGCAATGAAGGACTATATTGACTCGACATTTGGGACCATTAACCCAGGCGAAGCCAATCAACGGGCGCTATCCGATCCAAATCCTGTTTCTGAAAAATTGACCCTGACGAGCACTCTGTCGCCATTAATTGATAATGAGGCAGTTGTAGGAATAGCGTATGCATCGGGTGGGTCGCGTTCCCCGGATTATTACCCCAGGTGGTTTATCGAAAAATATTTATCGGACAGGTTGTACAAGAAGCTACGCCTTGAGGAGGGGCTGTCGTATTCGGCCACCATCGACACTGCAAGCTATTCGAATGTGGATGTCTGGTATGCCTACGCCGATTCTGAACTGGAGACCATCGACGAGGTTATTGCCTTGATCCGGCAGGAGATTGATCAACTGGTAAATGAACCCATAAACGACGAAGCACTGGCACTGGTAAAGAGCAAGTTGTTAATGTCGATTGCCAGGGGTTTCGAATCAAACAGCGGGATCGCGGATTACTATCAAGCATCGCTTCATGAAATTGAAAAGCATGGTGCCCTGGTAAGGGAAGAAGAGGCGATAGAAGCCCTGACTTCTGCGGATATTCAGCGAGTAGCCAGAAACATTTTTGCCGAGAGGCCGCCGGTCATTTTTCATGACAGGCCCTCGATAACCTATACACAACTTGCCATGGTGCTGGGATTTTTTACTCTGGCTCTCGTGTATTTTGCATATCGCTACCTATCTCGTGCCCGGGCCAGATAATATGGAAAATTACCGACTACAGAGCGTTTGACTAAGATGAGCCACTTCAATTTCGCTGCAGCATCTCGTGACGAGAATTATGTTTTTGGCGCGCAAAGGCCTGGCTATTATGCCTCCGATCCAATTGCGGATATCGAAGTGGATAAATGGACAGAGTTCATGCAGAGCCAGGGTATCAAGCGGGTGTGCTGCCTACTGGAGAGCCAGCTTTCTAAGTACGAATCTGATTTGCTTGCATCCTACCGGCGCTGGTTTGGGGATGCGGCGCTGTGCTCGGCGCCGATCAAGGATTTTACGTTCGCCGATGATGAATTGCTGATCGAAACCATTCTTCCATTCCTCGCGGATTCCGTCCGCAGTAAAGCCCCGGTCATCGTACATTGCTCCGCCGGACTAGGGCGCACCGGTCACGTGCTGGCAGCCTGGCTGGTCTACGGTCGCAGTATGACGAACGAGGATGCAATAAAAGCAGTGATGGATATGGGCAGAAACCCTCACGAGGCAAAAAGTTCGGGTGCGGCGGTTGGTTCCAGGTTAAATGAACTGCTTGATGCTTGCCGGGCTGCGTCTGCTAAGCATTCAAGCTAACAATAAGGAGCTAGCCCGAACAATTCATAAATATGCTCGCGCCCTTGCTGGTGCTTTGTTTTCTCAGGGAATATTCCTCAGTCGGCCGGATCCGTTGGTCCGCCAAAAGTAGGCGCTCTAAGGCGACACTCCTTCGGGAAATTCCCCGAGAAAACAAAGTCCTGCGCAATCATCGCGGCAATTCATGAATTGTTCGGGCTAGTGTTGCCATTTGATGTAAAAGTTTCAGAAATATCCAGGGTCGATGGAGAAGTCCTGTTTAAACTGGAACCCGTTTGGTGGAGTGCAGACTGGCTGCGAAAAGACGAGCGGTTCAAGGAAGTCGATTTGAACCCAAGTTACTACGATTACATTGCAGAATTCTCTGTCGATGAACTGAAGAAGATGCACGAGCACTTTAAGCCAGTTGCTACTGAGGGCGTTTATCAGTTTGTCGAATGGCAATAACGTATTCAGCCCATCCTCAAAGAACTGGAGGAGGCAATTTGTCGAAATCCTGATTTATACGCGCATTTCCAGGTTCATGTATTTGAATGGGAGAGTGGGTTTTAGCTCAACTATACTCCCGTTAAGCAATGGCATAAGAGAAGGGACATGGACCGAGAATCAGAATTAAACTTGCTCATTCAAGCGATTACCTTCGCGACGCGTAAGCATCATGGCCAATCTCGCAAGGACGAGGCGGAAACGCCCTATATTTTCCATCCCTTAGGACTTGTTGATGTGTTGGTTAAGGTGGGCAAGATTACCGATGTCAATATAATCTGCGCGGCGTTACTGCATGACACCGTCGAAGACACCGAAACGACGCCCGAAGAGCTTACCGAAACCTTTGGTGCAGAGATCAGCGACATCGTTATGGAAGTTACCGATGATAAGACACTGGAAAAAGAGGTGCGTAAGCAAGCCCAGATTGACCACGCAAGACATCTGTCGAAACAGGCCAGGGCGGTGAAACTCGCCGATAAAATTTGCAATCTTGGTGATGTTGTCGGATCTCCGCCTGCCTGGCCGCTGGAAAGACGCCAGCAGTATTTTGACTGGGCCAAAAATGTAATTGATGGATTGCGTGGTGAGTGGGGCGAACTCGAAGCCGAGTTTGATCGGCGGTATAAGAATCGGCCAACAAAATAGAACATAAGAAAATCTTCGAATGCGAAAACCCCAGTCAGTTAAGTCATTAGAAAATCTCGGTAGAGTCCGATTGTCTAAATCATTCTATATGAGGGATTTTTTATATAGTGAAATATCTAATTTCTACAAAATTCAAAATATTCCCGATTACCCGGATACCGCGATTGAAGCGTGCTCGAACTTGTGTAATGAGCTGCTAGAACCACTCAACGCAACTTTTGGGCGGATATCGATTTTTTCCGGGTATCGTTCGCCATCAGTAAATCAGTTTGGAAATGACAATAAGTTAAATTGCGCTTCGAACGAATCCAATTACGCAGCCCATATTTTTGACTACAAGGATGCTAATGAACACATAGGAGCCAGCGTCAGTGTCGTAATCCCATGGTTTGCAGACCAATACGACAAAGGCAGCGACTGGAGGTCACTAGCCTGGTGGATACATGATAATTTGCCGCATTGTGGACTCTATTTTTTCCCATCACTGGCCGCATTCAATATTACCTGGCATGAGGTCAACAAGGAGAAAACTATCCACAGCTATATAAATCCCAAAGGATGTTTAACCAGGGCCGGAATGGAAAATCATGAAGGTGACCATTCTGGTTGGTATGAGGGCTTCCCGGAGTTAAAAATCTAATGCATGGCAAAGTCACTGCTGAGGACAGGTTTGTTGGCTGCCTTTTAGGCGGTGCAATCGGGGATGCACTGGGTGCGCCTGTCGAATTCAATAGCCTGGATGAGATCAGAACTCAATTTGGAGCCACAGGAATATCAGACTTTCATCCTGCCTATGGAAAGTCAGGCGCGATCACAGACGATACACAGATGACTTTGTTTACCGCCGAAGGTTTACTTAGAGCTCTGGTACGTCGCCGGGAAAGGGGCATCAGTGGTGCGGAAGTTGCAATCGTGCACGGGTCCTATCTTCGATGGTTGAAAACACAGGGTTCACCTTTCGATAGCTCGAAAGATTGCCAGGATGGCTGGTTAATTCAGCAGGAAGACCTTTGGTCGAGACGAACCCCGGGCAGTACCTGCATCAATGCATTAGCGGCTGCCACGTCACGAGGGGCTCCGGCGAATAACGACAGCAAGGGCTGCGGAACGGTAATGAGAGTGGCCCCAATCGGCTTGTTGTATGACGATGAGCAGGCTTATCAGATGGGGCATCAAACCAGTGAACTGACTCACGGTCATCCCACAGCCTCGATATCAGCGGGTGTTCTATGCCAGATCATCAGTCAACTGCGCGAGGAGTTTCCTCTGGAACAAGCCGTGCTTTCAGCGCTGGAAACAGCCAAGGAAAAGGAAAACGAACTTGGCGTTGCTAATGAAACCAGTGAAGCGATCAAGACGGCGCTATCGCTGGCGAAGGGCGATGAAACCCCATCGCCAGAACTAATCGAATCACTTGGAGCCGCCTGGGTGGCAGAAGAAGCGCTTGCGATATCAATTTATTGTGCCCTGGTCGCCCGTGATTTTTCGCATGGCGTGCTGTTAGCGGTGAATCATAGTGGCGACAGCGACAGTACCGGGGCGATTACCGGCAATTTGCTCGGCCTGATCTATGGGCAGGGTCAGCTCCCTGAAGTTTGGCGGGAAACGGTTGAGCTGAAGGGGGTTATCGCACAGGTAGCGCATGATCTGGTCAAGGTCCCCGGTAACTATTTTGCTGATGATGAGCAGGCCTATCGCACCGAAATTTTCCAGCGTTACCCAGGGTGCTAAAGGGCCGATCGCAGAACTATTATGATTCAGCAAACTATTAAATAAACCGTTAGAAATCATGGGCTAATTTATGAAGCGAATTTTTGTACCTACAGTTTCCGGCTCCGACTGGCAGCGCCTGTTGGGTAAACCGGAGTTGCACTGGAAAGCGGGCCGATCAGCCATGTCTGCGGCAGCTTGCTGGGAAGAAAATGAACCGCACTTGCCACCCGAGATATCGGGCGTGCTCGAAGCGAGTGATGATGAATCGCTTGCGTCTCTCGAGTTGCTGGTTGCTATTCCGGAATGGGAGGTTGACCTGCCGGGAGGAGATCGCCCCTCGCAGACTGATGTTCTCGCGATTACCAGGAATGAGCTCGGTCTCGTGATCCTCGGCGTTGAGGCGAAAGTCGACGAACCATTTGGGCCAACCCTGGGTGAGAGAAAAGCGAATGCATCTGGGGGTCAATTGGAGAGGATTGCGTATCTCGAAAGCGAGTTGGGATGTACTTCAGCGCTAGCCGACAATATTCGATATCAATTGTTGCATCGAACGGTTTCAGCCCTTTTAACCGCCCGGGCCTTTCACGCCGTTACTGCGGTGATGCTGGTGCATTCCTTCAGCCCTGATTCTCGCTGGCGCGAAGATTTTGAAGCGTTTTCTGCCGCGCTCGGCGCTAGTCGCCTTACTGATGATTTGTACGAAATCGAACTCGGTCAGAGCCCCTGCTTGATCATCGGCTGGTGCAAAGGTGCGGAAGAGTTTTTATCAGTGGAGTTACCGAGCGGGATTTGAATTGTGGTGCTATATAACTTGAGGGTCGTGAACATAGAATCATGGGGTCAGGCCTTACAATCCACACATGCAAATAGTAAGGCCTGACCTTATAGTCACACCCAAGTCGTATTTTTAACATTTCAGGAGCACATGAATGCCGCAAAAATCAAAACGTACTTTCCAAAAGTATGACCCTGAACAAGATCTTTTGAACTATGATTTCTCGTACAACGATGAGGAGACTGCAGCGTTGCATCAGGTGATGAATAATAATGCGGATGTTGACATTAATGACCTGCGTCGAATATCTCTTTGGAAAATTGATAGAGTTCTCGATATAGGTGAGGGAACTATAGAAAAAATCAGGGAATTGGCGCGTATGGAAAATGTCACCGTCAAAGATCCTTTTGTGAAAGATATTCTGGAAGAATTAGTGTCGTCTCAAGGAGTGGGTTTTCCAATGGCTAGTGCGATCCTGAAATTTGTAAAGCCCGAAGTTTTCCCGATTATCGATGTTAGAGCTTACCGGGCCCTTACAGGGAAAAAGCCTTATTATGCGATGTATAGTTATGACATGTATGTTGATTATGCACAGCAGCTCAAGGTTAACGCCGATAGGTTAGGGGTGCCAATAAGTGCGATGGACGAGCAGTTATACTGCTTTGATAAGCGTTACAACGGAAAATTATGACAATAAGATTAATGTTTAAAGACCGGTTTTTCGAGCTGGTATTCTGTTGGTGTAGGTGTTGCAATTAATCGTTTTAAACTCTGTATTTTTATGTTTAAATCAGTAACTAAACTGCGCTAACCGAGTCTGCTCCTAGGCGTCACTTCTCTTTTTTTTCACCGATTACCCGATGGGTGGCACGAGGACTCGTGGGCTGCGTGTTGAAATCATGGCTTGCGTCAATTGCTAGGCAACCTAGGGGACAGCAATTCTGGGGACAGTAAACCAATACCGGCAATTCCAGGGCCAGTAAACCTATTTCTCCAAACACAGGGCTGGTGTCGGGTGGTTATCTGATCTGCCGATGGATCCAGAATGCTTGGCTGATCTCATGCACTAACCACTCGAAGTGACTGGCACCGCTTTCGGTGTTAGTCATGCGACAGTCAGAAGGGCATTAAAGAGTTGCGAAAAATGATGTCAATTGTAAGGCCTGACTCCATTATCCCAGTGTAAAATAGCTACTCGGTTTTACGCTTGAGCATCTGGGCCTTAGTTAAGGGTATTACTACCATCGTTCATGAGCCGACAAAACAAATTCACCTTTTCCATCTGCGCAGTGGTACTAATCCTACATAGATGCAGGCCTTCATTGGCGACAATAATGGCCAATGCCTTGGCGCGTGAGATAGCGACATTGAGGCGATTGATGTCAAAAACAAAATCGAGTCCGCGTGCAGATTCACTAGCATCGCTAGTGCCGAGCGATATGATGACCACGGGCGCTTCCTGCCCCTGAAATTTATCGATCGTGCCTACCTTGATGTCGCCACCAAGTTTTTCTTTTAGTAAATTGACTTGCATATTGTATGGCGCGACAACGAGTATATCTGCAGTGGTAAGGTTTTTAGCGATGCCTTCACTATCCGTGAATTGTCCGGTAGTAATTTCATTTATCAGGGTCTGGACGACGTCCGCTTCCTCTTCACTGCTTTGTCGATTGCCCTCGTGGCTCACCGGGATCGATAACACACCGGTCGTCGATGTAATCAATTCAGGTTTCGGAATTTCTATCGAGATGCGTTGGTTATTTGGTGCCGTTTTGAGCTTGCCTTCGTAGACGATATCCGACAGGGGCTTGCACACATCCGGGTGCATGCGATAGCTGCGTTCCAGAAAAATGCCTCGATCCTCAGAGATTACCGCGTGATCGCCTAACATGAATGCGAGAGCTGACTCGCCCGAGTCGCCCGGGTGAGCACCCTGAATGGGTTGATCCAACTGCATTTGATCGCCGATCAAAACGATGTTCTTTGCCGCCCGTGAAACAGCCACAAGATTGGCCAGGACAACCTGGCTGGCTTCATCGACAAACAGGTAGTCCATGGGGTTTTCAATCGAAATATCGTGCGCAAAGCCGAACGCGGTGGCGCCGACCACCTTGCAATCGGTGTAGGGCATTATTGTTGTTGGGAATTTCATGTCTTTACGAAAATACAGGTTCGGATATTCATTTTCAGGATACTTTTCCCTGAATTTCGCCTTGTCATTGGGTGCATAACCAACTTTGGCGACCTGGTGATCTGGTGACACCTTACAGATGGCCTGCAACAGGTTCATGATGACCGCATGGCTATTCGACATTACTCCTACCCGCATTCCCGCTTCCACAAGTTTTTTTATCACTGTTTTTGCAGTTGTGGTTTTGCCTGCGCCCGGGGGGCCCTGGATGCACAGACAGGTTTCATTCATGCTTTGTACTGCGTCAACCACGGCTTGATCGTAGTCAATGTTCTCCGGGTAGATACTGCGAGTCACCGGCAGCTTGCCCGTACCCTTCAGTCTTGGCGGTTCAAGATTCAAAATGGTAGTAAGCAGTGGCCCAATTTGTCCACGTTCGAAATAGTCTTCGGCGATATCGCAGATTCTGCGCTCGAGGGTTTGTGTATTGATCCGGACTTCGTCTGCGAATACCGTAACCGGCTGTTCGATTGCCAGTATTTCATCTGTTGCGCGCATGGTTAACTCGATTTGATTCTTGAGCTTGTCGTCGGATTTTATAAACTGAATACCTTTTATTTTTGTTCCCAGGCCAGCGATGGTTCCTGTCTTGAATTTATCGTATCGAATCCGCTGCCGGTCATCGTAGCTGCCCCTATAGGTAGCCCACCCTTCATTCTCGGAAACTCTGGCCAGTTTTTCGATACCGATGATCGCGGTATCGTCCTCGTACAGCTCCTGTTCTGTTTTTTCCAGCCTGTTGTAGTAAGCCCAGATTGCGACGTAGGCTTCACGTGTATAAAATTCGATCAGATCCGCGAGTCGTCGGGCCACGGGGTCTTGCTTCAAGCCTTCAGTCTCATTGAATTTCTCGAGCAGTGCCTGTTGTCGTTCTTGAAGAGCTATTTTGCTTTTCTTTTGACTGGTTAGTTCCTTCTCTTCTTCGACCACCGGTTCAGGTTGGGAGTAGGTTATCCCGTTTTTCTTTTGCTCCTGCCTCAGCCAATCGACCAGCTCGAGCGTCGATTCGCAATCATCGATATTATAATCTCGTATTTCCTTTAACTCTGGCCAGTCTGTCCAGTCGAATGTTTCCGGGTTTGATAACCAATGGGAGTACCCAGCCTTTTTATTCGACCAGTCCTCGACTCCACCAATTTTTTTCTCGCGCCACTGTTCATAGTAGACAACGGAGTCACCACCGGCAGCGATTGCGGTTTCTCTTTTCTTTCGATAAATATGCTCGACGTTCTTGAGGGAGTAGCGTGGTTCGCCAATGATCAAGCCGTTATTCACGATGGCATAGAGATCGATCAAGACCTTGTTTTTCAGTAGCGATGCTACTTGCTCTCGTCGTGTGCCGTATTTCAAATCCAACTTGCGCAGTGCTGTTACTTCATAACTGGCATAGTGATAAATGTGCATGGCCGGCTCCTGCTGCCATCGAGCGAATGACCAGTCGACAAATCCTTCAAAGGCGATTTTCTCCTGTTCGTAAGTATGTGCCCACCAGTCTTTAAATGCGTAGCGATTACCGACACTGGCCTCGTCATCGTGATAGCTGGCACCCCACAGGTATTCGAGACCGCCATCCATGATCGGATAGCCTTCAATGTCAAAGAAAATATCTAAAGGTGACGCGGGTGGCAGTGCAGTCAGCCCTTTATCATGATCTTCTGAAATAACTTTATACGCCGTTTCGCCCTGGATCCTTGACTGGAGCTGAATTGATGCCTGAGTTTGGAGTTTGGCAAAGGTCGGAGCGCCGATGCCCTTGACGCCGGTTTCGCTGGTGTTCGCGAGTTGGCTCAAAGACTGGATACCCGCAGCGTGCAATCGTTCGATCTGGGTTTTGCGCATATTGGCGACCAGGGCCAGGCTATCTCTCTCTTGCATCAATTCCCCGGCATAGCTTTCCCACTTGCCCGTGCTGGAATAAAGTTCCGGATTGGGCTGGGTCTGAATATCGTTAACAAAGTCGTTGTTTGCTTGAAGGAATTGCTGTTTGAGCGTGAGGAAATAGTCGTAATAGCTCGCAAGTCGAAAACGCTTTGTTTTTTTGTCGCCAAACACCACTTCAACTTCTTCGGCTAATCTTCCCTGGCTTGTTTCTAGCATCCAGCTATAGCAGCTCAATTGAAGCATGAAATAGGGCTTAACACTGGTTGAAAGTTTTGTATCCCAGGCTTCGTAGTGATAGTCGCCGAGATCGGATTGGCCTTCGACCCGATGTAAAAAGTCCGCATATCCCGCAAAATTGTCCCGTTCGAGATAAGCTTGAAAGATTATCGGGTATCCCTCCGCCAGTGCCTTGTTGGTTTCCTCGCGAGCTCGAGCAGGATCCATGCTTTCTATCTGTGCGATGTTCTCCGTACCATGCTCCTCTTTAAGCTGCTCCAGGAATTCAAGCTCGTGTAGGTTGCCTTTTTTTGCAAATAACCCTAGCAGGGGGTCCTGGTCCATAGCTATGCTTTCAACTTGATCCGGACTTTCAAGCGCAAAACGATCCATCCATGAAGCAAATGGGGAGCTCATGTAATTGATGAGGTCAGATGGTGAATAGACCAAGCCACTACTAGTTTTTTTCATTAATTTATTTTTCCTGGCTCTGATGATCAGTTATCGAGGGATGTGTCGTGAAACATTGATTAAATGAGCTCCTATTCGTTGGTTGGCCAGCTCCCGAACAAAGTATAGTAGGCAGCTCATGAATTACTACAGACTGACGAAACAGAGGACCTTGCAGGATCATGAGCTTGCACTGTCTGAATACATGAAGTGGAACTTTTGCATCCAGCGTGAATGATTTGCGCAATAATCATGCTGTCAGGCCACCTTTAATACATCACCCACCATTACTGAATCAAATACATCTTCCACAGTATTTCCTTTTTCTGAAGTCTTTTGCAGACCATGTGAATTTATAATCTCCTGGTGCTTGTTACGCACTGATCCAACCCCGCCAATTTTGATAAATTTCATATCATGTGAAATCAGGATTTCCTGAACCTTCAGTCTTAATTGTCCAAGTTCATTGCTGGTTAGTTTCTTCACTCCGTGCGAATTAAAGATTTCTTGTGGTTTGATTTTTGCTTTTTCTGTATCACTACTCTTATTCGTTTCCACTCCCTGTGAATTTAAAAACTCTTGAATATTTGAACTCAATTCCTTCAATTCACTAATGGTCATCTTTTTCACACCACGTAAGATTGAGATTTCGTTAGTGGTATTGTTTGATTTGGCTCCGATCATCTAATCACCGTTTGTTAGTAAGCGAACGGTTATATTAAACACAACCGCGTAAATAAATTACGCTAATCCCTTGCTCGCCTGGTTGGGTCTAATGTGAGAGAAAGGCGGCTGTGCCCAAATGGACTATTGTTAGGACCTACGGTGATTCACGGTGACAGATAACGACAACAGCAAAAGGGATAGAATCGATTGAAAGGTCGGCAGATTTTCGCCAATAACAGGAATGCAGATGAAACACGAAGAACAGTGGATAGCCAGAAGGTCTGGCAATGCTTTAAACAGGGAAAACGATACGCGGGATCCGTATGCTAGAGACCGCGCACGGGTGATCCACTCTGCCTCGTTCAGGCGTTTGCAGGCAAAGACACAAGTGCTAGGGGTGGGCGAAAGCGATTTTTGTCGGACGCGACTCACGCATTCACTGGAAGTGGCACAGATAGGCGCCGGGATAGTCGAGAATCTACGGGTAACAGGTGAAAAGAATGCTGCCCCCTGGATAGCCCACCTGCCATCGGCGAACCTGATCGAGACCATCTGCCTGGCCCACGACATAGGCCACCCGCCATTTGGTCACGGTGGTGAAACCGCCCTTAACTTCATGATGAGAAATCACGGTGGATTTGAGGGCAATGGCCAAACGCTGCGGATCCTGTCGTTGCTCGAAAAATATACCGCCGAACATGGAATGGACTTAACCAGGAGGACGATGCTGGGTGTCATCAAGTACCCCCAGGTTTATTCAAAAATCAGTTCAGCGGAACACATCTGCACTTCATTTCAGGAGCCGAATCTGGACAATAAAAGAGTGATTAGGGTCGATGACTGGGTTCCGCCCAAGGGTATATTCGATGAAGACGAGCCAATTCTGGACTGGATATTGAAGCCTTTCACTCAAGCCGATCGAGCGCGGTTCCAGGAATTCAATATCAGTAGTAGGAAAACACAGCACCACCAGACCCGGTACAAGGCTTTCGATACATCGATCATGGATCTGGCGGATGACATTGCCTACGGCATCCACGATCTTGAAGACGCCATATCTCTCAAAATTGTGAACAGGGAAATCTGGGACGATAAAGTGCTCACTGCACTAAAAAGTATGGGTTCGGTTTTTGGAGGACAGGATATCGAATCCATTTCTACAGATCTCTTCTCGACCGAGTCCTATATCAGGAAATCAGCCATCGGTGGCCTGGTGAACTGGCTTATTACCGCGATAAAAGTTATTGAAAGAGATGAGTTTGATCATCCGTTTTTACGCCACCAGGCAACGCTCGGTAAGGAAGATGAACAAGCCCTGGCCGCGTTAAAGCATTTTGTTTTAGAGGATGTTATTAACCGCGCAGAAGTGCAAACTCTAGGATATAAAGGACAACAGATTGTAATGGAGTTATTCGAAGCTCTCTCATCCGACCCGGAAAGATTGTTACCGCGGTTTCAAAAATCGCAATGGGCGAGGGCTGCCAATCATGGGGAAGCGGATAAAGCGATGCGGGTTATATGTGACTATATAGCGGGAATGACCGACAATTTTGCATCGAGAATGTATGGGTCACTCTTTGTTGCCGGGGATGGTTCAATATTTAATCGGGTTTAAAATTTTAGGTATCGATAGAGTCCGGCCCCTATTTAATCACATATCGAAATAGTGCGCATAACTTATCAAGCAACAACCTTTTTCAGTTTTTCAAGTACCTTCACCATTGCCAAAGTATCAAGCTTGCAATATTCAAGCAGACCCTCTTTGAGGGCCTGTGTTGGTTCATCGTTATTATTGGAAATTAAACTATCGTAGGCCAAAGTAGCATCGCCACCATTGTGTACAGTTTTTAGTTCTTCGTAGGCCGTTTCCATCTCGGGAACAAGAGCGGGAAGGACAGCCTTGATTGAATAGCTCCCTTTCATCGCAGCCGTGTAGTAGTCCTTTTTCTGGAAAGGTTTCATCAGGTCCTGGATATTGTCGTGAATATTCATTAAATGCTGGGACAAATCACTAAAACTTTGTGCCAGGTTTTTAATCACACCCTTTTCAAACCCCATGTTATAGGCGAGCACTGTTGCATCCATTGGGATATCTTCGATAAGGCGCTTAGCCAGTTCGTATCTTGGATCGGGTCCTCCTGCTTCCAGAAATTCTTTATGTTCCAACTTACCGTGCTCATCTTCGATATGAATAGAATATTGGTAGGGGATTTGCTCAAATGGGCTGGTGTTTTTCCACCGCGGAATGGATGGATGGAATGTCTCAAAGTCGAGGTGATAGATGGGGTAGCTTAGGTTGTCGACAAACTTTTTGATCGCTGCTTGGTTGATAGTCTCTTGATTTGTCAGTTCAGCCGATATTTGTAATTGTTGGGCGCTCGAGAATTTAGAAGGGTCAGCAATATCATTAAAGGTGGTTACTCCCTCGTGGTAAAGCGCAAATTTTTTATCGGCATTTAGATTGGCCAGGTTAAAGATACTATATTCCGGGATCTTGCACTGGCGATGCCAGCAGTAATCAATCGCATCACAGGAATAGGGCTTAAGGCAGTGTAGCCCTATGTCGACATCAGGTTCAGTTTTACTGGAAAGTGTCCGCTTAAGCGCTTCAATATTTTTTGGTATGTCAGCTTTTCGTTCTTTCACATCATTACTAACATTTACAATAGTCAGAAACTCGTCGATATTAAGGTCGTCGCCTCGTACATATTTGCTGTCAATATGGACGATGTAAGTATCGCTTACTTCGTATCCCAGGCTTTCCAGGACATGGTGTTGTATCGAGGCGTCGTCTAAATAGACGTCCTTAACACTGGCTGAACTTTTGACCTCGTATATTTCAACTTTACCGTCTCCCAGGTTTCGTAGGATATCTACCATGACTAGCACATCGTCATTGCGGAAGGTGGCCTCATAAATATTCTCGACACCCGCTTCAATCCATTCTTTAGTAAGTTGAATTTTTTCATCCATTGAACTGCTTTCATACGTGATTTTGTTTCCACCAGGGAATAGATCACAGGCCAATTCGCCAACTTCATTACCCGTTTTAAAAACAGCCAATGCAGAAGCATCGGGCGGGGTTAGCTCGTTGGGTTTATATTTTTTTAACCACAGGGCTTTTGAACAACCAAGTCCTTTTAAATAGAGCGATTTGGAAAGCATTTGGGATATAGGCATTGACATGGTCCTGTTAGTTGGACAATAAACGAGGTACGGTGCTAAAAATACGTGACAGTCCATTTTAGTTTGTCGTGTTTAATGAGTTTATCAATCCATCGATAATGTACCGTGCCTAAACACGGAATTTTAATTTGAGTAGTGTTAATCTTAGTTGAGTATCAACATAAATCACTTATTAAATAGGAGTGCTTTTTAGCTACTATAGTTAAGTTAAAACTACTGGCAGAAAGGTAAATCTAGCTAATCGGTTCTAAAGTTAGATTTGTTGTAATTTAAGGAGGGACGTAGTGAATCCGAGGACAAGTGAAAGTCATCCCATGAGAATTGATTTCGTCGAGCCATTATCAGCGCCTGGCAAAATTGGCATGACGCTTTGCCCGGGAAAGCATCAGGACTACGGCCTGTCGGGTAAATGGCGACGCGACCTGGCGCTTGATATTAAGAGCATTATCGATACAGGTGCTACCGTTCTGGTAACCCTGGTGGAAAGTCACGAGCTGGATTATCTGGGTGTGTCGGACCTTGGACAACAGTGCCAGGAAGCTGGACTGGAGTGGCACCATCTTCCCATTGAGGATCAATGTGCTCCAGACGAATCGTTTGAGTTGCTGTGGGCGGAGGTAGGCGAAGAATTACGCCTGAGCTTACGGGATGGAGGTGTTTTTGTGCTGCACTGTATGGGCGGGTTAGGTCGTACAGGTACCGTCGCCGCGCGCCTGTTGGTCGAACTCGGAGAGTCCCCGGAATCGGCAATTGAGCGCGTCAGGGATGCCCGCCGAGGTGCTATCGAAACGCGTGTTCAGGAAGATTATATAGGGCGCTGTACCCCGATAGCTGCCGAGTAGTCGACGATTGGTGGTACAACTCCGGTTAGATCTGCCTATACGGAATTAAGAAATTTTTCTCTGCAGTTTTAGTTGCTGTGCGGCGTCGGGATCCCTTCATTTCACTTTTGGTCGTCAGGTGCCTGCTAACCAAACACCGATGCTCCCACCACCTTCTTTTTCAAGGAAGCAAGCATGATTTGAATATTGTGGCCAACAAGGTTCTCGATAAAAATCACGTTCCTCTTCTCCGTCTCCACTTCCACCATAGAGTAATATTTTTGGCTTACCTGCCGGGTTGTTGAGCAGGGTTGTAGCAAGTGATTTAGTTGGATCTGTGAAGTCGGTCCAGTTTCCACCCATCGAGTAGCCAGGTTGAATGATAGCAATGCCCAGAGGGGAACAATTATTTGATAGGTACAATGCCTGAAATGCTGCTACGCCGTCGGCGCATAGATACAATAAGCTGAACCTTTCCGCACCATGCTCGCTACCCAAACCATCATCGCGTTGAAATACAGACCAGGTTGCAAATGGCTTCTCCATATATTCGCGATCACGCTCGGGGTCGCCATCATGTCTGGATGGTAGTGATGGTTGCCAACCGTTAGGGGTTAGTTCTTTTTCGGTAATACTACGAGACAGAATTTTATGGTAACCGTTGAAACCCGGACTATTTAGCTCCGCTTCCAGTTTGTCGCTGCCAATTCCATAGTCTACATAAATGAACGAGTGGATATTTCCGGACAGGTATTTTACCGGGTCGCCATCGAGTCCAGATGATGGATAGTAGAGCGAGTCGCTGAGTATCTCCTTCAGTGGGAACGGAGATGACTGATTTTCAGTATCCACATTTGCTAACCACTTGGGCATTTTTCTCTCAGGTAGTGAATCAATCATTGTTGTCTCCGGTGTTTAATTGTTGTGGGATACAAGTTCATGACTTTTGGAAGCGAGCAAATTCGATGATTTGAGCTGATGTGTCAGAGCCCGGATCAGTCCTGTCTATTTTGTTCCAGGATTTCAGGTTGATTTCACTGTTGAGATAATCTGGATCCATGGCTGGCAAATATTCGCTCATCCATTGAGCTGTTTTATCAAGCAGTTCTCTCCAGACAGGTGCTTCCATCGTGTGAACATTTCCGTCAATAGTGAGCGTTAGTGGAGCGTCTTCGTTATCAAACACGGCATGCATAAGAGTACAATTTAAATCTTCGACCGAAGTTCGATCTTTTAGGGCTATGATTGCAGGTTGTTCGCCGCCGATGGCGATTTTAACGTCATCCCAGTCCTGGCCTTTCATTTTCAATGCGGCAAGTGTCATATTTGTTTCCTTTTGTTAATGAGTTCTTCCCGCAATTCCATCAACAGCCTGCCTAGCCAATTTTCGCCGATCCACTGGTCGTTTCGATTCCTTAAGCCTGGGTGATGAAGGTGAGTAGTCAATGTCGTTGCTGCGGAGCGTTGAGTTCTCGGAATGCTGGACATTGGCAATAAACCCTATGGTTCGTTGTGAGCCCTTTTCACGGAAACCGGTTTCTGTTTTTAAATCGGTAATCAATGTATCGACATCGGGTGTTGATTTGAGCACTGAGTAGCGTCTGAACAAGGCGGCAAAATCACCGTGGGATAATTCAATATCTCGGATTGCAGAATACAGTCGGATCTTGTCAGCCTTTTTCAGCTTCACGTCTAGTTTGGAAAACAAATTTAACGCCATTTTCTGGGCCTGGTCAGTTGTCATGTAATCGAGGCTGACTTTGAAGTCGAAGCGTCTTAATGTGGCCGGGTCGAGGTTATCCATAAGGTTGGTGGTGCAAATTAAAATCCCGGTATATTGCTCCATTGCAGTCAGAAACTGATTCACCTGGGTGATTTCCCAGTGCCTGATAGCCTGTGAGCGATTTTGTAGAAAACTATCGACTTCGTCGAGCAGGAGGACACTTCGGGTCGAAGTTGCTTGCTTGAACGCGCTGACAATATTCTTCTCGGTGCCGCCGATA
>SMVB01349295.1_pt1 | contig 19151 bp, 18 predicted proteins | sample 2456461 | NCBI WGS metagenome assembly SMVB01 (sample SAMN11095934, study PRJNA526329) | marine sediment metagenome | biome: Marine sediment; feature: Surficial sediment; material: Deep marine sediment; isolation source: Hadal surficial sediment | place: Pacific Ocean | collected 2014-05 | depth...
ATCGAAATTATGGAGCGCGAGAAACTGGATGGGCTGATCGCCCAGTTGCCCGTCAATAGTTACTACCTGAGTGGCTATTGGGGATTATTCAATACCCCGACCGGCTATGACGGCAGTTATTTTGCTTTGCTGCCACGGGATCCGGCAGCCCCGGCAGCGCTCATCGTGCCGGCGCTGGAAATTCGCCGGTTGGAGACCGAGAAGCACAAGGGTGCAGGAACGTGGATGGAGCATGTATATGCCTACTCTGATGTTGCGGATGCCGGGGGTGATGCGGTGCTACTGGAAGACGATACGGTTCGTGGCGGCGATTATGCAGGCTGGCCGGTTGCCGATGGGGCAGAATTGACCGCACTGGAACAGGACTGGTGTGCAGTAACCCAGCGGATGGGTAAGCAAATGTCGCCGGATGCATTTCAGGCACTAACGCGCGCTATCAGGGCAGCGGGGCTGGAACAGGGTGTATTAGGCACAGACGATGCGCGCACCGCTGACTGGCTGAAAGATTGCCAGCTTGACAAACTTACGACGAGTTACAGGCCGCAACTTTTCAACGAGATCAGGCTGGTTAAGACCGAGACAGAAATCGAAATCCTTCGCAAGGCTGCACATATCAATGAAATGTCACTATTGGTCGCCGCTGATTCGATGTGTGAGGGCTCGACCTGGAATGAACTGGAAAACATGTACATGATGAGCATGGCGCAGCAGGGTGGTCGCGGTGTTTATTTAATGTGCGGTGTGGGTGAGTTGCCTGCAGGCAAGGTTCGCAAGGGTGAGCCTGTTTTCTTTGATGCGCTGGGTCAGTACCGTCATTACCACGGTGATTTTGGTCGGTGTGCCGTTGTCGGCGAGCCTTCTGCAGAGCACCGCAAGCGACATGCGCACCTGCTGATAGGTTGGGAAGAGGCCCAGACCATGCTGCAGTCGGGTGTGCGATACAGCGAACTCAGTGCTGCCGTGGGTGCTGCGGTGCGTAAAGCAGGGTTAAAGAATTTCCGTGACCCGGTGGTACACAGTGTGGGACTTGAGCATACCGATGACCCGAAGCCCTGCGGAGTGCAGCCACAGACCAAGGCTGATCAGGTGCTGGCGCCCAATATGATCGTCAATATAGATATGCCGCACACCGAAATTGGCTGGGGCTCTATCCACATGGAAGACACCGTGAGGATTACCACCTATGGTTTCGAGCGGTTGAGCGAAACTGATATGCGTATTCGTATTGCCGGGGATTGATCCGGAACCGGTTTTTGCTTGTTGTCGGGTTCATGCAGCCGCGCTGCCCTAACGAATAGCCAATTTATTACCTAATGTGAGTAAAACTTCTGGAGCGAATCATGCACCTCAGTCAACATCTGAAATTTCGCCTTATAGTCGTGCTGATCGCGCTGATCGCCGCACCTGTTACCGGTATTGCCGCACCCTTTGCCAATGAGGCCAAAACTGTATTGATAACCGGTGCCAATCGAGGCATCGGTCTGGAATTTGTCAGGCAGTATGCAGATAAGGGCTGGAATGTTATTGCGACCTGTCGCAGCCCTGACAAAGCAGATGCTCTGAATGTGATTGCAGCTGCACACGATAACGTTGTAGTTGAGCAACTTGATTTGCTGGATCACCCAGGGATTGACGCACTTGCGAAATCATATGAGGGGCAGTCTGTGGATGTGCTCCTTAATAATGCGGGGCTGATGCGTGGCCCCGACCTTGGTCAAATAATCGGCACGATCGACTACGATGAGTTCGATCGTTTCTATCGCATCAACGCGATGGGACCACTAAAAGTTTCAGAGGCGTTTTATCCGCATGTTAAGCAAAGTGAAATGAAAACGATGGCCGCACTGACCACGGGTAAAGGTGACAAAGGGATTCCGGTGCCAGGGTTCTCACTATACAAAACCAGCAAAGCGGCGCTGGATGCAATTCAGACGGAAATAGCCATTCGCTGGAAACGGCAGGGCATCAAAGTTGTGACGCTGTTACCTGGGCGAGTGTTGACGCATGGTGAAACCCGGGGGGCTGAAAATGCAGTGCCTGTGGCAGACAGTATCAATGGAATGATTAATGTTATTGATAAGTTCAGCATGGAACAGAGCGGGCAGACCATCCAGTGGGATGGTGAGTTGATCGAATAGGCGGCGGTTGCCGTTTACCTGGAAAGGGATCTTCCCAAGCGGTATGGTGGCGGAATAGGGCCCTGTTGTGCTGACACTAAGGGCTTGAGTCTGGTGTCAGGTGCAGGGTTTAGCGGAGGATAGTACTGGTTTGGTATCCGGAGAAAATCTGCTATTTTAGCCGTGGAGCAATACAACTAGTGGGGAAGCAACGTGAAGGGCGATACACAAGAACACGTTAGTCAGAATGCTGCTTTTTTGGTGATTCTGGGTATCTTGCTGGCCATGATTGGTGTGATTGCGATGGCAGCACCGTTCGCTGCGGGTGTAGCGGTTGAGATGTTTATTGGCATTATGATTCTTAGTCGTGGCGCTATGCAGCTTTATTATGGAATCAAAGTCAGGCACTGGGGGCATCGCTTTGGGCCCTACATGGGGTTGGGGTCAATTATTGTTGCCCTGTTGTCGGTTGCGGTGGGCGTATTGCTACTTATTAATCCAATTGCCGGACTGCGTTTCCTGACATTACTGCTGGCCGTCTACCTGGTCCTGGTGGGTGGCCTCGAAATATTGCATGCCATCGAGTTGAGTGCTGCCAGGGGGTGGGGCTTCATCATGTTAAGTGGCGTCCTCGGTGTCTTGCTCGGGGTGCTGATCTGGCGGCAGTGGCCGCTTGCAGGGCAATGGGCTATTGGTGTGGCGGTTGGGGCCAGTTTTGTCATCAGCGGTCTGAGTATGATGATGATGGGTTTGGCAGGCCGGGCATATATGCGGGCCTTGTCGCAGGAGCAGTCCGCCTCCTGATCGCTGCAGCACATAAATGTCTGTAACAACAGAACCTAAGCTCTGGCTTGCCGATGTGGTGCTGGTCTGACCATCATTGCAGTACCTGCAGTAGTGTGGCTGTTTGCTTAGGGCCTCTTTGGGCTGGCTGGTTTCGCCAGGTGTAAAACCACCGGCTGACTTCATTGCCTGATTTTCTTACGCAGGCTGCCTTAATGGCAGCCTTTTTATGTGCACAATCCTGTTATGTCAGTAACCCGCAGATTACATACAAACTATAATTCTGCTCATGATTAGTGAGCCTCCACCTGTTCTTTATTCCTTTCGACGTTGTCCCTATGCGATTCGCGCGCGACTTGCATTGCGGTATGCAGGCATCAGCGTCGAGCTCCGAGAAGTCGTGTTGCGCGACAAACCGCCACAGATGATTGATGCTTCGCCGAAAGCTACCGTACCGGTGCTCGTTTTGGATGAGGGAGGCTCTGGTCAGGAGGTGATTGATGAAAGCCTCGATATCATGTTTTGGGCTCTGGCACAGAACGATCCCGATGGTTGGTTAGATGTTGATATCGAAATGGCAAACCGCCTGATCGCTGCGAATGATGAGCAGTTCAAGCCCTGGCTGGACCGTTACAAGTATCCGAATCGCTATGAGGAACTGCCGCCGGGCGAGGCCCGTAAGCATTGCGAGGTGTATCTGAGCGAGCTGGAAAGTCGCTTGCATCGACATGCATATATTTGCGGTGCGCAGGCCAGTATCGTTGATTTTTCAATTTACTCCTTCGTACGGCAGTTTGCTTTTGTCAATATAGATTGGTTTCAGTCGGGGTCATATGTGGCACTAAACCGATGGCTGCAGGAATGTCTGGACTCGCCACTATTTACTGCGGCCATGCACAAGTATCCAGCGTGGCATGTGGGCGATCCTGTTACGACCTTCTAGTATTTACGGTTCAAGTTGAGACACTGGGCCAGTGTATGGGTGCTGCCAACAGAATAGTGATGGCCTGTACCCGGCGCTGACCAGATGATGCCTATAATTTTTGACCAGGTATTTGTTAGCATGTCGCTGGCGGCCCCCAATATGGGGTGTCTGTTTCGATAAAGCTATTTAGTGGAATAAATGATGCCGACACTGGCGCAACTGCATGAACAGAAGCGCGAGCTTGAAGACAAGCTGGATGCCGGCGATGCTACTGCCGAAGCAGCGCTTGCGCGTATCGATGCCGCAATCAGATCGCGTACTAAGAAAATACAGCATAGTCAGAAGCGATTAGCGGCCGTAAAGAATGCAGTAGATAAAGGTCTGTCTGTGCAGCAGGCGAAAGCAGTCAAGCCAAAATCGGCAGCCCAAAAGAAGGCCGACCAGGCAGCCAGCAAACCCGTTAATAGATTTGAATAGGAAAAATAGCTGGCGCGGTGTCTGCCGCTTTGTCGCGCGGCAACGCTCTGATCTCCTGGCAGGTAAGTGATTCGACTAAAGATGTATTCTGGTGTGGTGTGAGGTGACGGCTTTCCCATGTCGATATAGCTTGTTTGCAAACTTGTTTTGGGTCAGAGTTTTAGCCCGATAAATCTGATAAATACCTATAAAAGGCAGTCACTGTGTCCTATTTACCCGGTCGTTTTTATTTGCTCATTATTGTCAGCAGTGCGCTGTTTGCAGGCGGCTGCGCCAGCACGGCGTGGAATTCAACTTCGCCCGAAGTGGCAATTGATACCGGTCAGTTACGCGGTTCGGTCATTGATGGGGTCAATTCATTTAAGGGGATCCCTTATGCAGCACCGCCGGTGGGCGAGTTGCGTTGGGTGCTACCGCAGCCGCCAGAATCCTGGGATGGCGTGCGTTCGGCGACTGAATACGCACCACACTGTGCCCAGATTGATCCCGGCATACTCTGGTTTGAACTGGATAACTACAGTGAAGACTGCCTGACACTGAATGTCTGGTCCCCGGCTGTTGAGCAGAATGCAAAGTTGCCGGTGATGATGTGGATCCATGGGGGAGGGTATTCCAATGGCTCCGGTAACATTGCCCGGCTGAATAGTCCTGCATTTGCGCAGCAGGGCGTATTGCTGGTGACCGTGAATTACCGGCTCAGTGTGTTTGGTTTTCTGAATCACCCGGCCCTGGCGCCCAGTCACCCGGATATGCCGGTCGGTAACTATGGGTTGCTGGATGTGGTTGCAGGACTGGAATGGGTGCAACGAAATATTGCGGTTTTTGGTGGTGATCCGGACAACGTTACTATTTTTGGCGAGTCAGCCGGTGCTGGTCTGGTCAATACTTTATTGGTGATGCCCGCATCTGCGGGACTGTTTCATCGTGCTATCAGTGAGAGTGCTTCGGTTGGGCTGGCACCCGATCCATATCCGGCGAAGCGAGCGGGATTTCTGCCGCCGGCGAACAAACTCGGCACCCGCTATGCAAAAAAACTGGGCATAGCTGATTACAAGTCAGACTCACCCGAGGTGGCCGCGGCCATGCGCGCAATGAGTACCGAGCAGTTACTGGGCGTGTTGGAAATGGCAGATCGTTACACGCCGGTGGTAGATGGCGTTAGCTTGCCGGATCAGGTGGGTGCTTTGACTGCTGCAGGCAAGCAACACCAGGTGCCGTACATTACGGGTGGTAATAGTTGGGAGGCCAGTCTGGGGCGTGAAATAGGCGGCGGTTTTTCACCGGAATTTGCAGCAAAACTGGTGCCCCAGGCTGACAAAGAGCGGTTATATCCGGGTTTAAGCGGGGCTGCGCTGGCCGACCAGATATTTGGCGACCTGATCGTGCTGTCGGGTTCTCGTTACACCGCCAACCAGATGGTAAAGACTGGGGTGCCTGTCTACAGCTATTACCTGACCTATGTCGCCGCTGCCCGCAGGGATGCTCAACCCGGTGCAGCACATACTGATGACATCGCCTTCGTCTTGCAAACACTTGATAAAGAGTCTGATCTGGATTTTGTTACCGATAAGGATCGGGAGGTCAGTGCACTCATGAGTGCCTACTGGGTGCAATTCGCTAAAACAGGCAACCCGAATCGTACGGGTTTACCTGCATGGCCAGCCTACGATGTTAGTGAGGGTCTGATTTTGGAAATTGGTGATACGGTTCGAGTGCAGAAGAAACTACTGCAGGAACGAATGGATTTTCATATGGCACGCGGCAGCGATTTGCTGGAGAAAGTTCGCAAATAAATCACAAGTATCCACGGCTTGAAATTTTTCAGCCTTCGGCTGATTTAAAGGATTAGCCAAGTGAGCAGTCTGTGCATGAATATGACATTGATGCCGAGCCGGATGATCGTTTGCAGCAGTTCCTGTAAATATATATCTATATATACCCGGCTATCCGGCAGGATTGCGCTAAAGAATTACCCTATGATAGCCGTCCTTTAAAATATCACTAAGCAAAAGTCAGCTATTTTTAATAAATGAGTAATTTCCTTAGTTACGCGTTTCGGCCATTCTTCCTGTTAAACGGGATTTTCGCTGTGGTTGCCCTGGCAATCTGGGTATCCGCCTTGCACGGGACAGGGCCTGCCACATTACCTGTCAATATCAATTATTGGCACGGTCATGAAATGATGGTTGGTTTCGTAATGGCCGCTATCGCCGGTTTTATTCTGACGGCAGTTGCGACATGGACCGGACGTCCCGCACTGCAGGGCGGTCTGTTGGCTCTGCTGGTGCTGGCCTGGCTGGTCGGGAGGCTGGCCATGGGGATGGGAGGGGTGTTGCCGTCGACCTGGGTTGCTGTCCTCGATATGCTTTTCCCGGTGCTGCTGATTGTTTTTGTAGCCCGTGAGGTTTTTGGTGGTGGCAGTAAACGGAATTATCCGGTTGTTTTAATTACCGTGCTGCTGGCGCTGTTTAATTTTCTGTATCACGCTTCGGAGTTGGGGCTGGTTCCTCTTGCTATAGATGCGGATCGTATAGCACTGTATCTGATGATTCATCTGGCCTTGTTGTTAATCACGGTAATTGCTGGTCGTATCGTGCCAAGTTTTACGGCTAACTGGATGAGGGCTCAAGGCCAGGTGCGTTTGCCACAGACAAGTGTGTTACTTGATCGCCTGTCGATACTGTTGACGGTCAGCACAGGATTGTTTGCATCTATAGCGCCCGTTAGCCTGGTTACGGGTTATCTGGCTTTTGCAGCAGCTCTTGTGCATGGTCTCAGGCTTAGTCGATGGCGTGGCCTGGCGACTACCTCAGAACCTCTGTTGTTTGTGTTGCATGCGGGCTATTTCTGGTTGCCACTTGGCTATGCATTACTCGGTTGCTCGATCTTTGGCTGGCTGTTCCCCGCAACAGCAGCGCTACATGCGCTGACCATGGGCGCTACGGGTTTTATGGTGCTGGCAGTAACAACACGTGTGGCGCTGGCTCATACCGGGCGTAAGCTGCATGTTGCGCGCCTTACTGTTTGTGCCTACTGGATTCTGTTTATAGCCATTGTCTTAAGGGTGCTTAGTCCGTTCACTGGAAACTATCTTATGGTTGTTGATATTGCTGCGACAGGATGGATGCTCGCATTTGGGATTTTTACCTGGGTGTACTGGCCTGTGCTGACCGGGCCACACGTTGGGCAGGATGACTGATGTATCTCACTGCTGCAGTGCTGGCAGTACATGTTCGCCAATCATCTTTAGCCCATCCATCGGGTCATCGAACAGCCGGATAGAAAGTTCGGTCAGGCCGCTTTTTGCAAATTTTTGATAGCGGTCCAACTCCTTTTCTATATCACTAAAATCGCCGGCTGATGACATACCCGCTATGAGTCGGCTAACGAGTTCGTCAGGTACCCCTTCGATATTCCCGCTGCGGTTACGGAATGCGATCCGAAAGTTATCCCAGTTTTCGAGCATCAGATCGTATTCGGCTTCGTCATGCAGGTGTGGCATCAGATCCTGTTTGATCATTCCGACGACAGCGCCGCGCCAGATGAGTTCGCGGCGAGCTTCGTACATGGATGCAGCACGGTCTTGCTTGATGTGCCAGGCCCAGAAATTTCCAACCCGGAAATCATCGGCCGGCGTTGCACGTTTCGCAAGGCCTGCATGTACGTTCTGCATGGCTGCCGGCATCATGTCTGGCGTGAAGTCACTTAACTGAATGCCTTCCGCTATGCGCGCACCCAGTTGAATCATTTTTGGGCCGCTGGCGCAGCTATAAATGAGTGGCCCGTCATGTTTGGCCCATGCCATTCCCCAGGGGCGCCGAATCTCGAAGATGCCGCCTTCGTAGCCCATGCTGAAGTTTCCGGAACGTGCCTGTAGCAGTACCTCGATGCATTCCCGGGTAGCGCGCAGGCGCCGGTCGGGTTCTGCTTTGCGGGTATCCGGGTCAAAGCTGGGCCAGCCCGGCCCGTCGTTACGGGCTTTCCAGCCCAGGGCGCCCAGCAGGCCGCCACCACCACTGACGCCGATCATGGCACGGCCGTTCGACATTTCATTTAAGGTCAGAATGGCATTGGCCATTTTCAGCGGATGCATTTCCCAGGGGCTGATAGCAAGCGGGCCAATGATCAGTTTTGATGTGGCAGTGGCTACCGGGGCCAGGGCGAGAAAAGCGTCGTAGTGCATGTGGTAGTTGGAGGACCACAAAGCACGAATTCCCAGTCGTTCGGCCTCAATTCCTAGTTCGGCCATTTGCTGCGGACTGACGTCCGGCTCAAGAATGATATCAATGTCCATAAGGCTTGCTGCTTACTGTTAAAAAGTGACTGAAGAACTGCGAGCTAAAGTATCAGGGGGGAAGTGGCTGTTCACTTGGCTATTATGCGGTCAGCATTGTTGTTGGAGAGTGTTAATGATGCTTCTGGTTCGCTGGATGCACAGTAATCCCTGTTTCAGAGATTGATCCTACAGGCCGCGTTGCCATTCTGCCCTTAGTGGCATGGCTTCCGGGGTAGTGAGGGCCGTATCCACCATCTTGATCAGGCGCTGTTTATCTTTACCGAGGGTGCCTTTTAATACCAGGTAATTGGATGCATGGTCACTGCGAAAGATCGTTTGCTCCAGTTCCAGCTCGTTCAGCAGCATGCGCATTTCGCGGAATAGCCCGGCCTGATCCAGCGCTGTAAATTCTCCCTGGAAGGCTGCCTGGTAGCGTTCCACACCCTGTGGGAAGCTGATGACCAGCGTGGACAGGTAATCAGGTTGTGCTGCATTCATCAGGCGAGCTGAATTGATGGCATGCTGCTCACTGTAGTTTGTGCCGCCCATGCCATTGAGGATCATTACAGAGCTCTTAGCACCCGCAGCCTTGATTTTCTTTAGTGCCGCCAGCGAGGAATCGAAATTCTCACCCTTGCTGACGCGTTCCAGCACCAGGTTGTCGCCACTTTCACAGCCCACGTAGTAGAGGCTCAGGCCCATTTCTCTGAGGGTCTTGAGTTCATCCGCGGACTTGTGGCGGAGATTGCGTGGCAGGCAGTAACTCGCCACTCGCTGCACATTTGGCAGATGCCGGTTGATGCTTTCCAGAATTAACCTGAGACGCCGGAACGATAATGTCATGGCATCACCATCTGCCAGGAATATCCGGCGTACCGGTGAACCGGAGGAAGCGATAATGGCCAGTTCAGCCTCAATTTCTTCCTGTGGCTTCAAGCGAAATGCTTTCTGCGGTTGGGTATACATCTCGCAGAAGGTGCACTTGTTCCATGAGCAGCCATTAGTTACCTGGAGAATAAGTGAATGTGCTTCTGATGGTGGTCGGTAGAGGGGTTCAACGTAGTGCATAGAAGTGATCATTGTGATGTGGTGTTAGTAGCAGAGGTTTTTTCATGCATCTCTTGCAGTTTTCTCTGGCGCATTTTTCGATACTCGACTACATGCGGGTCAAATTCCATCAGTACTTCACCTTGCGCATTTTCGGTACGGATCGGCCGTACGCTGAATAGAGGTTTTTTGTCCTGCCACAGAGCGCCCATATCAGCCCAGTGTTTGATTTGCGAAAATATCCAGCCAATTATCGGCCAGCGAACAAATCCTTGCGAGCTGCGCAAGTATATACGTGAGTTTTCATCGTCTATAGGGACAGCCGCAAAAACAGTTAAGAATTTCGGGTGCAGATGTAGAAGGGCCATATTCGGATAGGCGATTTTGGATACCACAGGCAGATTCGTACTTGATGGTGGAAACATCGAAATAATATTTCCATCCACCGTGCAGCTGACTTTAGCAACTTCTGGAATTGACCAGCTTAGCGTATGGCGATGAACTGTAGCCAGATGTGCGACATCTACGGTATTTTCAATAAACCGGGTAAAGCTGACCGGCCATTCACGGACCGAGTAGGTATGCCGTAACGGTTCTTTTACTTCGTCAAAAAAAGGAATCTCCGCAGTAGCATCTTCCGGGGCTCCCCAGAAAATGAATATCCACCCGCCTTTTTCGTTGATAGCGTAATGTCTGCTGCACAAGGTTCTGGGGATGAGCGCGCCGGGTTCGCGTAGTGGGGTCTCTATGCATTTCCCGGTCTCGTCATAGCGAAATCCATGATAGGGGCATTCGACCGCATTGTTAACAACCCGGCCCAGTGCCAGTGAAGCGCCCATGTGCGGGCAGCGGGAATCAATCGCCCCCAGATGGCCGTCAGTTTGTCTCCATATCACTATATCCTGGCCAAACAGGCGGACCGGCTTTTTTTTGCCAATTTTGACCTCTTCGGACAAGGCCACGACATACCACTGGTCTTCAAACGGTTTTGCAAGTGCCTGCATATTGGTTCCTCCCGGACAGGGCAATCTGCCTAATAAACGGCCGCTGAACAAGTGTCGTGAAAGTGTTATCTGTCGTGAGTTGGCCTGCTGCTGGCGGGCAGGCGCTGGGTTATCCACCCTGCAGTCATTAAATGTTATTGTAAAACAATGGTTTGTGGTTAGTCTGATTGATCAGATGTGCGGTTACTGATATACTTCGTCGGTTCAACTTGTTCCAGTCCTTAACTTAATGTTTTGCATGTACGCGCTGGTTCAAGCGCCAACCCCGCAGTAACAAATAGATATACAAGCCCCCAGAAGAGCGGGTATCCACAGCAGGCCCAGATCATATCTTTTGGAATATTAGTGTATTTATACGCGTAAGGTTCTGGCAAAAGCGTATGACAGTCCTGCAGCCGGTGTGTATTTGATCATCGGCAAATCAGACAACTCGATTGTGAGTAGAAAGACTATTAACTATGCCTAGTACAAATAAAATTACCGCGTTGAGAGAAGAAGCCCCCCCATTTTCAGTGGGTATTGTTGAAGCCACTGTTCCGCCGGCAGAAGGTGCCGGTAAATACTGGTGTAAGTACACCATCGTTCAGGGGCACAACACTATTAACGGTATCCGTCAGGGTGGCGTTAAAGCCGTGAAGAAAGCCGTTGGTGAAATCGTGACCGATATGAACCAGCGCCGCATGGGTAAGCGTGGTCGCGTACACCTGACGCCATCTAGCAAGCCAAAAGCTGCTGCGCCAGTAAAAGCAGCTACGCCAGTAAAAGTAAAAGCACAAGCTAAATAGCTTTTTGTAGGCCGGCCGGGTTCCTTATGGAGCGTGACTTTTAGTGTGTTGCGTAGCTATTCTGCCGAGCTTTTTACAGTCCGTTGTTGTTGAGCAATATTTGCTGTATCTAATGTTGTGATGGTGTTGTGGTTGAATGTGAAGCCCCTGAAAGGGCCGCATCTAAATACACTGGCTCTCCATTCTGAGAATACGATTATTTTCGGAGCTTGCCTCGCTAGTCTCTGCCCGGCAAACTGTCCAGCCTGAATAACTATTAAAGATTTGCGTGCCGGGGGCTTTTGCCGTCTGGTAACGCGATTGGTAGGCTATGGACAGTTACGTAGAAACAACCGGCATTGAAAGCTCTAAAGCACTCTGGTTTGGAATAGCTTTCAGCTTTACCTTCACAGGCCTGATATGGGTTGCAGGCGAATTCTGGATGGATCCAAATCGCTTTGCGCAATTTTCGCCGCGCAGATTAGCAGCACTCCTGCCGCAGATGTGGTACCTCTGGCAGCTAGATGAACCTACCGTCTGGACCCGTGCTACCGCCTGGGGTGGGTATATTGCCCACAGCCTGTTTATCTGGTTTTTGATCTGGAAAGCGCAGTCATCCAACTCTAAATATACTTCTAAATTACATCGCTTTAATGTCTATGCATTAGTGGGTAATGCATTTTTTATCGCTATGCATTTGCTGCAAACACGATTCTGGTATGACGGTTTAGCACAGGACGTCTCGGAATTTACGTCACAGGCTTCGGTCACGCTGGTGCTGGTCGCTATCCTGATCATGGAAAATAAGCGGCGCGGGATGGTTTTTGGGGCGAAAGCACCATTTTTGTCTGATGCAGGTCGTGCGATCCGTAAATATCACGGCTACTATTTTTCATGGGCCATCATTTATACTTTCTGGTATCACCCGATGGAAATTACGGGCGGCCATCTGCTTGGGTTCCTGTACATGTTCTTCCTGTTGTTGCAGGGCAGTTTGTTCTATACCCGTATCCACGTGAATAGCTATTGGAAAGTGGTGTCTGAATTATCGGTAGTCATACACGGTGTAATGGTGGCGATTCTTGCGGGACAGCAATGGCCCCAGTTTTTCGGTGGTTTTTTAGGAATGTTCGTCGTGACCCAAATGCACGGGTTGGGGCTGAGCAAAGCAGCTCGTTGGGGTATAGGGCTGAGCTATGCATTTACTATCCTGGCTATCTATAGTCTGACGGAAGGCATCGCACGGGCCTACACGGTCACATTGATACCACTGGTAGAATTTATTCTGGTGGCTTTAGTTAGCCTGTTGGTGCTTTTTATTCTGCAGCTGATTCAGCTTGGGCAGAAATCTGCTACTGCCTGAAAATGAGTGCTACAAATTCACGGTTGAGAAAGTTATCCACGTCATTGCGGTTGCTAGAAGCAGCTATGTCAAATCGCCACAGTAAATGTCTTTATTGCTACTAAAAACCGGGGTTCGGAATGGCCAGCAAACCGCCTTTTGAAATGCCTGAAGGCAACTATGCCGGTGACCTGACATGTCAGGAAGCCTGGGATGTGCTTACGAACGATCCAACAGCCGTGCTCGTTGACGTAAGGACCCGTATAGAGTGGCAGTTAATTGGCAAACCTGATTTGGCGTCTGTTAATAAGGAACCGCTGTATCTGCAATGGGTCACCATGGAAGGGATTAATCCTCATTTTATTGAGGAATTGAAAGCGCAGCTTGTGGAAAAGGGTGTTGCCCGGGATGCGCCAATAATTTTCATGTGCCAGTCGGGTGGTCGCTCCAGGATGTCCGCCATGCAGTGTATGGAACAGGGTTACTCTAATTGTTATAACCTCGCTGAAGGTTTTGAAGGTGCGCTGGATGAGCAACAGCACCGCAACAGTATCAATGGCTGGAAGGTGGCTGGCCTGCCATGGACTCAAAGCTGACCAGCACTGGCAGTTAAATCAGGTTCAGACCCTAATTTAACTGATGGTTATGGAGATATTGTGACGGCTAAGAATATTGAATTGGGGTCTGACCCTGATTCGCATGATACTGAAGCGATCGAGCGCGCCCGTATTAATTCAGAAACCGCAAAAATAGCCTGGAATGAGTTGTAGCATTTCTTTGCGCAGGGGCACGCTATTTTTGTTGCGCCCGACCTTGATCTGGTGGATATCGCCTGGGAAATATCCTGCGATCAGAAAGCTCCGCTCGAAGCCTGGATGGCCGACAGTAAGGTAGGGCAGGTTAGTGAGGCGCAGGCTCTTGAATGGCTTGAGGCTGATGCATTGATGTGGTGCGTAGTCATCAGGCCCTGGGTTCTGGTGCAGCCGGTGCCAGCCTGAGTAAAGGGGCAGGCCCGGTCATTTATGCTGGCTGTTCTGCCCTGTATGTCCTAAAGGCTGGTCCCGATAGTTAGTTCAGGTAAAATCTTATCTGTATCATGCATGTTTAGCAGCTTTGTATGCAGAATTTTTTGCATTGGGAAAGCTCATTGGAAAATTTCATAGGAAAGCTTCATATATGTCGCTGAGCAATACGCAGATTCAGGACTTTTCAGAAAAAGGTTTTGTTGTAGCACCGGGTCTTTATGGCCGTGATGAAATACAGCATATGTCTGTCTGGCTGGATGAGTTACGTGATTCGGATGGTATGGACAATGAATGTGCGACTTATTATGAGGAAAGCCCGATAACTGGCGAGACGGTATTGGTGCGGGCGGAATACCTGCTGGGCCAGCACAACCCGGCTATGACGCAGTTGTTTCTAAAGGATGATGTGCTGGCTGACTTACGGCAGCTTCTGGATGACGAACCGGTTCTTTTCAAGGAAAAAGCGAATTACAAATTGCCGGGCTGTCGGTCAGATTTATTGCACCAGGATCAGGCAGCCGGTTGGGGTGCCTACAGCAACTTTTTTGTAACGATGCTGATCGCGGTTGATGAAAACCGTCTTGATAATGCAGCTGTCAGTTTTCGTGATGCAGGCGATCATCAGCACAAATTATTAGGTCCCGAATGGGAGGTTCTTAGTGAAGCTGAGCCACCCTTTGAACCGCAGAATGAGTACCGTGTTGTCGAGGCTCAGCCTGGAGATGTAGTCTTCTTCGATTGTTATGTGCCGCATGGCTCACCTGCAAATATGACCGATGCGGCCCGACGGAATATTTATCTCACCTTTAATCGTAAGGCGGACGGTGATCAGAGAATGGCCTACTACGAAGATAAATGGAAAAATTATCCGCCCAATACCCGCGATGATGCCCGTGACCGGGCTACCTTTAAGGTTTGATGAAGGGACAGGACAACTAAATGTTCCTTCGAGCGCTGACTGCAATTCTTATCCTGCCAGGGATGGTTGCTTTTGTGGTGCCACTGCTCATCGTGCGCTATGACCCCTGGCCTGGGTATGCTTCAGATGCTGGCCTGGTATTGATGTTTATTGGAGTGCTGGTGCTTTTCTGGTGTACACGGGATTTCTATGTTGCAGGTAAAGGCACGCTGGCACCATGGGACCCTCCACAGCAGTTGGTTGATATCGGCCTGTATCGCTATTCGCGTAACCCGATGTATATCGCGGTGCTGATAATAATCGCGGGCTGGGCCGCCTATTCAGGCTCCTATTTTGTGCTCGTCTATGGGTTTGTATGTGCGGCAATTTTTCACCGAAGGGTAGTGGTTCATGAAGAGCCCTGGCTGGACAATAAATTTGCTGCAGATTGGCAGCGCTATCAACGACTGGTGCCGCGGTGGCTGGTTCAGAAATAACTCACGTGGATGACACGGGGATTAACCAGTCTTCAAATGTTATTGCTTTCTCATTAATGGGGAGATTGCCCTTTACTGGTTGCGACCAGTCGACGGCTTCTCCTTCGGGTAGCTAAGGCTTGCGAACCATTTGCTATGACAGAAGTTTGCCTGCGGTTTCCTGAGATTCTGATAGCAGATAATTAGTGCCCGTATTTTCTGGTCGCTGCTTTCTTGTCCGGATCTTTATGCCAGATCTGGCGTGGCGCATAACCTTCTTTTCTTAGCCATTGTTGGGTATAGACAATCCGGTATGGGTCTATCTTTACCAGCGGTATTTGCGGTGGCTTGTCCAGCGGCCGGCCCAATTGCACTGATGAAGTCTGCCAGGCATATATGGTCATCGCATGATCGTGTTCCGGTGTGCCGGGCTCAAGAAATTCAGCATTTGCGAACATCTGTGCACCTTGTACGCTGGCCCAGTTGCAGTTTTCACCGTACACCGCCAGACAGAGCCGGGGGTCGTTGTGCATGGCTTTCACTTTGGGGCTGTTCGGCTGCGGCAGTATGTATGAGATCAGGCCTTCGGCGTGATATTCAAGCGGCGTGCCGATAGGACCGTTTTTGCCTATCGTGCTGAGCACGCCCATCCAGTGGGTGGCGAGGAAATGTTCCAGCCGTTGTTCGAGTTCTTCCCGCTCCAGCTGTTTAGTGGGCCAGGGTGTTTCAGCGAGCCATGGGTGAGCGGTCATATTAATACCTCAAAATTCGGAGTCAGTTGACTTGTGACTTGGCAGAGGCCTATTTTGGCATGCGCGCAGAGCGACGTGTTTGCTGGATATCGATAAATCCATACAACGGTTTGGTTGTTTGGGTATTGCATGCAGGGATTATTAGGCTTGGATAAATATATACGAAAGATTTTCTCGCTGTTTGTGGTGGTTATGCTGGTTCTGTTTGTTATGGCTTTGCGGGGAGGGTACTGGAGTCCTCTGAACTGGGCCATGCTTGTGGTTGCCGCGCTGTGTTGTGTGCTGGTATTCCAGGTCTTTGTCTACGTCTTTAATTTCAGCTACGGGCTCGCGGCCATGTTTAATGGTGCGCTACTGGGTTTGTGGTTCGCGAATATGCCCGCTATTTTGCTGGGCGGCGCAATGTTTATCTATGGGTTGCGATTGTTTTTGTTTACCTGGTTTCGGCTTCGCAGTGATGCCTATGCTCTCCGGGTTGCAACAGTAGGGGAGGCGAATGCACAGCTCCCTTTCGGAGTCAAAATTGCGCTATGGGTACAGTGCAGTTTCCTGTATTGCTTCCATTTATTCCCGATTTATATTGCCGGACAGGTTGCCGTATTAACACCCGCTATATTGGCTGGTGTGGTGGTGATTCTGACGGGAACCCTGATTGAGGGTGTAGCAGATGCGCAGAAACAAAAAGCGAAGACGCTTGTATCCGATAAATTTGTAACGGATGGCTTGTTCAGTCGGTGGCGGCATCCTAATTACGTGGGGGAGATGCTGGTTCAGGTCGGTCTGATTATTGTCGGCCTGGGGTCTATTCCCGGGGGATGGGTTAACTATGCGGCAGTTACTATTGCGCCGCTGTATATTCTTCTGCTGATGATTTCCGAGTGTGGTCGATCGGACAAGTATATGGAGCTGCGTTATGGGGATAGCAGTGAGTTCCGGAGCTATGTCAGCCGCAGCGGGTGCTATTTCCCGAAAGTGTGAGAATTTCGTTTCCAGGTACGACTCGGGTAAGAACTTCGGTTGCGAAATATTCGGGCTGATAGTGGGGCAGGCGTCCCATGCCGAGCAACCCTGCCCGAAGAGCAAACTTTTCAGTGGGCCTGCCAGATTGATTTTTCAATTACTAGTGCATTGCCTTTCCCTGGTGACTAAAATAATTAGACAGCCTCTAAGCTGCGATCCGGCTTGGGTGTGTTGCTAATAAGGTCTTGATTGAGAAACCATATGAAGCAGGCAATAGATGTGACTAGAGTGAACGTTTTGGCGCGATTTACCATGTTTGTGGGCATTGCAGGCTTGATTGCCGCCTGCAGCAATCCAGCGGATACGGCCCAGGAAGAGCCTGCAATCGATGGTGGGGATGTTGCGGTAGTCGAGCAGGCTGCAGAGCCGATACGTGACCCGCGGCTGGCGCTGTTTTCGCCGTTGCCGACATTGATGGAATCAGCAAGTAATCCGATCACACTTGCCAAAGTGAATCTTGGCCGTAAGCTTTATTACGACGCACGGCTATCGAAAAATCATGACGTTTCCTGTAATACCTGTCATCTGCTCGATAAGTATGGTGTTGATGGTCTGGCCACCTCTATTGGGCACCTGGAGCAGGTGGGAGGCCGTAACGCGCCCACTGTATACAATGCAGCGGGGCATCTCGCACAGTTCTGGGATGGTCGTTCGCCTGATATCGAAGATCAGGCCAAGGATCCGCCACTAAATCCAATTAAGATGGCTATGCCAGACGAAGCGACGGTTATTGCCATGCTTAATTCTATTCCCGGTTATGTGTCTTTATTTGCGGCAGCATTCCCGGATGATGAGGAATCGATCAGCTATGACAACATGGCTAAAGCCATCGGTGCCTTTGAACGCGGTCTGGTAACACCCACCGGGTTTGATGATTATCTGGCCGGTGATAACGACGCACTAAATGAATTGGAAATTGCCGGGTTAACTGCTTTCCTGGATGCAGGATGTGGCACCTGTCACACCGGCCCCTATGTGGGTGGTGCGATGTATCAGAAGCTGGGACTGGTAAAGTCATGGGATCGTGATGAGGATCAGGGTCGATACGATGTCACGGGTGAGGAAGCTGATCGTCAGTTTTTCAAAGTACCTTCATTGCGTAATATTGCTGAAACCGGACCGTATTTCCATGATGGCTCAGTTAAATCCCTTAACGAGGCCGTCCGGTTGATGGCCGATCATCAGTTGGGAATTCCGGTAACTAATGAGCAGGTAATATCAATAATTGCCTTCCTGAATTCGCTAACGGGTGATATAGATCTGGCTTATATTGAACCGCCGGAGCTACCGGAAAGCTCGGAGTCGACACCGCCGCCGCTCGCGACACCGACACAGGCTCCGGATGCAACGCCGGAGGAGTCCGTTGCGACTGCAACCTGACTTTTGACCACATGGCGGAAACTTCGCCACTGTCTGTCCACCAGAGGGGCTGGTTATTAAATCAGCCCCTCTTTTTATTTGTGGCTGATAACATTTAACAATTATTCAGATTGATAGCAGGAGTTTTAACTTGTCTACTATTTTAATTACCGGCGCAAACCGGGGGCTGGGTCTCGAATTTACCCGCCAGTATGCGGATGACGGCTGGAAGGTGATCGCCTGCTGCCGTAACCCTGATCAGGCAGATGAGCTTACGAGTACTGCTGCTGACAACCCGGATGTCGTCATTGAAAAGCTGGATGTAGCAGATCATGCAGCGATTGATTCGCTGGGTCAGAAGTATGCAGGCGTGCCCATTGACGTATTACTGAATAATGCAGGCATCATCGGCCCCATTCCCATTGCTGAGAATATCGAACGACAGCACTTTGGCAGCATGGAATATGCTGTCTGGGAAAATGTTTTACGTGTTAATACCTTTGGCCCGGTGAAGATGGCAGAGGTTTTTCTGGAGAATGTTGCAGCAAGTGAGCAAAAGAAAATAGTGACTATTTCCAGCACGGTGGGCTCAATAACCGAGATGGCGATTCCGGCACTTGCCTATGCGAGCAGTAAAACGGCACTGAACCGCGTGATGACAATTATTGCGGGTCAGGTAAAAGAGCGCGGTATCATTATCGCGATGTACTGTCCGGGTTACGTCAAGACACGCATGGATGCCTTTGGCTACGCGATGGTTGAAATTCCGGACAGCATTGCGGCGCTGCGGCCCATGATTGCAGACCTGACGATCGAGCATACCGGCAGCTATACGGGCCATGATGGGCGCACGATCGGTTGGTGAGCGAATAGCTTAACGATGGTG
>SMVB01236107.1_pt1 | contig 19143 bp, 17 predicted proteins | sample 2456461 | NCBI WGS metagenome assembly SMVB01 (sample SAMN11095934, study PRJNA526329) | marine sediment metagenome | biome: Marine sediment; feature: Surficial sediment; material: Deep marine sediment; isolation source: Hadal surficial sediment | place: Pacific Ocean | collected 2014-05 | depth...
GAACCGGCGGCGGCACAGTCTGGCACACACCTGCAGTCGATCCTGAGTTAGGCATGATCTACTTTTCAACCGGCAACCCCGGTCCCGACTATAACGGTGCGGTGCGAGCAGGAGACAATTTATTTACTGCGTCCATCGTGGCGCTGGATGTCTTCACCGGTGAGTATCGTTGGCACTTTCAAGAGGTGCATCATGACATCTGGGACTACGATGCGCCCAATCCGGTTGTCCTGTTTGATCTGGAGTACAACGGCGTGCTGCGCAAAGGCCTGGTGCAGGCTGGTAAGACCGGGTGGTTGTATATTCTCGATCGCACCAACGGTGAGCCCCTGGTTGGCATAGAGGAGAGGCCGGTTCTGCAGGAACCCCGCCAGGCGACTGCCGCCACGCAGCCTTATCCCGTTGGCGAAGCCTTTGTTTCTCAAACCTTGGATGTCGCGCCGGAAGGCTATCGGCTCATCAACAATGGCGCCATCTTTACGCCGTTTTGGGATGAGCCGGTGATGCTACGCCGAGCCGAAGCCAATTGGCCACCGAGCACGGTGGACCCGACCAAAGGCGTGATGTACGTCTGTGCCGGCGAGCGGCAGGCTGCGTATACCGTCAGGGAAAATCTGCAGCCGGCAGCATCCGGTGACCGCTACACCGGCGGCAGCATGCGTTTCGCGCCCATCCCTTACACCGGTATCGTTTCCGCCATGGATCTGCGAACTAATCGCAAGCTGTGGAGTCAGCGCTGGCCCAGGCGCTGTTACAGTGGTCTGGTGGCGACGGCAGGCGACCTGCTGTTTGTGGGCCGTAACGACGGCCGATTAACCGCGCTGGATTCTCGTGATGGCACCAAGCTGTGGGAGTATATGACCGATGCCGGTGCTAACGCACCGGTCACGGTATTCGAACACAATGGCAAGCAATATGTTGCTGTCTTTTCTGCGGGGAATTTATTAGGCAGAACCAATCGAGGAGACAGCGTATGGTTGTTTACCCTGTTGGATGACGAGCAGGCGGGGGCTATTGCCCGGGCGCAGGTAAATCCTTCTCAAGCCAATCCGGAAGGACAAGGCCTGTTCCGAAACACCTGCCAGTTTTGTCACGGACTGAACGGTGAGGGAGGACACGATGGCATGCCGCTGGAAGGACTGGCTGCGTTCGATACGGCCTACGTGGCTGATATCATTCGCAATGGCAGGAACAACATGCCGGCTTTCGCAACGATGTTTTCTGCCGGCCAGATCAGGGCACTGGCAGAACACGTCAGGACATTAAACTTCGACCTAAGCAATCGGAACAGTCGGTAGCTTGCGAAGCCTTCGTGCCACTGACCGATGTCAAGTCCAGGGGCAAAAAAACTCTTTACTCCCTCTCTTATGCAATGCAACATGTTCTGATCTCTAATCAGTCAATCAGAGGCTTCGTTATGCAAAGGATTGATCGAAATACCAGTCGATATCTCTTCACGGCAATTACTTCCGCCTTCATCATCTTAGGCGCTCAAATAGCCTTCTCATCGACGGCGGATAGCTTCGATATGAACAGGTATAGCACCGCCGGAGCGGGTGCTTTCGAGACCTTTCATGTCGATGAGACGCAGTTATTACAGCAGGTACTAGATAGTGAAACCGTCGGCGGCGAAACCATGCTTTTGGTGACCCGCACCGCCGACGGATACCTGGCATTGATGCGGGATCAGATGGCGTATCATCATATTGCCCAGGGTACAGCTAACGGTCTGGAGTGGATGGCGACGTTCTGAGCCGTTTGCAATTCCGGGGTCAGTCTGGCTCCTTCGATCGAAGGAAAGTCTTATCACTTTGTCGTATCCGGCCTCTATGATGGCTTGTTCGTCATGGAAGACACCGAGACCAGGACACTTTGGAGTCATATGACCGGTGAAGGCCTATCAGGCGAGCACGCCGGTTATCAATTACCTGTGTCAAACCTACTGCACATGAGTGTGGACCAGGCACTGGCCATGGATTCGGCTATGGCGATCGCTATTTCCGAGCGCCCTTTCAATTCGCGCCGTGGGCGGCGGTTGCGGGCTTCGAGATTCTCCACTAGCGGTCCTGGCGCACAGTTAAGGCCGATGTTCGTTCAAACACTGGGGGAAGAGGACACCCGTGTAGACCGCATGGACATGGGCCTGGGTGTGTGGAATGACAACACGCAGAAATATTATTCGGTGGAAGTACTGAGAGAGAAGGGCAATTACCTGATCGATGAAATGGCTGGTCAAAAATTGCTGGTATTTTTAGATCCACTTACCTCGACGCCTACGGCGCTGTATTGGGACACCGAGACTGTGAGTATCGAAGGAAGAAACATCGATCTCAGCGACGGCTACAGCATCAAAACAGGACAGATCTATGACAGCGAAGGTGAAGTGGTGGAGGTTTCAAAACCACAACAGATTTTTACCCGGTGGTATGGCTTTTCTCTATCGTTTCCCAATCCGGAAATTATTGAATAGCAAGGCACAGGCCTCATGATTTCATTTCAGGTTGGAGCGGAACTTGTGTCGACAATATTGCCTTTGGGGTCGAATTTTTTTCCCGTCTTAATGAAATGATCCATGCTGAGGACCGACTTCTCGAAGCGAGTTTTTATCAGGGGTCGTACTGCTAATGGTCCGATAATCCAGCCAATTGGACCCAGACCTATCTTTACATCCATCTCCATTCTCATTTCAGTTCCGCCGTTCATGGAGCAAAAATATACTGAAACGGTACCCGATTTCATCGGCGCGGGCGTTTCGCTCAGCGTCATTTTCATATATTCGTGTTCACGCCATTCGGTGATTGTCTCAACGATTGACGTACCATCCTTAAACTCACATCGCCGTGACGCACCTTTACCGGTATTGTGCTCGCTCAGTAAGGGCGAATTAATGACCCAGGGATGAAAATTGACGATGCCTGACATGTCGGCAAATACGCGCCATGCGTCTTTCAACGCTGAATCAATTTGAACAGATTTGGAAACTATCATCGCCCTCTCCCTGCAGAGTTGCTTGAACAGAGATCGCAGGGTAGCTGATAACTAAATGCATTGATATACGCAATTTGTGTATAGTACTATGCGAAAATGCATAACATATCCAAGTTATCATGGGATGATTGGAAACTGGTCATTGCCGTTGCCAAGGCTGGGTCCACAGGCCGTGCCGCGGAACTGCTTCGAATTAACCAATCCACAGTGTTCCGGCGCATACACCGTCTCGAACATGCACTGGGTGCACAATTATTCGATAAAGAGCGTTCCGGTTACACGCTAACGCCCTTGGCGGAATCGATATTACCGAAAATCACAGAAATATCAGGCCTGACTCACGACATTGAACGGTCACTGCTGGGGGCTGATCGTGATCCAGTTGGTAGAGTAACTATCTCCTTGGGTCAATCCATCGCTTTCCTCATAATGGATGGCCTAGCTGACTTTCTCAGCGCCAATCCGAATATAAAAATAGTGATCAATGCTTCAACACAACTTGTCAGTTTACGCGACCGTGAAGCCGACATAGTCGTTCGCGGAAGCAATGACCCCGATCCAACTCTGTTTGGAAAGCGGGTTATGACCGTAAGGTACGCAATCTATATGAATACGACGATTGCACGTAAAAAGAAAATTCAGCACTTAGGCCCCGGAGAGTACAATCAATTTCAGTGGATAGTCCCGGCGTTGTCGCTTGCCAACACAGACGTTGGCGCATGGAATAGAAAGCACGACTTAGTGGATACAGCCGTGTTATCTGTTGATGACGTGGAAATTGGCTTTGCCGCTGTTGAAAAAGGGATCGGCGTGGCCGTGTTGCCAACCTTCATTGGAGATCGAAAATCGAAAATCAAGCGAGTGAGCGAAGAACTACCTGAACTAAAGACTGACCTATGGGTTCTCTGTCATGAAGATCAGCGCAACACCACCAGAATTTCGCTGCTGCGCATCGCCTTAAGCGAATATCTGAAATTTGATGATAAACAAAGACATTAAAAATATGTCCGGCAACTTGAATTAATGGGGGGCGCTCATAACTTAACAACTTTACTTACAGCGTTGTGGCGATCTCAACGAAATTCGATTGGACTCGGTGAGTAAAAAAGGGGCGGGATCACCGCGAGCTGAAGAAAGTCAAGTTCGACGATATAGCACCTTAAGTTGTTAAGTTATGGTTGTCCCCGGTAATTGCATTTCGTTTTAATCGGTTTGTCAGATTTGTTCTCCTTATAGTAGTAATTCACACCGGTCTGTTGCAGCATGACCAGGATGCATCTGGAGCAGGTAAATTTCGCTGAAGCCAATGTACAAATCAAGGGCTCTTCTTCAAACCGAGCTTAATGAAATATGCGTAAAGTCTATATATTGGGCACGGGACAGACCCCAGTTAGCAAGGGGCTGAACCTGCGTGGGCGCTATATGGCCCGTGAGGCCATCGGGGATGCATTGAATTCTGCTCGGCTAGAACGTGGCGAAGTCACGGCGCTTTACGTGGGTAATATGATGGCTGGTATTCTGGGCAATCAGCAACAACTCGGTGCATTGTTTGCCGACGCCGCGGGTCTGCGCGGTGTAGAAGCGATGACCCTGGAGGCCGCATGTGGGTCCGGTGGGGCAGCTGTTCGTATCGGTTACGCTGCAGTTGCCGGTGGTTTACACGACGTGGTCGTGGTGTGCGGCATGGAACGCATGACCCAGGCACCGCGTGAAGATATCACTGCGGCGCTCGCCACAGCGGCGGATTGGGAACTGGAGGGTTGCCGGGGAGAGTCGTTCATTTCACTGAATGCGCGGCTTATGGCGCTCTACATGGAGCACTACGATATAAAGGCAGCGGATTTCGCACCGTTCGCCATTGCTGCCCACACTAACGCGTTAAATAATCCCCATGCCCTGTTACATAAACCCCTGGACCTGGAGACTTATCTGACTTCCAAAATGCTGGTGGATCCGGTTCGTTTGATGGATGCACCACCCACCTGCGATGGCGCGGCGGCAATAGTTCTGGCAACCGAAGAGATAGCACATGCGGTCGCACGGGGATCTGTCCAGCCAATTCGCATCCTTGCATCGGCAGTTGCCACGGACTCGTTAGCGATTGATACGCGGGCGGACAGGCTTGTGCTGGCCGGTGCAACGTTGTCCAGCCAGAGGGCCTATGAGCAGTCGGGACTCGGTCCGGATGATATTGATATTTTTGAGTTACACGATGCCTATACCGTTATTACGGCGTTGAGCCTGGAAGCGGCGGGATTTGCGAAACCCGGAGCAGCGGTGCGTCTGGGAGCCGAAGGGGAAATCATGATTGACGGGCGATTACCCATATCGACCATGGGTGGGCTGAAGGCCCGCGGCCATCCAGTGGGTGCTACCGGTGTGTATCAAATTGTTGAGACTGTTCTACAACTAACCGGAGCAGCACAGGCGAACCAGGTAAAAAACCCTAAAATCGCGATGGTGCAAAATATTGGCGGCACCGGTGCTACGGTAGCCACTCATATCCTCGGAGTAGATTAAGAATACAGTAAAGAAGAAGCTTGCCGCGCCATGGGTCTTAAGCCCGCCAAGTGTCCTTGATTGTCGATTTTTCGTTGGAACCCGACGATGCAGTCAATCCGCTGCTCTAATAAAATCAGTAATCAGCGGTGCCACTTCCTGGCGAAATTTAGAACCGTTAAACACACCGTAATGCCCAACTTTAGGCTGCACGAAGCTCTTCCGTTTGGATTTCGGGATGTTTGGACACATGGCATGGGCGGCTTCGGTCTGTCCAACGGAGCAAATGTCATCGTCTTCGCCTTCGACGGTCAGCAAAGCTGTTTTCGAAATTGCGCCCAGATTTACCGCTTCACCGCGCCAGGTTGCTATGCCTCGCCCCAGGTGATGCTCACGGAATACACGGTCCATTGTCTCTAGAAAAAACTCGGCGGTGAGATCTAACACGGACAGATACTCATCGTAAAATCTACGGTGATCTTCGACCGCCTCTTTATTGCCCACTGCAACATCTTCGAAAAATTTCTGATATTTCGCAACATGCTGAGGAAAGTTCATCGACATAAACGATCTTAATTGCAAAAAGCCGGGATACACCCGGCGGCCGACTCCGGCATATCCTATCGGAACCTCGGTGATCAGGTTTTGTTCATACCACTGGCTTGGATATTTCGTAGCGAAATCATCCAACTCATTAGGATTTATTCGAACATCCAACGGTCCCGCGATCAGAGTCAGAGAGTTTGGAGTGGCTGGGTTTTGCTGTTCGGACATTATTGCCGTGGCCATTAGCGCTTGCACCGTGGGCTGACAGATTGCCACTACATGGGAATTTGCACCCAGTGTCTCGATAAATTCGATCAGATAACTCACGTAGTCATCGAACCCGAAATTACCCTGATCTAATGCAACGTTGCGAGCGTCCTGCCAATCGGTCAAGTAAAGATCATGATCGGGTAACAGGGCCTTTACCGTGCCTTTACACATCGTGGCGTGGTGACCAGATAACGCTGCGATCAGCAACATTCTGGGTCGTTCGACACCGTCTGTATGTCGAAAATGGAGTAAGTTGCAAAACGGTTTTCGCTCGACAATGACCTGTTCGATTGACTGTTCTTTTCCGTCAATATTGATGCAAGTGATATCGAAGTCAGGCTTGCCATAGATCTTGGTAGCGTCTCGACCAGATTCGAAAAACGCCTTCAACGCAGTGAGCGCTGGGTTGTTGGGCAACAACTTCGTAGAATGGGAAATAAAATCAGTACCTAACTCGAAGAAAGGATTCCAGGCTTGCAATGACCGTTGGTACAGGTCGAACGATTGATACAGCATTTGTTCTCCGTTTACAGTTGCATTGGCTCTGAACTGCCCAGTAATTCAAGCAGTTAGCTATCATTCTCGGCGCTTAGCGACCTTTATCTTAGCCCGGCACGTGCTATCTTGTCACGTTTCGATAGGAGGCTATGAGGTATTAAAGACAATGCGCGCCTAAAACTGTGATTATTGTGGTATACATGACTAGGCAAATCTGGACTAAGTGGTGGTTAGATGAACAGAGAAGAACAAGAAAGGGTGCACAACTATCTCGAAATTTATGCCGATGCATTTAATGGCATGGTGCGCGAGATGCTCTCTCGTAATTCCAGTAAAGAGAGCGATCAATATTCCCCGCTAGCGATATTTGATCCTGAACGCCTGAAGAGCGTCATTGGCGACTACAGTAAAGTGGATGCCAAGGCACTGATTGATAGCCAGGTGTCTTTAATGCAGCAGCATATGAATCTGTGGCAGAGTACCAGCCGCGCCATGATAGGACTGGAAAATGTGGAGCCTACGGTGACTGAAGAACCAGGCGACCGCCGTTTTGGCGATTCCGAATGGAAAGACAATCCTGTATACAGTTACATCAAACAGGCCTATCTGCTGAACTCGAAGATGCTCACTAATATTGTCGACAGTATCGAGTTTGAAGATGATCAGCAGGCGCAGAAGGCCCGCTTCTATACGCGTCAATACATCAGTGCCGTATCCCCAACGAATTTGGCCGCGACCAACCCGGAAGTTTGCAGAGAAATCCTCGAAACCAAAGGTGAAAACCTCGCCAAAGGCATGGAAAACTTTATGCGGGATTTTCAGCAGAGCCCGACGGAGGCACTGAAGATTACTCAGTCAGACCCGGATGCGTTCACCCTGGGCGAGAACCTGGCGACCACCCCGGGCAAGGTTATTTTTCAGAACGAACTAATTCAACTCATTCAGTATCAACCCAGCACCAAAGAAGTCTACGAGGTGCCGCTACTTCTGATCCCACCCTTCATTAACAAATATTACATAATGGATTTAGATCAGAAGAAGTCTCTGGTACGCTGGTTAGTCTCCCAGAATTTTACCGTATTCATGGTTTCATGGGTAAATCCTGATGCAACTTTGTCTGATACAAAATTCGAAGACTATGTGGTGAAAGGAATCGGCGCTGCGCTTGACGTCGCTGAAAATATTTCAGGTTCAAATAAAGTTAACGCTGTGGGTTACTGTGTTGGAGGAACTTTACTGGCTATTGCGCAATCCTGGTTACGTGCCAAGGGTGATGAGCGACTGCACAGCTGTAGCTTCTTTACTACGCTGACCGATTTTTCAGAACCCGGAGAAATAGGCGTTTACCTGTCCGAAGAAATCCTGCCTCTGTTAGAAAAGAAATCGAGAACAAAGGGTATCTTCGATGGCAGAATTTTGGCACTGAGTTTTAATCTGCTGAGAGAGAATGATTTGTTCTGGTCTTATTTCATCAACAACTATCTCAAGGGCAAAGATCCCGTTGCATTCGACATTCTATATTGGAATAGTGATTCAACTAATATCCCGGCCGAAACATTTGTTTACTTTCTAAGAAATCTGTACATGGAGAACAAGCTGATCGAACCGGGAGGCATCAGCGTAGATGATATACCAATCGATCTAGCCAATGTGGACACACCTAGCTACTTCGTGGCCACGGTGGCCGATCACATAGTGCCCTGGCAAGCTTCATATCGCAGTAGTCAAAAATTCAGCGGACCGGTCCGTTTTGTACTGGGTGGCTCGGGCCATGTCGCTGGAGTTATCAATCCACCGGAGCCCGGCAAGTATCCCCATTGGATAAATGAGGAATCATGCGCCGATGCAGAAAGCTGGCAGCAAGGCGCCACCGAAGTCAGTGGATCCTGGTGGCCCGATTGGAAGAAGTGGTTGGAAGATTATTCAGGCAGCACACTACCGGCTCGAAAACCAGGCAAACGCAAGAAATACCCGATCCTGGAAGATGCTCCCGGCAGCTATGTTAAAGTGCGAATTTGAAGACATGTTCGAACTGCACGGAGACATCAATTGATCCAAATTAAGAAATATCCAAACCGCCGTCTCTACGATACTTCGCAGAGTAAGTATATCAACATGGATTACATCCTTGAGCTCATCAAGAAACACCAGGATTTTAAAATAGTAGATTCCAAGAGTGGTGAAGATCACACTAAAAGCATTCTCATGCAAATAATCTCCGAGCAAGAAAGCGACGATAAGCAGTCTCTTCTTACCGATACCCTGCTCAAGCAGCTGATTCGTTATTACGACACCGATATGCAGCCCGTCTTAAGATCCTATCTGGAACAGAGCCTGGCAGGGTTCCTTGATCAGCAGGAAACCGTGCAGGAGATGATGAAAGAGATGACGAGCCCCAGTCCTGCTGCCATGTTTGGCAAAATTATGGAACAAAACATGAAAATGTGGGGTATAGCCAGTCCAACGCCTGATAAAGACTCTAAGTAGTTGATTTAGAAAAAGATTTAAAATAATTGCTGCGCTGCAACAAAATCCCTTGACTTCACCCACAGGCCTCCCTATACTCCTCTTCGTCGGTTGCTGCATCGCAACATTTATGAGAATTTAAACAGGAAATCCACGGGAGCACCAAATGTACACACAATTGACTGAGAAGTTTACCCAGCAGATGAAAGATTCATTCAAGCCAATGACAGAGCTGCTTGAGATCAACGTTAAAACCATTGAAGCCCTGGCTCAAAAGCAGACTGAATTCTTCACTGCAGCGGTAAGCCAGAGCAAGGTATTTACCCAAAGCTTGACTGGTCAAAAAGATCTGCAAGCTGTTTTTCAAGCGCAGAAAGAATACAGTGAAGAGTTTCAAAGCAAACTGGTTGAAGCTAGCAAGGATGCCTTTTCGGTAATAACCGAAGCTCAGGACAAAGCTAGTGAGATTGCGAAAGGCGCTTTCGCTTCAGTTGAAGAAGCTGCTCCAGAAGTTTCAAGCAAGGCTAAGACTGCCAAGTAATACGCTTATCGAAGATCGAGAATTCAGTTTCTCTTCCTTAAAGCCTCTCATTGCAGGGGCTTTTTTTTTACCTCTGAAAACAGTCGATCATCAATACATGTGCTGACCACCATTCACCGAGAGCGTGGATCCGGTAATGAAATCGGCATTATCACTGACTAAAAACAGAACAGTACGTGCGATGTCCTCCGGCTGCCCCAATCGGCCAACGGGTATTCGGGAGATTATCTTCTCCAGGACGTCGGGCGGTACTGCGCGCACCATATCGGTATCTACATAACCTGGAGCCACGGCGTTAACCGTCACGCCATGGGCGGCGCTCTCCTGAGCCAGAGCTTTGGTAAAACCGTGAATGCCTGATTTAGCCGCCGCATAATTCACCTGCCCATATTGACCAGCCTGCCCGTTGATTGAACCAATATTGACTATTCGGCCGAAGCGACGTTTACGCATTCCCTCTATCACCGCCCGACTGGTGTTAAAGCAAGAGCCCAGGTTAGTCTCGATAACCTGCTGCCAATACTCCTTAGACATCCGGTGTAAGGTACTATCCCGAGTAATACCGGCGTTGTTGACGAGCACATCCACGGCGCCGTACTCGTCTTCGATCGCATTGATGCTGGTATTTACAGAATCAAAATCACAAACATCAAATTTGATCGTCGGGATTCCAGTCCTGTCTGAAAATGCTTTTGCCCGTTCGTCGTTGTGGCCATAATTTGCCACAACCTTGTAGCCGTTCTGCTTCAACCCATCACTTATGGCTTCTCCTATTCCTCGAGTGCCACCGGTTACCAAAGCCAATCTCATAGTGCATTCCTCCAAAGTTTTTAAGGAGAGCGCTCCAATTTGTGAATTTACTCTGGACAAACAAATGTGGATGTCCAGTTTATGATTTTATAGGTTTCCAAATTGTGTGCACGTATAAGTAGAATAAAAGCTATCTCTATTTGAGTCCACGCTTTCCTGTCCAGGAAATTTCATCCTGCCTGCTGCGTACATCCCCTTAATTCCCAAAGTGGAACTCAAAATGTTGAAGCAAGACTCGCTTCTTTTCACGAAATATCAGTCGGGTTTCGTGAAAATCTCAGAGTCTTCGCCTCGATTTCGCCCCTGGTTGTTATTCCGAGCTGGCTACACCACCTAAGTCAAAGTAGAATTGAGTGTGGAATCATTCGGTAAATACAGCAATTAAAGGTCGAGGCAAGATTAATGGCGTTAGGAATGGAACAAACAAATGGCATTAAGGAGCTTAAGAATAACGAGAGTTGGGGTGCCTTACGTTCGGACTGGGAACGGGAGGAAATCAGGAGCCTGTTTCAAAAACCGTTTATGGATTTAATCCATCTGGCACAAACGATTCATCGAAGCTATTTTGATCCAAACGAAATTCAGTTGAGCACGCTGTTGTCTATCAAGACCGGCGCATGTCCCGAAGATTGTAAATATTGCCCCCAGAGTGGACATTACAATACTGGCCTGGGGAAAGAAAAATTAATGGAAGAAAATAAAATTCGGGAAATGGCGGAGGCTGCGAAAGCCAATGGTGCTACTCGATTTTGTATGGGAGCTGCATGGAAGCATCCAAGTGACAAGGACTTTGAGAAAGTATTGGGCATTGTACAAGTTGTAAAAGATCTTGGCATGGAGACCTGTATGACTCTGGGGTCCCTCACTAAGTCTCAGTCCCAGGATCTGGCAGATATAGGTCTGGATTATTACAACCATAACCTGGATACATCGCCTGAATTCTATGGGGACATTGTCAGTACTCACACCTTCGAAGACCGATTGCAGACACTTGAAAACGTACGTCAGGCGGGAATGAAAGTGTGTTGCGGCGGTATTCTGGGTATGGGTGAGGACATTGATGACAGAGTCGGGCTGTTACAGCAGCTGGCGAATATGTTACCGCATCCGGAAAGCGTGCCAATTAATATGCTAGTTAAAGTGGCAGGTACTCCGCTGGAAGACGCCGAAGATATTGACCCTTTTGATTTTATAAGAACAATCGCTGTGACCAGAATCATAATGCCGCGCTCTTATGTCAGGCTTTCCGCCGGTCGTACGCAAATGAATGAACAAACCCAGGCTTTATGTTTTCTGGCTGGGGCAAATTCCATTTTCTATGGTGAGAAATTGCTAACCACGGCGCTACCTCAGGTATCCGAAGATAAGGCCCTGTTCAACAAGTTGGGTCTAAACGCTCAGGCAACAACTGCTGATGAAATCCCATCAAAGCATCCTCTGACCAATTGAGATTGTGAATAATTATCTCAATAGCAGTGACAGATCGAGGTGATCAGCGGCGTCTTCGACGGAATTTACGCGGGGAACAATGCCCAGGCAGGGTGCCTTTAGTCGCTTGGTAAGCGTGGCGATATTCTGATCTTTTTCTTCCATCAAAGGATCGACGCTATTGGCAATCCAGCCAGCCATAGTCAGTCCACTGCGCTCAATAGCTTCGGCAGTTAGTAAGCTGTGATTGATACAACCCAACTTTAAACCAACTACGAGAATGACTGGAAATTTAAGCTCAGCAGCAAATTCAGCCAGCGTCTCCAGTTCGTTTAACGGCACATACCAGCCACCGGCTCCTTCAACGAGAGTGAATTGGGCGCCTTGCTCAAGCCCGGGTCTGCAGGCATCCAGCAGGGCCTGCACGGAAATTTTTTTGTCCTCCTTCGCGGCGGCTATATGAGGTGAAACGAAGGCCGACAAGGCAACCGGATTTACCTGATGATAAGGTAGTTTGATACTACTGAATCGCATGAGGGTTAGGGCATCGAGGTTACGAGGCTCTCCCTCCGCGCTTGTATCTTTCGCTTCACAACCGGCTGCGATCGGCTTTATTCCCAGGCAACTGAGTTCGTTCCGCTGAGCTAGATGCAGCAAAGCACTGGCACAAAATGTTTTGCCAACATCGGTATCAGTACCTGCGATATAAAAACTGTAATTCATGATTCCTCGATTGATTTGGGCTACTTTTTGAGGATTGACTGGTGTGTTCCGAAGGCCCCTGTAAGACTGATCTATTTTATTGTTTGTAGTTCACAACTATTTCTGTCTGATACCTAACGCATTTACCCATTCTATTAGACCTCGGCTAGAACTTTAAACAATCTATCTATATCTACTTTGGAATGACCCGCACTCAGGGTAACGCGTAAACGCGAAGTGTTCTTAGGAACTGTGGGTGGGCGAATCGGGGTAATCAATATGCCTTGTTTTGCTAACGCATCACTTACCTGCAAGGTCTTTTCAGTAGATATATACAATAGAGGTTGTATCGCTGTGGTTGACGGCATTAACGGCAAACCAATTTCCTCGGCGCCGCGTTTAAAGTATTCGATAAGTTCATTGAGTTTGTCACGACGCCATTGCTCGTTACGAACAATCTCCAGCGCTTTTAAAATAGTGGCAGCTATTGCTGGTGGTATTGCTGTTGTATAGATATAAGTTCGCGCACTTTGAATTAGAGTCTCGATCACCAATTCCGAACTGGCGACAAAAGCCCCGGCACAACCGAATGCCTTCCCCAGGGTGCCAACATAAACCTCTACTGCGTCAGTTGACACACCCCAATGACTCAGGATGCCACTGCCATTTTCTCCCAGCACCCCCAGGCCATGGGCATCATCAATCATTAACCAGGCATCCTGTTGTTTAGCTGTCGACGAAAGAATAGGGATATCAGCAATCTCGCCGTCCATACTGAACACACTGTCACTCACAACCAGACGTTTACTCTCAGGTGACAATGCTCGACTGGCCGCTAATAGTTTCTCCAGGTCATCGTAATCACTGTGGGCGAAGCGTTGAAACCTGGCGCGGCTGAGCCAGCCGCCATCCAACAAAGATGCGTGATCCAGGTAGTCGTGAAAAGTATCATCACCCTGACCTATGAGTGACTTGATGGCGCCAATATTCGCCATGTAGCCACTAGAAAACAGCAATGCCCTTGGGTAGCCGACGAATTCCGCCAGGGCCTGTTCCAGATCATGATGTACTTGCTGATGACCGATCACCAGATGGGAACTACTACTCCCCACACCCCATGTATTTGCAGCAGTCACCATTGTTTGTATCAAATCGGGATGGTTGGCTAAACCTAGATAATCGTTGCTGCAAAATGCCAGGAAATCTTTGCCGTCAATCCTGATATGGGGTTGCTGCGGTGTCTCCAGGGATTTTCGCTGGCGGTAAAGTGAATCCTGTTCAATTTGTTCTAGTTGCCGTTGCAACGCTTTTTCAAAACTGGACATTACAAATTCCTGATAAGCAACATTCTAAGATGGGTCCAACCAATTAAACAGCCTCATTAATTTGCAATTCTTAAGTCAAACGTAAAAAAAGTATGAAACAGGCAGACAAGTTTTTAGCACCCATATTAAAATAGCCGGCCAATACTAACAGTTCCCTAAAAATGACAGAATCAAAAAAAATTACCGACACCCGTTCCGATAAAGTTAAACGAATCAGCGCCCTGGACGGGGCCCACATTTGGCATCCCTATGCATCGTTTACACCCCCTATTGCACCACTCCCTGTTCGTCGGGCTGAAGGTGTAGACATTTATCTGGAAGATGGCAGAAAGCTGATTGACGGCATGGCCTCATGGTGGTGTGCGATACATGGTTATAACCACCCGATTCTGAATGAGGCAGTAGATAATCAGATCAAGAAAATGTCCCATGTTATGTTTGGTGGTTTAACCCATGAACCGGCAGCGGAACTGGCCAGAACTCTGGTAGAGATTACACCCGAACCTTTAAACAGAGTTTTTTTTGCCGACTCAGGTTCCATTGCTGTGGAGGTGGCTATGAAAATGGCCCTCCAATACTGGTTAAGCCTTGGTAAGCCAGGGAAATGCAGATTTGCAACCGTTAGAAATGGATACCATGGTGACAGTTTTGGTTGTATGTCTGTTTGTGATCCTATCAGTGGTATGCATGAAAAATTTTCCAATGTACTGCCGCCAGTTCACTTTTTACCGGCACCGCAACTTGGCTTTAGCCTACCGGTTGCGGAAGACGATATTAGCGGGATTCAGGAACTTTTCACTGCAAATCATCAGGAAATTGCTGCTTTTATTATCGAGCCTGTTGTGCAAGGTGCCGGGGGTATGCGTATTTATAATCCGCATTATTTACAAACGCTGCGACGTCTGTGCGATGAATTTAATATCCTTTTGATTTTTGATGAAATTGCTACTGGTTTTGGGCGTACAGGCGAATTATTTGCTAGTCATCACGCCAGGGTATCACCTGATATTCTCACCTTGGGAAAAGCTATTTGCGGCGGGTATATGACCCTGGCGGCTACCCTTACCACTGATAAGATAAGTGACGGCATCAGCAGCGGGGACTCAGTGTTGATGCATGGACCAACGTTTATGGCAAATCCCCTGGCCTGCGCCGTTGCTCTTGCCAGCACTGAATTATTATTGGCAGGCCCATGGCAAGAACGTGTTAAAGCTATCGAAGACACACTGTCAGAAACCCTCACCCCGTTGAAAAATTTGCCCCAAGTTGCTGATGTCCGCTGTATTGGAGCAATTGGTGTTATCGAAATGCGGCAGCCGGTTGATATCACCACAGCTCAACCGGTCTTTATAGAAGCAGGTGTCTGGTTACGACCTTTCGGGCATCTGATTTATTGTATGCCGCCTTATATTGTTTCGGATTCACAATTACACCAGATAACATGTGCTATGAGTGATACGGTTAATGCATTGCCGTTGGAGTAAGGGTGGTCTCATATAGTGGAAAGGTTTACGTGACGTGGTCCAGCTTTTTTTAGTGGGCTTGATTTTAGTGAAAATTGAGAAATCTGGCGATTTCTGCATAGGAATTATCCATGCGTTTATTCAAACAGAGCAACAAATTGGACAACAGTAAAGTACAAAAACTCCAAGATAGTTGGAAAGAAATTAAACAGGTCAAGGAGTCTAAATCCAGTGATTTTCGAAAGGTGGCATCCAGCAGCGTGTTAGTTGAGCCAGTTGAAAACAACCCGAGTTTTGCAACAGATACAATTGAAGAGGGTATTAAATATAGAGTTCAGGCTGAGCCCTATTGGTTTCAGAAAATTGAGATCTTCCCTGGTTATTATTCTCCAGGCTGGAGTGACCCGATTACGGAAAAACTACCCTTTTTCGGGTTACCAGAAGACTTGTCTGGACTCAGGGTGCTTGATATCGGCTGCGCGGAAGGGTTTTTTTCCTTTGAGGCGGAAAAACGGGGCGCAAGAGAAGTGATTGGCATCGATTCGTTTTCTGACTCGGTTCGTCGATTTAATATTGTTAAAGAAGCACGCCAGTCAAACGCCACAGCTTTCTTAACCAATGTTTATGAATTGAATCCTAGTAAATTCGGGACTTTTGATCTGGTGCTTTTTTATGGTGTTTTTTATCATCTCAAACATCCCCAACTTGCGCTGGAAAGAATCAGGAGTGTTTGCAAAGGCGACTTACTATTTCAAACCCATATTTGTGAAGAAGCATCTATAAAAGATGAACCATGGGCAAAATACCATCCCCATGGCATGCTTTCTGGTAAAAACAATGAGCTTTATGATCCTACAATTTTCTGGCTCTTCAATAGTGCTTGTTGTATCGCCATGCTCGAAGGCGTGGGGTTTGAAAATATTTCGATAGTTTCAGATGTGCCAAATCCATTCGTAGCTAGAGCTAGCAGCCCAGTGCGGGAAAAAAGCGAGCCGCCCGATCAGACAGAATCCCCGTGGTGCTGAAGACAAGTGTAAATGGGTAATTAGGGATTCGTTCGCGTTTCAGATAGTGGCAACTATCATGGCGAAATGAGGAGTGAGATCTCCGATCTCAACTAAAGTGTCTTCGATCCGAAAAATGAGGTCCAGAACTTCTAGTGACTCAGCATCGCTTTCCTTAAAATTCCCGGCAATACCTTCAAGCAGAAACTGCATCAATGTGCCCCCGGCAAAATTAAATTCAACAATTTTGAAATGGCGTTGTACCGCCTCCCGAATCTCTTCTGAATGAATCGCTTCTGACGGGTCAATCCTTGCAACGTCAGCTGGGTCTGGAAAACCAAGTTGCTTGCGTATTTGGCCTCGATCCTGTTCAGCATGAGATACCCTGAATCGCTCTGGAATCATCTGGAAAACCGAATCCATCGCCTGTTTTTCTCGGTCACTGAAAGCAAATCGATTCGGGCCAATGTACTCGTTGATAAAGAGATAACCTTCTGCCTTTAATGCCTTCGAACATTTCTCCAGAATACCGTTCAAATCTGACATGTGATGCAAAGAGGAATTAAAATAAATCGCATCATAAGAAGAGTTAGGAAAGGCATTTTCTTCGACATTGCAAACCGTGTAGTAAATAGTATCTTGCAAACCATGCCTGGCGGCTTCATCTCGAGCAATTTGAACACGTTTGGGGGCTATATCGATTCCATCAATAAGTTTTGCTGTATTCAAACTAGCCAAATGTTGTTCTAGAGTGCCGTCACCACTACCAATACTAAGTACACGTTCAACGGGACATCGCTCGTTAAGATAATGTTGAACAGTAAAGTCTACCCAGCTTGAATAATTCCTATTACCAGCAGATTTGGATTGGTAGCGCCGGTTAATAATGGGATTAGCAAGCCAGTAAGTCTCCCCTTTAAACGTCTCGGTGGAGTGGTCGTCCCAATAATCAGCTACTTTTGAACTAGTGTCCATCTGCCCATCTTGCAAAGTATTCTCTCCCCTATGAATTTTCTTCATCTCAACACGATACTCTTAAGTAATTAAACGACTTAAGCCAGTTCCTGCATGGACGCTCTGGTAAATTCAACTATCGCTTTTCCCTGCCCCGACTTTATCTTGTTCGCCCACGCGGGATCTGACAGTAAAGCACGGCCAACGGCTACCAGGTCAAACTCGTTGTCTTCCATTCGCTGGATAAGGGCATTGATGTCTGCTTTTTGTGTTTCCTGACCGCCAAATGTACGGAGAAAATCTGTTTCCAGTCCCACACTACCAACCGTTATCGCCGGTTTCCCTGTGAGTTTCTGAGTCCAACCTGCCAAATTTAAAGTTGAACCTTCAAACTCCGGATCATTAAATCGTCGTGTGCTGCAATGAAAAATATCGACACCGGCGTTACTTAGGGGGGCAAGAAAAGCGGCCAGCTCTTCCGCGGTTTTTGCCATCTTGTGATGGTAGTCGCCACTTTTCCATTGGGAGAATCGAAACACGATGGGAAAGTTATCGGGCACCTGTGAGCGCATGGCCTCGATAATTTCTACCGCAAATCGGGTACGCTGGGCTAAGTTACCACCGTATTTGTCTGTTCTGAGATTGGTTACTTGCCAAAAAAACTGGTCGATCAAGTAGCTATGGGCGCCGTGAATTTCTATGCCATCAAATCCATTGGCAACAGCATCTCTTGCGGCTTGGGCGTAGGCAGATACACAGTTTAAGATTTCCTCTTGAGTCAATGCCTCGGGTATTTCTGCACCTTCAGGAGGATCACCCTGTACTAAATGAAGCGGGTGCATGACGGCAGAAGGACCCACTATAGCTTCATCGGGGTCGGGACCCATGCCCTTTTTCCGTACACTGCCAACGTGCCAGATCTGCGGGATAATGAATCCTCCGACCTGATGGACTGCATCAGCAACACGGTTCCAACCAGCCAGCGCCATTTCACCGTAAAATGAGGGCACGTCCGGATAACCGTGGGCACCGGTGAATTCCGGTGCTGTGCCTTCTGTAACAATGAGGCCAATACCCCCTTCGCTTCTGCGCCGATAATAATTGACAACATCAGCTCCAGGTATATTGCCCGGGGACTTACTGCGAGTCATTGGTGCCATCAAAATACGGTTGGGAAGGGTGACTTTGCCAAACGGGAAAGGGCGGAACAGCACATCCACACTGGTGGAATTTGATTCACTCATAATGCATCCTATTTTCACTGCCTGCTGCAGAACTGCTGAGTTAGTTTACGAAAAGTTAAGGAACCTCTGATCAATTCTACGCCCCGCTAGAGCGCCCATAGAATTGATCAGAGGTTCCCTAAGTATACCTTGGGATTTTTTTAGATAGCAGCCCAACACAATCTGCCTTAAAAGCTGGAGTGTATAAATACACGGATAGACAGTTGGAGTTAGACCTATATTGATGTTGTAATACGCGCGGTTTGAACAAGCAGTAGTATTTGCATGAATGGGGGAGCAAAACATGAGTGTTAAGGTCAAGAGTAAGCCGTTACTAACGACGTTGTGCGTTATTGTCATCTCACTGGTATCAACAGTTACATCGGCGGATATCGAGCAGAGCAGGTTGGATGCTATTTCTACTGA
>SMVB01172552.1_pt1 | contig 19142 bp, 10 predicted proteins | sample 2456461 | NCBI WGS metagenome assembly SMVB01 (sample SAMN11095934, study PRJNA526329) | marine sediment metagenome | biome: Marine sediment; feature: Surficial sediment; material: Deep marine sediment; isolation source: Hadal surficial sediment | place: Pacific Ocean | collected 2014-05 | depth...
AAAGTCCACGGGCCCGTGCGCACTGAGTCGCAGCCCTCGCCTTCGGCGGAGATGCGGCCGTTCGGGTGGTAGAAGCGCATGACCGTCGCGACGTCCGGACCGGCGAACAGGATGTCGAGCCGCAACGTCCCGTCCTCGTACCACTCGCGCGAGTGCCCGGCGGGCGAGCCGAAGGCGAAGACCCGCTCGGCGCGCTTCGAGCCGTCCGGCCAGCGCTCGACTTCCTTCCCATGGCGCTGGGGGGGGCCCTTTCCGTTGCGGTACTCGGTCCACTCGTGGACCACCGTCCCCGTGTCGGAATGGACCTCCGTGCGATCCACGTACTCGGGTAGCTCGGAGCCCGAGTCGGGTTCCGGCGTGGGTGACCGGGGACGGGGACCGCGCCCCGCGCAGCCGCCGGCGATCAGGAGCGCCGGAAGCAACGCGCGACGGATCGGCGCCACGATCACTGCCCGTCGAGAGGCAACAGACAGGCGCGGAACACGAGCTGGAACACCCCCTGCGACCAGCCCCGGTACTGGGGCCGGAAGGCGAACAGGTGGACCGTCCCCGCGCCGTAGCTCGCTCGCAACCACGCCGCGCGGCCCTCGATCAGCTCGGGCTTCTCGATCCAACCCGAGTAGAGGAGGCGTGTCGGAGCGTAGCGGAGCAGCACGACCGGCGGCTCCGCGGCGGCTCCCTCCTTCGCGCCGTCCTCGCCCGCGCCGTTCTTGCCCCGCGCGGCCTTGGACAGCCCGTGCTCCTCGCGCTCCTCGTCCGTCATCTCGCGGAACGCCGAGGAGCGCGAGAAGAAGACCGCGAGCGAGTCGGCCAGGTCGGCGGCCTGGGGGTCATCCCCGGCGATCGCCCGGAGCACGCTGCCGGGACAGGCGAAGCCCTCGCCCTCCTCGCCGCGCGTCACGTCGACGAGCGGAAGCTGGAAGAGGTCGACGGCCCACTGGCTCGAGCGCCCGAGCGTGATGAGCGTCCCCCCCCGACGCACGAACTCCTCGACGGCGACGGCCCCTTCCGGCGCGAGCCCGCCCGTGTAGTCGGTAGGCACCGAGCCCGCCGCCCGGCCGTCGTCGAGTTGGCGGGCCGAAATGCTGGGGAGGATCAGCACGTCGAGGAAGTCGCCGAGGGCGCCGGCCCGCAGCATCTCGTTCCGGACGCTCGTGTACGGCACGTGGTTCGTGTCGAACACCCACCGCATCCAGCCCTCGTCCATGTTGCCCTGCCACGGCGCGTAGAGACCGATCCGGGGCACGCTGCGGAGCACGAGGGGACCCTCGGACTGGTTCGCCGTGTCCGTGCCCGGTATGAACAGCCCCGCCCGGTCGCCGACGGTGCAGAACGAATACGGTTGGCCGTTGCCGAGCCCGCGCACCAGAGCCGGCCACGAGTCGCTGTCCCGGGACGACAGCCAGTCGCCGTGGATCCCGCCGACGCGTTCGTCGCCCCCGAACGCCGCGATCGCGGCGTTCGCGTTCGTGACGCGCACGAGCGGCGCCTCGAGCTCCTCGCGCACCTCGACGCGGTGGATCCCGAGCAGCAGCGGCAGCGTCCAACCCGCGACGTCGTAGGGCGGATCGCCCGCGGGATACTCCTGCAACTCGAACAGGTCTTTCACGTGCGAGCCGTACGGCTGGTCGCGACGCACGACGATCGTCCCCGCGGGCCACGTGCGCCCCTCGACCTCGAGCTCGTCTTCGCTCACGTGCACCTCGACCCCGGAGAGGAGCAACGTGTGCACGAGCCGACGGACTGCACCGCGGTCGGCGTTGTCGCTCGGGATGAGCCAAGCGCGCGGCGCCTCCTCGCGGCCGCGACGGATCGTGCGCTCCGAGGCCTCGAGCGCGTTCGCGAGCCACAGCTCGCGCTCGCGCGCCAGGCTCCCGAGCAACGACCGGGCGAACGCAAGCTCGTAATCGATGATGTCGCGCAATCGCCACCAACCGCCGGGCCAGGGATCCGGGAAGCGGTTCGAGGGCTGGTACTCGCCGAGGCCGCGCGGCCCGCGCAACTGGGATCGAGGCAGAAACATCGGTGTCGCGATCCGGACCGATGCAGCCTCCGTGAGGAGCCCGATGATGTTGTGGCGCACGGGCACGTTCCGATTGCCCCCGTTCCACCACATGTCGTACGAGACTCCCGTGGAGATGCCGCGGAATCCCGCCCGCGTGAGGTCGAGCAGTGCGCGACTGCCGAGCGCATCGATGCCGGCGATGATCGCGGGATCGAGGTTGGGATTCAGCGGGTCGCGGAAAGGCGGGACGAACATGCGCTCGCCGCTCGAGCCCTGTTGGTGCACGTCCCAGTACACCTGCGGGTGCCAGATCGAGTAGAGCTGCTCGGTGACGATGCGCGTCTCGACCTGCGTGAGCATGAACCAGTCGCGGTTGTTGTCGTGTCCCGCGTACTTCTGATAGAGCTTCAAGAGACCAGCGGCCTCGAACGGCGTGCCGACGGTCTCGCGGTACCACGAGACCACGTGGTCCAGCCCGTCCGGGTTCAGGGTCGGCGCGAGCAGCACGACGACCTCTTCGCGCGCGCTCTTCCAGGGCTCCTCTTCCGATGTCGCCAGGAGGTACGCCAGCTCCATCCCCATCTGCGGGGCGGCGGTCTCCGTGGCGTGCATCGCGCACGAGATGAACAGGAGCACGCGCCCGTTGGCCACCGCATCGCGCTTGTCCTCGTCGCTGCGCCGGCGCGGGTCAGCAAGAACGCGGGCATGGCGCTGGATGTCGTCGAGCTGGGCGAGGTTCTCGGCGCTCGAGATGACCGAGAGCAGGAAGTCCCGCCCCTCGGTCGTGGTCCCGATCACGCGCGTCTCCACGTTCGGGCTCTCCCGGCCGAGCTTCTCGAAGTAGCTCGACACCTCCTGCCAGTCGGCGAGCTCGAAGTCGGCGCCGACGGGGCGGCCGAGGTGGGCCTCCGGTGATGTCACGCTCTGGGCGCCGGCCGGGAGGACGAGCGCCGAAGCGGCGACGAGCATGGCGAGCTGCGGGAGGGGATTCATCTGCATGTGGAGATCCTGGGGGCGGCGGCAGCACGGATCGTAGCGTTCCCATCGCGGAGAAGTGGGGATTCCGCCCAACGCGGCGCCGCCCCGGCCACGGGTAAGAATCGCGTGCCGTTCGCGCCGTGGTGTTCCGCGCGGGTACTCTGTGCCGCACCTCGCGACCCCCGCGTCCTGTCCGGAACTCCGAAGTCGCCGACACCCCCGTATCCCGATGAAACGCCACGCCACTCTCCCGCTCATCTTCGCCATGACACCCTTCGCCGCGGGTCAGGACTTCGACATCCCCTTCGAGAAGTTCACGCTCGACAACGGGCTCCAGGTGATCCTGCACGAAGATCACTCCGATCCCGTCGTCGCGGTCTACCTCTACTATCATGTAGGGAGCGCGCGCGAGGAGCTCGGCCGATCCGGGTTCGCGCACCTCTTCGAGCACATGCTCTTCCAGGGCTCGCAGCACGTCGGTGACGACCAGCACTTCAAGCTGATCCAGGAGGCCGGGGGGACGCTCAACGGTTCGACGAACAGCGACCGCACGAACTACTTCGAGATCCTGCCGTCAAACCAGGTGGAGCTCGCGCTGTGGCTCGAGTCGGACCGGATCGGCTTCCTGCTGCCTGCGGTGACCCAGGCGAAGCTCGACAACCAGCGCGAGGTCGTGAAGAACGAGAAGCGCCAGCGCGTGGACAACCGCCCGTACGGACGCGTGCGGGAAGCGCTGCAGGCCGCTCTCTTCGAGCCCAGCCATCCCTACAGCTGGACGACCATCGGATCGATGGACGACCTCGACGCGGCCTCGCTCGAGGACGTGCACGGGTTCTTCCGGCGTTGGTACGGGCCGAACAACCTGACCCTGGCAGTGGGCGGTGACATCGATCCCGAGGCGGTCAAGGGGCTCATCGTGCGCTACTTCGCTTCCATCCCGCGCGGCCCCGAAGTCGTCCTCCCGCCGCCGCGCCCCGCGCGCCTCGAGCAGACGCGGCGCGTCGTCCAGGAGGATCGGGTCCAGCTCCCGCAGATCTCGATCGCCTGGCCCACGGTGGAGCGCTTCCACGAAGATGAAGCCGCGGTGGACGTCCTCTGCCAGATCCTGTCCGCGAATCGCTCCTCGATCCTCGACCGCGCCCTCACGATCGACGAGCCACTCGCCGCGAACGTCACGATCAACCACTCGGCCTGGGACCTCGCGGGGTTCGTGACGATCACCGTGCGACCCAACCCCGACCACACGCTGGACGAGATGGAGCATCGCCTGCACGAGCTCATGCACGAGCTCGATGCGAACGGTGTCGATCCCGCGCACCTCGCGCGCGTGAAGAACTCGCTCGAGGCGGCGGAGATCCGCGGCTACGAGACGGTCGGGCGGCGCACGAGCGCGCTGGCCGCGGCGAACATGGCCTCGGGCGATCCGGCGGGCTGGAGGACGGAGCTCGCCAAGCGACTCGCCGTCACGGGCGACGACGTCCAACGCGTCCTGCGCCGTTACCTCCTCGACCGGCCTGCGGTGATCCTCTCCACCGTCCCGGACGGCCGCGTCGACCTCGCCGCGACCGGAGCCACACCGGAGCAGCGCGTCGCGGAGGAAACGCTCGATCGGACGATCATGCCCGCGCCCGGACCCGAGCCGAAGTACCGCGCGCCGGAGGTGTGGACGTCGACGCTCGCGAACGGAGTCCGAGTGACGGGGACGCTCTACGACGAGCTACCGCTCACGCGGATCCGGCTCTCCGTCCCGGCCGGACACCTCTACAACCCGAGGAGCATGCCCGGCCTCGCTTCCATGACCGCGGCGATGATGAACGAGGGCACGATGGACCTCGGCCCCGCCGAATTGCAGGAGGCCCTCGACGCCATCGGCGCGGAGCTCTCGATCGGCGCCGACAACGACGAGATCACGATCAGCATCAGCGCGCTCGACAAGCACCTCGCGAGCGCGATCGGTCTGCTCGATGACATATTGCTCACTCCGCGCATCCGGGAGGAAGACTTCCAGCGCCTGAAGCGCGAACGCCTGGTCCAGTTCGAGACGCGCTCGGACAGCATCAACACGATCGCCGACGACGCGTACGCACGACTGCTCTACGGCGGGACGGCCGCGGGCGAGCCGAGCATCGGCACGGTCGAGTCCGCGAGCGCCATGACCCTCGACGACGTTCGCGCCTTCTTCGCGCGACACGTCGTCCCGGAGGGCGCGCGCCTGCTCGTCGTCGGCCGGCACGATGCAGGGGACGTCGAGCAGCTGTTCAGCGCGCTCGCAGCCAAGTGGACCTCGAATGGTGCCGAGCCGGTCGCGGCCAACTTCGCGCCGGAAGAGCTCCCCGCGATCGGCAAGACGCGCATCTACCTGGTGGACAAGCCCGGCGCTGCCCAGTCGCAGATCCGCATCGGCCACAGGGGGCTCGCCTCCGCCGATGACGACTTCTACGGCGCGTACATCATGAACTACATCCTGGGCGGGGTCTTCTCCAGCCGGATCAACATGAACCTGCGCGAGGACAAGGGCTACACCTACGGAGCGCGCTCCCGCTTCGAGGGCGGGACGATCGCGGGCCCCTTCCTCGCATCCGCCGGTGTCCGGACCGACGTCACCGCCGAGTCCGTGGCCGAGTTCATGAAAGAGCTGCGCGGTATCCGCGAAGCCGTGCAAGAAGAGGAAGTCGCGTTCACGAAGCGCTCGCTCTCCCAGTCGATCCTGCGGCAGTACGAGTCGATGTCGATGCTCGCCGCCATGCTGAACAACATCAGCAAGTACGGCTACCCGGCACACTACGTGGTGCAGCGCCTCGAGCAGATCTCGGCGACCTCACCGGACGAGGTACTGCGGCTCGCGCGCCAGTACGTCCGACCGGACAACATGGTCATCCTCATCGCCGGCGACAAGGAAAGCGTGCTGCCCGCCCTGGCCGAGCTCGGGTACGGGGACGTGGTCGAGCTGGACGCCCGGGGCAAGCCACTGCAGCGCTGACCCCTCTCCGTTCCCCTCCGTGCCTGCCTTCCTGACCCGGACTAGCGCACTGAGCGCCCCTTGGGAACCGCGAGGAAGTCGAGGCTGAGGGTCTGCTGACAGGCGAGGCAGCGCGGCTCCGAGGGGATGACGCGTTGTTTGCACTGCCCCTTGCCGCACACGAAGTCGAACGAGGCGTCTTCGTTGATCCACTGCTCGATGTCGTCCTTGTGAGCGCGCGTGAAGGTCCCCTGCGCGAGCCGCGCCGTCTGGAGCGCCTTGATCCCGAACTTGTAGGCCGCCACCTCGTCGACCTCCCTCAGGTACCGGAACACGCCGCGGTAGATCCACGGGCGCATGGAGTCGGACGCCCCGGCGAAGCTCATGAGCTGATCGCACGTCGCGATCCGCTTCAGCTCCGGAACGCCCGTCACCACTTCCTTCAAGCGCTCTGAGAAATCGAACCTCGAGAAGACGGTGAACATCGCGAGCGTCAGGTAGGCCTGCGCACTCCTGATCGAGAACTCGTCGAGCTGCTCGGGGAGGAGCGACTGCCCCTCCGCGGTGGTCTCCGCCTCGCTGGCATCGGTGAACCACTGCCGCCCGAGGCTGGCGCTGTAGGTCACCGCCATCTGGTGCGCGATCGGCGAGGGCCGTGAGTGGTTGGACGGCATCCCCTGGAGGCTGAACACCCCCGTCCCCGCGCGCGGAGACTCCGTGAGGAACGGGCGGCCGAGCGATGCGTCCGTGTGAATGCGCGCGAGCAGCCATGCTGCGACATACCGCTGGAGCGGGTACCGCTCCGGCTCGTGTTCAGACTGGACGATGAGCTGCTCGAGCTCCCACGTCGCCTCCTCGAACTCGCCCGCGTCGATCTGGTCGTAGGCGGTCTGCAGCTTCGCGCGGTTGTCCGTGAACAAGGCCTCGGTCGTACACGAAGTCAGGCCGAGACCGAGGAGAAGGAGCGGCGCGCGATGGATCCGAAGCGTAGATTGCATGGCGAGGGGACTCAGTGATTGAGGCCGACGTAGATCGGGTAGGGCTCGTTCTCGATCATCACGTTGAAGGCGACGAGCGAGCGGGTCAGGTCGAGCGGTTTGGCGACGCCGTGCACGACATGGAAGATCCGGCCCTCCTTGACCACGTACTCCTCCTCGGGCGCGAGCTCGAAGAAGACGTAGCCGCGAGTCGGCTCGCTCGACAGGAGCCCCTCGTCGCCGCGGAACCGCTTGCTGCGCACGCGGGCCGAGTCGCCTGCGTGGAGGGTGGCCGCGACTTCGTCGCCGCTCACGGGGAGCAGCGCCGTCCCGTCCGGGAGGAACAAGCGCAGGTTCATGCGGTCACCGTTGAGCTGGATCCGCGCGCTCTCCATGTTCGCGCCTCGCAGCTCGATCGAGAGGTGAATGGGAACGACGTTCCGCTTCTTGATGAGATCGAGGCCGAACTCCCGGCGGTGATCGTGGTTGAACCCCGCGACCGTGTACACGATGTTCTGCCAGGAGTCCGCGGGAAAGCGCACCGCGGCCTCGGGCATTGGCGTGTAGACCTGCGCCTTCGTGATGCTTGCGCATCCGGCGGACAGCGCGAGGAGGCAGAGTACTCTCGGGCAACGGTTCATGATCGGCGTCTCGCGGAGGGCGTGAGGTCGTGGGTTCCGGGGTCTAGCGGTCGAAGCGGGCGTAGACGAGCTCGCGCACGGAGACGCCTTCGTTCTCCTCGCGAACGAGCCCATAGCGCGGGGAGAACCAGCGGATGAACGTGCCGCTCTTGACGACCAGGCAATCGGCGGGGCGTCGTACCAGCTCGTCGTGGAACGCCTGGAAGTCATCCGCCGTCGGACTCCAGTGCTGATCGAGGAGCTCGTCGTCGATCGGCGGCGTCCAACGCGCCACACCCACGTCTCGACCGAGCTTGAGCAGGTTCAGTACGGGGATGCCGTGCAGGTGGAAGGTGTCCCGCTTGCGCGTGATCTCCAGGTGGATCGCAGGCGTCCGCCGCGAGGTATCGCCGTAGAGGATCCTGCGCTCCGACGCCCATCCCGGACCCGAGCTTCCGAGCTCGTCGGGCGTCTCCACCCACCAGCTCGCGTTGCCGCCCGACTCCTCGATCGGCGAGAAGCGATAGACACACTCCGAGCCACTGGGCAGGGGAAACGCGGAATCCGGCCGGGCGAGGGCCTGCTGGAGGGCGAGCTGTGCCTCCCAGTAAGCCTTGGGCGCGTAGTTTTCGAGCGGCGGCACGCGCAACGGATTCGCCGCGAGCTTGCCGGCCAGCTCGCCGCTCCCGTACCACGTCCACGCGTACCAATAGAGCAGGATCCGCGCTGACGAGGGCGAGCGGTCCACCATCGACTTCCCATCGAAGTAGCGCCCCCACACGTCGAGTACGTCGAGCCCTTCGATCGCCTGCGCGTTCAACTGTGACCCGGCTGCGACGTGGCTGTCGAGGTACTCCACGAAGCGTTTCTCGATGATGAGTAGGTGCTCGCAAAAATGCCGACGGGTGTGGTGGAACACATCCGACGGGTCGTGCGCGGGGTCGCCGGCGTGTCGCGCCTCGAGCTCCGCCCACTCGTCCTCGTCCATGGAACCCAGCGACGAGTTGATGTAGTCGAGCTGGCTCTGAAGCATCGCGAGTGTGTTCTCGGCCAGCTCGATGCGCGCCGTCTCGGACTGCCCGTCGAGGTCGACCTGGATCCAGCTCGTCGCCGCCAGCTCGAAGCTCTCGATCCAGCTCGCCGCCTCATCGAGCAGGGTATTGGCCCGGTTGAGGAGCGAGATGTCGGCGCCTTGCCCTCTACTGACATTCGCCTGGTACTGCTCCATGCGCTCGGCGGCCTCGGCGATGGCCATGACGAACTCGCGGCCATCGACGTTGTCCTTGTCGAAGACGCCCCGGTTCACGAGACCTCGGAACTCGCCCAGGGCGAGCCGGCCGTTGCCGCTGTCGATGAAGCGCGCGATCCGATCGAAGCCGTGGGCCATGATCGCCTCGGGCAGGACGCCCTGCTGCAGATCAGCGAGCCGCTGGCCCGCGGTCTCGAGCTCGCGTTCAAAGCGCTTGCGTTCGCGCTCCTCGGCGCGGACCCGCTCTTCGAGCGTCGAGATCTTCTGCTCGAGCGCCAGCTTGTCGACGTTCTCCTGCGTCGACGTCCGGACTCCACTGAGGCTCTCAGCTTGGAGCGCGCGGATCGACTCGTTGAGCCCCGCGATCTCGGTGTCCTTCGCGGCCCGTGCCTTCAGGGCGGCTCTATTCCGGAGCACGCCGGCGTTCAGGACCTCGTCGTTCAGCCGGATGTTCTCGTCGTTGAGGCGCCAGGCGAGCGCCCCTGTCGCCATCGCCCCCAGGCCGAACACGACCAATCCGGCGAGCGCCAGGGCGGATGTCCCCTTCGGGATGGCGTAGGCCTTCGAGCTCTCGATCGCCTTGATGAACTCCGCCGCGCTCTGGAACCGCTTGTCCCGGTCCTTCTGGAGCGCGCGGTTCAGGATCTTCTGGATCGGCCCGGAGAGGTGCGAGAGCTCGCCGATCATCGGCGCGACGTTCGTCTCGATGACGGAGGCGGTGATCTCCTTGAAGGTCTCGCCGGCGAACGGGCGCTGGCCCGCGAGCATCTCGTAGAGCACGACGCCCACCGCGAACAGGTCCGAGCGCGCATCCAGTCGCTGCCCTTGTGCCTGCTCGGGCGACATGTACATGGGCGTTCCTGCGATCCGATCCTCGTCGATGTCCGCCGCGACGCTGGCGAGGCCGAAGTCCAGGATCTTCACGTGCACGCCGAACGGATTCTCATCCGTCTTCGGAACACGGCCCTGGAGCATGATGTTCGAGGGCTTGATGTCCCGGTGCACGAACCCGCGGTCGTGACCACTCTGCAGGCCGAGGAGGATCTGGCGCGCGACCTCGAGCGCCTGGCGCATCCCGAGCGAGTGCTCGCGCGCGAGCTGGTCCGTGAGCGACTCCCCTTCGACCAGGTCCATGGTCAGGAAGAGCTTGCCGTCATCCATCTGGCCCGTGTCGCGAACCTGGACGACGTGCTCGGACACGAAACTCTGCGCCGCCTTGATCTCCTGGAAGAACAGCTCGCGGAACTGCCGGTTCTGCGAGAACTGCGCGCGCAGCAGCTTGAGGGCCACCATCCGCCCCTCGATGTGCCGATCGCGGACGGCATAGACCTGTCCCATGCCACCTTCGCCGATCTCCCGAATGACCTCGAAGCGCCCCGCGAAGACGTGGGGCGCCTCCGACAGCCCGACCTCGGGCTGCGATCCGGCGTGCGGCGTGCCCACCTTCTCAGGTGCCGCCCCGGCCATCAGGGAACCCGGACTCCCGGGGGTCGCTCGCTTCTGTCCGACATGGGGTCCGACATGAGTGAGCGCTTCGCCCTGCACGAGCGTTTGATCCTCGAACCCGGACTCGGGGACCAGGGTGGGCGCTTCCGTGCCGTCCAGCTCCGGCTCGGGGGTCTGCTCCGGGTCGGAAGTCTGCTCCGGCTCGGAAGTCTGCCCCGAGTCGGGAGTCCGAGGAGCGGCCTCACCCGCCCCGGCTCCGGAGGATCGATCGGGGTCTCGGGGCTGACCGGACAGGGGACGCATGATGTTTGGGAGTACTCCTGATCGAGGGTGGCCGGCGCGGGTGGAGGCCGGGCAGAAGGTCCTTCGCGCACCTCCGTCCACGGGCTCGCCGGTCCTCTGAATCGAGCAGTCTGCAACTACGCCCATCGTCCGTTCGGCTGCCCGACTGGAGTTTTGTGACGATCTCCGTCCCTCTCCTCTCCCTTGCTCTCCCTCTCTGCCTCCCCGCCGTTCCTGCCTTCCCAGCTCCTCCGGTCGGGCATGGGCCGCGGGCTGCTATCGCCCGGCGCCTGTGCCCGCCTTGGCGAGGGCGATCGCATGGGAGCGCCCGTGGGTGCGCTCCGCGAGGCCCTGCCACTTTCCCTGGAGCTGCTTCGAGGCGTCGATCAGGATCGAATCGAACACGACGCCCCGATATCGGGACTCCTCGACCAGCAGCTCGACCATCAGGTCGAGGTTCCAATGCCGGCCACCCGTGGGCGCCCCGTCCGTGAGGATGACCAGGGTGTCCACGTCCGGATCGGAGAGGGCCAGCAGCACCGCGTCGAAGACATTTCCAGTCCCGGTCGCCTTGCAGTCCTCGAAGAAGCGCACCGCGGCGCTCACCGTGGAGCGCTTCGCTTCCACGAGTGCTGCCTGCCAGGGGATCGGGCGCGAGGTGTAGGGGATCAGGTTGAACGCGGTCCCCTCAGGCAGGGACTCCAGGGCCGCGCGCACCTTGGCGTCCAGGATCTCCTTGCGGGTCAGCTCCCCCACCCGTTGCTGCCACAGTGATCCGGAGAAGTCGACGAGGAACGTGACGCGGTCCGAGAGGAGCGGCATGCCCGCGAGCGCGATGCTCCGGTTGCCGAGCTCGCGCGGCGGAGCCGGCGCCCCAGGCGCCCAGTCCGCGGGCAGGCCGGCGACGTACAGGCGCCATGGTCGCGGGTCGTAGCGATACAGCATGCCCGTCGCGTGCTGGAGGCAGGCGACCATGCGCCACCCGAGCCGCGTACGCGGTTCATCCGCCATCTGTTCCACCATTGCACGGAGCCCCGCGCGCGTCGGCGCCCGCGCCAGGATCTCGATCGCCGCGCCGCGCACCGCGGGCGCGGAGTCCGCGAGGTGCCGCCGCGCCAGCGACGGCGTGCGCGCGTCGACGAGGCGCTCCAGGCCGAGGAGCGCGGCGCAGCGCACGTCGGCCTGCCGATCGCCCAGGGCTTCGAAGGCGAGCGCCGCGCCGCGCTCGGCGTCGATCGCGAGCACCGCCGAGAGCGCCGACGCGCGCAAGGCGGGGTCCAGATTGCTCCGCAGGCAGACCTCGACCTCGCGCACGATCCGCGCGCGATCCCCCGCGAGGTGGCCGGCCCACGCCAGGCGCTCCAGGGACCACAGGAGCGCACGGCTGAAAGCCACTTCGCGCGGCGCGAGCGCCCTGGCGAGTCGCGCCCCGTCCACGTCGACCGACATGCGCCCGAACGCCTCGGCCACGCGCCGCTGAACCCACTCGTCGCGCGCCCCCAGCCCCTCGCGCCCCAGGAGCCCGGCGAGCACTCGCGCGTCCGTGACCGCCCCGAGCGCGATCTGCGCCTCGTCCGCGACCTGCGGCTCGGAGTCCTCGAGCGCGCGGATGACGAGCTCCCAGCTCTCGCGCGTCCCCAGCTTCGCCAGCTTCTTCACCGCGCGCTGACGCTTGTCGGGGTACGGGTCGCGCAGGTCGCGCTTCAACTGACGCAGGTCGCCGGGCTGGTCGCTGCGCGTCGCAGCGACGGTCGCCAGGCGGCGCGCGGGCTGCCGTGCGGGCCCGAGCGTGAGCGCGGCAACCACCGCGACCGTGAAAATCCATGCAAGGTCCATGAGTCCGGCGCCCCTGTCCGAAGGTGCCCGAGTGGTTCCGAGACCCCCTGGCGCGGTCCTGGGTTACAGGTGCTCCGCGGAAAGTCCGGCCGTCCGTGTGTGCGAGCGATCCGGCGCCCCGGTCGGCACGGACTGAACGCTCCCGCGCAGCCGAGCTCGCGCCGCGCGCGCCCGGCCTCGGCACTGGAGTCCCGGGGCGTCTCGCGCCACGCCAGGAACCCGCGCTGGACCCGCTCGAATCGCACGCGGGAGATCGCGACCGACGTCGCGGCCGGGAGGAGTCGCACCGTCACGCGCCGCGCGAAGGCGGCGGTCCGGTCGCCATCCCGCTCGCGGATGACGCCCTGAGACGACGGGCTGCGAACGCCCGTGGGACGATGCGCCGTTCCGGGCGTCTGCCGGTCTGCTCAGCCCTTCGTGGCGCTGGTCATCGCCTCGGAGGCACGGCTGCGCTCGTTCCCGGCGGTCCCGGTCTTGTGACCCGGATCGACGAACGACCGGACCGTCTCCGTGCCGCCGAACACCTTGCGCGTGACGCGGTTGTAGACGTCGAAGGCGCGCGCTTCGAGGCTGCCCGTCGGCTTGAGGAAGCTGCCGTCCCTGAGGCGCCGCTGGGCGCGCCGCTCCCACCAGCCGAGCTTGCCGCGCGCGAGTCCGTAACTGAGGGTCACGTAGTGCTGGTACATCTTGCGCGCCTCCAAGACGCGCGGAGGGATGTTGCCCGGCCACGTCTCTTCGAGGTGGTACTCGCCGATCGAACCCCAGTCGCGCAGCGTCTTCGGACCTTCGTAGCCGAGCTCGATCGCCTGGTCCCACATCTCGGTGCCGGGGATCGGCCGGTAGGGCCAGGTGGTCGGCCGCGCGTGGGGCGCGGCGTTGTGCAGGCGCCGGCACTGATCGATCGTCGCCAGCATCGACGCCTCGGACTCGCCCGGGTACCCGATGATGTAGGTGATCGAGCCCTGAATACCGCGGCGATCCATCTCGACCGCGGCCGCGATGTTGTCGTCGCCATGGATCGGCTTGCCGATCTTCTTCATCATGTCGTCGCTGCCGGCCTCGGCGCCGATCTCGGCGATGTACATGCCGGACTCGGCCATGAGGTCGAGCGTCTCCTGCTTGTACGACAGGATCGAGTGCGTCTCCATGAATGCGTTCCAGGAGATCTTCAGGTCGCGGTCGACCAGCCCCTGGGTGAACTCGCGCGTGCGCTTCTCCATCACGCCCCAGTTGGCGTCGTGGAAGCGGACGACGTCGAAGTCCCAGCGCTCCTTCAGATCCTGGAGGTCGTCGAGCATCCGGCCCGCGGGCATGCACTTCCAGCGACGGTCGGTGACGATGGGCGAACAGCAGAACGTGCACGGCTCGGGGCAGCCGTAGCTCGCGAAGTACGTGATTCCGAAGTACGGCTTGCCCGCCCCGATCCGCTCGGGCGTCGGCATGCGCAGAACGTCGCGGGCGCTGTCCGCACGGAGTTGGCTCCGCTTGTACGGCTCGATGTCGAGCATGTGCCAGGGCAGGTTCAGGATCTTGTCCCAGCCGACGACGGCGCGGTTCGCGGTGCGGATGAGCTCGCCGTCGCGCAGGAGGGAGAGCCCCTGGATGCCGTCGAGCGGCTCCCCGGCGTCGAGCGCGTGGACGACGTCGCGGAAGGTGTGCTCGCCCTGGCCGTGGACGACGCACTCGTAGTTGCCCGTCGCGAGCTGGAGGTCGGGCCGAACGGACGCGAACCAGCCGCCGATGACGGCCGGCAGCTCGGGGAAGCGCGCCTTGACCTTCTCGGTCATGATCGCGCCGTCGACGATCATGTAGCCGAGAATGCCCGTCGTCGCGTAGAGGAGGGCGCCCTCGCAGGCCTCGAGCACGCGCGCGTGGCCCGCCTCACCGTCGTAGAGACTGCCGTCGACGATCACGATCTCGTAGCCGTCCTCGAGCAGGAAAGCCGAGATCGAGAGCATCTCGAGCGGGAGCATGTCCTTGCTCGAGGGCAGGCCGAGGGACTCGTCCACCTGCTTGGGCTGGTAGAGGACGATCTTCTTCTTCCGCTTGATCATGGTGCGTGTCGGGGGGGGGGCGACCCTGGACGTCTCGAAGAACGGAGCGATAGGGGCGGTCTCTCGAAGTCTACCAGGAATAGTTTCCACGGCCCGGGAAGGGGCTCACACCGTATTCGGCACGAAGAGCCGCCCGACGCAAGCGAACGCGGTTTCCGTCACGGGTGGGTCGTCCGCCGCGCCGCAGCCCACGCCGCGGCGGAAAGGATCGCCTGAACGATGTTCTCGGCGGAAGCCCGACCGCTCCCGGCGATGTCGTATGCCGTGCCGTGGACGGGGCTCACGCGGAGGTAGGAGAGGCCCGCGAGGATCGTGAGCCCGCGGTCGCGCGAGAGCAGCTTCAATGGGATGAAGGCCTGGTCGTGGTAGAGCGCGAGCACCCCGTCGTACGCGCCTTCTGATGCCGCAAGGAACACGGTGTCGGGCGAGACCGGCCCCGTGACGTCGAGCCCTCGGGCGCGGAGCCGCTGAACCGCGGGCGCGAGGATGTCCCCCTCCTCGGAGCCGAGCAGTCCGCCCTCTCCCGCGTGCGGATTCAGACCCGCCAGCGCGAGCCGTGGATCGCTGATGCCGAGCTCGCGGAGCGTCTCGTCGAGGAGCAGGAGTCCGCGCTCGACCGCCGCCGGATCGATGTTCGCGATCGCGGATCTCAGCGGCAGGTGGCGCGTGAGGAGCATCACCCTGAGCCGGCCGGCGATGCCGAGCATCTCGCACCGCTCCGCTCCCGCCCACCGCGCGAGCAACTCGGTCTGCCCTTCGACGGGCTCGCCGGCGAGGTGCAGCGCGCGCTTGGAGACCGGCGCCGTGACCAAACCGTCGACGCGCCCCGAGCGCGCGAGCTCCGACCCCGCCCGGAGCGCCGCGAGCGCCGCTCGGCCGCACTCCGCCTGGTCACGTCCCATGTCCCACACCTCGGGCCCCTCCGTCGCGAGCCACTCGAGATCGTGCAGCCCACCCGCATCCGTAACGCGGGGAACCGCGGGCGGGCGCAGCGCTTCCGGGCCGACCACGAGCAACCGCGCCGCCGCCCGAACCTCACTGCGACCGATCGCGGCGAGCACGATCTCGGGCCCGATCCCGGCCGGATCACCGACCGTGACGGCGAGTCTCGGAAGTGCGTGCGCCGCGCGGCTGGACATCGCGCGGCATTGTAGGTCGCACGGTGCGCGGCCGGGCCACGGGGCGCCCCGATTCGAGCTGCGGCCGCACTCCGCGGCATTCCAGGCCGGGAGCGTGCCACCGCGCCGAGGCGCGCGAGTCCAAGGTCACGGCCGGTCTGGAGCGGCGGGGGCGGCGGCCCTCATCGGGCTGCCTGCGAGCCGACGGCCCGGCCCTCCCCCCCCACCTCCCCGTTCAGTCGATAGAGAAACACGAGCAGCGACGCCACGGCCCCGTACACCTCGACGGGGATCTCGTCGCCCACCTCCGAGGCGGCGAGCATCTCGACGAGGTCCGGATCCTCCTGGATCGGCACGCCCGCCTCGCGCGCCACCTCCAGGATCCGCTCGGCGATGCGCCCCGAACCCTTCGCGAGAACGCGCGGCGCCGACTCGCTCGCGTCGTAGCGCAGACCGATGGCCTGCCTCGGCGTTGGTTCAGGCCCGTGCCCCATCACCCCTCCACGTCCATCAAACGGTTCTCGCGCAGGAGCGCGATGTCGTGGGCCTCGCGCTCGAGCTCCACGTCCGCCGCATCGGCCGCTTCGATCGCGAGCAGCACCCGCAGCTGCCCCTGTCCGAGCGCCTCTTCCAGCGCGCCCCGTTCCGCGCGCAACCGCTCCGCGATCGCCGGGTTCGACACCCGCAAGCGGATAGCGAGCGTCCCGGGTCGCAAGCTCAGGTCGGCGCGGATCGGGCCGAGGTGCGAGAAGTCCACCCCGACGCTCAATCGGAACGATTCCTCCCCGGCGCCCTCCTCGCCATCGCGTTGGCCGGACCGCCTGCGCGCGTAGAGGTGCGCCGTCGTCCAGCCCAGCCCGTCCGGGACCGGGAACGACCAGTGCAGCGGCTCGCCGAACTCCCGTCGGGCGAGGTTCTGGAGTTGCTCGAGCTCGAGCCCTGCGAGAGCGCGCACGACGGCGCTTCGGAGCGGGCCGCCCTCGAGCGCCGTGAGCGCCTCGAGCAAGACGCCGCGCAGCTCGCCTTGCAACGCCTGCTGTGCGGCCCGGCGGAGGCTCGCGGCCAACGTGCCCTGAGCACCGGAACCGGGTCTCAGGAGTGCGCGGAGGAGCACGCCCGCCTCGCCCGCCAGGAGCTCGCCCGGCTCGAGCGCCCCGACCGCGGCGAGCAGCGCGCTCCGGGCGCGCTCCCCCGAATGCGACCCGAGCGCGCTCGCGAAGGCGCGCTCGAAGGCCCGGGTCAGCTCGACGAGCGCGCGCGCGTCGAGCGGTCCCTCGAGTGCGCGCGAGGCCATCGCCTCCAGCGCGCGCGCGACCACCGTCTGAATCGTGCGGAGCGTCCCGATCGCGGGCGCCTCTGATTCGAACCCGTGCGCTGCGAGCGGCACCCGCCCACTCGCGGCGACCGTCGCCAGCCGGGCGCGGATCGCCGCCGCCAACCTGCCCAGCGCCTCGGAGACGCCGCCGACCCCACTCCGGTCCAGCGCCGCGAGCACCACCGCGTGATACCCGAGACTCGGCCGCGCCAGGCTCGACCGCAGGCCCTCGCCCCCTTCCAGGGACGGGAACGCGAGTCGCTCGACCTCGGCCCGCAGCGCGTCGACACGCTCCTGCGACGATCCCCGCAGGGTATCCACGAGCTCCACGAGGAGCCGGCCGACCGGGAGCTCCTCGCCGGCCAGGGCACGGATCGCCGCGAGCAGCGCCGAGCCCGCGACACCGCCCGCCCCTCCGAGCAACCGCATGACCAGCTCACCGTTCCGGGACTCGACCTGGAAGAGGAAACGCCGCCCCGGCTGGAGCTCGACGTGGGCGTCCGCTGGGACCCGGTGCTGGCCGACCCCGATCAGCACCGATCCGCCGTCGAGCGTCTGCAGAACCTCGCCGGAGAGGATGCGACCCTCGCGGAGCACCGACGGCAGGTCGCCATGGAGGGTGACGGCGGGGCGCAGGAGGGGCGTCAGGCCCGAACTCGCGGCGATGGAATCCATCGGTGTAGCCCTGGAGCTGCGGGTCTCGGGGGCCTCTCGGAGCGCGGGGACGGGACCCGTCCAGGCTATAGTCGTCGGCCGGTCAGCTCCCCACATGAGCCAGCAGCGCCGCAAACATCGCCCCAGGCATCGCCCGGAGGATCGCCCGCCCCGTTCGCCCGCCGCGCGGCTCCACGCACGATCGGGCGCCGCCCTCCTGCTCCTGGCCGCGTGCGGGCACGGGGGCGCGGAAGCCCCCCCCAACATCCTGCTCATCAGCATCGACACGCTCCGCGCGGACCACCTCGGGTGCTACGGCCACGAGCGCTCCACGTCGCCCAACCTCGACGAGCTCGCCCGGGAGGGCGTGCTCTTCGAGCGCGCACTCTCCTCCAGCTCGTGGACGCTCCCCGCCCACACGACGATGCTGACCGGGCTGGCGACGAGCGCCCACGGGGTCTGCGACGACCGCCTGTGGACGCGCACGGATCGCGCCGGCCGCCCGATCCCGCCGCCGCTCCACGGCCGCTACGTGTCCGAGCTGCTCGAGCGCGCGGGCTACCGCACGGCGGGCTTCTTCACCTGGAAGTACCTCGAGGCGCAGTTCGGTTTCGGCCCGGGGTTCGCGACGTGGGAGCGCGTGGGTCACTCGCTGTTCTCGCACCCCGCGACGGGTCCGGAGTTCGCGCGGCTCCAGGCGGCCGGCGACGTCGAAGCGATGAAGGCGCTGGCCGCCGCGCATCCCGAGCTGCCGACGGAGGACGGCGTGCCGACCGCGACCCTGGCGGTCGACCGCGCACTCGCCTGGCTCACGGCCGAGAGCGAGACGGAGGCGCCCTTCTTCCTCTTCCTGCACCTCTTCGACGTGCACGACCCGTACACGCCGCCGCCCCCCTACGACGCGCTGTTCGATCCCGACTACGACGGTCCGATCGACGGTCGCCGCGTGACCACCCAGGATTCAGCTGTGCGCGGGGACATGGCGCCGCGCGACCTCGAGCACCTCATCGCGCTCTACGACGGGGGCGTCGCGTGGGTCGACGCGGAGCTCGGCCGGCTGCTCGCGCGCCTCGCGCAGCTCGGCCTCGCGGAGCACACGCTCGTGATCGTGACGGCGGACCACGGCGAGGAGTTCTTCGAGCACGGCCACAAGACCCACCGCCGCCAGCTCCACATGGAGAGCATCCACGTCCCCCTCCTCATGCGCTGGCCGGGACATCTCCCCCGCGGGGAGCGCATCGCCGGCACCGTGGGGCTCGTCGACATCGCGCCCACGATCTGCGCGGCGGCCGGAGTCGCCGCCGCGGAGCCCATGATGGGCATCGATCTCGGCCCCATCGCCCGGGGCGAGGCACGGAACACGGACCGGACGTACCTCGCGGAGATGCTCCTGTTCGACGGCTCCGCGGTGCCGCGACGCCAGCTCGCGCTCGCGCGCGGCGAAGAGCTCACACTGCTCTCGGCGGAGGGCGCGGGCCCCTGGCGTGCCGAGCGCTTCGACCTGGCGCAGAACCCGCGCGGCGCGGGCCCGGGGCGGGTGCTTCCGCCCCAGGGCGAGGATTCAAAGGCCGTGCTCGAGCACCTCGCCCGCATTCGCGAAGCCACCCGGCACGCGCGGGATCGGAACCCCGATCGCGGCGCGGACCTCC
>SMVB01060777.1_pt1 | contig 19140 bp, 17 predicted proteins | sample 2456461 | NCBI WGS metagenome assembly SMVB01 (sample SAMN11095934, study PRJNA526329) | marine sediment metagenome | biome: Marine sediment; feature: Surficial sediment; material: Deep marine sediment; isolation source: Hadal surficial sediment | place: Pacific Ocean | collected 2014-05 | depth...
CATCGATGGCGCCCCCCCGGTCGACTTCACTCCGGAATTGGCCCCGGGTGTCCACTTCCGGCTGAGCTTCCAGGCGACCGCCCCGGAGTCCACAGCCACGGTGCTGCACACGCTCACCTTCGGAGAGCAGCTCGAATTTGGCTCCGCTGCCATCGGTAACGGCGGCGAAATCCTCAGCACCTACCAGAGCGACAGCTTTTCGTTCTCGGTGATTCCGGAGCCCGGCACCGCCCTCCTCATGGGTCTCGGGCTGGCCGGTCTCGCAGCGCAGCGCCGGCGCTAGTCGGCCGCACGCCGGACACCGAAGGCCTCTACGCAGCGGCGCCGCCCCTCTATTCATTCGAGAGAGGAGCGGCGCCGACTCGGCGTCCATTTCGGGACCGACTATACGACCGACTATAGGACCGACTACGGGACCGACTGAGGCGCCGCGAAGGAAGCCGCTTCGGGCCCGATCTCGGCGACCAGGGGCGCCAACTTCTCGACGTCGAAGCCGTAGAACGATGCGGCGTTTCCGCCAATCATCGCCGCGATCTCCTCGACCGGAACGCCCGAAAAATTCTCGTCGAGGCGTTTGTGTGTCTCGGGCCAGCTGCCCTCGGGATGGGGGTAATCGCTGCCCCACATCATGGTCCCAATTCCGATTTTATCTCGAAGCTCGATCTCGTTTTTGTGGAGATTGGTGCCGATACGAACATTCCGCGCGAAATATTCGGAAGGCTTGAGCGACATGTGGCTCCGATAGTCGCCGAGCTTTGCGTTTCCGTGATGCTCCGAATAGCGGTGATCGAGGAGCTGGAGAAAGTCTGGAACCCAGATGGCGGTTCCCTCGGTAATCGCGACCTTGAGCTTCGGGTGGCGCTCGAATACGCCACCCCAGATCAGGAAGGTGAGGGGTCGGCTCACGAAGAACGCGACCTCGGAGACATAGATTCCCATGCCCCCGACGAGTGAAGGCTCTTGCGGGTTTGGCGGCCAGACACCGAAATACTGATCCTGCTCCGCAGGGCCCGAATGAAAATGAATCGGCATGTCGAGTTCTTCGCACACATTCCAGAGCGGTTCGTAGCGCGGATGGTGATAGGGCGGATGGTCCCCCCACATCACGGGAATCATGATCGACCGGATGCCATTCTCTCTGGCCCAACGCACCTCGGCGACGGCCTCGGCCACGTCGTAGAGCGCCAGCACGAGCGCGACCCCGCAACGCCGCTCCGGCGCCATCTGGCAGAATTCCGCCAGCCAGCGGTTATGCGCTCGAGCGCCCGCCCATTGCAGTTTCGGGTCGACGCCGCGAGCCGGCAGCCCGAGGCTCGCGCCAAAGGGAGGCGAATTCATTTCGGTGATGCCGTCGGGAAAGATCACCTCCCCGGCAATCCCGTCGCCATCGAGCACCTTGATTCGCTCGTCGTGGTCCCACGCCCCGGAGAGCTCGGCATCGCGTCCGCGCCGCCACGCGTCGTTGATTTCCTTGACGAGAAACATCTCCTCGGCCTGTTTCGTGTTTTCAATCTGGATCGGCAAGGCCTGATCGAAGGCCTCGCGATACTCGGGATCGAGGTATTCGCGATAGCGCTCCGGGGGCAGCCCGGCGTGGCAATCCGAGGATATGACGAGTAGACGAGACATGGCGAACACCTCCGGGTGTATGGATCCTAGAAACTCTATCATGCCGTGTGCACTCCAGTTCGAGTGCTCCCCCGCGCGGCGGCGCCCCCACCCCGGGCCCCCCACCCGTTCATGGCATCACGACACCGCCATTGGGACGCAAGACCTGGCCCGTCACGAATCGCGACGCGTCGCTTGCCAGATAGAGCAGGGCGAAAGCGATGTCCTCGGGTTCGCCAATCGAATGGAGCGGCACCTTCTCCACCATCTGTCCCCACACGGTGTCCCGCCTTTCGAGGTTCTTCTTCCCATCCTCCCCGACCCAATGGCGCTGCGTCATTCCCGTGTCGGTATAGCCGGGCGCGACCGTATTCACGCGGACGCCCTGCGATCCCATCTCGATCGCCAGCGTACGCGTCATCATGGCGACCGCCGCCTTCGTCATCGCGTAGACCGCGATATCGGGGGCGGGCATGTCCATTCCCGCGGAAGCGATATTGATGATCGACCCACCCCCGCGCTCGGCCATCGCACGAGCCGCAGCCTGACAGCCGAAGAAGACGCCCTTCTGATTGACCGCGATCGTCTCGTCGAGTTCTTCCTCGGTCACGTCGAGGAACCTGGCACTGCGCATGATGCCCGCAATGTTGGCCATGACGTCGATCCTGCTGAATCTCTCGAGCGCCGTCTCGACCAGCGCTTCGACCTCTCTCCGAATGGAGACATCCATCACGACGGGAACGACCTCTCGACCTAACTTCGAGATTTCCGCCGCGGTCTCGGACAGGCCATCGCCCGAACGATCTGCAAGCACCAGGTTCGCGCCGGCCTTGGCGAAAAGGATGGACGTCGCCCGACCGATCCCACTGGCGGCGCCCGTCACGACGGCAACCCGGTCGGTCAAATCAAAAGCTCGCGCAAGATCGGCGTGCATGGATGCTCCCCCGCCCCCGAGTGTGCAATATTCCAGTGCCCAGCAGGATACCGTATTGGAGCTCTTCGAGATGAACGTGCCACCCCCTCCCTCTCCGGGAGCCCCTCCGGCATCCGCGTCCTACATTCGATTCGTTCTCGGGATGATCGCGTTCGTGATGGTCATCAGCTCCGTCGATCGAACCGTCCTCTCGATTCTCGTCGAGAACATCAAAGCGGACCTCTCGCTCGACGACCGCGAGATGGGCCTTCTCCTGGGCCCCGCATTCACGGTCTTCCACCTCCTCGCATCCTTCCCCCTCGCCTCCTACGCAGACCGGGGAAATCGACGGCTCGTCATTTCCGTGGGCCTCTTCTTCTGGAGCCTCTTCACGATCCTGACCTCGCTCGTAACCGGTTTCTGGTCGCTCTTCCTACTGCGAATGGGCGTCGGAATCGGTGAGGCTTCCGCAAGTTCGCCCGGGCAATCCCTGATTTCATCCTACGTTCGTCCCGAACAACGCGGCCAAAGCCTTTCGGTGATCGCCATTGGCGCTGTTCTGGGTCTGGCCGTCGGAATGATGCTAGGCGGTTATGTCAGCGAGTGGCTGGGGTGGCGCGCAGCCTTCATCATCGCCGGCCTCCCGGGTATCATCTTCTCGGTCGTCTTCTTCATGACGATTCGCGAGCCCGCCAAGCCCGAGAAGCAGGTCTCGTGGAAAGAAACCCTGCGCGAGATGTGGGCGATTCGAAGCTTTCGATGGATCGTCGCCGGCCAAGCGACCGCTCTCTTTGCCTCAATGGGGCGCAATCTCTGGGAACCGACCTTCCTTCGCCGCGTCTATGAAATGGGCGCCGGAGAAGCGGGGACGTGGTACTTCCTCACGAGCCCACTCCCGTCGGCGGTCGGGATCTACCTCGGCGGACGCTTCGCAGACAAGCTCTGGAAGCGCGACATCCGCTGGGCGATGTGGGTTCCAACGATCGGACAGATCCTGTGCGTTCCGCTCCTGGCGCTCTTTCTGCTCTGGCCCGAAGACCATCGTCTGCCTCTCTCGACGATCACGGGCGGTTTTCCGGTAGCGCTGCTCTGGAGCGTCGCCGCTTCCTTGGTCGGATCGCTCTACGCGGCACCGATGCTCTCCATGACCCAGGGCCTGGCACCGGCCGCGATGCGCGCGCGTGCGGCCGCGCTCGCCGCTGCGATCAGCGGGGTGGTCGGAAGCGGCCTAGGGCCCCTGGTCGTGGGCGATCTGAATGTTCGCTTCGAACCCGCCTATGGCGAGCATGCGATCCGCTATTCGCTTCTCACGGTCGTCTTCACCACCCTCGTCTCCGCCGCGTGCTGGTTCGGAGCCTCCCGGCATATTCGCGAGGACTTCCGGGAACGAGACGATCGCCGGGATGGGGTATGAGCCAGGGAGGCCCGGGCATCAGGGCCAATAGTGCTTGCTCGTTTCGTAGACGCGCGTGGCGAATGCCTCGAGTTCCATCCCCCGAGTCGAAGCCGACAGGATTTCACAACTGACGACACCGTCGTAGCCCTTCTCGCGCAGCACCTCGCAAAAGCGATCGAGTTCGAAGACGCCTTCCCCGGGCATCGCGCGCCGCATGAGCGTCTCCATCACCAGATCGTCACTCTCGAGTTCTGGATGATCATCGAACTGCAGATATGAAATCTCCTCGAGCGGCAGTGTCTCGAGATCTTCCCAGGTGTCACTGCTATGTGTGAAGTGCCAGGTGTCGACGAGAACGCCGGCGCCCTCCACCCCCGCCCGGGCGAGCACCTCGCGCGTCGATCGGATATCCCGAACCTCGGGCAACCAGGGCAAATACTCGATTGCGAGACGCGTGCCCAATTCTCCGAATCGTTCGCCCGCCCGACGCAAGCCGTCGATCACGCGGTCATCAACCTTCGAGTCCAGGTTCAGTTGAACGAAATCGGGCCGCAGAATTCGAGCATACCCGGCCAGTTGCTCGATCGAAGCAAGCGTCGCTTCGCGATCCTGGTTCACCATCAGCGTCGGGAGCTCGAAGGTCCGAATCCCAGCCGCCTGCATTCGTTCGGCCAACGCCTCGACACTTCCGCCGTCGCTACAGAAACGCGCGATCGAATACGCATCGGGTCCCAGAAGGCGAAACCCCGCCTTGGCCGCCGCATCGACCTGCCCGGGTAGATCGGGATCTTCTTCGCCCAGAAGATAGGCCGATCGATTCATCGTGTTGAAGCACAAGTCTGCCATCTTCTATTTCCCTCGAGTCCGTCCGGCACATCCGCCGAGCCATACTGCGTCTTCGCCCTATGCCCTATGCCCTTCGCATGATAGTGTGACCCAGGAGCCCGCGCGGCAGAAAGCGAACGGACCGACGCGAGGCAACACTTTCCAGACCAGCACCCGCAAGCGGAACAAGCTCCACCCGAACGCCGACGGCCCCCAAGCGAGCCTGCTAGCCTTGGCCTCGATGGCACGTGTTTGGGTTCTCACCAGCGGAAGAACGGGCGACGATAAACAATCGTTGCGTCTCGCAACGGCGCTCGGGACCCCGTTCGAAGAAAAGAAGATCGTGTTCAACGACCGTGCGGCGGCCTGGCGCATCATGCTCGGACCCAGCCTCACGAGCGTCGATCGTGTGCAGTCGAGCGAATTCAACGAGCCATGGCCGGACATCGTCATCTCGACGGGGTGGCGACAGGTTCCGGTCGTTCGCTGGATCAAGCAGCAGTCGGGAGGGCGAACGAGATTGGTTCAGATGAATCGCCCGCCCGGACCGAAACATTTCGATCTGATCCTCTCGCCGCCCCAATACCATGTCCCGATTCGCGAGAACGTCCTCCGCATGGATTGGCCGCTCCAGCTGCCACCGTCTGCGGACGCACTCGAGCGAGCCCGTACTGAGTGGAAGGAGCGACTCGATCCCTACCCACATCCCTGGACCGTCGTCCTGCTCGGCGGTGAATCGTATCCCTTCGCCTTCGACCATGACGCAGCGAAGACGCTCTTCGACGGTGTCCTCGAGCGGACCCGGACGTGCGGTGGGTCGCTGCTGATCTCGACGAGCCGGCGAACGCCGACGCCCGCGCTCGAGGTCGTTCGGGAGGCCGCGCGAAGCGCAGGCGACCGTGCGTTCCTATACGAATGGCAGCCGAGTCCCGCCGACAATCCCTATATCGCCTTGCTCGCCGGTGGAGACGAGTTCGTCATCACGCCCGATAGCATTTCGATGTTGGTGGAAGTCGCTCGACTCGGACGGCCGATCGCCATCGCACCCCAACCTCGAATTCGATCGAATTCGAAGCGGATCCGGAACGGCTTGAAGAGCCTGTTCCACGGGCAGCTGAATCGGCCACAATCTGCGGTGAGCGAGTTCATGAGCGATATCGCCTCGCTACTCGGCTTGAAATACGTTCGAAAGCTCGAGTCCGTCTCCTTGAAGATGGTCGAACAAGGCTGGGCCGGCGACTTTCCCGCGTTTAGCGGGGGGCGCGGAGAGTCCCTGCCCGACGAAGATTTTGGTCGCGCGACCGAACGGGCCCGCGCCTTCCTCGACGAATCGAGCACGTGCGCGGGCTAGCCCCGATGTCGAATCGGGATCAGATCCAGCGCTGACTCGTGTGGTGCTCGAGCCCGCGTTTCCCGACCAGGCCGAGACGCTTCTTCGCACCCGTTCGCGTCGCCAGGCTGAACTGGTAGGACACATCGGTGTGTCGCATCGCAACGGCGTGAATCATGCCGGCCCACCAATCCGGCGACCGAACGGTGCAATGGGCGTTCTGACCATTCGGAAGGTTCTTCTTTGCCGGATAGCAAGCGATATTCGCAAAGACGAAACGTCGCGCGAAGCCGAACATCTCGTCGAGAATCCAGGGCAGATCGGGTTCGGTGATATGTTCGAGAACGTCCGTCGAGATGACCGCGTCGAATTGCTCCTCGGGAAGCTGACTGAATGGCTCATACCCGGGGTCGTAGCAGCGGATACTCTCGAGCCCCCAGTACTCCTTGAGACTCGGCGCGACCACCCCACCGATCTCGACGTCCTTTCTCTCGTAGAGCTGGCCTTTTCCGCTGCCGTAGTCGAGAAGCGTCTTGCTTTGCGTCCGCTCGATCATCTGCTTGATCTTCGGCGCCTGGCTGGCCAGCATCTTCCCGGCGAAGGTCATTTCGGGCGGTCGGTGGTCCTGGCTCATCGCCTTGTCCGCGCCCTGTTCATGCAGGGTCGCGTACATCTCCACCATCGCCCGATATTCGGGGCTCGGATTGTCACGCGTGTAGATCGACATGAAGGATCCTTCGGTGGGTCAGCTCGAAGCGGCGCCATACCCGGGAGTGGGAGTGGGAGTGGCACTGCAGTGGGAGGACAGTGGTAATCCGCAATGCGATCCCGCTCCCACACGCCGCCTCGATTAGCACGACCCCGAGTTTTCACCAAACCACGACCTCACCCCGGGCTCCGGGGGGCTACCTGGCGAATCGCATGTGGTAGCCTACGGGCCGCTCGGAGCGCCACGGGGGGCTCCAGTACGGGGCCGGATGCCCGAATCACCCGCCAGTCGCCGAGCTCTCCAATCCAAGCCGCCCCATTCGAGAAATTTCCGATTCGGGCTCCAGATCGCGGACGAGGGGCGTGAGGATCGCACCGAATCGGGGCTGATGAGGATTCCCGCACCCTGCAAACCCAAGGAACCGATGCATGAACGGCAACGTCTACGACCTCGCGCCCCGCGCCTCGATCGAACTCGATCCCTATCCGCATCTGGTGATCGAGAACGTTCTCCCCGAGGCGGATTACAATGCGCTCGAAGAGTCGTTCCCAAGCGTCGAATACATCGCCAAGGGTGAGGAAATCGTCAACAATCGAACCTACCTCGCGAATTCCGACCGCGTGCTCGCCGACCCCGACACCCCCGAGCCCTGGCGTGCCTTTTTTGCGGCCCACACCCAGCGCTCGTTATTCGAGAGCGCGATGGCTCTCTGGCGGACAGAAATCGAGCGACTGCATCCGGGGCTCGAAGCAAATTTCGGAAAGCGACTCGACCAATTCGAGGTCGCCCGCCGCTCGGGCAAGGGCGATTCCGAGGCGAATCGACGCGCAGACATCATGCTCGAATGCCAATTTGGCGTAAATAGCCCCGTCACCGTAGAGAGCTCGACCCGGGGGGCCCACGTCGACAGCGGTGCAAAACTCTTTTCCTCGCTGCTCTACTTCCGATCGGATGATGACGACTCGACCGGCGGCGAATACGAACTTTCGCGCCTCCGAGGCGGCCCCTTTCCGCGCAGCAAGATGAAGAACATCCCGGCCCGCTACCTCGAGAGTGTGAAGCGCATCCCGTATCGCCGGAATACGTTTCTCGCCTGGCTCAACACGCCCGAATCGATCCACGGAGTCACGCCACGATCGATTACTTCGATCCCGCGGCGTTATGTCGCGATCAGCGGTGAATGCTTCAGCGGCGTACGGCCGAGCGATTTCTTTTCCCATTTCGAGCACTGGGACCGACCGCTCCAGCGGTTGCGAGCGAAGCTGAAGCTCTAGCCGACTTCGATTCGCGCATGACGAGCGTCCCCCTGCCCATGTTGAGCATTCGCCTAGAAGCGACGGCGGTCGGGGCTCCGTATGCGGGCGCGGCCGCTGGCTCGCGCTGGCACGCGTCATTCCGAGGGCAGGAAAGTCCTCGCCACAGCTTCTTGCGGGAAGGGGTTGGTTAAAGGAGAGAGAGAAACAGTCCCGCAAGATCTGCGGGCCGCGACGCAAAGGCACTATGGCCGGCCTCGAAGCGAACGAGCTCATCCACGCCGAGCGTTTCCGCCTGCTCGAGCTGGAGGTCGGGCGGGAGCACTTCGTCCTTTTCGAGTAGAACGTAGGTCGACGGGATCTCCCGGGGGCCTGCCACGCGCTCGACCGGCTCCGAGAGAACGCCCGGCGGCTGCGGCCCGAGATTCCCCACCAGCCAGTCCGCGGTCTCCTCATCGAGATCGCTGCAGAAGGCCTGCGTGATGTCGATGCCCCGCGAGATCGGTGAGAGCGGGTGGGCCATCGTGTCGTTCACGCAACCCCCGAGCGCGGGGTTCGTGGTGGACAGGTAGACGAGCCGGCTGATTCGGTTCGACAATCGAGCCGCAACGAGGGGAATCGAAATCCCGGCGAGCGAGTGGCCGACGAGGACCACGTCGGTGAGAGCGGCCGCCTCGATGTCGTCGATGACCGAATCGACATAATGGCTGATCGCAATCTCGTCTTGGGGAAGGTCACCGAGCCGGGTGCCGTGTCCGCACAGATCGACGGCGACCACGCCTGCTACGCGGGAATCCTCTCGCAGGTGAGGCAGGACCCGGTCCCAGCACCAGCCCGCATGAGCGCCACCGTGAACGAGAACGAAGTTTGTCATTCAGGCTGGATAGCCCCGGGGTCCGACCACGCCAACTGGCCGGCCGCCACGGCTCGATCGGCGGGACACCCGACCTGCTCTTTCGAGGGCTTGTCCCCCCGTGGGATAATCAAAAGACCGCAGTCTGTCGTGGCCGTAGACCACAAAACCCCCATGGGAATCAGCTACTTGGCGGAAATTCCCCAGCGCCGGATCGCGTGCATGGCGCTATTCTGGGCTCGGCCTCAGTCTTCTGTCTGGGAATTCGTTTGGCCCTTTCAGGCCTTGCCTACTCAGCTCTCTTCAGCCCACGAGACGTCCTGCATGAATCGTATCCGCGCCGCTCGACAAGCCCTTGGATGGACCCAAAACGATCTCGCCAAAAAGGCGAACGTTTCTCCGCGTACGATTCACGCCGTGGAAAAGGGACGGCCCTGCCGTCAGGCCACCAAGCGACACATCCTGAATGCGCTGGGTGTTCCCTGGGAGATGCGCGACGAATACTTCGTCCGCGCGCGCAGCGTGCGACCGATGGCCGCGGCACTGGATGAGGCGCAAAGCGCCTAGTCGCCTTCTTCCGGCCCTCCCGCTCAGGCGATCCGCAACCACCCATTTCTTGTTTCATGGTCGCTTCAACAGGCTTGCGCGAGTCGGTCCGCCGTCTCGACCAGCAGGTCCGCGGTTCTCTCCATGAATTGACTGAGGACCTGCTCCCCCTCGTCGAATCGATTTCGATCGAAGAGACCGGACACCTCTTGTTCGACGCGAATTCGCTCGAGTTCGACTCCCCGCTCCATCTCCTTCCAGCCCTCGCGCAAAATCGGAATCGATCGCTCGAAGTCGACCGTCGCACGTTCCTGAAGCGTGCGGAGTGATTCCCAAGCCGAGCGGTGCGCCGTCGGCCCATCCCCCTGCCCCTCGACGCTTTGTTCTTGATCGACGGATGCGAGCCGAGCGGGAATCACGCCATCGAGATAGACCGGCACGAAGATGCCGGTACAGGGCGTTGCAAACGAGATCCACACGGGCCACGGACGCCGGCCGAGTTCCTCGGGCAGACGTGCGACCATGCTCGCGGTCGTCATCGACACGGGATCGGCATGCATACAGATGCTATAGCGATCGGGATCCGTCGCCTCGCGCTCGGGAGATGGCGGCCCGGCCGACTCCCCGTGATCGCATAACCACGCTTTGAGCGAAGCCACCGTGAGCGGCGGACCCCCCAGACAACGCTCAGCAGCTTTCTCGCGCCGTTCGGTCAAGAAGGCCGGCCGATCCTCCAGGGCATAGGCGGCCTTGAAGTCTATTCGCTCGTCCCGCGTCCAGAAACCCTGCTGGAGCGCATAGCGTTCCAGATCTCGGGAACCGATCTGCCATTCGGCACCGAGGGTCAGCGCATTGGTCAGCCCCGCACCCTCGACCGCCCTCGCCGCCCAACCTCGCGCGGTCGTTTCGAGTACCCAGGCGGAGAGTCCATCCGCGATCACGAAGCTGTTTTGATAGCCGTCATCACCTTCAGCCGCGAACGCCGATCCCCCCTGCCCGTGCCTTTCGAGGAGTGCCGCCATGACCTCGAGCGCTTCTCGCGCATCGCGACCCCGCTCGAGACCCAGCCGAACGAGATCCATTCCGATCAAGCCCGGCTCGAGCTCGAGGGGCACACGTGACCAGGTGGCGTGATTGCCGATCGCGACCCCGTGCTCGTTCACACCGTGCTCGAAACCCCAACACCACGCCGGCGAGTGGCCCATCACGCGGTAGGTCTCGGCAACCTGGTCGATTTCGATGTGGCTGCATCGGACCGTCGACCCGCGCGGATGGTAGGCCTCGGGAAACTGGACGAAGGGCTGAGCCTCGCGACCCCGGCGATCACTGTTTTTCGCGAAGATGGTCGCCCCATCGGCTGTTCGGGAACCACGAGCCACGAGGGAATCACACATGAAGCGGAAGGTATCGCGGTCGGAGAACGATGCTCGCACGACCCGAAAGTCTCGTGGGCCTCGGACCGGAGGCCCGCGCAGACGTACTTTCACTCGCGCTCGCTGATCCCTCGCGCTCCCATATTGCAGGCCGCAGGGAGAAGGCCTTCGAGATTCAGTGCTTTGGGCGTTCACAGCAGGGTGTTCGTGAATGATGCGGGCTAGGATCGAAGCCAGGGGCAGAACCACCAGATTCCCCCCTCTTCGTTTTCATTCCTCGCTGGATCGGGAATCACAACCGCTACGCGTCGCTGCTCGAAGGCCGCGCGACCGGACTGAGCAAGGTCGATCAACCCACGAAGGAGCGCAGCGTGACCTACGAACCCCGACTGAATAGCCCCGCGACCGGAGTCATCATCACCGGTGGTGCCTCGGGCCTTGGCCGCGCGACCGCAGAAGCCTTGGCCGCCGTAGGGCGCCCCGTCTCGCTCTGGGATCTCGACGCGGAGAAGGTATCCTCGGTCGCCAAGGAACTCGCTGACCGATACGGCATCGTGAGCCAGGGGATTGCGGTCGACGTACGCGACCCGGAGGCGCTCGAAGCGGGGGTGGCAGAAGCCCGTAAGACACTCCCGACCCTCGGCGGGCTCGTCCACGCCGCGGGCGTCTGCGACACCGATTCCCTCGATGGCCTCACGCCGGAGAGCTGGGACAATGGAATCAACATCCACCTACGCCCGCTCGCGTTGCTTGCGAAGGCGCTGCTCCCGGATCTCGGCGGACAGACGGGTTCGGCAATCGTCACGTTCTCTTCGATCAACGCGACCCTCGGCAATGCGGCCAATCCGATCTACAGCGCCGGCAAGGGGGGAGCGCTTTCGCTCGTCCGATCCCTGGCCGATCGACTCGCGTGCGACGGCATCCGCATCAACGCGATCTCGCCCGGCCAGATCCGAACACCGATGATGCAACCCTCTCTCGACGCGATGGGCGACAAACACTTCACGGATCGGATCTTGCTGGCGCGCATCGGCGATCCCGAAGAGGTCGGGCGCGTCGTGCGCTTCCTTCTCTCGGACGAGGCGAGCTATATCACCGCGGCGGAGATCGTCGTGGACGGCGGCAACATCTCTTCCCAGCGCACCTGACGTGCTGTGCTGTCCATGGCCCCGAAAGAGGAACGATCCGTAAGCACTGACGAACGCTTCGACCCCAGGAGACAGACATGGCTGACAGATTGGCGCGAGCCAAGAAGAAATTTGTGAGTTCATCAAGGTTGCGCAGCGCGCTTCATGTCCTCGGCGTCGGCCTTCCGCTGCTTGCCCTCCCTACCGAAGTCTCGGCGGCGGACGAATCCGAGGACGATTCGAAAGCGGTTTCGGTCTATCTCGAGTACATCGGGGGGGTGAGCTTCGTCGACAATCAGGACGTCGAGGGTGCCGACGCGAGTGGCGCGGGCCTCGCGGGCTCAGCCGACCTCTCTGTCGGGTACGTTGTCGGCGCCTCGGTCGGCGTCAGATTCCTCGAATATTTCCGGGGCGAGATCCAGATCACATACAACAAAACCGACGTCGACAACTTGTCGGTCCAGGGCGAGCCGAGTACCGCCACGGGGGGACTCTCCATGCTCGCCATCATGGCGAACGGTTATGTCGACTGGCCCCTGGATTTCGGAATCACTCCCTATCTGGGCGCAGGAATCGGCTGGGGAGAGGCCGATTTTTCTGCACGCAATCGGTCCGGCCCCAACCAGACCGAAATCGACGACACGGACAGTGTCTTCGTGTGGAACGTGATGGTCGGAGCGACGGTCCCCGTCGGACAAGGCCTCGAATTTTCACTCGGATATCGGTATCTCGCGAGTGAAGACCTGCGGCTGGCAGGGCGGGTCGGGACCGAGCCCCGTCGCTTCGACTCGGAATTCGATGCCCATCAGGTTCTTGCTGGCTTTCGAATCAATTTCTGACGCTCCCTCATCCTGACCGAGTGGCCAGCTGCTGGCAGAACCCGTCTGGTTTTTCCACTATGGTTTGAGGCGCGTGGTATTTCGTCAAACAAACCGAACCGAACCGAACCGCACCCCGCGCCGGTGCGAACGGGAGTATCTCCAGTGCCCCTGATCCGATCGTCCAAGCCCGCCGCCCTCGCCTACGCTCCGGCGATCGGCTTGGTTCTCGCTCCTTTTCTCACTCTCTTGCTCTCTCTCGCTCTTTTTGCGTCGCCCGCATTCGCGGCTGACGAAACGGAGACCCCGAAGGAAGAGGACGACGGCATTCGCCCGTATGTCGAGTACATGTTCGGCATGTCCATCGTCCCGAATCAGACCGTGAAGGGTTCGGGTGCGACGGGAGCCGGGCTCTGGGGCCGCTCCGAACAAGACAACCCCGGCTATTTCTTCGGCGGTGCCGTCGGTGCTCGATTCCTGAAGCATTTCCGGTCGGAGCTCCAGATCGGCTTCCGATCGACCGAGGTCGAGAACATCGCGATCCAGGGTGAGCTGTCGGACAGCAAGGGCGACTTGTCGCTCTTCACCGTGATGGCGAACGGATATTTCGACTGGGATCTGGGAATCGGCGTGATCCCCTTCATCGGCGCGGGGATCGGTTGGGGGATGCCTCGCCTCGATGTCCAGAATCAGCCCGGCACGACGCAGCTCAACCTGGACGACACCGACAGCGTATTCGTCTGGAACGCGATGGTCGGTGGAACGCTTCCGCTGTCGGAGATCGCTGAGCTCTCACTCGGGTATCGCTACATTCAAACCGAGGATATCAAGCTCAGCTCCAGGATCGTCGACACCACCATGGACCCGGCCACGTCGACCGGACAGCGCCTCGACTACGAGTACGACGCCCACGAGATCTACCTCGGACTGCGCTTCAACTTCTAGACCTCGTCGGTATAGCGATCCGTTCCGGGCAGCGTCGGAATGAAGCCCGCCGCGAAGGCGATTTCGCCCATACCGGCAGCGGCATGGACCTCGGCAAAGCCCCCGAACAAGGTGTCCCAGCCTTCACTCGGATCTCGATCGAGAAAATAGAGCTCGAGGCCCCGACGCTCGGAGCCCGGCTCGGGCGCGACATAGGCCGGCGACTCCGCGGGAAGCTGCAGCGGGTCGAGCGACAAACAGAGCGCCGCATCGGAGCCTGGAAGCCGTTTCGGGAGATATTCCTCGAGCAGCCACGACTCGCGCGTCTCGGCCGAGACCCCTTCGGGCCGCTCGCTGATGACCATCACGACGCCCGTGAAGGGATGATCCAGGGCGACCTCCGGCGGAACCCCGTCGAGGTCGCGGCAGGCAGTCCAACGATGTGCGTAGAAGCTCGCGTGGACCGCTTTCCGCCCACCACCGCCGTCCATGCGACCGTTCGCACCCAACCACAGGACTCGTTCGACGGCCCAGGCCTCGGTCTCCCGATGGTGGCCCCGCTCCATCCAGTAGAGCGCGAGAAAGGATCCGATCGACGTGTCGGGAACCGCGTTCGAAGACGCGGGATAGCGCAAGTCCTTGAGTGCTCGGGTCGCGACGAAGCGCCGGCCGGCGAAGAAGTTCTTCCCCGTCATGCAGCCGGCATAGAAATGGTCGCGCTCGTACCAGCGGTTGAAGTCGCGAGCCGATCCCGGAGCCGGCTCGAGAAGACTCACGAGAATACTCCCGAGTGCCACCTTGTATTCGGGATCGTCGTCGACTCTGATGATGCGCAATCGTCGGCCTTTCGTGTTCACGCACGCTCTCGAGCAACGTGACCCACTGCTCTACACCGATCGGTCTCGTGCTAGGCGTCGACCAATATCTTCCGTGCGAGCTCGGTATCCATGTATTCCTTCCACTCGATGATCTTCCCCTCGCGGGCACGCATCACGAAATGGTACTCCTGGGAGTATTGATCCCCCCGGACGGTCTTACCCGAGCTCGTCGCTTCGATCGCGACCGTATCGCCCTCTGCGACCATCCTTTGCGCAGTGAACTCGAGCCCCTTCGGAAAGAGATCGAGGACCATTGGCATGGCGGCGAGCGCGCCCGCACGGTCATTCTCGCCACTGAACGGAAGCGAGCCCGTCACCCAGATTCGAAAATCCTCGGCATAATGTTCCGCGACCCACGCTTCGTCGGCACTACTCAGGGCATCGATCATCCCCTGCGCGAGCTTCTTGTTCTCTTCTTCCTGCTGCCCCATCACTTCCTTCTTTCTTTTCTGCCTTCTTCGTCTTTTTCGTGTCGGTTCGTCAGAGCAATCGTCCGGTTTGGTGCTCGCCCTTCATCGTCGTGCGGTGGACGACGCGATCGTATCCGGGCGGCGCCCCGTGCGCGGTATGCATCGTGCGCCAGTTGTCCCAGAGAACCATATCACCCTCCGTCCAATCGTGGACATAGGTGAAGCGGCCGTCGATCGTGTGATTGACGAGCTCTTCGAGAATCGGATCGCCCTCGACGCGATCCATGCCGACCACGTCGATCAGATGGACCGTCGAAAGCGACAGTGACTTGCGCCCGCTGATCGGATGCGTCCACACGAGGGGATGAGCCACATCCGGAAACTCCGGATAATCGACGTTGCCGAAATCCCCGACTTCGATCTTGTCCGGCTTTCCAAAACGCATTTCACGCAGATCGATGATGAAGTTGAAACGCGCTTCGAGGTCCTCGATTCGATCCTTCATCGTCTGCGACAACGCATCGTAAGCCGCCGCCGTATCGATCCAGCCCGTTTCGCCGCCCAGCGCCGGACGTTCGACCATGCGTAGGATCGCGCCCCTGTTCGGGGTCGTCGTGTAGATCAGATCCGTGTGGAAGGGAATCCGCCCGACGACGGGCTCACCATCGAAGTAGAAGGTCATCTGCTTCGTGTCGCCCTTCTCGGCCAGGCGGATGATCTCGGGCGTGCCTTCGAGCCGAATGCTCTCGATCGGATGAACCTCGAGGTCGCCGAAACAACGACTGAGCCGGAGGTGTCGTTCGTTCGACGTGCCGATTCCGCGAAACAGGACGATCGCGGCGTCCAACCAGACTTCGTCCAGCGCCCGAGCGGTCTCGTCATCGATCTCACGATCGAGGTCGAGCCCGATCACCTCCGCTCCGATTCCCCCCGGCAGGGGCCTGGTCTCGAATTCCATCTCAAAACTCCCTGGCGGCCTCGCAGGAGGCGACCGGTCAGCTCGGGTGGGTCATCAGCCACGCGGGTTCGTCTGGCGGCGCAGCAATTGCCCGGGCAACGCACCCGTGTGTTCCCCGCTACGAAGCAGGATCTCGCCCGCGACGATGGTCGCCAGGAACCCGGTCGCCTTCTGGACCAGACGTCGCGCGCCACCCGGCAGATCGTATTGGATCTCGGGAATCTCCGGGGCCACCGTTTCGGGATCGAAAATCGCGAGGTCCGCGACATAGCCTTCGCGCAACTGGCCGCGATCCGCAAAGCCAAAGGCGGCGGCCGGCTGGGAGGTGAGCATCGAAACAGCCTCTTCGAGACCGATCGCCTGCTCTCGCCGCACCCAATGACCCAGGAGATGCGTCGCGATCGAACAATCCGAGATCTGCGAAACGTGGGCCCCGGCATCCGAGAACGTCACGAGCGATCTCGGATGCTTCATCAGCGACAAGACCTCGTCTTGAACCTCGTTCGCGAAGGGCTGGATGAAGTTCTGCTTGAGATCGGTTTCCAGCGCGGCCTCGATCATCCACTCCACGGGGTCGATCCCCCGCTCGCGGGCGAGATCGCTCACGCGATCGTGGGGCCCGAGCGGATCGCCCATGCGCAGGACCCGGTCGTAGTCGGGCTTGCGCGCCTCGGCGCCGACGGCCTCCCCGTACTCGCCGTGATGCGCCGCGTGAATCAGCCTTGCGCGCGTATCGGGATCTCGCAGCAGGCGAATCTGCTCCGCCCGTGGCCGAGCCCGGAGCGCCTTCCATTCGGGCAATCCGTCGAAGGGGAGCTGGCCTTCGAAATTGAGGATGATGTTGAACTGGCGTGAGTGAACCTGGGCGAACATCCGACCGCCGCTATCCGAGACGCGGTCGATGAGCGCCATCCAGGGCTTCCAGGACTCTGGGCTCTCGTGACTGCTTCCGACACCAAACATGATCGTGGCACCACTTTCCTTGGCGAGCGCCTCGACGCGGCCGAAATACTCGGGCTGAGCGCTGGGGTCTTCGATCGGGGCATCTTCATTCGAAATCTCGAAGATCCCGCCCGCCGACCCGACAACGCCCACCAACTGCCGAACCTCGTCCCAGTTCGCGAGTCGACTCGCCACCGGACGATCATCCGAGGTCTGATGATTCAGCGTGCGGGAAGTCGTGAAGCCCATGGCGCCAGCCGCGACCCCACTCGCGAGTTCGCGTTTCATCGCCACAAGGTCATCCGTCGACGCCTCCTCCTCGAAGGCCCGCTCACCCATCACGTAGGTGCGCAACGCCGAGTGGCCGACATAACCCGAGTAGTTGATCCCCTTGGGCAAGCGGTCGACCACATCCATGTACTCGGCGTAGGTCTCGAATCCCCAGGAGATTCCCTCCGCCATCGCATCCGGCGAAATGTCTTCCGCACGCTCGAGGTTTCGAACGACGAGTTCGCGGGCTTCCTCGCGACTCGGCGCGAGGGTGAAGCCGCAATTGCCCATCACGACGCTGGTGATTCCGTGATACGACGAACACGTACCCAGCGGATCCCAATAGACCTGGGCATCCATGTGGGTGTGACCGTCGATGAAGCCCGGCGCCACCACGTGGCCTTCGGCATCGAGGGTCTCGCTCGCTCGTTCTCCGGAAAAATCGCCAATGCCTACGATTCGGCCGTTCTGGATCGCGACGTCGGCGCGGCGGGCCGGACCGCCACTTCCGTCGATGACGGTGCCGTTCTTGATCAACAGGTCATGGGACATAGAGAGATCCTCGCTCGTGACTCACCCTGCATGGTCTCTCGGCTGGAGGGGACTGTAAAGCGGCGGGAATCAGGCATTTTCGGGCCCGCTGCATACCAATCGGCACTCGCCACGCTCGACGGGCCGCGATCGCGGTAGACTCTCGCGCGCGACAGCTCACCCAAAGACCAGAAAAGGCGGCGTCATGAGCGTTCCGAAGATTGCAATCAACGGCTTTGGGCGGATCGGCCGAACCATCACGCGAATCGCCAAGCTGCACGGCCATTTCGACATCGTCGCGATCAACGACATCGCACCCGCCGAAGCGCTGCTCTATTCCTTTCGATACGACAGCGTCCACGGTCGCTATCCGGGCTCCGCCAATATCTACGGCGACACCATGAATATCGACGGGGACCCCTTCCGTATTCTTTCGGAGAGAGATCCCGCGAAGCTCCCCTGGCGCGAGCTCGGTGTCGACTACGTCATCGAAAGCACGGGGGCATTCCGGCATCTCGAACAACTCGAGCAACACCTGAAGGCCGGCGCACAACGCGTCTTTCTGACCGTACCGTGCAAGGACCCACTCGACACGACCGTCGTCATGGGTGTCAACGACGAGGTCGTCAACGCGGATGCGCGAATCCTGAGCAACGCCAGCTGCACGACGAATTGCGCCGCCCCCCTCGCCAAGATCCTTCACGACACCTTTGGGATCCGAAGGGGCTTACTCAACACCATCCATGCCTATACGTCGGATCAACGCTTGATCGATTCACCGCACAAGAGCGACATGCGACGCTCGCGCAACGCGGCGACGAATATCGTCCCGACCTCGACGGGCGCGGCGCGTGCGATCGGGCAGGTCATTCCCGAACTGGCGGGACGGCTCGACGGACTGGCGATGCGCGTACCGGTTCCGGACGGAAGCGTCGTCGACTTTACGCTCGAACTCGAGTCCGACGCGAGCGTCGAGTCGATCAACGAGGCCGTCCGCCGTGCAGCGGAAGGCCCGATGAAGGGCATCGTCTCCTACAACACTGAACCGATCGTCTCTTCCGACATCATCGGCGACTCACATTCATCAATCTTCGATGCGCCCCTCACGCAAGTGGTCGACAATCGCCTCGCCAAGGTCGTCGCGTGGTATGACAACGAATGGGGCTATAGCTCCCGCGTCGAAGAGCTGATCGTCCGAATGGCCAAGATCGATGGAATGGATGTCGAAATGAGAGGCTAGCCGGGCCGAGACCGGCAAGCGCGCCCGTGCGGGCCGCCGTCCAGACCGCATCGGACGGGAGCGCCCGATTACCCGGAATTAGCCGCCCGAGGCGATTGAGCGCACGAATCGGGAACGGATGGCTCGACGCGGCGCTCGCGAATTGTGGGATATCGCGGGGGCTCGCCATCCGAGGAGGGTAGCCAGTGTCCCTCGTGAGAGTCTCTGCTAGCTTACGCCCGCCTTCAGGTCTCCGC
>SMVB01132599.1_pt1 | contig 19119 bp, 13 predicted proteins | sample 2456461 | NCBI WGS metagenome assembly SMVB01 (sample SAMN11095934, study PRJNA526329) | marine sediment metagenome | biome: Marine sediment; feature: Surficial sediment; material: Deep marine sediment; isolation source: Hadal surficial sediment | place: Pacific Ocean | collected 2014-05 | depth...
GCGCGGAGTGCTGAGCGTCGGACCTTGCCGGCCTCATTGCGCAGCGGTGTGTTCACGACTTCGAAGCTGCGGGGAAGCTTGTACTTGCTGAGCCGCGCTTCGAGGTGGATTCGGAGGGATGCTTCCTCGAAATCGCCGCCCGATTCCACGATGGCATGGATGGATTGGCCGAATTCCTCGTCGGGAAGACCGATTACGGCGCACGAGAGTACCGAGGGATGCTCCTGGAGCGCCGCTTCGACCTCCGCGGGGTAGACATTTCGCCCGCTCGTCAAGATCATGTCGCTTCGTCGATCGCCCAGGTAGAGGTATCCGTCTTCGTCCAGATATCCCATATCGCCGACCGATTCCCAACCGTCTCGGCGGGCGTTGGCCTTCGCGCCGATATATTCGTAGGTCGAGCCGGGACCGCCGGCGGGCATCATGAAGATTTCGCCCATCTCTCCGGGGGGCAACTCCTTTTGCTCGGAGTCGAGAATCTTGATGCCGCCTGGATTCGTGGGGCGGCCGACCGAGCCGGGATGAGCGAGCCATTCGGTGCCATTGATGAAGGTGCCTCCGATCCGCTCGCTCGGTCCGAAGGCCTCGTGCATGACCTCGGGTCCCAGCCATTCGATCCAGGCGCGCATCAGCCAAGCCGGTAGCGGGGCACCGCCGCTCATGACGAACTCGAGCGAGGAGAGATCCCGGCCCAAGCGTTCTGCCTCCGGCAGGCGCCAGACCCGCAGCATCATGGTGGGCACCAGACTCACGCGATCGACCTGGTGGAGCTCCAGCAGCTCGAGGAAAAGACTCGCATCGAAGCGACGCATGACGACGACCTTGCAACCGGCGAGGATGCCCTGAAAGGTCGAGCTGAAGGGCACGGCATGATAGAGCGGGCCGGGGACCAGCACCGCGCGCTTGGCCTTGAAGAGCGGCGAGGCTGTCTCGCGGTCATAGGATGCATCGCTTTTCGGGACGATGAGCTTGGGCAGGCCCGTACTGCCCCCCGACGCGAGCGCGCGTTCGTGAGGGGCGGTCGCGTCGGGCAGAGGCGCATCCGAGAGCGACTCGCCGGGAACGAAGCCCGCAGGCAAGTTGGCGACTTCCGTGAGTTCGTCAGGCGCGACGCCCAACACGAGGGCCGGCGCTGCGACCGCGAGAATGGCGTCGCGTTCGGGCACGGGCAGGTGTGCGGAGAGCGGGTTCGGGACCGCACCGAGCTTCCACGCGGCAAAACAACCGATGATGAGTTCGATCCCGTTCGGCAGGCAGAAGCTGACCCGGTCTCCGGATCGGACTCCGCGAGCGGCGTAGGCGCGTGCCAGGCGGTTCGACCGGTGTTCGAGGTCGCCTCGGCTGATGGAAATCCCTCCGCAGACCACAGCGATCCGGTCGGGGTCTTCCACCGCGAGCTCGCCGAGGGCCCGCCCATAGGATTGCCTGGACATGCAGAGTTGATAGCTCCGCCACAACTGCAGCGCCGGCGGGGACGGTAGAGAACCGGCTGCGCACGGGTTACGTTCCCGCGGCGTGGCGTGGCGAGGTCTTGCGATGCCGCGACCGATTCGGCGAACAGGAGAGGCAGTCAGACATGCAGAAGAAAAAAGGCCAGCGCGAGTATCGGATCATTTCTTCCGACGGCCACACGATCGAGCCCCCCGGTATGTGGGAGCGCTATCTGCCGTCGAAGTTCCACGCCCAGATGCCGAAGCTGGTGAAGGATCCCGAGGGAGGCGACGCGTGGGAGGTGGTTCCCGGGCAGCCGGTAATCCCGATCGGACTCGTGACCAATCGCGGGGAATGGGGTCGGCGCTACGAAGACAATAATTGGTTCGGTACCACCTACGAAAACATGCGTCAGGGCGCCTTCGACGGGAAGGCTCGTCTCGATGAGCAGGATATCGATGGTGTCGACGCAGAAGTGCTGTATCCGTCCCAGCGCACCATGGCCGCCTTCATGAGCCAGGCGGACTCCGACTATCATCTGGCCGGTCTAGAGGCCTACAACCAATGGATGTGGGAAGATTTCTCGGCTGCCGACCGCGACCGACTGATCGGCCTGTATCAGATCCCCGGAGTCGATATCGAGACTTCGGTCAATCGCCTGAAGGAGGCGAAGAAGCTCGGCGCGAAAGGCGTCATCATCTCTGCTTTGCCTTCGGGCAACAAGGACTTGTCGCTCGCCGACGATCCGTTCTGGGCCTTCGCGGAGGAGGCCGAGCTCCCGGTGCATATCCACGTCGGGCTCAAGCATGCCGGCATGGCCGTGCTCAGCGAGATGCCCAGGGTACGGGGTGCCGATCACAATTTCGAGTTTGCGGTTCCGAACCTGCAGCTCATGGGAGGCGCGGTTGCCGAGTTCTCGGGCATGTTCTCCAAGATGATCTATTCGGGCATGTTCGATCGTTTCCCGGGTCTAACGTTCGTGATGGCCGAGTGCGGCGCGGGATGGGTGCCCCATTGCCTTGAACATATGGACGACCATTGGTGGCGAAACCGGGTCTGGTCGGAATCTCAACTGAAGCATCTTCCAAGCCACTACTTCCACGAAAACTGGAAGGCCAGCTTCATTCGCGAGCCCTTCGCCGTACAGAACCGGAACTGGTTTGGCGTCGACAACCTGCTCTGGTCGAACGACTACCCGCACCATCGCCACGATTGGCCCTATAGCCGGCGCATCATCGAGGAGACCATGGCGGGCGTCGACCCGGTCGACAAACACAAAATGGTCTGCGGGAACGCGATGAAACTCTACAGGCTTGGCGAGTAGAGATTCATCTTCGCTAAGCGGTCAAGCGGGTCGAGTGATTGGGACGACGCTCCGATCCATTCGAGTGGCCGATTCGATCGGGTCATTCGATGGGCGTCGAGATCGCTGTCGCCATCTGCTGAACGACATCCCCGATCGTGACATAGCCGCTTTCATAGTCCGACGGGCTCTTGCCGCCGCCGCCTCTCTTGAGGGACAGGTCCACATCCGTCGCCCGGGACCGGAGCGCGGCGACCGTGCATTCCTCGCGCGGGAGGTGTGCGAAGGGGTCGTAATTGAAATGTTTCATGGCGTTGAGATGAGTCATCTTGTTGATGTCCTCGTCGGAAACACCGTCGAGCGACTTCCAGAGTCGCTCGGGCGCGACGGGCCATGTCGTATCTGAGTGCGGGTAGTCGCATTCCCAGGTGATGTTGTCGATTCCGATCAGGTCGCGCGTCCGCACGCCGACCGCGTCGTCGATGAAACAGGTCACGATGTGTTCACGAAATACGTCGCTCGGCAGCTTGTCGCCGAAATCCTGTTTCGTCCAATACTTGTGGTGTTCGTAGACGTAGTCAGCCCGCTCGAGGAAATAGGGCACCCAGCCGGTACCGCCCTCGGAGAGTGCGATCTTGAGATTGTCGTATTTGCGCAGGAACTTCGAGAAGGTCAGCTCTGCGGCACAGCCATAGAGCGAGATCGGGGTCGACGCGATCATGATCTCGATCGGTGCGGCCATGTCTTCGAGCTTCATCCTCGTGCCCGAGCCGATGTGGATGCAGACGATCGTTCCCTCTTCGTCGCAGGCGCGCCAGAAGGGCTCCCACGTCTCGCTGTGGATACTCGGAAAGCCAAGATTCGTCGGTGCGTCGGGAAAGGTGATCGCATGACAGCCCTTGCGAGCCACCCGGCGTACTTCGTCGGCCATGAGCTGGGCATCCCACATCATCGGGATCGCGAGGGGAATGAATCGGCCGGGATGGGCGCCACACCAACCGTCGATGTGCCAATCGTTGTACGCCCGCACCATCGCGGCGGCCATTTCCTTGTCATCCTGTCTTGCGAAGAGTTCCCCGACGAAGCCCGGCACCGAGCTGAAGCACAGGGATCCCAATACACCATTGACGTTCATGTCGTCGATCCGCGCGTCGACGTCGTAGCAACCCTTCCTCAGTTGGTCGAGCGCCGTCGGTTCCATCCCGTATTCCTCGGGCGGGCGGCCCGCGACAGCGTTGAGACCGACGTTGACCAGCTGCTGCCCCTCGAAGACCCAGCTATCGGTTCCGTCCGGCTTGTGGACCAGCTTGGGAGCTCGATCCTTCCATTTGGCCTCGATGTGATCGTCCCACATGTCGGGCGGTTCGCAGATGTGATCATCGACGCTCACGAGAATCATGTCTTCGGGCTTCATTTCGATCGTCTCCATCGGTGGGGCCTGGTCATCTCATCCGCCATCTCATTTGAATCTTGCTGGGATCACGGAAAAAGCGGACTGCAGAGGATGCGCATCCCAGACGACCCACTGGAGGGGACGGGGGGACACGCACCACTGAATATTGGCACAGATCGGCGGCAATATAAGGGAGGCACGATGGCGTTCTCCGCCTCAAGCTGGCTCACGCCGGACAATCGCGGGCTCCGAGGGCGCCAGCGATCGACATCCCGGTGCCGAGAAACAGGTGTTCGAGGCTGCCTAAGCTCGGGAGCGAGACCGGTCCTGACGTGAACGGACCGCTTACCTCATAGGTCGTGCCCGGGTTGCGCTGGCTGCTGAAATAGAGACGATGACCGTCGGGGGAGAGGGCCGGGCCCGTGATTTCGGTGTGGCTCTGACCCATGACCTGAACGATGGGTCTCACCTGGCCGCTCGGCGTCAGTGCCACGATCTGCAGATCCCCCGGATCCTCGGCCACATAGACATCACCGGTCGACGCTGCGAAAACGTTGTCTACGTCGCGGAGGGCGTTCGAGGGCGCCGTAGCGAAGTCGTAGAGGATTTCGATCTGATCGCTGGAGGTGTCGATCCGCCAGACCCGAGTATCGCCCTTCGAAGAGAAGAAGAGAGTGCCTGCATCAAACCAACATCCCTCGCCGCCACGAAAGCTCGTGGCGTTAGGCACCTGATCGAGAGTCGCTGTCGTGGTGGCGCTCGGATCCGGCACGACGTGCCACGCGAGCGGCCGCGTCTCGCCGGGTACAATCGGGCCCCGTCCGTTCGGGTCGAGGATCTCGGCCGCCTCGAGAGTCCCCGCGGCGAGACTCGGGTAGTTGCTCGAAGAGAACCGGTAGAGGAGGCCATTGGGCTGGTCTTCGGTCATGTAGACATGCTGGTGTAAAGGGTCGACGGCGGCGGCTTCGTGAGCGAAGACGCCGAGGGCAGGGCGAACGGACCCCTGGGATCCAGGCGTTACGGGATCGCATTCGAAGACCCTGCCGGTATTCGTCTCCTCGCACGAGAGCCAGGTCCCCCACGGCGTCCGGCCCCCGGCGCAGTTGCGCGAGGTACCCGACAGAATCGTATAGGCATCGCGGATCGTTCCATCGCGGGCGAACGCGATGGCGCCGACGCCTCCTTGGTTCCCCACGACCTCTGAGTTCGAGACGTAGACCCAGCCGCCGTCCGGGGTTTCGAAGGTCGCACCGCCATCGGGCGCCAGGTGCCAGGAGTGGTTCGTACCCGTGACCCGGTTTCCGGTCACCGCGACGATCCGCGAGGTGAATCCGGGCGGCAGGCGCAATCCGTTCGAGTCGGGCGGCAGGAGATCACCGAATTCGTCTGCCCCGTCCGCGTGAGCGATCGGCAAGGGAGCCGAAGCGCCGAGGAATCCGAGCCCGAGAGCCGTCGCCCCGCGAGCACCGCGTGAGAGGAATTGTCGTCGGGAGAGTGGCCGGGAGGTATTCATGGCATCCATCATAGAGCTTCATTTGAGTCCCCTAGACTCTCGGTCTATTCATACGGGAAGCTGCATGGAGACTCTGGACATGGAATCGATCTCCCCAGAGGGCCAGGCCTGGCCGAATCACGGGTCGAGCCGGCTGCTCTTCCTGCTCGACGCTGCCTCCTCTCTGGATGAGAGCGTGCTTCGGGATTGGATCGAGCAGCACCGCCCGGCCGCGGTCACACCGACCGACGTCGCAGCGATCCGCATTCCCAGCTCTCGCAGACCACGCGCTCGGCGGGTAGCCGCGTCGCTCGAACCCGCACTCGCGACGACGGACGACTTGTTCGTCGCACCGCTTCGGGTGGCCTGGCTCGCGCCCGAGCGCGAGGGTCGTCGCGAGGCAAGCTACTCCGATCTCTTCAGCCTGGGAGATCCGCGAGATCCCGGTGCGCTGCGGGCGGGCTGGATCCGTCGCTTTTCGCCCGATCGCTGCCGGGTGGTCGTCGGGGAACCCGCTCGCTCGTCCGTGCTTCGCGAACGATGGCAGCGGGCGCTTGGCGCCCATGTCGCCGAGACGGTCGGATTCGAGCGCTTCGTCACTCGCCAGGCCGCGCTGGCGCTGGATCGAGCCGAGCGAGGGCTGCGTGGAGGCCGCTACAAGATTCCGCGCTTCCTGAAGGAAGAGGTGCTCGCCCGTCCCACCTTTCAGGGCGGGCTCGAACGTCTTGCGCGGGAACTCGAACGTCCTGTTGCGCGGGTTCGGCGAGACGCCAAGCGCTATCTCAAGGAAATCGCCGCAGACCAGAGTCCTCTCTGGATCGACGTTTTCGCTCGCCTGTGCCGCTCATCGTCCACCCGGGGCTACGACCACTTGAACGTCGATCCAGCGCAGATCGAGCAGATCCGTCAGCTCATGGCCGAACACCCCGTCGTCTTCCTGCCGACTCACAAGTCGAACCTCGACCATCCGGTCGTCTTTCGCGCGATGCACGAGGAGGGCCTTCCGCCGAGCCACACGGCCGGGGGTGACAACATGAACTTCTTTCCCGTCGGACACATCGCGCGCCGGGCGGGCATCTTCTTCATTCGTCGCAGCTTCAAGGACAACGAGACCTATAAATTCGTTCTTCGAAGCTATATCGATTTTCTCATCGAGAAGCGTTTTCCGCTCCAGTGGTTCATCGAGGGCGGGCGTTCGCGCTCCGGAAAGATGCTTCCGCCCCGGTATGGACTGCTCGCCTATGTGGTGGACTCCTATCTGCGAGGGAAGAGCGAGGACGTCATCCTGATTCCTGTCTCCATCGCGTACGACCAGATCTCCGAGGTCGGAGACTACGCGGCTGAACAGCGCGGCGCGCCCAAGCAACGCGAGGGAATCGGTTGGCTGTATCGATTCTTGAAGGGTCTCGGACGTCGGTACGGGAATATCGATCTCCGGTTTGGCGAAGCCCTGTCTCTACGGGAGTCGATTGGCCCCGCTCGCGCCGACCGCAAACAAGATGATCTGCTGGTGCCGAAGCTGGCCTTCGAGGTCTGCGCTCGAATCAATCGCGTCACGCCCGTGACGCCGATCTCGCTCGCGATGCTCGCGGTTCTCGGTGCGGGGGATCGAGCGCTGAGCCTTGCCGAGATTCATCGCGCCCTGGTGGATCTTGCGCGGTATGTCGTGAGCCGCGGGCTCCCGACGTCGGAGAAGATTCGATTCGAGTCCGAGAGCGACGTCAGCGGAACGCTCGACCTGTTGGTCGAGAGTCGTGTGCTCGAGCGATTCGACGAGGGTCCGGAGGTGATCTACTCCATCGCCCCCAACCAGCACCTGGCGGCGGCGTATTATCGCAATACGGTCATCCACTTCCTGACGACAGGCGCGATCGGGGAACTCGCCCTGCTGCGCGCAGCCGATGCGCCGACGGGCGAGGGTGCCAAGATGTTCTGGCTGGAAGCCATGCGGTTGCGAGATCTACTGAAATTCGACTTCTTCTTCTCGGACAAGGATCAGTTCCGAGAAGAGGTGCGAGAAGAGCTTTCGCTGCACGCGCGAGACTGGGAAGACCGAGTCGACGATCCGGACGAGGCCCGCGATCTCCTCGAAGCGATCTGCCCGTTTCAGGCACATCGGACGTTGCGTGCCTTCTTCGAGGCCTACGCCATCGTGGCGGATCGACTCGTCGTGCTCGGCGGGGATGCGGCGGGAGATGAATCCGAGCTCGTTCGGAAATGCCTGGTCTCCGGCAAACAATATCTCCGGCAGCGCCGCATTCGGAGCGCGGAGTCGGTTTCGAAGACGCTGCTCCAAAATGGTGTTCGTCTCGCGGAGAATTTCGATGTTTTGGACGGGGAGCGAGATTCTCTCCGGGAGCGCCGGCTGCGATTTGCAAATGAGCTTCACGAGACCGTTCGCCGGATCGACGCAATCGATGCGCTGGCCTCGGCGCGGCGGGCGGGTGCCCTGCGATAGCCAGCCGAAGAGGAGGCCTTGAAATGAGTGGGCGCGATTCCAGACGAGCAGGAGATAGTTGTCATGACCACGCGTAAGGAACTGACCCGGGAAATCGACGGTGCCACGAGCGGTCCGAAGATTGCCGCCTTCTTCGATGTCGACCGCACGCTTCTGGCCGGTTTCTCAGCGGTCGGATTCATGAAGGATCGCTTCGCCCAGGAGGGCCTCTCGCTCTCGAGCATGGCGGAAGCGATCGCGGGGACATTTCGATTCGGAACGAAGCAGACGAGTTTTCCGAGCTTCATCGAGGAGACGTCGACGAATCTCAAGGGTCTCCGGGAGGAGGAGCTTCTGGAGCAGGGTGAGCGCGTGTTTGCGAAGCACCTCGTGACCGAAATCTATCCGGAGTCGCGTGCTCTCGTCGAGGCCCATCAGCGACGCGGGCACACGGTCGCGATCGTTTCTTCCGCGACACATTTTCAGATCGACGCGCTGGCCAGGGATTTCGGGATCGAACACGTACTGTGCACGGAGCTCGAATTCGAGGAAGGTCGATTCACGGGCAAGGTCAAGAGGCCCGCTTGTTGGCAGGAGGGGAAGGCCAAAGCGGGAGGGGCGTTCGCGGGGGAGCACGACATCGATCTCTCGCAGAGTTATTTCTACACCGATAGCCACGATGACCTGGCTCTTCTGGACCTCGTGGGCAAGCCTCGGCTGGTGAACCCGGATCAAGAGCTCGCGCGAATCGGGTCGCGTCGCGGCTGGCCGGTCTACGAGTTCAAGAGCCGTGGTCGTCCCGGAATGCGTGAATTGGCGGGCCTGGTCGGATCGCTCGCTTGCCTCGGACCCGCGGCGATGGTGGGCCTGCCGGCGGCGCTCGCGAGTGGAAGTCTGCGCAAGGGCGCCGACCTGATGCTGTCGACCTATGCGGAGCTGGCGACGACGCTGACGGGTGTTTCCCTGAACGTCGAGGGCGAAGAAAATCTGTGGTCGCATCGTCCGGCGGTCTTCATCTTCAACCATCAGAGTGGTCTCGATCCGCTCTTGATGGCTCAGCTGACGCGCCGCGATGTCGTGGGCGTGGCGAAGAAGGAACTCGAGACGATGCCGATCGTGGGGCCTCTCTTGAAAGCTGCCGGAGTCGTGTTCGTGGATCGGGGGAACCGGACGAAGGCGATCGAAGCGATGAAGCCCGCGGTCGACGCGATGCGGGAGGGACTCTCGGTCGTGATCGCACCGGAGGGGACACGCAGCGCGACGCGGAAGATCGGAAAGTTCAAGAAGGGTGCTTTTCACATGGCGATGGCGGCGGGGGTTCCGATCGTGCCAGTGGTGATCAAGAATGCGCTCGACGCCCTTCCTCGACATGCAATCGTGATTCGTGCCGCGACCGTCGAGATCGTCGTGCATACTCCGATTCCGACGCACGACTGGAAGCTCGAGGATCTCGACGCGCATATCAGCGAGATCGAGGCGTTGTACGAGGAAACCCTGTCCGACTAACGTTCCGACGCAGAATCGTTACGGGGTGGGTGAGCAGTCGAACGGACGAATGAGCGAGGCAACAGGGAATAGAGAGGAAGCAGAATGCGCGTAGCGGTCGTAGGCGCTGGATCCTGGGGGACGACGGTCGCGTGTCTTGCCTCACGAAACTGCTCGACGATGCTCTGGGCCCGGCGGCCCGAGGTGGCAAAGGAGATTTCGGAAGCGCATTCGAACGAGCGCTATCTGCCCGGCTTCGAGCTGCCTGGAGGTCTCGGTGCGAGTGCTGATCTCGAAGAGGTCGTACGCGATGCAGATGTGCTCGTCGTAGCCGTGCCTTCGCATGGCTTTCGGGAGGCGATCCTGGCGCTGACGCCATACGTGCGACCGTGGATTCCGGTGGTGAGCCTCACCAAGGGGCTCGAAGAGGGTTCGCTCCTGCGGATGACCGAGATCGTCGAAGAATTGCTACCGGGACATCCGGCGGGTGTTCTGACCGGCCCGAATCTGGCCAAGGAGATCATGTCCGGACAGGCCGCCGCCAGTGTGATCGGCATGGGGGATCTCGTGGTCGCGGAGGCGCTGCAGGGCGTATTCGCCGGGGGGCTCTACCGCGTCTACACCAATCACGATGTGATCGGATGCGAGGTCGCGGGAGCGCTCAAGAATGTCATCGCGATTGCAGCGGGGATCGCCCAGGCGATTTCGGTCGGCGACAATACGCGGGCAATGGTCATCACGAGAGGCTTGGCGGAACTCACCCATCTGGGCGTCGCACTCGGAGGTGAACCGGCGACCTTCGCGGGCCTCGCGGGCATGGGAGATCTCCTCGCGACGTGTATGAGCCCCCAGAGCCGAAATCGCCAGGTCGGTGAACAGCTCGGGCGGGGTCGCACGATCGAAGAGATCATCGGCGACATGAACATGGTGGCGGAGGGCGTCAAGACGGCCGCCTCGGTGGTCGAGTTGGCGGGGCGACATCGCGTCGAAATGCCGATCGCCGAAGAAATCTATTCCGTACTCTACGAGGGGCGCCCGGCCGGGGATGCGTATCGTGGACTCCATCTGCGGAAGGTCGGTCACGAACGGGAGAGTGGCTGAAGCGATTCCCAGGGCGAAGGGTCCTCACGCTCCGCGAATTACGTGACCCCGGCGCACACCCGTGAGCTCGCCCCTTTCGATGGAGACCCCGCCGTTCACGATGACCGCTTCGATGCCGTCTGCGCGAGTGACCAGACGCTGGTTGCCGCCGGGTAGATCGTTGACGAGCTCGGGCTCGCGGTTGATGATCCGTTCTGGATCGAAGATCACGACGTCGGCGAAGAATCCGGGGCGCAGCACACCGCGTTCGGGAATCCCGAAGAACTCCGCGGGCACGCTGGTCAGCTTGCGAATCGCTTTCCCGAGTGGCATCAAGCCGCGCTCGCGGATCCAGCGGCCGAGGAAATGCGTCGTGTAGGCGTGGTCGGCCAGCAGGGTGAGATGGGCCCCGGCATCCGAGAGGCCGATCATCTGGTTCTCGTCGAGAAGTCCAGGTCCGCGACCTTCGTCTCCGGAAATGGTGTAGCCGAATTGCGTGTGCAGATCGTCATCGAGCGCGACGTCGAGGAAGGTCTCGAGGGGGTCTGCGCTGCGTTCCGTGGCGATCGCCTGGACGTTTGCACCGATGTTCTTGCGCAGGCCGGGTGCCTCGGCCGTGAGGATGGAAAGACCGTCCCAATCCCCCTGAAAGAGACGAAAGCCCTGGAAGTCGCCCTCGACGTCGTTTCGGAAGCGCTCTCGGAAGGAGGCGTCGCGGAGCAGGCTTCGGAGTGCTTCTCCCGTGACCTTCGCCGTCTCCTGCCAGCTCGGCAGCTGATCGAAGATCCCCATCTCGTCCAGGCGAAACTCCATGCTGGTGGGACGACAGGAGGTCTGGGGCATGACGCGGTGGCCCGCATCCGTGGCGCGGTCGAGCTTTGCCTGCTCGTCTTCACCGACGATGCCGAGAAAGGTGACCGGCCTTCCGCTGTGCTTTGCGACGGCGATCGGGACATCGACGTCGACCAGGTCGCGTGTCACGATCTCGAACGCGCCCCGCCCGAATTCGGACAACACGCTCGTGAGTTCGATGACCTCGGCGTCGCTGGCGAGCCGACTCGGAACGGGCTTGCCGTCACCGCCGATATGGGTGGGCGCCATCGACGTCGAGAATCCCAGGGCACCGGCCTCCATGGCTTCTCGCAGCTGGCTCCGCATCGCGTCGATCTCGTCCGGCGTCGCCTCTCGCTCGGTCGCCGCCTCGCCCATCACGAAGGAGCGGATGGCGGAATGTCCCGCGAGCACACCCACGTTGAGGCCCGGTGGCATCGCCTCGAGGGCATCTAGATATTCGGGAAACGTCTCCCAGTTCCAATCGACGCCCGTACGCAGCGCCTCGAGGCTCATCCCCTCTACACGGGTGAGCATTCGCATGATGCCGTCGCGGTCATCCGGGCGGCACGGCGCGAGCGTGAAGCCACAATTACCCATCACCACACTGGTTATGCCCTGCCAGCACGAGGGTGTGAGATCCGGGTCCCAACATATCTGGGCGTCGTAGTGGGTGTGCGGATCGATGAAGCCGGGGGCCACGGCGAGCCCGGTGGCGTCGATTTCGCGGTCACCTTTTCCCACGACTCCACCCAGCTGGGTGATGCGTTCGCCGTCGATCGCGAGATCGGCGATTTCTCCGGGCTTGCCGGTCCCATCGTAAAGGCTGCCGCCGCGAATCACGAGGTCATGAGCCATTTTTGCCTCCTGTGTCGGCCGGCTGAAGGAGCAGGATGTCCGAAGGCCGTCACCTGCTCGAGTATAGAAAACTCAGCGGACCGGGCTTCGATTTTCTCGAGCTGGGTTGTGGGGCTGGGATACACTTCAGCCCAAGGTCGCGGATCCTCGGGAAGGCTGAGATTCGACCCTCCTCGTGCCGCAGGGCACTTTGCCTATGATGTGGTTCTGATGCCCGAATCGGAAACCAGCACAGGGGGTCTCGCTCGCGCCGCTCGTTCGGTTCTTCCGCACTCCCCGGTCCTGCTCGATCAGGCCTTCGAAGACCCGACCGCCGTTCTCGAGATGGTGCCTCGTCACGCCCCCTACTGGCCGGTCATGCGTTATGCCGCCGGAGCCGGGGAACTCAAAGCGATGGTGGGGGATGTCCGGTATTCGGTCGAACCCTGGTTCCGCGGCGATTGGGCGGGTGACGCGCCCTCGGTCGAGGGCGTGGACCGGATTCTTTGGAATCCCGTCTTCCTGGACGGCGCGAGGAGACTCTTCGATGCCGAGATCGTGGTTCCGCGCGCAGTCTATGTGAATCTCATGGCGCCGATGGCGTATCAGGCGACGGCGCACTCTGATATCCCGGTCTTCCGGGGGATCGACAAACCCGCCTACCCGGTCTGGCTGCTACACGTCATGCATCGATCCGGACTATTCGCAGCCTGGCGCGTCGAGATCGCGACCGCAGTCAGCTGGTTCTACGAAGGGGAGGGGGGCGAGTTCGAGTTCTGGCCACAGGGCCCCTCGGCAGCTCCCCGTCGAATCGATGCTCCCCTTTCGAATCGTGGGATCGTGGGCGATAACGAGCGGATGTTCCACCGGATCGCGGCGATCGGCACGCCCGGCGCGCCGCTCCTTACCGGGGCGACCGTGGACTCGGAACTTCGACCGGTCGGCGAGGGTTCGGATGCCTGGCGGGTCGTATCGGAGGGCTGCGAACTGATCCGATATGAAGCCTCCGAGCTTCGCATCAGTGTGTCGTGGAAGGCCGAGATTTTCAGCGACCCAGAAGCCGCCCGAACTCGCCGTGAAGGCACGGACGACCTGGATCTCGAAGCTGTCGTCGACATCCTCATGGACGCACTGGCTGCGGCGGGCGAGTCCTGTCGACGCCCGAGCAATCCCCTGCGCGACGAGGAATTCATCGCGCTACTGAACGCGCTCTACCCCATGCCGTCCCTCGTGGAATAGCTGAAGCGAGTCAGGGAGGGCGCGGTGCGGTGTGATTTCGTAAAGTCGATCGGGTGGAGTCTGACGTCGTGGAGGCATAGGCGAACGAATGGGTGTTCTAGACGGAATCCGGGTGATCGAATGGGCCTCGTGGTTGAGTGTGCCATCGGCTGCGAGCATGCTCGGCGATCTCGGTGCGGATGTGATCAAGATCGAGGACCCGGTGCGCGGCGACCCGTCTCGCGGGATGCAATCTGGAGCACTGCCGGGCGGTCGCGGAACCGCGTACGAGACGGTGAACCGAAATAAGCGGGGCATGACACTGAACCTTGCAGAGGTCGACGGACAGCGAATTCTTCACACGCTGGTGTCGGACGCGGACGTTTTCATGACGAGCTATAGCCGTCGGCTGACGAAACGCGTCGCGGCCGATTACGCGACGCTGCGCGAGCATAATGATCAACTCGTCTATGGCTACGGGGGCTCGGGCTGGGGACCTTCGGGGCCGGATTCTGAACGGCGTGCGTATGACGTACTCATGCAAGGGATCTCGGGAATGATGTGGAGTACGGGTGACGCCCGCTCTGGCATCCCGGAGACGGTGGCGGGCGGGCCGATCGACATGGCCTCGGGCTTGAGTCTCGGGTACGCGGTGTTGGCTGCGCTGCTGGCGCGGGAGCGCGGGAAAGTGGGTGGCCAGGAGGTGACGTCCTCGTTACTGGGGGTGGCTCTTCATCTCCAGGCACTCAACGTCAACACGACGCTCTGGACCGGCAAGCCGATCGACCGCTTCACGGATACCTTCGGGAGTCCGATGCTCTCCTATTACCGCTGCGCGGACGAGCAGTGGATCATCATCTGTGAACCTCAACTGGAACGCTATTGGCCGGAATTCTGTTCGGCGCTCGATCTCGATCGGGAGATGGCGGATGCCGCGTTGGCTGCCGGGACCACGCGGATTCTGCTCGACGGCTGTTTCGGGCGCGAACCACGAGCCCGTTGGTTGGAACGGTTCGAACAACTCGAATGTCGCTTCGCGCACGGGCCCGTGAATACGATGGAAGAGGCGACGGCTACGCGACAAGTGCTCGCGAACGACTACGTGACGGATTTCGATCACCCGACCCTCGGTCCGAGTCGTACGCTCGGCTTCCCGATGTCCTTTGGCGAGGGAGCCTGCTCGATTCGACGTCCCGCTTGCGATTTCGGCGAGCACACCGAGGAGATTCTTCTCGAGTCGTGCGATTCGAGTTGGGACGAGATCGCCGACTTCAAGAGACGTGGGGTGATCGCGTGAACTCTCGGCTGGAGGTTTCCCAATGACGATTCGCTACGACGTACAGGACCATATCGCCGAAATCGAGATCGACGGAATCGGCGAGCATAATCTCTTCAGTCCCGAGGAAGTCTACCTTCCGCTGGCGGAAGTCTTCCGCGAATTTCGAGACGATCCGGAGGCATGGTGTGCGCTCGTTCGTGCGCCAGAGGAGAAGTTGGCCTTCACGTACGGTGGTCATTTGAAGGCGATGGACAACGTATGGAACGAGGGGGAAGCCGATCGCGGCTACAAACTGCCGAGCGGAGTTGACCGGGTCTTCCGGCCGGATGCGCCCTCGGACGATGTCTTTTCCTGGTCGCATCTGCTCGAGCTGGATGGGAGCAAGATCTACAAGCCGATGGTCTTCGCGGTCGCCGGCCCCTGCTACGGAGCGGGGATGTTGCTCGTCGATGCCAATGCGGACCACGTGGTCGCATCGCCTGAAACGCGCTTCGGTCTGGTGGAGATGCGCTGGGGACAGGGCAGCTTCACGAGCGGCGTCGTGCGCTCGCTGCCCTGGCGAATCGCGATGGATCTGGCACTTCGCGGGCGGATGCTCGAGGCGGAGGATGCACTCCGGTACGGATTTGTGAATCAGATCGTACCGAAAACCGACGTGCTCGCGGAAGCGAGGCGGGTCGTTGCGGACTTCGCGAGTGTGCCGCCGCTCGACGCCCAGATGGCGAAGCGAATGGCAATCCTTGGCCGCGAACACCCGGATCACCTGATTCGGTCGATGCGCGATCTCTACTACGCGGCCGGATTCAACGCGACGGATGCCCGAGAAGGTGTTCGGGCGTTCGTAGAAAAGCGCAAGCCTGTCTATCGCGGGAAGCCCGACTAGGAGCCTGCTCTGACTACAACACTACGACTACCAGGGGGTTCCGAACCGGTCCCGGCTGGTGACGTCGTGGATCGGTTGGCGGCGCGGCTTCCCGAGCTTTCGAGCCGGATAGCCGATGGGGAGTGTGGCCAGCGGCACGATGTGCTCCGGTAGACCGAGGGCCTTCGCGAGGGTTCCGCCCGGGGCGAAGAGGGGGAGGTTGCTCATGAGTGAGCCCAGGCCGAGCGCGTTGGCGGCCAGCAGGATGTTTTGTGCGGCCGGGTAGATCGAAGATCCCATCTGCTCGAGCGGCAATACCTGCGTGTCGCCACACAGAACGATGATCACCGGCGCCTCGGCGAGTCCGATCGTCGCCCATCGGTCGACGGCCTTGAAGCCGGGATCCGATTGGTCCTTGGTCAGGTCGCGAGCGAATCCCTCCCAGGCGGCACGGGCGCCATCCGCGACTTCCTTTCGAACCGACGGGTCCTGAACCACGACGAATCGCCAGGGTTGGGTGTTCATCGCGCTCGGCGCGTGTGTGCCGGCTTCGAGGATCTGTTCGATGACCGCCTGGGGGATGGGGTCGGGCTTGAGTTCGCGCTGAGCGCGTTGATTTCCGACCAATTCAAAATAGGACAGGCTCGAGTCGGCCTCGCTCATCGTCGTTTCTCCCGATTTCGGTTTCTATTCAGCTGTCGCAAACGCGGTCGGCTCGGGGCCGACGCGTGCTGCGAGGGGTTCCAGTATGGAGCGATCGAAGCCATAACACTCGAGCGCGTTCTCGCCGACCATCCGGCGGACCTCGTTTTCGGGCAGGCCGACGAAAGCTTTGCTCAGAAATTGATTCGTATGGGGCCAGGTTCCTTCCACGTGTGGGTAGTCCGAGCCCCACATGAGGCGTTCGATTCCGATCTCATGTCGCATTTCCGTCTCGGCCCGGGGCATGAACGAAGCGCCGGCCCAACACTGCCGATTCCAGATTTCACTCGGCGTCAGGCCCCGTACCTGTGGCTTCAGGCGGATATGCTTGGTGAATTTCTGGGAGGATTCGCCCGTCCACGCCACATTGAGCGCGGCCAGCAAGCCGGGAATCCACTCCACGCCGGCCTCGGTGACGACGAATCGCAGTTCGGGATGCCGGTGAAAGACGCCTGCGAGCATCATGCACCAGAGCGGCCGCTGGGTGTGGAAGAGGGACTCGTGTATCGTGATTGGACCGCCGCCGGGACCGGGGACCGGATTGCAGCTCGGGAACGCGTGCGTATGCACGGGCATTTCGAGCGCTGCACAGGCCGACCAGAGGGGCTCGTATCGTTCGTCGTTGTAGAGCGGCAACGCCCCCATGTAGCTGGGCAGGAGCACGCCTCGAAGTCCGGCGTTGCGTGCCGACTCGATCTCGGAAACGGTACGCGCGATGTCGTCGAGGGTGATCAGGGCGACGCCGGCGTGTCGACCCGGATGACCGGACACCCGGTCGGCGAGCCAGCGATTGTAGGCGCGGGTTCCCGCCAGGCTGAGCTCGGGATCGGGTTGGCTTCCACAGAGCGGAAACGCGCCGAAGGGAACGCCCGGATTCGGGAAGATGACCTCTGCCACAACGCCATCGGCTTCGAGCTCGCGGATGCGTCGATCGAAATCCCAATAGCCGTCCTCGCCGCCCGATTGGACCGAGGAATGCTCATTGTGGCTCGCGAGACTGTCCTCGTGGAAGAATTCCGGCAGCCCACTCGCGTAGTCGGGCAGTTGCTTCACCCAGTCGTCAAAGGATCCGATGTGTTTCGACTCGATATAGGGACGGTAGTCCTGGGTCCTCGCCATCACATGGCAATCCGATGAGACCAGCATGACTCGCGACATGGCGACACCTCCGGGCCCAGTCTAGCCCGCATGATTCATGAACACCCTACTGCGAACGCCCAAAACACTGAATCTTCACGGCCTTCTTCCTTCGGCCTGCTCGACGTACTGAAAATACGCCGCCACGTCCTGCGGTCGATCGCGAGGGCCGCTCAACGGAGATCGCGAAGTTCAGGGAACGTGGTTGAAGGGCAATGTCCCCGGGTCCTGAATCCCCGTGAGTAGCCCGTCGATCGTCGAGCGTTCCTCCGAGGTCAGCTTCCAATCGACGGCGGTCGCATTGCGCTCGAGCTGGCCTGGGCTGCTCGCGCCGACCAACACGGTCGAAACGCCCGGCTGTCCGGAGAGCCAGGACATCGCGAGCTCGAGTAGCGAATGCCCGTGCGCTTCGGCGAAATTCGTCAGAGCCTCGACCTTCGCGAAGTTTCCTTCGGAGGCGACCCGGGCGTAATAGTCGACGTCGGCGAAACGGGAGCCCTTGGGATAGGCACGTCCGCGAGTGTATTTTCCGGTCAGAAGTCCCGAAGCGATCGGATAGAAGGGCATGACGCTCACGTCATAGTGACGGCAAGCGGGTACGACTTCGTCCTCGACGTGGCGCTTCAGCAGGTTCCACTCCATCTGACAAACGGTGAAGCGCGCGGAGCCCAGTTTCGCTGCCGTGTGGTCGGCGTCGGCAATCTGCCAACCGAAGAAGTTGGACATTCCGATATGGCGAATCTTGCCGGCGCACACCAATTCGTCGAGCGCCTGGAGCGTTTCCTCGATCGGGGTGTCGGGATCGGGATGATGCATCGAGTAGAGGTCGATGCGTTCGATTCCGAGACGCCGCAGGCTTCCCTCGCAGGCTGCGATGACGTGGGCGCGTGATCCGTCGGCTCGAAAACGTCGATTGCCACCCGTGAACTTGGTCGCGATGACGACTTCATCTCGCCGTTCGCGAAGTGCCCGCCCCAGGATCTCCTCGGACCGACCCTCGTTGTAGTTGTCCCCGGTATCGAAAAAGGTGATCCCTTCGTCGAGGGCTTTCGCGACGACTTCCCGCGCGGTCGCCTCGTCGAGACGGGCTCCGAAGTCGACCGTTCCGAGGCCCACCGTGGACACTTCCAGGTCCGAATCGGCCACGCGTCGAAATTCCAAACCAGGATCCCCCAGAGACTCGAAACGGGCTCAATCTTCCCATGCGCCTCCGGCGAGTTCTCGCGGGTCGCGTCCGAGCAGCGTCGCCGCGGATTCGAACATGCGTCGATGGGCGTCTTTCGCGGGACTGAAATCGACGTCTCGGATCACCCGCGCGCTGGCCGGCAGTGACATGGCGGGATAGCTGCTTCCGTAGAGGAGTTGCCCCTCGAGCCCCGCCCGGACGGCGTCGAAAAAGCCCTGCTGCTCCGGCATATGCGGGTAGAGATCCGGCATGAGATAGACGTTCGGGCACATCAGGGCGACCGCGCAGACCTGGCTGACCCAGGGCCAACAACCGTGGGCAACGATGATCCGCAGGTCGGGGTATTTCAGGGCGACGCGCTGAATCCGAACGGGATCGATATAGGAGAGGTCGGGCGAGAGCAGGAAGCTGCCGTTGAGACTGACCAGCAGACCTTCTGATCGGCA
>SMVB01360756.1_pt1 | contig 19117 bp, 16 predicted proteins | sample 2456461 | NCBI WGS metagenome assembly SMVB01 (sample SAMN11095934, study PRJNA526329) | marine sediment metagenome | biome: Marine sediment; feature: Surficial sediment; material: Deep marine sediment; isolation source: Hadal surficial sediment | place: Pacific Ocean | collected 2014-05 | depth...
CAACCATTGATTATGCGAGATATCTACCTCGCCTGAGCAACTGGGTCGGGCGCGACGATTTATCGTTTCTGCACGGTTGGACGACGTTTTACTGGGCCTGGTGGATCGCGTGGTCGCCATTCGTTGGAATGTTTATTGCGCGAGTGAGCTATGGACGCACTGTCCGTGAATTTATGACATGGGTTCTTATTGTCCCGACGATCATTGGCATTGTCTGGATGTCCACGTTCGGCGGAACTGCACTCGACCAGTTGCTAAGCCACGGATACACGGGCGTGGCTGATTCGGTTCCTGAACTTGCCTTGTTCAAGATGCTGGAAGGTCTTCCCCTGACCGGAATCGTTTCATCCATCAGCATTTTCCTTATCGCGCTTTTCTTTGTTACCTCGGCGGACTCTGGTTCTCTCGTTGTCGATACGATAACCGCCGGCGGAAAAATGGATGCGCCGATCAGGCAGCGGGTGTTCTGGTGTGTATTGACAGGTCTTATCGCGGTCGCTCTCCTCCTGGGCGGCGGCATGGCATCTCTGCAGGCGCTAACTATTTCAATCGGCCTGCCATTCTGCTTCGTCCTGCTTGTCATGTGCGCCGGATTGGTGAAGGGACTACGAGATGAACGCCATCAGTATTGACCGTTAGTCAAAAAACAGCGCTGTACGCCTTGTATTTCAAGGCCCGCGGCCGAAATAACGATGCCGGCCGGATGTCGTAAATACGAGAACCACGCCCTTGTTTGAAACCTGCGATAACGCAAACTGACTGCTTGCGATGTACGGGATTGACGCGGGAGGCGATATGAAAAGTTGGGGTATTTATATAATTGCTGCATTGGGATTTGCCATTTACGGCGCAGTTACAGATGCCGATCGCGACAGCACCGGTGCAATTGTGGATGGAGGCAATGTCGATGCATTTAATATCAGAGTGGGCGACTGCTTTGACGACTCCAGTTCCTACGATGGCGAAGTCGACAGCCTGCCGGGCGTGCCCTGTTCACAACCGCACGACAACGAAACGTATGCTGTGTTCGACGTCACCGTCTCATCGTATCCAGAAGACGATGCCATGGCAGAACTGGCAAACGAATCCTGCCTGGAACGTTTTGAATCATTTGTCGGCAAAGACTACCAATCATCTACGCTTGAAATCATGACCTTATATCCAACGGCTCAAAGCTGGAGGCAAGATGACCACGAAGTCGTCTGTGCCGTCTATGACATGAATGCAGCCAAGCTGGAAGGAAGCGTCAAGGGGCGGGCTCTTTAGTTGTTCTTGTAGACTTTTCCGCCTTTCATTACAAAACCAACGTCGAGCAATTCCTCGATATTCTCCAGCGGTGATCCGTCAACCGCGATGATGTCGGCATATTAAAAAACCGGGGTCGAACCGAGGTTTATCAAGATAAACCTCGGTTCGTCCCCGGTTTTCGCGAAAACCTCAGTTCGACCCTTATATACTGGACCGATGGATGCGCTGCCAATACTGACGACCGAAATTATAGTCGTCATGTTGATCGTCGTATTCGCCGTGTTCATCTTCGCGACGGAATTGCTGCGTGTTGACGTAGCTGCAATGCTGATCATGACGCTTTTGGGTCTGCTGATGTTCGTACCGGGCCTTGAGAACTTGTTGGCCCCAGATGAACTGTTTTCCGGTTTTTCAAGCAACGCAGTTATTTCGATTATCGGCGTCATGATCCTCGGTGGCGGTTTGGACAAGACCGGCGTTATGGACCGCGTGGCCTGGCTCATTCTGCACTACGGTGGCAAGACTGAAAGACAAATCGTGTCACTAACGGCAGGCACGGTCGCCGTCATTTCCTCGTTTATGCAAAACGTCGGGGCCGCCGCGTTATTTCTACCCGTTGTATCACGCATATCGTCGCGCACCCGACTACCCATGTCGCGGCTTGTTATGCCGATGGGCTTTTGCGCCATTCTCGGCGGCACCATGACCATGGTCGCATCCAGTCCGCTGATTATGCTGAACGATCTGATCGCTCATGCGAACCAAAATCTTGGCGCAGACCAGGCAATGGAGCCATTCGGCCTGTTTTCAGTCACTCCGATCGGCGTTGCTCTGGTTTTAAGCGGATTGGCTTTTTTTGTTCTGTATGGCAAGTACGTGCTACCGGCAGGCAGGCAGGTCAGCGCGTCTCGAAGGACCGGCACGATGCGCTATATGCGCAGTCTGCACGGTATTCGCGCGGCGGTTCGCGAAGTCGAAGTGCGTGAAGGCAGCATACTTGCCGGCATGAAAATCATGGACGTCCAGGTTGAATACAGCGTTCGAATAGTCGCTTCGCGTTACGCTGGCAAAGTGCTTGTGTCGCCACCCGTCGAAGCACCTATCGCTGTCCCGGCGACGCTCGCCATAATCGCACAGCCGGACAAGCTCAAAGAATTCGTTGAAAAGAGCGGCGTGAAGCTACGACCAAAACTTCGTGAATTCCGACATTTGCTGGCTCGGTCAATTGCAGGCATCGCAGAGATTCTGGTGCCGCCCGATTCGGGTGTCATCGGGCAGACTGCAAAGGATATGCATTTCCGAATGACTTACGGATTGAGCTTGTTGTCTGTTGTTCGTGCCGGCGAGGCGATTACGGACAAGGTTGCCGAAATTCCATTCGCGGCCGGTGACATGCTTCTTTGTCACACCCGCTGGGAGTATTTAGCGCGCCTGGAAAAAGATCGTGACTTCGTCATTGTGACGACTGACTATCCACGAGAACAGCAGAAGCCATACAAACTCGCCCTGGCAGTGGCATTTTTTGCTCTCGCCATTGGCATGATTATATTTACGAACATCATGTTGCCGGTAGCGCTTTTGACCGGTGCTGTCGGCATGATCGTATCGGGCGTATTGACCATGGATGAGGCGTACAAAGCGGTTAGCTGGAAAACCGTCTTTTTGCTAGCCGGCCTGCTGCCACTGGGTATCGCAGTCGAAACCTCGGGAACCGCGGCATACGTCGTGCAACATCTTCTCGAGCGCATCGGAGAAGTTCCGCCATGGATCTTGCAAGTACTGGTCGCGATACTTGCCAGCGGATTCTCGCTGGTCATGTCAAACGTGGGCGCGACCGTACTGCTGGTGCCGTTCGCGATCAACCTGGCGTTGGCAACCGGTGCCGATCCGGCCATGTTCGCCCTGACGGTCGCCATTTCAACCTCAAACTCATTCCTGATTCCGACCCACCAGGTGAATGCCCTGATCATGGGGCCCGGTGACTACCGGGTTTCTGACTTTCTGAGAGTCGGCAGCATCATGACGATTTTGTTTCTCGTTGTGTCGCTGGTGATGTTGAATCTGGTGTTCTAGCACTATGGGGTACGCAGGGCGATTCAGAGCCATTATTTTAGTATGCATCGCAGCAACTGCATGCACGGAAAAACCGCAGGTTCGACTCGGAGACAGCTTGCTTCACGGTGAATTTGTCGAGGGATCACAAGTAGCAGTTTTTCGCGGCATTGGGTTTGCCGAACCACCGCTTGGCAATCTGCGCTGGCACAAAACGATGCCAACACAGACGGTCGTTCAGTACAGCAAGGCGAACGACTTTGCGCCGGCATGTATGCAATCGATGAGAATTCTCGACTGGTATCGTGGCCTGGCCGAAACCTTTGGTGCTTCCCGCGACGTTTTTGACGACCTTGCCACAAGCGAGGACTGCCTGTACCTGAATATCTGGTCGCCGGATTTGCGCCCGAATCTGGCGTTGCCCGTCATGGTCTATATTCACGGCGGGAGCAACAAGAGCGGCTGGTCCTACGAACCGAACTACCATGGGCACAAATTGGCGGAAGGCGGTGTAGTGATGGTCAGCATCGCCTACCGACTCGGCGTATTCGGCTTCCTCTCACACCCGGATCTCGCCGATGCCCCGGCCGTCGCCAATTTCGCACTTTGGGATCAGATTGCTGCGCTTCGGTGGCTACAGGAAAACGTTCGGCACTTTGGCGGCGACCCACAGAATATTACCGTGTTCGGAGAATCATCCGGTGCACAAAATATTCTCGCATTAATGGCATCGGATGAAGCCGTGGGTTTGTTTCATGGCGCGATTCTGCAAAGCACCGCAGGATTCGGCATAGGACAATCGCCGCTTCTTCATGATGAACAAATGCGCGGCGTGCAAACAGCGAAGCTATTCGGCTTCGCCGGAGAGGATTCGTTACAGAAGTTGCGGTCCGTTCCTGCGGCAGAATTGCTCCGCGTGTACGAGGAAAATTTCGCGAGTCTCTATCATTCTCCCGCTGTCGACGGGCAGATACTGAAGAAACCGGTGTGGGACGTCATTGGGGGGGGCGACCTCGCCAGGATACCTTTTGTCATCGGTACTAATGCCGACGAATGGTACGACTCTACGCCAGCGGATGTCACCGCTCTGGACGTCGAAGAGGCAGTTGAGTCTTCCAGTCTGTTGAATTCGCCCGTTTCTCTCGAAGCCGTTAGAGACGAAACGGATTATCGTGAAGCGATCGACAGGATCGCGACCGCTGAAAATATGCTGTGCCCGTCTCTGTATCTGGCCAGGTTGCAAAACGACTTGAAGGTCAAAGCGTGGGTGTATAATTTCTCCCGGGTTCGTGACGGTATGATCGGCGCCAGCGTCCGTGCATACCACGGTGCCGAGTTGCCTTATGTATTTGGCACACATGACTCATGGATAACAACGACTGATATTGATTGGCGGCTGTCGCGGAAAATGATCGGGTATTGGTTGCAGTTTGCGAAGACGGGCAATCCCAATAGGGCAGATTTGGCTGCCTGGCCTGCTTTTTCAGGCCCTGATAAACAGGTGATGGAGTTCGCAAACAAGTCATCACTGGTCGCGCCACCCGAGCCAGTGTTGTGTGGCGTATTTCGCGAGTCCATCGATCGACAACGAATTACCGCAGGGACAGAATAAAGAGCAATGCCCATAGTCGCCCATAATAATCTGCCAACCTTCCTCCGGCTGCAGGAGCAGGGACTGCAGGTGCTGTCTCTTGAACACGCGCAACAGCAAGATATTCGCGAATTGCATATCGGTCTTCTTAACATGATGCCGGACGCTGCTCTGTCAGCCACCGAACAGCAATTTATCAAGCTGGTCGGTGCCAGCAACCAGATTGCCCAGTTCTACATTTATCCATTTTCGATTCCACAGATAGATCGCGGGCCAAAGGCGCGCAAGCACATTGACGAGTTCTATTTTGAGTTCGAAGAACTCGCCGAAAAAGGCCTGGACGCGTTGATTATTTCCGGCGCGAATCCGGCGACACCGCAACTGGACCAGGAGCCGTTTTGGGAGCCACTGACCGAAATAGTGCGCTGGGCCCAAAGCAATGTTGCGTCCATTCTCTGCTCATGCCTGGCAACACACGCTTTACTGAAACACCTTCATCAGATCGACCGCCGACTATTGCCAGCCAAACGATGGGGTGTTTACAGCCACAAGATTTGCGAACCCGATCATCCGTTAATGCGAGACATCAACACGAAGTTCGACGCGCCACATTCTCGATACAACGAAATCAGCAGATCGCAGCTCGAACAAGCAGGGTTGGTGGTACTCGTAGAAAGTCCGGACGCGGGCGTCCACCTCGCTGTCAGTGCGGATCAGTTTCGCATTGTCTTTTTTCAGGGGCATCCGGAATATGACGCCGTAAGCCTGTTAAAAGAATACAAGAGAGAGGTCCTGCGATACTTGAACGGCAAACTCGACGCCGCACCAGCCTACCCCGAGCATTACCTCTCAGAAGCGGCGATCAATATCGCGGACTCCTTTATCCGGCGAAGTGAAGCAGCGATCGCGGCCGGAGAAGCCCTGCCGGATTTCCCGGCACAGGAACTGGAGGCGTTGGTAGACAACACCTGGGGAGACACTGGCAAAGCGATCGTGAATAACTGGCTGGGGCTGGTGTATCGGTTGACAAATCTTGACCGAAAATTGCAGTATATGCCCGAAGTTAATCCGGCCAATCCATTGCAGCTAAATAAATAATCATCACAATCGTAGCGCTCGATTCTCCGATGCGTTACGACACACATAAGGAAATACGTTAATGGGTTTCAGTACTCGGCAGATTCATGCAGGTGTCACCCCCGATCCACAGACCGGTTCAATATTGACGCCGATATACCAAACCACGACATACGTCCAGCCATCGGTTGACGAGTACATGAGCAAGGGCTTTACCTATTCGCGTTCCGGCAATCCGACGGTCAGGGCGCTTGAGCTTAAAATTGCCGACCTTGAAGAAGGTCTGGACTGCTGCTGCTTCGGCACCGGCATGGCGGCGATCCAGGGCGTAATGCTTGCGTTTCTGAATGCAGGCGATCATGCGATAATTTCCGACGTCGCTTACGGCGGAACCTATCGTTTGTGTACCAAGGTACTCAGTCGCTTTGGCGTGGAATTCACCTTTGCTGACGGATCGAATCCCGATTCGGTCGCTGCCGCTGTGCGCGACAATACAACATTGTTTTTAACCGAGACACCCGCCAATCCGACGATGAAATGTTCGGATATTGCCGCGATTTCAGAAATAGCCTCTGCTGCGAATGCGGTACACGCTGTCGACAACACGTTTCTGACACCCTACTACCAGCTGCCCTTGAAACTGGGGGCCGACCTGTCAATTCACAGCACGACCAAATACATGGATGGTCACAATGCGACAGTCGGCGGAGCGGTAGTAAGCAAGACTGCAGAACAAGGCGATGCCGTACGTTTTATCCAGAACAGCACCGGCAGTATCATGTCGCCACAGGTGGCCTGGCTCACCCTCCAAGGCTGCAAGACACTTTCAGTGAGAATGGATCAGCAGTCTGCAAACGCGATGGAAATCGCCACCTTCCTTGAGGCTCATCCCAAGGTTGAACAGGTCTGCTATCCCGGACTGCCCTCTTTCTCGCAACACGAGTTGGCGAGTCGCCAGGCAACTGGCTTCGGCGCTATGCTGTGGTTCGAGGTCAAGGGCGGCCTGGCGGCAGGAAAGAAATTAATGGACGGTGTCGAGGTATGGAGCCTTGCAGAAAACCTGGGTTCGGTGGAGTCGTTGATCACGCATCCGGTCACGATGACACATGCCGATGTCGAGGCAGCGGAGCGAGCACGGGTCGGCATCATTGACGGCCTGGTGCGACTGTCCGTCGGGCTGGAAGACGTCGAAGACCTGATAGCCGCACTGGATAAGGCACTCCTGCAAGTCTGATTTCAGGGACAAGAGCAATGGTCGGATAAGTGTCACATTTCTATCACTTTGACACGTTAAGCCTGCATGCCGGGCAGACGATAGACGGCGAATTTGGCGCGCGAGCGGTGCCGATTTACCAGACTACATCCTACGTTTTCCCCGACACAGACACCGCGTCTTCCATTTTCAACCTGGAACGCGGCGGACACGCATACAGCCGCATTACGAATCCGACTGTCGGTGTCCTGGAACAGCGCATCGCCGCGCTGGAAGGCGGTTCGGCGGCAGTCTGCACGGCCTCCGGGATGGCCGCCACCTTTTGCGCCATCACCGCGATCCTGGGTCAAGGTGACCACATCGTCGCCAGCTCGCAGATGTATGGCGGAAACATAAGCCTGATGAAAAATACGCTGCCGCGATTCGGTATTACGGCAACCTTCGTCAACCCGACTGACATTGACGGTTTCCGGGCAGCCATTCAGGACAACACGCGGCTGATTTACGGAGAGTTGATCGGTAATCCTGGTCTGGACATTCTGGACCTGGAGGCAATCGCTAAGATTTCAGACGAGAATCACATCCCGTTCATGGTGGATGCCACATTCAACACGCCCTACCTGTGCCGCTGTTTCGAGTACGGAGCAAACATCACAATGCACTCCGTGACGAAATGGATGGGTGGTCACGGTACGGCTATTGGTGGCGTAATTGTTGACGGTGGCAACTTCGACTGGGGTGCGACAGACAAATATCCGACTATTACCGCTCCCTACGCGCCCTTTTCCGGCATCAGTTTCTGGGAAGAGTTTGGCCCGAGCGCATTTGCAACTCGAATTCGCGCAGAGGCCATGCGCGATATCGGCGCGACCATGAGCCCCATGACTGCGTTTCTCCTGTTGCAGGGTATCGAAACATTGTCATTGCGTATGGACAGACATCTGTCCAACACCAAAGCGATGCTCCAATACTTAAGCAACCATGATCAGGTGTCCTGGGTCAGTCACCCTGATCTGCCATCGCATACCAGTCATGAGATGGCAAAGAAATACCTGCCGAAGGGCGCTGGCTCTATCATCAGCTTTGGCGTCAAGGGCGGCCGGGATGCTGGCAAAGCCTTTATTGAGAATGTTCAACTGGCATCGCACCTGGCAAATGTCGGTGATGCCAAAACGCTGATAATCCATCCGGCAACCACGACTCACTCGCGCATTGATGCGGCCGCGCTTGTTGCCGCTGGAATATCCGAAGACATGGTCCGACTGTCGGTCGGTCTGGAAAACATCGAAGACATCAAAACCGATTTCGAAACCGGTTTTCGCGCCGCCAAAAAGAGGGCGAACGCCTGACCATGTATTTTGATATCGACGGAAAGCAGGTTTTCGCCAGTACCGGCGGCAAAGTGTTCAACAACAAACTGCCTGCTGTAATTTTCCTGCAAGGCAGCGGTCTCGATCATACTTTTTGGGGCTTGCATTCTCGATTTTTCGCGTTCAGAAACTACTCTGTTGTGGTTCCCGATCTGCCAGGCCATACAAACTCGGATGGTCCCGCACTAACATCGATTGAGTCGATGGCGGACTGGCTGCACGATGTCGTTAATGCGCTGGCGATTGCCAATATTTCCCTGGTTGGTCACTCGCAAGGGTGCCTGGTTGCACTCGAATACGCAGCGCGTTTCCCGAAAAACCTGCGAAGCGTTTCTCTCATCGCCAGCGGCCTCGCAACGCCTGTAAATGACGCCCTGATTGATGCTGCCATGAACAAGCCGGAAGATGCCATCGCGATGATGATGTCATGGGGATTCGGCTCTGCCGGACATCTTCATCAGGGACCCATCCCGGGCAACTCAATGATCGCCGGAGGCAGCAAAGTGATGCGTGGTAACGCTCCAGACGGTTTGGCAAGTGATTTGAAGGCCTGCAATGAGTATAAGAACGGCACGGCAGCAGCAGCGAAAATGCCCTGCCCCGTGCAGGTCATCCTGGCCGGCCAGGATCGTATGGCGCCACGCAAAGCGACTGAAGAACTGGTCGCTAATCTAATCGACCCTGAGGTGCATCTGATATCGAACAGCGGACATATGTTGCCACTTGAATTTCCGAACAAATGCAGACAATTGTTGCGGTCATTTGTTTTTGAGAATAATCCGGCAGCCTGATTATTTAGGCCGTTTCACCGGGCACAAATAATGAGCAGGGGCACGCGAATGAAAAAATACTTCATAAATCCGAACACCGGACTGCTAAGGGCCGGCTGGCGAATCATGGCGTTTGTCCTTATTTTCGTTGCCATCACTGCAACCGGGATGATCAGTGTAAGAACAATTCTGGGATCGTTGCAGAAAAACTCTGTTTTGCAATGGTCGATCCTGGCAATTACTGCGACGACCGCGGTATTTATTGCGCGAAAGTATCTCGACAAGAAATCACTGTCGTCCCTCGGTCTGAATATCGACAAATATGCTGTGCTGGATGTTGTTTCGGGAATCGTGAACAGCGCCTTGGTGATGGCCGGCATTTTCTTTGTCATGCTTTGGGCGAATCTGATTGAATTCAACGGTTTCAGCTGGTGGACGGACGACGCGATAGCTGACGCGGGTTTTCGGATCGCGATTTTGCCGGTTGTATTCGCCGTTGTGTATAAGCTGGGTATTGTTGCATGGTGGGAGGAACTCGTATTCAGAGGATATATTTTCCAGAACATGATTGCGGGTATTGGACTGAAATGGAGCATCATAGTGTCATCGCTCCTTTTCGGTTTCGGCCATGCCGCAAATCCGGAAGCCACGTTACTTTCAAGCGTACTGATCGCGTTGATCACCCCGCAATTGATCTATGCGTATTTGAAGACGGGCCAATTATGGTTACCCATTGGACTGCATCTTGGATGGAATTTTTTCCAGGCATCGATTTTTGGCTTCGCCGCCAGCGGACAGGATTCGCCAAGTTTGATTTCGCTCTCGCCGATCGGTCCTGAATGGTTAAGTGGCGGCCGATTCGGCGCAGAGGGAAGTATTCTGGTCATCCCGTTTACGATATTGTCTTACTTTCTCATTCACTACTGGGTACGGGCGACTCGTCAGCCCGGTCAAAAACTATTCGAGGTGATTGCATAAAAGGCAGGCCCTATGCGTAAATTATTATACTCTTGTGTGCTGCTTTCGATTATTGCAACCGCAGGCGCTGCAGAAACGGTAACAGTGGTCATGAGCACCAGTGCCGGCGCCGTTGTAATTGAACTTTACCCGGATGCCGCTCCTGTTACGGTGGCGAATTTTCTTGAGCATGTTGATCGCAATCATTACCGGAACAGTTTCATATATCGCGTTGTTCGTATGGACAACCAGGCGCAGAACAACATCAAGATTGAAGTGATACAGGGTGGGCTGGGAGACGCGGAAGAAGATTTGTCTTTTGACCCGATTGTGCACGAGACCACCGAGTCCACCGGCATTCTGCATACGGACGGCGTAATATCAATGGCGCGGCTGGAGCCTGGAACTGCAACGTCAGAGTTTTTCATTTGCCTTAACGATCAACCCGAACTGGACTTCGGTGGTCAGCGAAACCCGGATGGCCAGGGCTTCGCGGCCTTCGGCAAGGTCGTGAAGGGGATGGATGTAGTACGCGAAATACAAAACATGAATACTGACCCACTCCCCGAGGGGGAACTTGAGTATACGAGCGGCCAAATGCTGGTCGATCCTGTTATCATTTTCGGAATCAATCGCACTATGTACTCTCGATAAAGGATCTGACCGGGCATGAGCGTAAATTTGATTGAGCCACCCACGACCATGCCTCGAACATTTCTTGATTTCCCACTCGCAGAGAACCTGGACCGGCTCGATGCTGATATTGCCATTCTTGGCATTCCCTTCGGCATGCCGTACGAATCGTCGGACACACCAAACGACCAAAGCCGGGCTCCCGACGCGATTCGGCAGGCGTCAATGGATATCGACTACACGCGAAATCATTACGACTGGGATCTCGGGGGTCCACTGCTTGCTGGACGGGACATCAAGGTTGTCGATTGTGGCAACGTAACGGCGGATCCGACGGACCCTGAAGAACACTATCGTCGTGCTGAAGTGGCAGCACGAAAAATCTTCGAAGCCGGCACAACCATTGTTGCTCTCGGCGGTGACCACGGCATACCAATACCGATAATGAGGGCGCTCGAGTGCCACGGATCTTCAATCACACTGGTCCACGTTGACGCTCATCTGGATTGGCGTCATGAAGTCAATGGCGAGACAGAGGGCTACTCCAGCCCGATTCGCCGCGCCTCGGAAATGCCATGGATTGACCGGATCGTACAGATAGGTATGCGCGGAATTGGTAGCGCGCGCGACGCGGAAGTTGACGATGCGCGAGCCTACGGCGCGGACATTATTACTGCTTACGAAATGCATGAGATCGGAATGGAGGCCGTGCTTGACAGAATCCCTGACGGTGGACTGTATTACCTGACCATTGATGCAGACGGCATTGATCCAACCATCATGCCGGCCGTCCTGGCGCAGACACCCGGTGGGCTGAATTGGGTGCAAATAAGAAAACTAATTCACGGCCTGGTCAGGAAAGGCAGGGTACTGGGCATTGACCTGGTCGAGATAGCACCTGCATATGATGTTGGCAATATCACGATGATCCACGCTGAGCGACTGATCTGTAATTTTATTGGGGCTGCGGTTCGGGCTGGCTATTACGATTAAGCCATCAAAAAGCTCATTTTCCTTCAGTCTGCAGTGAACACCTCCGATTCCGGATGAAATGCGTACCACGCAAACCAGAACGCGATCGTCGTAGGAATCTCGGCGCCATCTGCTCCCAGAATTCGTGCAGTCTTGTTATCTTCATCAAATAATACATCGAACGATATTCCCTGGAACTCGTCGGTAAAGCGCACCTGCCCTTCTTCCAGTTCGTCGAATGGATACACTTTGAACTGGCCGTCAATTTCCAATCCCATTACAAGCGCCTTGCGCTTGTACAGTTTGCTGGACTGGTTGACCGGAAAATAGAGCCGGCCGCTGCGGCCGTAGTTTGGATAGGGATCCACGCGATAGTTGCGACGGAAGCCTGTTTGCGTTGTTAGCACCTCGGTATCAGGGTAGCGACTCTTCCATTCTTTCCAGGTCGTGTGCGAAATCGGCAAAGTGGTGAGACGCTGTCCTTTCATCGGACCTGATATTGCCTGGCTCATTAACTGTGACCACAGCGATTGAGTTTGCACGTCATACATCAGAATGTCGCTGTTGTATAACAAGCCTGAAACGCCGAACAAGAATCGTGCATCGCTGATGTTTGAAGAAAACGCCATGCCACTGCCACAAAGCGGGCAAAAGGTCACGACAATAGCGTCACCACCAAGCAAATCATTGACGATCTCGTGATAATTGAGAATTCGTATCGGGTAAGCGCGGATCACACCGTTGTGCGAAATCCCCAGCACCCTGTCTTTATCCGTCAGGAACGACGCTTCATCTGCGGCGACGAAGTCCGGATCGATAAGCGCCGGTATTCCGTCCTTTCCTGGACCGCCGCTCTTTATTTCTCTTGCCGGTACCAGTGCGTCATCAAGTGGAAACCCGTTCTTGGTCGCGGCGATTGCATCCGCAGAAAGACAAATAATTACAAGAACGGCCGCCGCAAGCGTATGCCGAAGTCTTGTGGGTGCGATTCGTTCAGATCTGATGATCCATTTTTGACTTGCCATCATCGTTCAATTTCTCTTTACGATTGTCTTCTTCCACAATCGAATGCAGCCGCTGGATCCTTGCTATGTAATGACCCTGAAGCCCATCCAGAAATATGTGAAACAAGACCGGTACTAACAATGACCCGGTGTACACGTAAAGTGTTACAGCCACCGCCGAAATAAAGAGAATACCCGGCAACATCTTTAGTCCCTGGTAGATGTGCCCGAAGCCAAAAAGAAAAACGGCAACGACTGCGGCCCACCATGGGCTCACAAAATGACCGAGATACCATATGAGATAGCCGCGAAAAATAAGCTCCTCGACCAGTCCGGCATTGACTGAAACTGCCTTGAACCATGACTCTTCAGCAGTCGTCCTGGGCATAAACAAGAGCATTTCGCCGACTTGATTCATGAAGTCACGTGCACCCGTTGCCGATTGCGACTGTTTTCGCATTGGGATGACAACCATCGAAATAACAATCGCCGAGACGGCCAGTCCGACAACGAAAGGCACAGCATCCGGAAAAAGCAGGCCGAGATCAGCCCAATCACGGTCGAACAAGACCCACATCACCAGCACACAAGCAGCAATTCCCATCCAGGTCGATATGATCTGTTTGTAACTGGAGATTCGTGCAGGTTCTCCGCGATCGCGGATGGCATCCAGCGTCCTCTGGAAAGTGAGCTTTGCGTATATGGGGTAGATCAGGAATACGGCGAACGCAAAAACATGATCCCACGTACTTAGATTAGACATTCGGCACTGGCCGCCCTGAATATTTACTTTCCTGCGATCATCTTATCGCTTAAAAGGCTGGTGGCGATTGCTTTCGCCTCAACAATATAGATTGAGTAGTCGCGGGTTTGCTCGTGATCGAAGATGATATTTGATTGCGACTGGATCGCCCATACACCCTCACGTTGGCTAACCGAAAAAAGTTCAGTCGCCAACACCAGGTCATGCTCAAGTTCCACTCCCTGCGGTTCAATATATTCGGTTAACTCAACGCTGAATACGTTGTAGTAATAAGTCGGCCTGATATTCCACGTAGCTTCTGGCCGCATGTCTTTCACCGTCGCCGTCGTTTGCAGGCTCGACAATTGTGTAACCAGAACTGCATCGGCGCCTATTTCATCGACCATCGCCATGAATGTCGCGCGCGTAACCGGAGTGCGGCTGTTCATCATCGTGGTACTCGCGACCGCTTCAGTCCCGAGCTCGGCTAACTTCAGAACCACCTCTTTCTCGAGGTAAGCACGCGGGTCAAATGCCTCGAACAATGAAATGACCAATATCTTGTGATACGGCGCGTCCGCATTCTCGGAAATCTCCTGGGTATGCGTTACCTGGGGCGCCGTGGAGCACGCACTCAGGGCGATCGCTACCCATGAAATAAACAATGTCGAGCGACAGAAAAATGTCGATGCCACCGGGAACCTCTCATCAAGAATTGGAATGGAGGCTGTATGATGCGGATAGCCGACCAGAAATGATAGGGGTCGGCGAATGAATGTCGCGCTGGCCGCCGCCTGCTAGACTACCGAAGGTCCTCCATTTCAGGAATTCAGGATGTCGAAAAAACTCAAGAATGAACCTGCGCTTCTTAAAGAAGCATTGCGCATGATCATGGACGACGCCGAAAAGCGCGGCGTCGTCGAATTCGAATCCACCGATTCCCACAACCTCAAGATCGAGTACGCCTATCGGCTGCTTATTCATGACAAGAAGATCACCCCGCTGCCGAACGACCAGGTGTCACTCCCCAAGATAAAGCACCGCCTGGCGATGTGGGTTACACACCAGCTTCCGACCGATCACGCCCTCCTGAAATAGGCAATATCCGTACGGCGCGGTCCGAACCGGCGACCGACTATGACCTTTTGTCGATTGGGAGTATGATGGTTCTTGATCGTACGCAAATGGCAACGGTACTCAGGCGGGCAAATGTTTGTTTCCCCCAATCGTGGCGATCTCCACAAGATCGTCGTACTGAATCCCAAGGGCGGTTGCGGCAAGACCACACTGGCAACCAACCTTGCGAGTTACTTTGCGCTCCGCGGACCCGCGCCTACGCTACTCGACTGCGATCCGCAGGGTTTCAGCATGAGCTGGCTTGAGAGACGCTCGCCAAAGCGGCCGGCGATATATGGCATAGCCGCTTATAAAAAGACATCTAACGCAACGCGAAGCTGGCATTTGCGGGTACCCAGTGAATCCTCTCACCTGATTATCGATACACCGGCTGCACTCGAAAACCCACAAGTTCACGATCTCATCTATGACGCCGACAATATCCTGATTCCGGTTCTGCCCTCACCAATCGACATTCGCTATGCAGCCCGATTTATCGCAGATCTGATGCTGGTCGCGCAAATAGAAAGAGGTAACCGAAAGCTCGCAATCATCGCCAATCGCACCCGTGCAAATACGCGCAGCCTGCAACAGCTAATGCGCTTCCTGACAAGCTTGAGAATTCCAATGATTGCGACGCTGCGTGACAGCCAAAACTATGTTCAGGCTGCTGAGCGGGGTATTGGTGTCTATGAAATGCCGGATTACAAGGCCAGGCGAGATATCGAAGACTTCGCGCCGGTTATTGGCTGGCTTGACAGGCGGCAGCCACCGCGAATAGAAACGGCGGTCATGACGCCAAGCGAAGCCAGGAATTTACCGAGCCGCCCGCTGCACTAACGCGCTTTCTCAAGCGGAATACGAATCAGTCGGAAAGTTCATGCGGCGAAACAACCAGCCCGTCCTCATCGCAGTAAATCCATTGTCCCGGCTCAAAGCGTACGCCGCCGAACTCAACAACCACGTCGGCCTCTCCGCCGCCCTTCTTGGTGCTCTTGGCCGGATTTACACCAATCGCCTTCACCCCGAAGTCAAGCGTTGCCAGTATCGTGGAATCACGAACGACGCCGTTAATGACGCAACCCGCCCAGCCGTTATTCATGCCGATTGCCGCATTCATGTCTCCCAGCAATGCGGCCTCGTACGATCCCGCACCATCGACGACCAGAACGGCGCCGTTGCCCGGTTCACTCAACATTGCCTTGAATATTTGATTGTCCTTAAAGCACTGCAGCGTCCTGACAGGTCCCGAAAACTGCTTGCGGCCACCCATATCCCGAAACTGGATTGAGCAGGATTGCACGATATCGCCAAAATCATCTATCAGGTCCGCCGTTGCTTTCATTTAAGTCTCAATTGATGTGTTGCGTTGATATTTCGAATAATACACGCCTCGACTCTCGGATAGCGGTTAATCAATTGCTCCGGATTACTCGACTCGCATCGCGTATGCAGCGATAATCCACTTACGTTGGGTACGACTGCAAGGGCAGCGGTTACGTTATCGCGACGATTTCCGAATGAAAACTATTTTGTTTCGCAACAAGCGGTTAATTATCGCACTCATTATTGCGGTCTTTATCGCGGTCGTGTTCTGGACCCAATCGCGCGTGCCCGCACTCAACGAAAAAGCCCAAATGGGCCTGCGAACCAATTTCAGCACCATTGCTTTCGACATCCTGTTACCCGTATCACAGGATCAGGCAGTCCCGGCGCGCATCGCCAGGACAACGGTTAACTGGTTGTACACAAACTGGAAGGGAATGTCGTTCGGGCTTTTATTTGCCGCCATCGCATTAACCATTCTCGGCTCTGTTGCTCACCGCAGTTTCAAGAGGCCATGGCTGAATACCGTAACCGGTATGTTTGTCGGTGCGCCATTGGGCGTTTGCGTAAACTGCGCCACGCCTATTGCGCAAGGCATGTATGCCGCCGGTGCGAGGCTTGAGACCGCACTTGCCACCCTCATCAGTTCGCCAACACTGAATGTGATCGTATTGAGCATGTCGTTCACGCTGTTGCCGTGGGAAATCGCTCTCGGCAATGTTATCGCCGTGCTGCTGCTGCTGGCCTCCTTACCGCTGCTGGTTCGTGCATCTGACGCACCGTTAATTAATGCGACGACTGGCACCCGGCAAGTCGCATCGCGTTCTTCAATCAAGTTGCCGCCGGCAATCCCGGTTGCGGACAGATTCGAGACGCTTTCAGCCGCGTTTCTCGCCGTATCCGGACAATACGGTATCAATCTGATTTTTATACTCAAATTGGCAGTGCCACTGATGCTTCTGGCCGGCGCATTGGGTGCGATGGTCATCGAGTTGGCGCCGTTCGATCAGTTGGCCCATTTGTCTCCGACCCTCACCGTTATTGTCGTGACAGCAATTCTGGCCACATTTCTCCCTGTGCCAATGGCCTTCAACGTGATTGTCGTCATGGCGTTGCTGGCGAACGGTATGGACCCCGGACTGGGTGCCGTCCTGTTGTTCTCATTAAGCGCTTACAGCATTTATCCGACAACCATTATCGCTCGATATATATCGCCCAAATTAAGTATCTTGCTGGCAATCGCCGTGGTGGTAATTGGCATCTGCCTGGGACTGGCCACTTCAAATTACTTCGACAAAAAACTCGAGTCGAATCAACTGGCGATTGAAGCAGGACTCATCCAATCCAGAGACACGGCATATCGGCACATCGCGGCCGTATGCGAGAGTCTGCCCACCCAAATAATAAGCCGGTGCGTCGCCAATCAAATTCGAACTTCGCGCAATAGCATTCCGCAGGCTGATCTTTGTCTTACGATTCCTGATTCGATATCGCAGGAGGCCTGCCAGAGTCTTGTCAATTTGATGAATGCCGAAGAGTCGTCGACAGAAACATCGTCACCCGGGCCTTGCGACGATCTCGACTCACAGAGCGATCAAACGCAGTGTCGGCAATCGTATTTTCTTCGAATGGCGTTGCGACAACATGACATCGGGTACTGCGATCAACTGACTGCCGAACACCCGGTTCAGGCCTGTCGCGTGCAGTACCTGAACTCCAGCCTGCTGTTTAATCCCGACAGCTCTGTCTGCAAGAATCTCACGGAGCCAGATTTAAGCATTTGCGAGGTAAATGCCCAAATTTATCGCATAGCCGATACGCTTGATATGGATGGCTGCGATAGCGTACCGACAAATGCGAGAGAACATTGCCGCTGGGTTACGGCGTCGAATATGGTTGGCCGAAACAACGACGACAGTGGTTGTCTTGCTCTCGAATCACGGGTTCAGCGATTACGCTGCCAGGAACAAGTGATCGCCTGGCGGGCTACGAATGACCAGCAATTTTCCGGGTGTAATGAACTTCGATCAAAAGGCCTCAAAAACCTTTGCCTGTTGAAGGTTGCCGACCGAATAACGGCGAGCATCCTGACGAATTACACGTTGAATTTTGCAGTTGGTTCGGTGAATGCGGGTAATGATTATCAATCTGTAGCGCCCGCACCCGATAAGGCGACCATTGCCCCACCGATGCGATGGAAAACCATTGTCGAAAACGATGTTTTTACTATAAGCAGCGTAGGCCACCAGGAAGCCAACGGCAATTCGGGTAGTGACACTGCATTTCATCGGGTTGCCGCAGCAGAATTCGGCATAACGCGATCATGGGAGTTTCGTCTTACCGACTTCTTTGAGCCGTTTATTATCGGCAAGGGCATTGCTTCCGGCGACATCAATAACGACCTTTGGCCCGATCTTGTTCTTGCGTCAGAGCGCGGCGCCCTGTTCTATAAAAATGTTGGTGGTCGCTTCGAACAAATTGATGTTCGTCAGGGCGAACTGCAGGACAAGAATCTGTTTATTGTGGCGCTGGTCGATGCTGACAATGACGGAAACCAGGATCTTTTCGCATCAACCTATGATGACGGCAATTACCTGCTGATGAATCGTCAAAATGGCTTCGAAAAAACACAACTCATTCGACTTGACGGAGACCAGCGACTCACTATTTCTGCCGGATTTGGCGATATCGATCGCGATGGTTACGTGGACATCGTCCTTGGAAACTGGAGTAGCGGTGTCGAAAAACTATTCTCTCCGGAGCAGTCTGGCAATCAGATACTCATGCACGATGGCGGAACGTACAAGGCAACACCGATAAATGACATAAAAGGCGAGACCAACACTGTGTTAGTAGCCGACATCAATGGCGACGGAATGACGGATCTTTTGTTTGGCAATGACCGGATTGTTCCAGATGTCTATTACCTGGGAAATATTGACAAGCAATTGACGCCGATCAGCAGGGAGTCCGGCATTCTACCTGCGACCTCTATGTTCACGATGAGCCTGGAATCGGCTGACTTCAACAATGATTTGCTGCCAGA
>SMVB01238411.1_pt1 | contig 19115 bp, 20 predicted proteins | sample 2456461 | NCBI WGS metagenome assembly SMVB01 (sample SAMN11095934, study PRJNA526329) | marine sediment metagenome | biome: Marine sediment; feature: Surficial sediment; material: Deep marine sediment; isolation source: Hadal surficial sediment | place: Pacific Ocean | collected 2014-05 | depth...
GAGACAATATTGCCACCAGAGCCCTTCTCGCTGTTGTCGCGCACGTTGATCGGCGCCATGGCGACCAGGCTGTCATCGGGCAACTCGTCCTTGTCCTGCAGATACTGTCGCAAGGCACCGCCGACGATGGTAATGGCGACATCATTAACCGTGGCACCTGGCATGGAGTTTTTAATCGCCTTGACCTCATCCAGGCTAAAGCTCACCGCATTGAAAACGCGATGGGGCGAGACAGTGTGGTTAAAGCGTGTGCGCGGCACGGACTTAATGCGGTGTAGCTCGCCGCTGCGCAACCGTGAATAGACCTTGGCGAAGCCGGGGATGGTATTGCGCGCCACGGAAATAAACCGAAACGGCTGCTTGATGGTGTTGATTTGTGCGCGCAGGATTAACTCGACCTTGCTGGGCTGCGGGTCCACCTGCAGGGTATAGGGCTCAGTGCTGGGGTCGGCATCGGGAGTCAAATCGTGGGTGGCCGCGGTGACTTCCATGCCGGAGGCACCGTCCACAGCAGCGTGGTGCATCTTGGTAAATATGGCGAAGCTGCCCTTGGGATAGCCCTCCACGTTATCCAGCCCCTCAATCACATACATTTCCCACAACGGCCGGCTGCGATCCAGCGGGCGAGCGTGGATCCTGGCGATCAGGATGCACAACTGACGCCAGTCGCCCGGCTTGGGCAGGGCCATATGGCGGATGTGAAATTCGGGGTCAAAGCTGCCGTCAGACACCCAGTAGGGATGATCCAGGCCGAACGGAACGGTAACCAGGCGCCGGGTCAGGCTCTGCACCCGGCGGATGCGCTTGGCGGTGTGATCTATTACATCCTTGAACCGCACCTTGCCGCCCGGCGCGGTGGACTGGTCGTAGATGGCCAGTCCGGAAATATGCATGGGTGCGTTGGGAGTTTCAAAGTACAGGAAGGACGCATCCATTCCAGTCAATTGCTGCATGTTTGAACCTTCGGTATGTTTTCAGATACCGAGAGTACCAAACAAGCTACAGCTTGGAAAACTCCTTATTGAGGTTGTACTGGCGCGAAGTCACGTAGGTTTCCATATCTTCGACCCTACGCAGCGCCGCATCGAGCCGATCGCGGGCTTTCTGCAGGCGCACGCTGGGACTCTCACCATAGCGAAACATCTTGCGGGGGCGGTAGTCGTGGTGGCGCTCGTCGTACTCCATTTCCACCTCCTCGGCATCATCTGCCAGGTCATCCCAGCGCTGGTAGTCCTCCCGGCGGGGGCGCGGCGATATCATTATCCAGGCCGCCAGGTAGGCCCAGAATGCCAGCGTGCCGGTAAACAGGCACAACACCACCGCCAACATGCGTACCACCCAGTGCTCCACTTCCCAGTAATCGGCAATGCCTGCGCACACACCGGCGCACTTTGCGTCGCGGGTATTGCGATAGAGACCTATGCCCCAGCCACTATTCTTGCGACGTTTGTACTCGCGGTGCCTGCTGCGAAAATTTCTGTTGCGGTGAAGACGTCTGCTTCTGCGTCCCATGTCATTCACTCCTTTTTGGCCGCCAGTCCGAGTGCTCCAGGTCGAGTATCGACTCCAGCGCCTGGATCCGGTCAGCGAGTTTGTCTACGGTCTCCAACATATGCTCTACGGCTTCGCGGTCTTCCACATTCAAACTGCGGGAAGACCGGTTCACGCTGCGGTAGTGCATGGTCAGCCAGATTGGCATCACCACCGTTAAAAACAGGATGGTGGGCACAAACATAAATTCAAAGAATTTCATTCAGGGATTCCTTAGTCCGTCGCGCTGGTACTGTCCGCTGCCTGGCCGGGCCCGGCCATTTCCTGCTTGAGGCGCGCCAACTCTTCGTTGATTTTCTCATCTTCTACCAAAGAGTCAATTTCGCTGGCCAGGTCACTCGGCACGTCGCGGCCCAGGTCCATGGACTCCAACTGGCTTTCCAGGTTGTCCATGCGGCGTTCAAACTGTCCGAACTTGTTAAACGCGTCATCCAGGGCCTCACGATGCATCTGGCGCTTGACCTTGATGCGCGACTGCACCGTCTTGCTGCGCATGAGAATGGTTTTCTGCTTGGCCTTGGCGTCAGTCAGCTTGGCCTGCAATTGACCAATCTCCACGTTGAGCTGCGCAATGTGCTCATCAGTGGCTGACAATTCAGCTGCCACCACCGTCAGCTCCTCTTCGATGGCCTGCTTTTCCTGCAGTGCAGCGCGGGCCAGGTCTTCGCGACCCTTGCTGATCGCCAGTTTGGCCTTGTCTTCCCAGTTGTTAATGTCTTCCAACACCTGCTGGTGACGGCGATCAGCCGCCTTGCGCTCTGCCAGTACCCGGGCTGAGGAGCTGCGCACCTCGACCAGGGTATCTTCCATCTCCTGGATAATCAGTCGAATCATTTTCTGTGGATCTTCGGCCTGGTCCAGAATGGCGCTGATGTTGGAATTGATGATGTCGGTCATGCGGGAAAAAATACCCATGATAAAACTCCTTTATTGGCCGTTAAATAGTATGCGGTTCTGGCGGTGTTTGAAGACGCTGCGCTTCGGCAAACCGAACCAGTACAGCGCCTCAACCACAGCCGCGATTTGAATGAAGGTCAACGCGCCTGCCATCACTGAGATGGAAACCATGATGAAAGAACTGATCACCGCCAGGGCGGTGTAGATCAGTACGCGCTCTTCGAATGTCGTCATTTTGTTACTCCCTGCCTTGCTGCCGCCGGGCGGCAATTGTTTTTGATGTCTCCTTAGACGTTACATATTGCGTGCCAACTTTGTATGTTGTTGATTTATAGGGATTTAATGGATTGAGGTACTTTTTTCTATAAACTATTTGTATTTTTTAACCATACTATAGGTTTATTTAACCATTTTAATTGGTATATTTAACCTATGAGAGATCAAGGCCGCATGATCGGTAATTCGATCACCCTCACCCAGGCGCTGGAACAGGTTTCGCGCCTGGCTCCCATCAACCGGCCGGTGTTGATAATAGGTGAACGCGGCACCGGCAAGGAGCTGGTGGCCGAGCGCCTGCATTTTCTGTCGCCGCGTTGGGACGGCCCCCTGCTAAAGGTAAATTGCGCCGCCATGGCCGAGCAGCTGCTGGAATCTGAATTATTTGGGCATGAGGTCGGTGCGTTTACCGGCGCCACCCGTGCTCACCAGGGGCGTTTCGAGCGCGCCGATGGCGGCACACTGTTTTTGGATGAACTGGCCACCATGTCCAGCCGCCTGCAGGAAAAACTGTTGCGGCTGGTCGAGTACGGCGAATACGAACGCCTGGGCGGCCACACCACCCTGCAGGCCGATGTGCGGGTTATTGGCGCCACCAACGCCGACCTGCGTGAACTGGTAGAACGAGGTGAATTCCGGGCCGACCTGCTGGACCGACTCAGCTTTGATGTAGTGCACTTGCCGCCGCTGCGTCATCGGCTCAGTGATGTGCCGGAACTGGCCCACCATTTTGCCGTGCAAATGTGCAGCGAGATGGGCTGGGAGCTGTTCCCCGGTTTTACCGAGGCCGCCGCGCTGATCCTGTTGCAACACCCCTGGCCAGGCAACGTGCGTGAACTGAAAAACACTGTGGAACGCTCGGTATCGCGCTGGGGCGATCCCACCACACCGGTAGACGACATCGTGCTGGACCCTTTCATCTCCCCCTTTGCAGACTGGGTCGAGCCAGAGCCAGTAACATCCGTGGCGCAGCTAACAGAAAGCCCCCAGCCGGTAGATTTCGAGCGCGCCGTTAAAGACTACGAGCTCAAGTTGCTGCAACAGGCACTGCAACAACAGCACCATCACCAGGGCCGAACCGCCCAGGCACTGGGCCTGAGTTATGACCAACTGCGCGGTTTACTAAAAAAACACGCCATCAAAACAGTACGTCAAAAAGCCAACGCCGCGTGATAAACTTTGCCGCCTATGGCAGCCTCTCTCAACACGCAGCAAACCGCCCTGCTAACCGACACCATTGCCGCCCTGGGCACTGAGACATTCGGACACCAGTTGCTGCAATTCATACAGGCTTGCGTGAGCTTTGATAGCGCCGTGATGATGGCCTACCCCGACGACGCCAAACTGGTGGTAGTGCAGGACGAACTGGATGCCGGTGACCGCGCGCCCTTTGACGGCCCCTATCGCAATGGCCTGTACCTGCTGAGCCCCTTGTATGTGGAATCTCACGCTGGCCGCCGTGGTTGCTTTCACATCAGTGATATAGCACCGGACGGTTTCACCGAGTCGGAGTTTTACAACCTCTACTACAGCGCCAATGACAGTATCGACCAGATGGCCTACCTGATGGAAACCAGCCAGGGCACGCCACTGGTACTCTCCCTGGAGCGCACCTCCAAATTACCGCCTTTCAATGCATCGGATCGAGCCGCGCTGAATGACTTGCTGGATATTATCTCGACCCTGGTAAAACAACAGCGCTGGCCCGACAGCCTGGAGACCGTACCGCTGGATATGCACACCCACCTTAACAATGTTATGGAACTGTTTGGTAGCAGCACGCTGACACCACGCGAACGCGACGTGGTGCGATTGATATTGCGTGGCTACCCCTCCAAGTCGGTCGCACGAGAACTCAACATCAGCACCCAGACCGAACAGGTGCACCGCAAAAATATCTACCACAAACTGGGGATTTCATCCCACTCAGAATTATTTACCCTGTTTTTCGATGCTATTGCCCTACCAACAACGGATGGAGATCCGCTGTTGGTCCTTCGTGCCTAATCCAGGAGAAAACAATGACACTGCAACTCAGTGACCCTAGCCTGTTGCAACACCAGTCTTATATTAACGGTGAATGGGTAGACGCAGACGACGGCGCCACCGTCGCCGTAACCAACCCGGTCAACGGCGAATTAATTATCGACATCGCCAAGGTCGGTGCTGCGGAAACCCGCCGCGCCATAGAGGCCGCCGAAATTGCCATGCAGGGCTGGAAGACATTGCCCGCCAAAAGCCGCGCCCAGATCATGCGCAAATGGTTTGACCTGATGATGGAAAACCAGGAAGACCTGGCCATCATCATGACCGCCGAACAGGGCAAGGTATTGGCCGAATCCCGTGGTGAAATAGCCTACGGGGCAGCGTTTGTGGAGTGGTTCGGCGAACAGGCCAAACGCGTAGACGGTGATGTTATTCCCGCCCCCTCCGCTGACAAGCGCATTGTCACCATCAAGCAACCGGTAGGTGTGGTCGCTGCAATTACCCCCTGGAACTTTCCCAATGCCATGATTGCGCGCAAGGCCGCCCCTGCCCTGGCAGCCGGTTGTTCTATTGTCATCAAGCCCGCCACCGAAACGCCGTTGTCTGCCTTCGCCATGGCGGTGCTGGCCGAGCGCGCCGGCGTACCGGCCGGTGTATTCAACGTGGTGTGCGGCGCCAGCAGCGAGATCGGCGCGGAGCTGACCGGCAACCCCATCGTTCGCAAACTCACCTTTACCGGCTCGACCCCGGTCGGCAAGATGCTCGAAGCCCAGTGCGCGGCCACCATGAAAAAAACCTCCATGGAGCTGGGTGGCAACGCGCCCTTTATTGTATTTGATGATGCGGATATCGACTCGGCTATCATCGGCGCCATGATCTCCAAGTACCGCAACTCCGGCCAGACCTGTGTCTGTTCCAACCGCATGTTTGTGCAGGACGCTGTCTACGATGAGTTTGTGGAGAAGCTGGTTAAGGCAACCCGGGAACTGGTGGTAGGCGATGGTATGGATGCCGGCGTAACCAGCGGTCCGCTGATAAACAAAAAGGCCGTGAATGATGTCGACGAACTGGTGCAGACCTCTATCAGCCAGGGCGCAAAAGTAGCTGTTGGTGGCGGCCCCCACGAACTGGGTGGCTGTTTTTACCAGCCCACCGTGCTAACCGACGTTACCCCTGACATGGCGGTGTTTCGCAACGAAATTTTTGGCCCCGTGGCACCGGTAATCCGCTTCTCTACCGAGGAGGAAGTCATAGCCATGGCCAACGATACCGAGTTCGGACTGGCCTCCTACTTCTATACCCGCGACATTGGCCGTGTGTGGCGCGTGGCTGAAGCACTGGAATACGGCATCGTCGGCATTAACGAGGGCATTATCTCCAACGAGATGGCGCCCTTTGGCGGCGTCAAGGAATCCGGCTCCGGCCGCGAGGGATCCAAGTACGGCATGGATGACTACCTGGAAATCAAGTACATACTGATGGGTGGTATTTAAATTTCACCCACAGCGATCAACCTTGCAATGTGCATCTTCCGTTTCGTGATAATAGACCTATACTGATTTACAACTCCACTTGCGCAAGGACGCGCTATGGGATTATTCAGGCAACAGGTCATTACCAACCAGCGCAATCGCCTGCAGGGCGATGTAGTGGTATTACCCAGGCTTAGTCACAAACTGTTGTGCCTGGGTTTGCTGTGTTGGCTGGTACTGGTGGCAATCTTTCTTAGCCAGGCAAAGTTCTCCCGCCGGGAAACCGTACGCGGCTGGCTAGAGCCTGCCGCCGGACTGGTGCAGGTTTATCCCCAATCCGAGGGAAAACTGGCCCAGCTGCTGGTGGCCGAGGGTGAGCATGTTGTTCAGAACCAGCCGCTGGCAATTATCAATGGCGATCATATTCTCGCTGATGGCCAGCACCTGGAAACGCTGTTGTTGGCTGAATACCAGCAGCAAAAACAGGCCCTGCTGCGGCAACTGCAACGTTCAAACCAACTGGGTGAAAGCGCCGGCGAAGATCTGATCCAGCGTATCGGTGCCGCACAGCTGGAACTGCAATGGATGACTGCGCAGATCGTCACACTGGAACAGCAGGCCGCGCTGACAGGCAAACGCCAGCAACGCTTTTTGCAGCTGCAACGTAGCGGCCACGTCACCGATGCCGAACTGGAGTTGCTGCAGGAACAGGCACTGGGCCTGAAACAAAAAATTCAGCAGCTTTCCCTGCTGCGCTTGCGCCAGCAAGCCAACATTGCACAATTGCAGGTTCACAAAAAGCAACAGCCTATAGAAGCCGCCAACCGGGCTGACACCTTGCGCATTACGCTCAGTGACCTGTCCCAGAACATTGCCAGGCTGCGTGGCAATCGCGCCTACGTTATCAAGGCCGCTATCAGCGGAATGATCAGTGATATTCGCGTATTACAGGGTCAACGGGCGCGTTTCAATATCCCAATCATGACGCTGCTGCCGGAGAATTCAGAGTTGGTGGCCCGGCTATTGGTGCCGGTACGTGCAGCCGGCTTTCTCAGGCCCGGGCAGCGATTGTCATTGCGCTACGATGCCTTTCCCCATCAGAAGTTTGGTAGCTCGACTGGCTACATCCGCGCCGTATCAGCAACCAGCAGCCTGCCCGGTGAGATCGAGCAGTTGCCTTTCCCGATCCGGGAACCGGTTTACAAGGTACGAGCTCAGCTGCACTCCGCTTCGGTACTCGCCTACGGTAAACACCTGCCACTCAAAGCCGGCATGACCCTGTGGGCCGACATTCAACTGGAGCAACGCTCGCTATTGCAGTGGTTGATGGAACCCCTGCTCAGTCTGCGCGGAAGGCTGCAATGAACAGCACGGCCGCCCTCGATCAACTTACATTCACCTCCGCAAGGCGCTTGCCGCTCATTCGCCAGGCTGAAACCAGTGAGTGTGGGTTGGCCTGCCTGGCCATGATAGCGGGTTACTACGGATTTACCACCGACCTGGCCACGCTACGGCGGCGCTTTTCTGTGTCCAGCCAGGGCTGCAATCTCAAGGACCTGGTTACTATTGCCAGCCGACTCGACCTGGCGGCCCGCCCATTGAAGGTAGAGCTGGAATCACTGGAGCAACTGCAGTTGCCCTGCATCATACATTGGGACCTGGATCACTTCGTGGTGCTCAAATCAATCAGCCGAACGAAACTGCGGATTCACGACCCCGCTAAAGGGGCCGTGCGGCTCACGCTCAAGGAATTCGCCAATCACTTTACCGGTATCGCACTGGAACTGACGCCCACCCAGGCCTTCCAGCCCGCCAGACAAATACAGCGTCTGCCGCTAACCGCCCTGTGGTCCCGCATGACCGGCTTGAAACGCAGTATCGTCCAGGTGTTGCTACTGTCGCTGCTACTGCAGGTGTACGCTATTGCGGCGCCGTTCTACGTACAAACCGTGGTGGACGACGTGGTACTGCGCAGTGACACAGATTTATTATCCGTGCTCGCCATGGGCTTTGGATTGCTGCTGATTATCGAGGTAGGCACCCAGGCGCTGCGCTCCTCATCGCTGTTGTTTTTTTCCAGTCACCTGCACCTGCAACTGGCCGGCAACCTGTTTCATCACCTGATTCGCCTGCCCATGTCCTACTTCCAGCGGCGCCACCTCGGCGATGTACTGTCGCGCTTTTCTTCCATCGACGCGGTAAAGCAGGTTCTTACCACCGGCCTGGTCAGTGCACTTATCGACGGCTTGATGGCAGTGATCACACTCACGGTTATGTTGATCTACGATGTAAAACTCACCGCCATTGTTATTGTCAGCCTGCTGGTGTACGGCGGCATTCGGCTGAGCCTGTACGGGCCCATGCGGCGTGAAACCGAAGCCAGTATTGTCGCTGCCGCGCAAAGCGAAACCAGCTTTATCGAATCCATACGTGCCATACAAACCATAAAGCTGTTTCAGCGCGAGTCTGAACGACAAAGCCACTGGCAAAACCGCCTGGTGGATACCATGAACAAGGACATTCGACTCGCCAAACTGGAAATTGGCCACGAGGCCGCCAGCACATTCCTGTTTGGTGTGGAAAACTTGCTGGTGGTGTACTTTGCCGCCACCGCCGTGATGGCCAATACCATGTCACTGGGCATGTTGTTCGCCTTTATGAGCTACAAGCAGCGCTTCGTCGGCGCTATCGACGGTCTTATCGACCAACTGATCGCCCTCAAGATGTTGAGCGTACACCTGGAGCGTATCGCCGATATCGCCTTTACTGAGCGCGACTCACTGGCAGAAAGTACGGACCTGGGCACTGCGCCGCCGATAGAAGGGCGTATCAGCGCAGCCGCAATCAGCTTTCGCTACAGCGATACTGATGCGCCTATATTCAATAATCTCAGCTTCGACATCCCGGCTGGCACCACCGCAGCCATCGTTGGCCCCAGCGGTAGCGGCAAAAGCACCCTGCTGAAATGCCTGATGGGCCTGCTACCGGCCACCGGCGAGATACGCATTGATGGTTGCGCCCTCGGTAAACACAGAAACTATCGCCAGCATATTGCCGCGGTAACCCAGGACGACCAATTACTGAGCGGCAGCATCGCCGACAACATCGCCAGCTTCGGCCAGCAAATTAATCCGGAGCAAGTGGTACGTAGCGCTAAACTTGCTTGTATACACTCGGACATCCTCGGACTGCCGATGCAATATGAAACTCATCTTGGCGACATGGGCTGCGGCCTCAGCGGCGGACAAGTGCAGCGAATTATGCTGGCACGCGCGTTCTACCGCGACCCGCAAATACTGTTTCTGGATGAAGCCACCAGCCACGTCGATATAGCCACCGAGCAGCAGATCACCAAAAACCTGGCCGCAATGAAGATGACGCGCATAATCGTCGCGCATCGCCCCGAGACCATTGCTGGCGCCGATCAGATTATTAACTTGCGGCCGCATAGCCGCGAACCAGTTTCACACAAGGGTGTGTGAAAACCGCGCGAGCGGAAACTACGGAAAAGGAGTTCCTATCATGGAAATATTAGCAAACAGCACAATAAGAGAACTGAGCCCAGGCGAGATCAATGAAGTAAGCGGCGGCATTCTTCCTATCATCGGTTTTGGCTTGGCTTTGGCCTCGCATGTCGGCGTTGGTACAGCCACAACCACGATCGTAGGCCATGCTATATCCGGCGTAGCACTTGGAATCGCATCCTTCAGTCTGGCCAGGTATTTTGGTGGTGGCCGCCGCCGTTACAGGCGCAGCACCAAGTCATTATAGCTTTCTGTGCGGGCCCCAGGGCCCGCCAATTAATCAGGGAGAATCAAATGAGTAAGTATTCCAAAATTTCAGCCTGGTACTTCTTTTGCATCTGCATTGGGCTGGGTACGGCCTGGTCCGAAGGTGTGCCAGTTCCCGCTCTGGTCAAATCTGCAATTTTTGGAACATTCGTTGTAGCGGGAATTTTCATCGCAATGTTCATGCACGAAAAATGGAACGCACGACAAAGTAGATGACCGTCAGACATGCCAAGTGGTTCGCAGCGGCCTTTGGGATAGGGGCATTGTTGAATGCAATAAGCTTTGATTCCACCCCACAGGCGGAGATCTCCATCGTAAACTATGGCGGTAGTGTGTTTGCCATATTCCTGTACCTGAATCCCAAGCTTCTGATCGCTCGAAGTTGGGACGAAATGGACAGGTTGATGGAAGAGGCACGAGCGGTTTACATAATGTGGATTGGCATAGCGATAGGCTTCTCCGGAGTTCTGGAAGGCTTTCTATAAACTAATCGGAAAACAGGGAGGAATACAAAACCATGGACAACAATAAACCTGCTAACAAATACAAGGTACAAGCTGGCCTCGTGGCTGCACTTGGCTTCACCTATCTATTGCAAATAGGTGAAGCTTACCTCGCTCAAGAACCCATCGGGATTTTTCTCTACATTGGGTTGTTGCTGGCTATAGTGCTATTGGTACTGATTATTCGGGACAAATAACTTTCGCACCAGAAAAACAATGGGCAACGAAGTGAATGAAAAGAACTACAAAGTAAAGGCAGGTCTGGTTGCTGCACTTGGTGGCACTTACCTTTGGCAAATCGGCGCAGCCTACCTGGCACAAGAACCCATAGAGATTTTCCTCTATATCGGGTTGTTGGTAGCGGTAGCGCTGTTGGTTCTGGTTGTCCGCGATAGGTAAGCGTGGAAGCAGTAATTTTGGAGGTATTGCACCACAGTGGTGCAGAAAACGTTCCCGCGGGAACGTTTTCGATGTATAAGAAAATTTTGGAAATAACATAACGAGACTCACTAACGCATACAAGGAAGAATGCTATGAAACTATTAACGGATCAACAACTGAAAACTGTGTACGGCGGGATAAGTTTTGTACATGACGGAAATCGCTTGATACCGCCACCTCGCGTGCCCCGGCCGACACCACGACCTAACACGCGCTGGTGGATCAGAAGAAATATATCACGGGGAAACTGGCACCGATTTTAGGGTACGCCCGATGGCCTCGTGCCAACTGGCAAGGCGCTTTTTTCTCGCCGACGCAGACATGCTGACTGCGAACTCGCGCTCGGCCTTCCAGATCTTCTGAATATCCTGTTTGCTGTCCCACAGGCCGACCCCAAGACCGGCCAGGTAACTGGCACCGGCAACGGTGATTTCTGTGTGTACCGGTCTGATAAGTTTGCGTCCCAGCACGTTGGCCTGAATCTGCATTAACAAATCATTGGCAGCGGCGCCGCCATCGACGCGCAGCGGCTTCATGCGCTTGTTCAGGTCTTTCTCCATGGCGTGGAGAATATCCACGTTTTGCAGGGCCATGGCATCCAGTGTTGCCCGGGCTAAATGACTACGGTTGGCACCGCGGGTTAAGCCGGTGATAGTGCCGCGGGCTTGCGGGTCCCAGTAGGGAGCACCGAGGCCGGTTAATGCAGGCACAAACTCGACCCCACCGTGGTCAGCGACCTTGCGGGCCAAGGCTTCAATATCCGGGGCACGCTTGATGATCTGTAATTCGTCGCGCAGCCACTGCACCGCAGCGCCACACACAAACGCCCCGCCCTCCAGTGCGTACGTGGGTTTCTTTTCGCCGGACAGTTGCCAGGCCACGGTGGTAAGCAGCCCGGCTTTGGAAGTAACCGGCCTGGTACCGGTATTCATGAGAATGAAAGAACCCGTGCCAAAGGTGCACTTGGCATCGCCGACGGCAAAGCAGGCCTGGCCGAACAAGGCGGCCTGTTGATCACCAGCCACACCGCTAATGGGTATGCCGTCGGGCAAGCCAGCAATGCCCTGGGTGTAGCCCATAACGCCACTGCTGGGCACAATTCGCGGCAGGATATTTTTGGGTACATCAAAAATATCCAACAGTTCCGAGTCCCATTTGGCCGTGCGCAGGTTCATCAAGGAGGTGCGCGAGGCATTGGAGACATCGGTAACATGGCTGGCACCGGCGGTCAGCTTCCAGATCAGGTAGCTGTCTATGGTGCCGCCCAGTACCTTGCCCTGCCTGGCCAATGTGCGGGCGCGGCTGGTTTTGTTTAATAACCAGCGGAACTTGCTGCCGGAAAAATACGGGTCCAGCACCAGGCCGGTCTTGCGCTTGATTTTGGCTTCCAGCCCTTGCGCCTTCAGCGACTCACAAAAATCAGTGGTGCGCCGGCACTGCCAGACAATGGCATTGTTGAGCGCGTCACCGGTCTCACGATCCCACAACAGGGTGGTCTCGCGCTGGTTGGTAATACCAATGGCAACAATATCGGTGGGCTTGCACAACTTCTTGCGCATAACGGTGCGAATACACTTTTGCACCGTGGCCCAGATATCATCGGGGCGATGCTCTACCCAACCCGGCTGGGGATAAATCTGTGGAAATTCATAGTTCGCCCTGGCCCGGAGTTGGCCACGGTGATCGACCAGGGCGACGGTAGAACCCGTCGTACCCTGGTCTATTGCCAGTACAAATGATGCCAAGACTTAAGCCGCTGAGTAGCCGCCTATGGCCTTGATTTCCAGGTAGTCGGTAAAGCCGTGCTCACCCCACTCCCTGCCGTTGCCGGACATTTTGAATCCGCCAAAAGGCACATCCGTGCCGGGGTTGGCGCCATTGATTTGCACATTACCGGCGCGAATTTTGGTTGCTACCGCGCGAGCATGCTCAAGATCACCACTTTGGATGTAACCCGCCAGGCCGTAATCAGTATCGTTGGCGATAGCAATGGCTTCTTCCTCGGTGTCGTAGGGAATCATGGTCAATACGGGACCAAAAATTTCTTCCCGGGCGATGGTCATATCATTGTTGGCTTCAGAGAAAACCGTCGGCTTGATGTAGTAGCCTTTGTCCAAACCTTCTGGACGGCCAACGCCACCACACACCAGCTTGGCGCCCTCTTCAATGCCCTTTTCTATAAGCGCCTGAATCTTGTTGAACTGCACTTCCGAGACAACCGGGCCCATGGTGGTGTCTTCAGCAGCGGGATCACCCACTACCACTGATTCGGTCACCTTGGCAGCAATGGCTTCGGCGTCAGCCAGCATGGCGCGGGGCACCAGCATACGGCTGGGTGCGTTACAGGACTGGCCGGTATTGACGTACATATGCATGACGCCACCGGTAACCGCCGCTTCCAGATCGGCATCTTCCAGCACGATATTGGGCGACTTGCCGCCCAGTTCCTGGGTGACACGCTTCACAGTAGGAGCCGCATTCTGGGCGACCAGGGTGCCGGCACGGGTAGAGCCCGTGAAGGACATCATGTCGACATCCGGGTGCACCGACAAGGCGGTACCGACGCCAAGACCATCACCGTTGAGCATGTTGTATACACCAGCGGGTACGCCAGCTTCATCCATGACTTTGCTGAAGATGTAAGCAGACAGGGGCGCCACTTCGCTGGGCTTTAACACCATGGTGCAGCCCACCGCCAGGGCCGGGGCCACCTTGCAGGTGATCTGGTTCATTGGCCAGTTCCAGGGTGTGATCATGCCGCACACACCGATTGGCTCCTTGACCACCCGGTGCGGGCCCATATCTTCCTCAAATTTGAAGCTTTTGAGCACGTCCAGTGCTGTCATCAGGTGTCCTAGGCCACTGGCGGCCTGTGCATACTTGGCCAGCTTGGTCGGCGCACCCATTTCCAGGGAAATCGCCTCGGCAATGTCATCCATATTGTTTTTGTAAGCGGCAATAACGGCTTCCATAATGGCAATGCGCTCGTCGCGGCTGCTCCAACCGTAGCTCACAAAAGCCGCCTTGGCCGCCGCTACAGCTTTATCCACGTCGGCCGCATTACCCAGGGCAATATGGGCACAGACCTCTTCGTTGGCCGGGTTAATGACGTCAAAACTGTTGGGTGCGCAGGGATCCACCCACTCACCATTGATGTAAAATTGCGTATATTCGCGCATGGTCGTTACCTCCGAATGCGGGGTTGTTGTAATAAAATAGTCAGGTCCGCCAACATACCAGAGTTGCTGCGGGCAGTCATTGTTTCCAGCCCCGATTTCCGCGACAATCCCCTCCCCTGAATCGAGCCCCCAATGAGGTAGAAACAATGTCCGGCAACGCCATACACCCTGAAGAAATGACCTTGTTTCGCGATATGGCGCGTCGCGCCTTCCAAACCGAGATGAGCCCCCATTATGAGCAGTGGGAAGCAGACCATATCGTGCCCCGCGAATTGTGGAACACGCTGGGCGCGGCGGGCCTGTTATGCCCGGATATGCCAGAGGAGTTCGGCGGAGCCGGCACCACCCCTCATGTCACCCTGGCCATGATCGAAGAGCTTTCCTACCTCGGCTTCGGCGGCTTTGCATCGGGCTACGGTATTCACTCCAACATCGTCGCGCCCTACATCAAGAATTTTGGTAGCGATGCCCAACAGCAATACTGGCTGCCAAAAATGATTACGGGCGAAGCGGTTGCCGCGCTGGCCATGACCGAGCCCGGTGCCGGTTCCGACGTACAGGCCATTCGTACCAACGCCGTGCGCGATGGCGATGAGTGGATACTTAACGGCTCAAAGATCTTTATCACCAATGGCATCCACGCCGATGTAGTCATTGTGGCAGCCATTACCGACCCGGGCAAGGGTGCCAAGGGCACCTCCCTGTTCCTGGTGGATGCCAGCCTGGAAGGCTTTGCGCGCGGCAAAAAGATCGAAAAAATCGGCCAGCATGCCTCCGACACCGCCGAGCTGTTTTTCGCCGACGTGCGCCTGCCCGCCGATGCGTTGCTGGGTGAGGAGAACAAGGGCTTTGTCATTATGATGACCGAATTGCCACGGGAGCGCCTGGGTATCGCCGCACAGGCGATTGCCTCCGCCGAGGGCGCGCTGGATATCACCGTGGAGTATGTGAAAGAACGCAAGGCCTTTGGCACCACCATTGGCAGTTTTCAGAATACCCGCTTCAAGCTGGCCGATGTAAAAACCGAAATCGCCATCAATCGCGCCTATTATGAAAAATGTGTCGACATGTATAGCGCCGGCGAAATGACTTCAGAAGAAGCGGCTATATTAAAACTGGCCTCCACCGAAATGCAGTGCAAGGTCATCGATGACTGCCTGCAATTGTTCGGCGGCTATGGCTATACCGTTGAGTACCCCATCTCCCGCTTTTATACCGATGCACGCATACAGCGTATCTACGGTGGCACCTCTGAAATTATGCGCGACCTGGTGGCTCGCACCATGCTGGGGAAAGCATAATGATGCGCGTGTTGTGGGCCTGCCTGGCAGCGCTATTACTGGCTGCCTGCACTGCCGACTCACCCGAGTCGCCACCCACCGCCGACCTGGTGATACGCCAGGCGCACATCTGGACCGGAGATGAGGCACAGCCCTGGGCCTCGGCGCTGGCTATCCAGGGCGGGCGGATCGTCGCCATCGGCGATGATACGGTTGTCACCGACCTGATCGGCCCGCATACCGAACTGATTGAATCCCCGGCCGGGCTGGTTCTGCCCGGCTTTATCGACAGCCATGTGCATATGATGGCAAGCGGCGCCGAGCTGTCATCGGTGCAATTGCGTGACGCACAAACACCGGATGAGTTCAGCCGGCGGATTGGAGAATTTGCCAGCAACATGCAAAGCGGCGAATGGATGCTGGGGGGCACCTGGGATCACCAGAACTGGGGTGGTGAGTTGCCACAGCGGGACTGGGTGGATGAGCTTACTGCTGAAAATCCGATCCTGGTAATGCGCCTGGACGGACATATGGCACTGGCCAACAGCGCGGCCCTGACCCTGGCAGGGGTAGATAAATATACCGTCGACGTTGAAGGCGGAGAAATTATTCGCGATGAACAGGGCAACCCCACCGGCTTGCTCAAAGACAATGCCATGAACCTGGTAAGCCGTGTTATTCCCGCTGCCAGTGAGGCACAGCAGGATCAGGCGCTAGAACAGGCGATGGACTACCTGGCTGAGCGAGGTGTCACCTCGGTACACGATATGGCCTATAGCTGGGACAGCCTGGCCACCTATCGCCGCGCACACGCCAAAGCAGGCCTGCGTACCCGCATCTATGCCAACGTACCACTGGCTGACTGGCGGCAATTGGCTGAGGATGTAGCTATCAACGGTCGTGGCGATGAATGGCTGCGAATTGGCGGACTGAAGGGTTTTATGGACGGCTCACTGGGTTCACATACTGCCGCCTTTTTTGAGCCTTTTACTGACACCCCTACTGACCGCGGCTTTTTTGTGACCGCACCAGAAGATGTCGAACGCAGGGCCATCGCCGCCGATGCACAGGGACTACAACTGGTTATTCACGCCATCGGCGATCGTGCCAATGCGGCATTGCTGGATATCTTTGATAAAACGGTGCGGGCCAACGGGCCCAGGGACAGACGCTCCCGAATTGAACACGCCCAACATTTGCGCCCGCAGGAAATCGCCCGCATCGCCGAAACGGCAATTATCCCCAGCATGCAGCCCTACCACGCCATAGATGACGGCCGCTGGGCCGACGCTGTTATCGGCCCTGAAAGAGCGCAGTTCACCTACGCATTTCGTTCACTGATGGAGGCAGGCATCCCGGTAGCTTTTGGCAGTGACTGGTCGGTTGCTCCGGCCAGCCCGGTGCTGGGCATTTATGCGGCCACCACCCGCCAAACCCTGGACGGCGCCCATCCCGAGGGTTGGGTACCCGAGCAGAAAATCACTGTAGAACAGGCGCTGATCGCCTATACCCGCAATGGCGCCTACGCCTCGTTTGAAGAGGACAGCAAAGGTAGCCTCACGGTTGGCAAGCTGGCCGACGTGGTGATTCTGGACCGGGATATCACTGACATGCCCCTTGAGCAGATTCGGGATGTGCTGGTGACGCGCACTATTGTCGGCGGTAAAACCATTTATCAGCGCTAGGGATCGCCTGTGAAATGTGCCTGAATATGTTTCACCGGCAGCATCAAAGTCATGTCGTCGAATGGAGAGGAGGTAAATCCATACTTTAGATAAAAGCTTGCAGCCTGCGCTGACAGCGCATGCGCCAATACCGCTTTGGCTCCCACCTCCCCTGCCACAGCCAGTGTCCGCAGTAGAGCATCGCGCAACAGGCCGGCGCCAATCCCCAACCCAGAAAAGTCTTCATCTACAGCTAAGCGCGCCAGGATAATAACGGGTATTGGGTCTGGTGCGTTACGGGAAATATTTCCGGGGACTTTGCTTCGCTCTACACTACCCGCGGCTAATGTGTAGAAGCCAATAATGCGCTCTTCGTTACAAATGACATGCGTTCGGCTGGAAGAAGAAAGCTGGTTTTTCAGTGCTCTCTGCTGCAGCCAATTGTCTAGCGAAGTCTCCCCACTGTGCAACCCCGTCGTGACATGATCAGCTGAAAGCGGCAGGGGTGATGTGATCAATCCCAAGGAGCTTTCTCAGCCAGTAGTGCTCTCAGGGCTGGAATCTTTTCAACGGGGGCCTGTAATGCCTGCTCAAACGCCAACATCTTCTTCTCATCCAGCTGGAACAAGCATTGATCCAAAAGCACTTCCTGGGCGCGCTGACAGGCAGCATCTATCACAAAGGTTGTGCGATCCTGGTGTAGTAAGGCCGATGCGCGAGTCAGTAGCTCTCGCTGCTCTGGTTCTACGCGCATATTGAGCGATGTTGTCTTGGCCACAACGGCCTCCTATATGTGTAGCTAATAGCGTTACACAAGAGCGCCTCACATCCAGACCGCGTTGATTTCGGGTATCAGCGCCGCTTCCATTACTGCCGTCCATTGGGCTCCGTATCCCTCGGGTGGCGAGTACCCCGCCATCGCCGCTACCAGCACATCTACATTGTCCGCGTCCAGCGTGCCAGTGGCCGTTACAATCTGGTCGACCCGGTGATTGTCGTCCTTGAACCATTTGTCCACTTCAATCTGATCGTTAGTGCCAATCACATCAATAAGCAAGTCATCCCCCAGCTGAGAAAACCACAGGTCATTGGGCGTCACCCGCGACAGAAACTGAATCACATCGAAATCGTCATCGCTGCCCTTGGCGTTGTTATCTATCTTGTCGTGGCCATCACCAAAATCAAACACATAGGTATCATTGCCGCCCCCGCCCTTGAGGTTATCGTTGCCGGGGCCGCCGACTAACCGATCATCGCCGTCACCACCTTTGAGCTTGTCGTGGCCCAGCCCGCCAACGACCAGGCCATCGCTGTCGCTACCGTCATACAAGTGCAGGCTAACCGTACTGGTAGCGCTGTTAACGCCATCACCCACGGTGTAGTTGAAATTTACTTCGGATTCATCCAGTGCAGGGAAGTAACTAAACTGTCCACTGGCCATATCCAGGATCAATTCACCCAGGCCATCGCTGTCCATGCTCAATAGCGTTAGCACATCCCTGGGTTCATCAATATCATTGGAGAACAGCTCGGCAAAATCAAAGGTGTTGGCCTGGTTCTGCAAACCGTACAGGATATCGGCACCGGCATTGGGCGCATCGGGGTTGTCACTGAGTAATCGCCATGCGGCGGCACGCAAGGCCTGGATCGCGGCCCCAACATCATCTGGAATCTCTGCGCCGAGCCCTGCTGGCACCGGGTAGGCAGCCATCGCGGCAGCCAGTACCTCGATACCATCCTGATCCAACGTGGCATGTTCTGTAGCTACCAGGTCTATCTTGTGCTTGTCGTCCTTGAAGTATTGTTTCACCTTGACCTGGTCATCCGTGCCAATCACGTCGATCAGAAGATCGTCCTTGTCACGAGAAAACCACAGGTCTTCAGGCGTCACTCGCTCCAGATACTTGATAACGTCAAATTCTGTGACAAACGCCTTGGAGTTGTTATCGATCTTGTCATGCCCATCACCCAGGTCGAACACGTAGGTATCGTTACCCTTATCGCCCTTGAGATCGTCTTTGCCAGCCCCGCCAAAGAGAATGTCATTACCCTGGCCCCCTTTGAGCTTATCGTTA
>SMVB01083312.1_pt1 | contig 19114 bp, 13 predicted proteins | sample 2456461 | NCBI WGS metagenome assembly SMVB01 (sample SAMN11095934, study PRJNA526329) | marine sediment metagenome | biome: Marine sediment; feature: Surficial sediment; material: Deep marine sediment; isolation source: Hadal surficial sediment | place: Pacific Ocean | collected 2014-05 | depth...
CATCTCTACAGGCGTCTCAGACCGGGCACTCGTGAGCTTCGTCCACCTCCACACACACTCCGAATACTCGCTCCTCGACGGAGCCAACCGCCTCACCGACCTCGTCCACCGGGCCAAAGAATTCGAGATGCCCGGCCTTGCCCTCACCGACCATGGTTGCCTCTTTGGCGCTTGGGCCTTCCACAAGCTCGCCAAGAAGCACGGGATCAAGCCGATCATCGGCATGGAGGCGTACGTGGCGCCGGGTGATCGACGGGACCGCTCCAAGGCCGGCCAGGGAGAGCGGGCCTACTACCACCTCGTGCTCCTGGCTCGGGATATGGAGGGTTATAAGAACCTGGTGAAGCTGTCCTCCATCGGGTACACGGAGGGCTTCTATCACAGGCCGCGGGTGGATCGGGAGGTTCTGGCAGCCCACGCCGGCGGACTCGTGGTCAGCTCGGCGTGTCTGGCCGGAGAAGTTGCACGTCACCTCGCGGCTGACAACTGGGAGGGCGCCCGCGAGACCGCTACCTGGTACGCCAACCTCTTCGAGGATCGGTACTACCTGGAGGTGCAGGCGCACGACTCCGAGGGACAGGCGGAGCTCAACGGAAAAATATTCAAGCTCTCCGAGGAGATGGGCCTTCCGGTGATCGCGACCAACGACGCACACTTTCTCCGAGCGGAAGACCACGATGCGCACGACGTCCTGCTCTGTATCGGACTCGGTAAGGACCGAAGCGACACCCGCCGCATGCGATACGACAAGGGCCTCTACTTCAAGAGCGCTCCGGAGATCGCCGAACGATTTCCGGATCGTGCGGACGTCCTGGAGAACACCCTGAAGATTGCCGACGAGGTGAACCTCGGCTTCGAGAAGACGTACCACCTGCCCGCGTTCCCGCTTCCCGAGGACCACACCGACGAGAACGAATACCTCGTGTTTCTGGCTACGGAGGGTGCGAAGCGGCGCTATGGTGATCCTCTCCCCGAAGCCGTACAGGAACGCCTCGATTACGAGTTGGGGGTTATCACCGAGACGGGGTATGCCGGCTATTTCCTGATCACGTGGGACTTCATCGACTGGGCCCGGCGCCACGGCATTCCAGTGGGACCGGGCCGGGGGTCGGCCGCCGGCTCGATCGTCGCTTATTCACTCTGGATCACCAATGTCGATCCGCTGGCGTTCGACCTCCTCTTCGAGCGTTTTCTGAATCCCGAGCGCATCTCGATGCCGGACATCGATGTCGACTTCTGTTATGAACGGCGGGGCGAGGTCATCGAGTATGTGAAGGAGAAGTACGGGAAGAACGCGGTCGGGCAGATCATCACGTTCGGGACCATGAAGTCCCGCGCGGTGATTCGCGACGTAGGAAGAACCCTCGGGATGGAGCCGTCCGAGACCGACCGGATCGCAAAGATGATCCCCAACACGCCGGGACAGTCCTTCACCGTCGGGGAGGCGATCAAGAAGCTCAAAGAGGTGAAGGACCTCTACGAACAGGGGGGCCGGTACAAGCAGCTCTTCGACTACTCCATGACGCTCGAGGGCCTTTCCCGGCACTCGTCGGTCCACGCCGCCGGCATCGTGATCGCGCCGGGCCCGCTCGACGACTACGTACCGGTCTGCATCCAGACGGGAAAGAACGGCTCGAACGGTGACGTCTCCGAGGCGATGCACGTCACCCAGTACGACATGAACTGCCTCGAAGACGTAGGCATGCTCAAGATGGATTTCCTGGGCCTGAAGACGCTCACGGTCATCCACGACGCCGTGGAGGCGGTCAAGGCGAGGGTCGGCGAGCTCCGGCACCCCGAAACCGGCACCGTCTTCGAGTCCATGGACGACGTTCCCCTGGACGATCCCGCCGTTTACAAGATGCTCGCGAGCGGTGGGACGTCGGGCGTATTCCAGTTCGAGTCGAAGTTGGCAATCGAAAAGCTCAGAGCCATGCGCTGTGACCGCTTCGACGACCTGGTGGCCACCAACGCGCTGATTCGGCCCGGTCCGCTCGACTCGGGCATGGCGGACGCGTACATCCGGAGGAAGACAGGCCGCGAGGAGGTCCGTTACGACCATCCCGACCTCCAGCCGGTCCTCGAGTCCACATACGGCATCATCGTGTACCAGGAGCAGGTGATGCGCATCGCGAACATCCTGGGCGGTTACAACCTGGCCGAGGCCGATGTGCTCCGGAAGGCGATGGGTAAGAAGATCGCCTCGCTCATTCGGGAGGAGCTCCAGCAGTTCGTCACGAAGGCCATCGCACGTGGCGTGGAGAAGCGCATCGCCGAGAGCCTCGCGGAGCAGATCGAGACCTTCGGACGGTACGGCTTCAACCTCTCGCACTCGGTCGCGTACTCGGTCATCGCCTATCACACCGCCTGGCTGAAGGCGCACTATCCGGCTGAGTTCATGGCCGCCATGCTCTCGGCGGTCGTGTCCAACACCGACGACGTGGTCAAGTACATCGGAGAGTGCCGAGAGCTCCCGCGTTATCTGCCGAGATTGGACGATGGTATTGCGGTCCTACCGCCGGACGTTAACGAGTCGGGCTGGAAGTTCACGGCGGTCGGCGAAACCCACATCCGCTTCGGCCTGGGCGCCATTCGTGGGGTGGGATCGAGCGCGGTTAATTCGATCCTCACCGCGCGTGACGCCGACGGGCCCTTCACTGCGATGTTCGAGTTCCTGGAGCGCGTCGATCTCCGTGCCCTCAATAAGCGCGCCGTCGAAGCGCTCATCGCGGCGGGGGCCTTGGACTCGTTCGGATACCGTGCGCAGCTCCTCGCGGGGCTCGATACCGCCTACTCGGAGATCAGCGCCCGAAGGGCCGAAGAAGAGGTGGGTCAGGCCTCACTCTTCGGCGCCGGAGACGCGGCCCTCGAACGAAAGGACCCCGGCCTTCCGAACGTCCCACCCTGGCCGGAGCAGGAGCGGTTGAAGAGAGAGAAGGAAGCCCTGGGTTTCTTCATTTCCGGCCACCCGCTCGATCGGTATGCGGACGTCGTGCGGGCATTCGATCGCGTCAACACCTCGAACTTGAAGGACCATCTCGGACGGCCGCTCGACCTGGCCTGCGTCGTGACCAAGGTGCAACGGCAAATCTCACGCCGTGACAGCTCCGAGTGGGGCAAGATCACGGTCGAGGACTTTCACGGCACGGCCACGGTCCTCGCCTTCAAGGACAACTGGCAGAAGTACAAGGAGACCCTTCAGCAGGACGCCGTGGTGCTCATCTCCGGAAAGGTGAGCGGGCGGGAGCGCGACGAGGAAGATCCGCCCATTTTCCTAGACGATGCCCTCCCTCTCGAAGGTGTGCCCAACAGCGGCCAACTGGCCCTTCAGATCGAGTTGCCGGTTGGCGCCGAGCTGGACGACGACGTGTTCGCCAGAGCCAAGGAGGTTCTGGTCGCCCACCCCGGAACGGCCCCCGTCGAGATCCGCCTGGGGAGTGACAACGGACTCTCGGCGCCGGTATTACGGTCGCGGACGCTCAAAGCGGACCCCACCCACGACACCATGGAGGCACTACAGGAGATGTTCGGGAAGGCCCGGGTACGCTTGGTGCGGGTCGGGGATGGAAAGAGCGGGTCGGAGCCGGGGGCGTACTAGGAAGGAGCCGCTCCGATCTCATGATCACGATCACCCCGGTCCGCCGTGCCCTGATCCCCGTCGATTCGGCCGCGGCCGCCCGTATCAGCGCCCCGAACTACGACGAGTTCCAAGGTGATAGGGAAATCTGGGAGCTCCTTCAAGAAAATCCCATGAGCGTGCTGCGTGTGACCATGGCTCATTGCAACGCAGACTCGCCCGAAACGATCGGCGTGCGCGATTCGCAAGGTGCTCTGACCATGGCGGGCACCCACATGGAGGAGCTCGAGGCGAGCGAGCTCACCGAGGAAGTTCATGACATCCTCTGGGTCTACGAGATCGAAGACCCCAACCGCCCTCATGTGCGACAGATAGGTCTGGGCGGCATGGCCAGGACCGACGAGATCCGGACTGACGCGACCCCCCAGGGGACCATCATTCGGAACGAGGGAGTCCGTGAGCCGAAGGCACGCGGCCGCGCCGACCTGATCCAGGCCACGTCAGCGATCATCGGCATGGTGAACAACGGAGTCGACGATGAGTCGGGCGAGTTCCAGAGTCACCTGGAGGCACACGCATCAGGCGCTCCTCCGGATCTCGAGGTGCTCGATCAACATGGGAACCGGCACCGTGTATGGATCGTCCGTGACGAGCAGACGATCGAGCGCTTACAATCGCTCCTCGCGGAGGAGCCGCACGCTTACGTGGCCGACGGGAATCACCGTAGCGCCGCCGCGGCCATGCTCGGATACGAACATTTCCTCAGCGTCTTCTTTCCGGCTCGCACGATGGGTATCCGGCCGTACAACCGGCTCGTGCACACCCCAGCGCTTCCTGCGGATCAGCTGGCCGCTGCAATCCGGGAGAGGTTCGAACTCGACACACCGGACGACGCGGACTTCTACCAGCCGACCGAAACTCATGAGATCGGTCTCTACACCCCTGATCGCGGCTGGCTGCGCCTGCGACCCCTACCGGGGACCTTCGATCCGAACGACGCTGCGGAAGCCATCGACTACGGCATCGTGCAGAAGAACCTCTTCGAGCACGTCTTCGGGATTGCCGACTCCGGCGACGACCGGCTCACCTTTGTCGGCAGCAACAAGGATGCGGCCTGGCTGCAAGGGGAGGTGGACGAAGGGCGTGCAGCATACGCGGTAACACTCCCCGCGGTCACCATGGACGAGTTCATCGAGGTATGCCGCCAGAACCGGCAAATGCCGCCCAAATCGACCTGGTTCGAGCCGAAGGTCCGGAGCGGGCTGGTGATGGCTCTGTTGGACGTCTAAGGAGTGTGATCGGACCCTCCTAGTCCTCGGTGTCGGTCCTCGGTGTCGCGAACGGACTCGCCGGGCTCCGGCCCTGAGGTGTGCATCCCGGTCTTGACCGACGCGTAAAGACGCCGACCCTCCGACGCCTCGCGAGCTCGGCTTCGATCACGGACCTTGAGCATGTGGACCGTGGACGAAAGGGCCACCACCGCCGCGGTGAGGATGCCCATCCGCGAAGCCGTCTCCAAGGATCCCGACATGGGTAGAGCGGCAGCCATCAACGCCATGCCAGAGAGACCCTCCAGCACCGCCAGAGTGACGCCCAGAAGCGCCGTCACGCGTGCGCGGGTTTTCAACAACGCGGAAACTACCGCAAATCCTCCGAAGAGAAAAAGCAGAATGAGAGGGAGAAATTCGTTCTGGGACACTCCCGATCCTCCGTACGTGGGTTTCCGTCTGTGTGGTCGTCGTCTGTGCGCTCGTCGTCTGTGCGCTCGTCGAGCGTCTGCTCCAAAGTGGCGAAGTTCGAGGCTAAGTCACAACCACCGATCTGGCCATGTCGTCAGGCCATGTCGGAGGAGTTGTCAAACAGCCAGACTTGCCACAGGGCGGTCGAGGAGCCCAATTACTCGCGCCATGACCAATTCTTCTGACCGCCGCGACCTCTCCAGCCGAAACTATTGGCGCGCCAATCTCACCTATGTGGGCGCTTTGATGGCCGTATGGTTCGTCATCTCATACGGGGCGGGAATCCTTTTCGTCGAGCCGCTCAACCGTTTCCACCTCCCGGGAACCGGCTTCCCACTCGGGTTCTGGTTCGCACAACAGGGCTCCATCTATGTCTTTGTGGCCTTGATCTTCGTGTACGTGTACCTCATGAACCGCCTCGACCGCGAGTTCGGAGTCGACGAGGGCTCCGAGTGAGGGTCGACGAGGACGTCAGGTGAGACGCGCACGAAGACGTCGAGTGACAGGCGAACGATGAGCGTCCAAGCCTGGACCTTCCTATTGGTGGGGCTTTCCTTTGCCCTCTACATCGGCATCGCCATCTGGTCCCGGGCGCACTCCACTAGCGAGTTCTACGTCGCGGCCTCCGGGGTCTCACCCCTGGCGAACGGCATGGCGACCGCAGCGGACTGGATGTCCGCAGCGTCGTTCATATCCATGGCGGGGATCATCTCCTTCTCGGGTTACGACGGGTCGGTGTACCTCATGGGGTGGACCGGTGGGTACGTACTCCTGGCGCTTCTCCTCGCACCCTACTTGAGGAAGTTCGGTGCCTACACGGTGCCCGACTTCGTGGGGGACCGATACTATTCACAAACCGCGCGCATCGTGGCCGTGGTGTGCGCCATATTCGTGTCGTTCACCTATGTCGCCGGCCAGATGCGCGGCGTGGGGATCGTCTTCAGCCGTTTCCTCGAGGTGCCCATCGAGCTCGGCGTGTTCATCGGCATGGCGATTGTGTTCTTCTATGCCGTCCTGGGCGGCATGAAGGGCATCACCTATACGCAGGTGGCTCAGTACTGCGTGCTGATTTTCGCCTATCTGGTGCCCGCGATCTTTCTCTCGCTCCTGATCACCGGCAACGTCATCCCACAAATTGGATTCGGCGGTGTGGACCAGGCGAGCGGGACCTTCCTGCTCGACCAGCTGAACGATCTACATCGGGACCTGGGCTTCGCTGCCTACACCTCTGGCGAAAAATCCACGATCGACATCTTCTTCATTACGGCCGCGCTCATGGTGGGTACCGCCGGTCTCCCGCACGTGATCATCCGATTCTACACGGTGCCCAAGGTAAGGGACGCCCGCCTCAGCGTCGGCTATGCGCTGGTGTTCATCGCCCTGCTTTACACGGCTGCGCCGGCCGTTGCCGTCTTCGCGCGGACCAACCTGCTGAACACGGTGTCGGAGCAGCCGTATTCGGAGATGCCCGAGTGGTTCTCGACCTGGGAGGCGACAGGGCTGATCTCGTTCGATGACCGGAACGGCGACGGCATCATCCAATACGTCGGTCCGGAGGCGCGGGACGCATCAGGAGCTCCGATCGAGAACGAGCTCACCATCGATCGGGACATCATAGTCCTGGCCAACCCGGAGATTTCGGGCCTTCCCAACTGGGTCATCGGTCTGGTGGCGGCCGGAGGGTTGGCTGCCGCCCTGTCCACGGCGGCCGGCCTGCTCCTCGTCGTTTCGTCCGCGGTGAGCCACGACCTCCTCAAACGCAGCTTCATGCCGGACATCACTGAACGCGGGGAGCTCATTGCGGCCCGCGTCAGTGCCGGGCTCGCCGTGGGGGTGGCGGGCTACCTCGGAATCAATCCGCCTGGATTTGTGGCGGAGGTCGTCGCGTTCGCGTTCGGGCTCGCGGCGTCCTCTTTCTTCCCAGCCATCATCATGGGGATTTTCTCCAAGCGCATGAACCGCGAAGGAGCCGTCCTGGGGATGATCTCAGGGATCACGTTCACAGCCGCATACATCGTCTACTTCAAGTTCATCAACCCGGGCGCGAACACCGCCGAGCACTGGTGGTTCGGCATCTCCCCCGAAGGTATCGGCACCGTCGGAATGCTGGTGAACTTCGCGGTCGCGATCACGGTCTCCCGGTTCACACCTGCGCCGCCGCCCGAGATCGTGGAGCTGGTGGAGCGCATCCGTGTGCCAAAGGGCGCCGGGGAAGCCCACGAGACCAGCGCGTAAGCGGCACCCATCGAAGGAGCCTCGGCAGCTAGATGGCTGAATCCAGCACACCCCGCCCGGCTTGGTGGGCCAAGGGCCTCCTGTTCGAGAGCTGCAACTGCCAGATCGTGTGCCCGGGTCACGTCCACTTCTCGAACAAATGTACGCATGAGCGCTGCATCGGATTTTGGGCGATTCGCTTCGATGAGGGCTCGTACGGCGAGGTGGACCTCGCGGGGGTGACGGCCGTCATCGGATATGACACCCCACAACACATGATTTCCGGTGGATGGACCGAAACGATCACCATCGACGTGCGTGCTTCCCAGGCCCAACGAACTGCGGTGGAAACCATCCTCACGGGGCGCGCCGGCGGACCCTGGGAAGTACTGGATCGTTTTGTGGAGCGACGGCTGCCCACCCGTACGCTTCCCATCGAGATCACCGACGAGGATGCGGTGAAACGGGTGGTCATCGAGGGGCTGCTGGAGAGTACCATCGAGAACATCCGAGGGTGGGACCCGAACCAGCCTGTTACCTTCAACAACATGTTTAACCAGGTTCATGCTTCTACGCAGGTGATCGCACGGGGCGACACCGCCTACGACGACGGCGAGATCGTGTTGAAGAGCGAAGGGACCCATGCCCTCCACAGCCACTTCGACTGGTCGGTGACGCCGTAGTGACGTCGCTCCCGTGATGGCCCCCTTCCTCACGTACCGGCGCCGGCTCGCAGGAGCCGGAATGGTCGTCTGGGGACTCACACTACTCACGGGATTCTAAGCTTTGGCCGAACGTACCAAAATCACCGGGAACAGTCTCCGGCACGTCTTTCGAGAGATCATCTGGCCCCGCCGCAAACTCATCGCGTTGGGCCTCCTCCTGATAGTTCTCAATCGCCTCAGCGGACTGGTGCTTCCAATCTCGACCCGGTACCTGGTCGACGACGTCCTCGGCCAGGGTCAGTTCGACCTGCTCTACTGGCTACTGGGACTCCTGGTGGTCGCCGTGATGATTCAGGCGAGTACCGCCTACGCCCTCACGCTTCTCCTGAGTGTCGAAGCCCAAAACCTGATCGCCCAACTCCGCTCCCAGGTCCAGCGGCATGTCCTCACGCTACCGGTGCGTTTCTTCGACAGTGTAAAGACCGGAGAGTTGGTGTCCCGCATCATGAACGACGTCGAAGGAGTCCGTAACCTCGTGGGAACCGGCCTGGTTCAACTGGTCGGGGGCACGATCACCGCGATCGTCGCGTTCACCTACCTCGCCACCACCAACTTCGTAATGACTCTGCTGGTCCTCGTCCCCTTGGGGCTTTTCGGCTTCGTGTCGACTCGGGCGTTTCAGATGCTGCGTCCGGCGTTTCGCGAACGCGGCGTAATCCACGCGGAGGTCACCGGGCGCCTCACGGAGGCCCTTGGGGGCATTCGTGTCATCAAGGGTTTTCATGCGCTCGAGAAAGAGGGCGAGATCTTCGAGGCAGGGGTGCTTCGCATCTTTCAGAACGTCAAAGAGACGCTCACTACCTCGAGCAGGGTGACGAGCCTCGGAACGTTCTTCATCGGCACGGCGAGCGTGCTCATCATGGGCTACGGTGGCCGGCAGATCCTCGCGGGGTCCATGACACTGGGGGACCTTGTCTCCTTCACGCTTCTCATGGGATTTCTTATCGCGCCGATCGTGCAGATGGCCAACATCGGCACCCAGATGACCGAGGCGTTCGCCGGCCTCGATCGGACCGCTGAGATCCTTTCCTGGCCCTCTGAGGACGACGATCCTCGACGTACCGAGACCATGCCGACCATTCAGGGGCATCTCGTGTTCGAGGACGTCACCTTCGCGTACGACGAAGACAAACCCGTGCTCCGCGGTATCACCTTCGAGGCTCAGCCGGGAACGGTCATCGCACTCGTGGGCAGCTCGGGATCGGGCAAGTCGACGCTGGCCGGACTGGCCGCGACCTTCTTCACGCCCGATTCCGGTAGGGTTCTGATGGACGGCGTCGACCTGGCGACCATAAAGCTGGCCAGTTACCGATCACAGCTCGGGCTGGTCATGCAGGACGACTTCCTCTTCGACGGCACGATCCGGGAGAACCTCCTTTTCGCACGGCCCAACGCCTCGGAAGTGGATCTGCAGGATGCGGCTGAAAAGGCCTACGTTACGGAGTTCACCGATCGTTTCCCGGACGGGCTGGACACGGTGATCGGTGAGCGTGGGGTCAAGCTGTCCGGAGGCCAGCGCCAGCGGGTCACCATCGCCCGGGCGCTGCTGTCCGATCCGCGCGTGTTGCTGCTCGACGAGGCGACGTCGAGCCTCGACACCGAGAGCGAGGCGCTCATCCAGCAGAGTCTGGGTGGACTTCTCCAGGATCGCACGACGGTCGTCATCGCCCACCGCCTCTCGACCATTCAACGCGCCGATCTCATTCTGGTCATAGAAGACGGTGAGATCGTCGAGCGCGGGCGCCATGACGAGCTGCTCGAACTCGACGGGCGTTACCACCAGCTTTATACCGTACAGGCGAGGATTTAGCAGGTCGGCCATCCCGACACGGAGGGGAGCGAAGATGCCAGAGGGGACGAACGCACAGAAGATCAGGGTGCTGAACGGTGGTCCGTACCGAGTGGAGGGGGGGGTTCCGCTCCTCGATCACGAGGGCGCCGGGATCGAGGCTCCGACGGCGTATTCCCTCTGCCGCTGTGGGGGATCGAAGAACAAGCCGTTTTGTGATGGCACCCATAACAGCAACAACTTCAACGGTCAGGAGTTCGCCAGCAAAGACACCGCTGCTGATCGGGCCGAGAGCTTTGTGGGTGATGGTATCACGATTCACGACGATAAGAGCCGCTGCTCTCACGCCGGAGTGTGCACGGACAATCTGAGGCAGGTGTTCAGGTTGGGCGTGGAGCCGTGGACCGACCCGAGCGCAGCGGAGGCCGACGAGATTGCCCGGGTGATAAGCCTGTGTCCGTCGGGCTCTCTGAGCTACTCGCTGTCAGGCTCTTCGGAGCCGGTCGAGCGCCCCGAGGGGCCTAGTATCACCGTGGTGAAGGATGCGCCCCTCGCAGTACGCGGTGTGCAGGTGGTAGCGGGCGATGGTGAGGCGTACGACGCTCGTGAGCGGCAGACTCTCTGTCGCTGCGGTGGCTCCCGCAATAAACCGTTCTGTGACGGAGCACACTGGTACATGGGGTTCAAACACGAGATGGGGGACGACTGATCGCTGGCTCACCCCGACTAATCCGCGGGCCCGCGGGCCTCGAGAGGCTCGTCACTCTGCCGCCGGAAACCGTCGCCCGCTTTCGGCGAAGTACTCCTCATCCGTCATCTCCCGCCCCATGTCGATCCACTCCTCGTCCGTCATTCGCGCCCGGCCATTGAGGACGGGTGGAGCGTCCTTCCCCGCGAGGTAACGAAAGCGCGGGGTCGGATCGTCGAGCGCGTCGGCAATGACCTCGGCCACGGCGCTCGGCGGATCAGCGCCTCTGCGGGCGTTCCTGTAAAGCGACTGCATCCTTCTCAGATGAGGGGCATACGGCCCTTCGCCCACCTCGACCGCAACACCCTTGTCGAGGATCGGGGTCGAGATGAACCCCGGCTCGATCACGATGACTCGGATTCCGAGCCGCCTCGTTTCGATGGCGACCGCCTCGCTCAAAGCCTCCAAGGCGTACTTCGTTGCGGCATAGATCCCGTGGCCGGCACTCACGAGGCGTCCCGCAACGGACGAGATGTTCACGATGGTGCCGCTTCCCCGCTCCCTCATCGCCGGAAGCACCGCCTGCATCATCCGGAGCGGCCCGAAGACGTTGGTCTCGAAGGCGGCCTTGGCCTCCTCGAGGGGCACCTCCTCGACGCTCGTGAGCGTCAGGAGTCCGGCATTGTTCACCAAAACGTCGATCCGGCCGGAACGTTCGATGACGCCGTCGACGGCGAAGGCCACCGACGCGGAGTCGTCGACGTCCAACGTCATGACCTCGAGATCCAGCCGCTCCTCTTCCGCGGCATCCCTGAGCGCGCCGCCCGAAGCATCGGGCGTACGCATGGAGGCGTAGACGGTATGGCCCAGTCGCGCGAGGTGAAGGGCGGTGGCCTGACCGATGCCGGTGCTGGCCCCTGTGACGAGGGTGACGGTCATCGGTTCGTCAGCTTGTGCGCGAGTCTGTGAGCGAACTTCTCCCTGAGTTTGGCGACTTTGGGGTTGATCACGAACTGGCAGTAGGGCTGATTCCCGTTTCTGCGAAAGTACTCCTGATGCTCCTGCTCGGCCGGATAGAACACGTCGAAGGCTGTGACTTCCGTGACGATCGGATCAGCCCAGACGCCCTCTTCCGTCAACTCGGCAATCATGGCCTCGGCGGTCTCTTTTTGCTCCGGCGAGTGGTAGTAGATCGCCGAACGGTACTGGGGGCCGACGTCGCCCCCTTGGCGATTCAGAGTCGTGGGGTCGTGCATGGCAAAGAAGACCTCGAGGATCTCCCGGAAGCTCGTGACCGACGGGTCCACCCGAAGCTGAACCACCTCGGCGTGCCCGGTGCGCCCCGAGCAAAGTTGCTCGTACGTCGGATTCGGCTCGGGCCCCCCGGAGGCGCCCGACACCACGCTCTCGACGCCCTCGAGCAACTCGAAGACCGCCTCCAGACACCAGTAGCAGCCCCCACCGAGCGTCACGATCTCGGGCGATCCGTCCACCACGATGTCTGACGATCCGCCTGCCTCGATCTCGGGCGATCCTTTAGTCACGAGCCATGATGAGTAACCTTCACGCCGCCGTTATACATTCACGCCGCCGCTATACATTCGATTTCCACACGTGCATTTCCCGACAGTCCAGAAGCTCCGAAGGCACTTCGAGCCGGCTTGTTCTCAGGAAAGAACTCCGTGTAGACCTCGTTCATGGCAGACCACTCGGCCATGTCGGCCAGGAAAACGGTGCACTTCAAGACTCGGTCCATCGAGGATCCGAACCGTTCGAGTGCGTCCTGGATGGACTCGAGAGCAACACGTGTCTCGGGCTGAATCCCACGCTCCCCACCCAGTCCTAGTTTTCCGGACAGGAAAATCAGTTCCCCGTGGCGAACCCCCTCGGAGAACGGTAAACGAGCGCTGGGATTCAGATACTCCGGGGCCACGGCCTGCGGAATCGCAGGTTGCGCGGCGTCAGCCTCTGATATGGGCGGTTGGCACGCGACGATTAAGAGGGACAGGGCAACAACCGCGGCTCCTCGAAGCATGGTGATCCTCCAGAACGGGATGACTGGCTGGTCGAACTTACGCCCGCCGCCCCCGGGTGGCACGGCCCACTGCACTTCTTCAACAAACCGTCAAGGTCTCTCAGCCTTGCGGCAGCGGCACGTGCCCGCCCAATTGGTGGCCCTCGACCCGCCACACCGAAGGAGAAAGTGCCCCATGATCGAGGTGACCGAGCACAGGATCGAGGTGACCGAGCACAGTTTCGAGCCGACCGAGCACAGTTTCGAGGCGACGCAGCATAGTTTCGAGGCGACGCACCGCTCGGGCGCCGTTTCGGCGCTGCTCACGTGCCCGGCCAACGCCAATTGCCTGCTCGTACTGGCGCACGGGGCCGGCGCGGGAATGCGGCATCCTTTTATGGAAGCTCTGGCAGGTCGCCTGGCCGCTCAGCGTATCGCCACGTTCCGGTACCAGTTCCCGTACATGGAGCAGGGTCGCCGACGCCCCGATTTTCAGCCCATTCTCCTGAAGACGGTGCGTTCGGCGGTATCCGCCGCCTCGGCGCTCTCGGGCGAGCTCCCCCTTTTTGCGGGCGGTAAGTCGATGGGTGGCCGAATGACGTCCCTGGCCGCGGCGAAGGGGCCTCTCGCGGATGTCCGAGGAATCATCTTCTTCGGCTTTCCCCTCCACCCGGTCCAGAAGCCGAGTATCGAACGAAGTGATCACTTGAGGGCAGCCCTCATTCCGCTCCTCTTTTTACAGGGGACCCGGGATAGGCTGGCCCGGCTCGATCTGCTCGAGCGCATTTGCCAAGATCTCGGGCGGGGCGCTACGCTGCACATGATCGAAGGAGCGGATCACGGTTTTCACGTGCTGAAGAGGTCCGAGCGCACGGACGACCAAGTTCAGGACGAACTCGCGGATGCGACCCGAACTTGGATCGACGGTCTGACGCCGTAATAGGAGAAGTCCCAATGTCAATCTGGATAGAGTCGATCTCGATAAGAAGGATACGACGCAGCTTCTCAGGCTTGGCCACTGCATTCACTCTGATCGGGGGGAGTGCAGCGAGCCAAGAGCTACAACTCGAGCCCTATCAAGAATTGGCGCGCGAATTGTTCCGGGAGCTCATCGAAATTAATACCGTCGAATCCGAGGGGACCGCCCTGGCCGCAGAGGCGATGGCGCGTCACCTTCTCGCGGCAGGGTTCCCAGAGGAGGACGTCCAGATCGTCGGCCCGAACGATCGGAAGGTAAACCTGGTCGCCAGGCTCCGCGGCCGGGATACGGGCCGTGCGCCCATCCTTCTTCTGGCACACCTCGACGTGGTGGAGGCTCTCCGCTCCGACTGGACGATCGACCCCTGGACGTTCACCGAAGCCGATGGCTACTACTACGGACGGGGCGTCACGGACGACAAGGACGAAGCCGCCATATACACGGCCAACCTCATCCGTTACAAAGAAGAAGGGTTCGTGCCAGACCGTGACATCATTGTCGCCCTCACCGCCGACGAAGAGGGCGGCCCGGCTAACGGCGTCCAGTGGCTCCTGGCGAACCGCCGGGACCTGATCGACGCAGAGTATGCGCTCAACGAGGGAGGCGGAGGAGCTCTGAAGGACGGGATTCGGCAACTGAACTCCGTCCAGGCCAGTGAGAAGGTGTACCAAAACTTCGACCTGCGGGCCACGAACTCCGGTGGCCACAGCTCGCTCCCGCGGGACGACAACGCCATCTATGAACTGGCGAGCGTACTCATGCGCATCAGCCAGTACAATTTCCCGGTCATGTTGAACGAGGTCACCGAGGCCTACTTCCGAGGAACGGCTGCGGTGGAGGGTGGAGCCATTGCGGAAGACATCCGGTCGATCCTGGAGAACCCGGCGAACCAGAGGGCTGTGGGTCGCCTACAGGCGTTTCCACACCTCAATGCTCGTCTCAGGACCACGTGTGTGGCCACGCGCCTGAGCGGCGGGCACGCCGACAACGCGTTACCCCAGACCGCCGATGCCTTGGTCAACTGCCGCATACTTCCAAACCACAACCCCGCTCAGGTGCTTCTCACACTTCGAGAGCTCGCGGGTCCCGAGGTGGAAGTCACGCCGGTCGCGCCACCCAACCCCAGCCCACCATCCCCCCTCACCCCCAACGTGATGGGGCCCATCGAGCGGATCACCGAGGAGATGTGGCCTGGCGTACCGGTCGTCCCGACCATGAGCACGGGGGCGACGGACGGGCTCTACCTGAGGCAGGCCGGAATCCCGACGTACGGCGTCTCCGGACTTTTCGGAGATGTGGACGACGTCCGCGCCCACGGCAAAGACGAGCGTATTCTCATCGAGTCGTTCTACGAGGGCCAGGAGTTCCTGTACCGACTGGTGAAGGCGCTGGCGGGGACGATCAGCTAGCGCCTCGCCCTCCTGTGCGCGACTCGCCGTACTCCTTCAACGGCCTTCTAGATCCCGAAAAACGCTGAGACCGCGAAGTTGAGAATTCCGAGGAGCAGGCTGCCCGCCATCGCGGCCCTGAAACCGTCCACCCTGAAGCCAGGGACAAACTCAGCGGTGAGCTTGAGCATGAGCGCGTTCACGACCCAGATAAACAGCCCGAGGGTCAGGAACGTGATCGGGAGGGTCAGCAGGACCAGGATGGGGCGGATGAACGCGTTGGCGAGCCCGAGGACGAGTGCACCGACCACGGCCGCTGTGCTATCCTCGACGTCGATGTCGGACACGAGGTACCCGACGACGGAGAGCAGGGCCGCCGTGACCACGATATGAAGGACGAACTGGATCATTTTCTAGTCTTCCTTATGGGTTTCAGCCTCACACTTCCCGACGCAAAACCGACCTGCCGGGTTTCGTGGTCGAGCCGGTACTCCCTCGTTTTCAGCCCTCACGCCGCGCCAGCCGCTCGAGCGCACCAATCAGGTCCGGGCGGTCGTCCAGGACCGCCAAGAACGGGTCGCCACCCTTGAGCCGCTTCATGCGGGCGGGCACGGTTCTGATCGTGTGCTTCCGAATATCCAGCCTCTTCGTCACTTCGCTCCACCTGAGCGGTGTGGAGACCGCGGCCTCGGGGACCGGACGGACGCTGAACGGCGCCACGAGGAGCTGGCCACGGCGGTTCTGCAGAAAGTCCACGTAGACCTTCCCCTCGCGGTCTCGGATCGTCCGGGTGATGGTAGCGATTTCGGGGAGCTCGGAGACCACAACCTGCGCCAACAGGTGGCCTAGCTGGCGGGACTGCTCATAGTCGCACTGGTGCCCCAGGGGGACCAGAACGTGAAGGCCCGAAGAGCCACTCGTCTTCACGTACGTAGGTAACTCGATCTCTTCGCACACGTCACGGATCACGCGCGCGACCTTTACGACGTCCGCGAAGGGAGCCCCCTTGGGATCGAGATCCAGAATACACCAATCCGGCTGGTTGATCGTCGCAATTCTGCTCGACCAGACATGCAGCGGGATGGCCGCCGAATTGGCCACATAAAGCAGCATCTCCACGTCCTCCACCACGAAGTAGTCGATCGCCTTCTCCGAACTCTCGCTCCAAATGGATTCGGTCCGCACCCACTCGGGCGCCCAGTCGGGCGCGTTCTTCTGATAGAAGGACTTTCCGTCGATGCCGTCCGGGTAGCGGGTGAGCACGAGACAGCGATCCTGCAAGTACGGCTCGATCCACTCCCACACGGACCTGTAGTACTCGATGAGGTCACCCTTGGTGAAGCCCGTCTCCGGCCAGAGGACCTTGTCGAGATTGGTGAAGTGAACGGTACGATCGACGGCGTCGACGGTGACCGGCATCGGATCGGGACGGGACTCCCGCCGAGCGCCCTCCCCCCGAGCGCCCTCCCCACCGGCGCGGGCTCCTCCGCCGTCTTCATCCTGTCGGACGCACTCTTCCGGACTTTTGTCATCGCGCAGACCCACGAACGACGGGTGTCGGATCACTCCGGCTGATGTGAACTCCTTGTAACGCACTTCCGCGACGAGCTCCGGCCGGATCCAGTGGTGGCTCGGTCCCTTGGGAACACTCCCGCCAAGAGCAAGAGGGTTCGCCTTTCCGCCAGAGGCACGCCGATCCCCTCCGGAAGCGCCTGGTTCCCCTGCGGTGGAATCCTCCAGAGTCCGGAGGGACTCCATGATCTCGTCGAGCACGTCATCGCTGAAGCCCGTACCCACACTTCCCGCGTAGACGAGCCTATCGTTCGCATCCGTGTACTGCGCCAGGTGAAGCGCACCGAAGCCCGAACGACCACCTTTGGGATCGGTGTAACCCACCACCACGAAGTCGTCGGTTCGAACGGCCCTGATCTTGTACCACGAGGTCGAACGTCCGGACCGATACGGACTGTCCGCTTTTTTTGCCACCAGGCCCTCGAGGCGCATCGCCGTGACCTGCTCGTACATCGCCTCACCCTGCGTCGCGATGTGATCCGAAAACCGTACGGGACCCACCGTTGGCAGGACCTCACGAAGGAGCGCTTTGCGGGCGAGCAACGGGAGATCCCGAAGATCGAGCCCCCCGAACGCGAGAAGATCGAAGGCATAAAACGCAGCCGGTAGATCAAGCGCCGCCCGGGCGATGGCCGAGCTGCGCTGCAGCCGGCCTCTCCGCTGGAGGAGGCCGAAGTTGGGAAGGCCCGCTTCATCGTGAACCACCACCTCTCCGTCCAGGATGACGCCGTTATACGGAAGGCCCCGAACCGCCCGGGCGATTTCGGGGAACGTCGCCGTGATGTCGTTCCCGTTTCTCGACCACAGAACCGGCTCACCCTGCGACCGGTCCGCGATGAGACGGTATCCGTCGTATTTGATCTCGAAGACCCACCCCTCCTTCGTGAAGGGCTCCTCGCGCGCGGTGGCCAACATCACCTGGAAGCCGCCCGCCTTGCCCGACATCGAGCTGAGAGAGGCAGTGCCAGCCCGTTCGGACGACGCATCCGGGGCCCCGAGCTTCCGTGCTTCAGCAACGATCTCCGCCTCGCGGTCCCGCGGATGGGCAAGCTGGTCGACGAGCAGTCCCGAGTAGATCGAGTCGTCGGGAAAGGCCTCCGTGCCCCGCTCATCGACGTAGCCGTCCCGCTCTTTGATGAGGAGCCAGTGGTTCCCACCGCGCTTGGGGGTATGCACGAGCGTCCAGCGGCCCCTGAGCTTGTAACCCCGGAGCTCGAAGAGGAGCTTGCCGTGTTCGATCCCGTGTTTGTCGCCGGGGATCTCGATCCAGACACCCTTGTCCCAGCAGATCGACGGGCCGGCGCCGTATTGGCCCTCGGGGATGACCCCCTCGAACTCCGCGTACTCCAACGGGTGGGGCTCCACGTGCATGGCAAGCCGCTTGTCCGCCGGATTCGGGGAGGGCCCCTTCGGGACGGCCCAGGATTCCAGGACGCCGTCCATCTCGAGCCGCAGATCCCAGTGGAGCGAGCTGGCGTGATGTTTCTGGACGACAAAAATGCCCCGCTCGCCCTTTGGCCCCTCTCCGAGGGGATCAGGCGCCGCTCCTCCGGCGGGCTCAGGGGTCTGGCCCGGCGAACGCTTGTCGTGGTAGCGCTCGAGCTTGTAGTCGGACTTTGCAGACATGGCTCAGGTTAACGAAATCCTGCTCGCCCGGCACCACTACCACCGCTACCACCGGCGGCATCCATTGCGCGTCGCAAAGCAGTGAACATACGTTTATGGTCGCCTCGCACATTCGCCTTGAAGGAGCTCTCCATATGGCCGCACGCCCAATCGCAGCATCGACCATCTCGTTCGGGCTGGTTTCACTGCCGGTAAAGCTGTATGCCACGGCTGTGTCCAAGTCCCGCATCGCCTTCAACATGGTGCACAAGACGTGTGGCACCCGTGTGAAGCAACAGTACGTCTGCCCCAAGGACGACGAGATCGTCCCCCGCGAGGACATCGTGAAGGGTTACGAGTTCGCCAAAGGCCAGTACGTCCTGTTCACCGTCGACGAGCTCAAAGCGGTCGAGCAGCCCAAGACGGATTCCATCGAGATCACGGAGTTCGTGCCGGCGGACCAGGTGGATCGACTCTATTTCGACCGGGCCTACTACTTGGGACCCGACAAGGGTGGCGCCCGGGCCTACCGGCTACTGGCGGCCGCGTTGGCCAAGACCGACCGGGTCGCCATCGCCAAGCACGCCACACGAGGCAAGCAACATCTCGTCATGGTCCGCCCTTACGAGGGCGGCTTGCTCTTGGAGCAACTCCGTTACGCCGACGAAGTGCGCGCCTTCTCCGACGTGGAGCTCGAAGAGGGCGAGGTGAGCGAGTCCGAACTGAAGCTCGCCGTGCAACTCGTGGACCAAGCATCGTCCGACTCGTTCCAGGCCACCGACTACACGGACGACGTGCGCGCGCGTATGCTCGACCTCATCCAA
>SMVB01095998.1_pt1 | contig 19114 bp, 13 predicted proteins | sample 2456461 | NCBI WGS metagenome assembly SMVB01 (sample SAMN11095934, study PRJNA526329) | marine sediment metagenome | biome: Marine sediment; feature: Surficial sediment; material: Deep marine sediment; isolation source: Hadal surficial sediment | place: Pacific Ocean | collected 2014-05 | depth...
GTCGACCGGGTCACCCCCGCCGTCGCCGCCACCACCGCCGCCGGGACGTCCGCCGCCGCGGCCTTGCAGCGCCACGAACTCACCGATGACCTGGAGGATCACCGGAAAACCGTCGAGCGCGGTCGGGATGCCGATGACCTCCGAGGAGCTCGCGTACACGATAATGGCGCCCCTGCCGCCGGGGCCTGCCGTCACCGCGGTGCCGATGATTCCCGGAGTGAGCATCAGCGCCGCGGTGTACTGCTCCTGCGTCGCGATGGCGGCGCGTAGCTGTCCCGGGGGAACGATCGGTGGTTCGCCCTGCTGGGCAGCGAGGCTGATCGTGGCGGACAGGATCAGCAAGGAGATGACGGCGAGCAACCAGCGAGTGTTTTTCATCGGAATTTCCTCATGGGGGATCGGTTCAACGAAGCACTCTCATATGAATGCCGGGGCGCACAAAAGTCAAGGGCCCAAGCCGTTTCAGGCGCCCGGTCAGGTGCCGGTGTAGCCGAGCGCACGGTAGGCTTCGAATTGCTCTTCGTCGAAGAACTGATCACCGCCGAATCTCGACGTTCGGATCCACAGGGCGGGAGGCAAACAGGCTCTGGTACTCGAACAGCGACTGCGCGAGATCTTCGGGCCGGTCGAAAGACGGGCTCTGATTCGCGGGTAGGGGGGTGCGGCGCCCTCCAGGGCGCAGGCGAGAAACTCGTGGAACGATTGATCGCGTGCCTCCTTCAGGACCGCCGCGGAGCCTTCGTGGCGGTGCTCGTCGTAGTCTTCATCCGGACGGCGACAGGGGTTCGGACGACGAGCAAGCGTGTCGCGGCGTCGGCGTCGTGCCGTACGAGCGAGGTAGATAGTAGAATCGTGTCTCCTGATGGAGATCGGAACCACACTCTCCCAGTATCGGATCACTGCCAAGCTCGGTGAAGGCGGGATGGGAGAGGTGTACCGAGCCGAGGACACTCGTCTGAAGCGCGCCGTGGCGATCAAGGTGCTGCCCGCCGAGCTCGCTGCCGACCCGGAACGGCTGGCGCGGCTGGAGCGTGAGGCGCAGGTGCTGGCCCAGCTCGAGCATCCCAATGTTGCGGCGATCTACGGGCTCGAGGAGGCGGTGCCGGAACCCCCGAGCGCCCAACTGTCCGGCGCTAGCGAGTCCGGCGCTGAGACCGAGGCGGGCGCGGCCGATCCGGTGCGGTTCCTCGTGATGCAGCTCGCCGACGGTGACACGCTCGATGTGGTTCTTGATCGGCGTGGCGGCGTCACGGGGTCGGAGCGGGTCAGCACCGGTGCGGTCACGGCGGTGCCGTTGCCAACGGGTGCCGACGCGGAAACCGCGCCGATCCGTGAGCGCGGGCTGAGCTTGGATGACGCGTTAGCGATCGCCGGCGCCATCGCGGCGGCCCTCGAGGCTGCTCACGACGAGGGCATCGTTCATCGCGATCTAAAACCAGCGAATATCATGGTCGCCTTCGACGACGGCGCGCCGCAGGTAAAGGTCCTCGATTTCGGCCTGGCCACGGTCTATCAGCCGGACTCGGCCGCGGACGTGCCCGGCGACCAATCCGCCTCGCCGACGATGATCGCGGCGACGAACGCCGGCGTGATCATGGGCACCGCCGGGTACATGAGCCCGGAGCAGGCGCGCGGCCAGCGCGTCGACCAGCGTTCCGACATCTGGGCGTTCGGCGTGGTGCTTTACGAGATGCTCACCGGCCGGCGTTTGTTTTCCGGGGGGACGCTGTCGGACACGCTCGCCGCGGTGCTGAAGGACGAAATCGATTTCGGTGCCCTGCCGGCCCAGACACCGGTGCCGATCCGGCGGCTGCTACGCCGATGCCTGCAGCGAGACCCGCGCCGGAGAATCCGGGACATCGCCGACGCGCGGCTCGAGATCGACGATGGGAGCGTCGGTTTGCTCGGCGCAGAGGCTGCCGATGTGGCCGCCATCTTGAAGCGCGGGGATGTGGAGTTGGCGACCGGAGAGGCGGTGGAAGCCGGTCCGAAGAAGGCCACGCTCACATGGATCCACGCGGTCGCGGCGGTAGCACTCGTGGGGACCGGCGTCGCCATCACGTTGCTCGCTATGTCCACGTTTGCGCCGATGGAACAGCCGGTGCGCACCTTCGGTGACCTCGGGCCGGCGGCGGCGCGCAGCGCGGTGATTTCCCCCGACGGCACCAAGCTCGCGCTGGACATCGGCAACGAGCTGTGGGTGCGTGACTTCGACACCCTGACACCGCGTCGCATCGAAGGCTCAGAAGGGGTGCGGTCCCGACCGTTGTGGTCACCCGACAGCTCGCGGCTCGCGTTCTTCGTCGACGGCGACCTGTACGTGGCCTCGGTGTCGGATGGCGCTTCGCGGCGCATCGGTTACGACGCCCCGATCCCCTCCCGCTGGGGTGCTGCCTGGGCCCCGGACGGGATCATCGTGGCGGGTGAGCGGATCGGCGAGCTGGTGATGCTGTCGCCCGATGGTGGTGATCTGCGGGTGGTGGCGAGAGCCCGGGGTACCGGGTTTCTTCGCTTTCCGACGATTCTGCCCGACGGGGAAACGCTGGTGTACGAGTTCTCCGAGCGCGGCGAAGGGAACTTGCCGTCCAGTGTCGTGATGCTGCAGCGTGGCCTGGACGTGGACGCCGAGGTTGAGACGATCCTCGAAGTGGCCGACAGCTTGGCCGGTTTTCACTATTCCGAAGAACTCGAGATCCTGCTGGTCGAGGGGGTCAGTAGCGGGCTGTGGGCGCTTCCCCTGTCGAGCCCCGGCTACACCTCGAGCGGCACGCTCGAGCGCTTCATCCGCAACGGCGAGGACATGAGCCTCTCGGACGACGGCACGTTCGTGTATCGGGCGATCCCCGACCCGCTCGAGTCCAAGCCGTTCCGCTGGATCGATCGCGGCGGTGGGGTCCTCGAGACTATCGAGTCCGGGAAGGACGACCCGCGCTGGATCTCGGTGTCCCCTGATGGGACACGCGTCGCGTTCGAAGCACAGCGCGCCGCGGGTTTGGCGTACGACGTTTGGGTCCGCGACCTGGTACGCGGCGCCGAGACGCGGATCACCGCCGAGCCAGGGGCCGGCGGCAGGCCCGACTGGCGCGGCAATGAACAGCTCCTGCTCTTGGGGCCGACGCTCCGCGGCAGCGGCGCCAGCGCCGAGCTTTTTACGCAGGCTGCTTCGGGCGCCGGCGGCCCGGACAGCATCGCCGCCGAGGCGCTCTTCCGCAGCCCGATCGCCTCCCTCGACGGTCGTTACATCGTCTTCGAAGCGCTGGTGGCCGATGGCGAGCTGCAATCGAGTTTGCCGGCCGCCGGCGGCCGGCGCCGCCTCTCTGCGAGCGCTCAGCGCGGCGGGCGCGGTGCCCGGCCCGGCGGTGGCAGTCTTTCCGGATTCGTGTGGAACCTGTACTACCTGGTCGACGGTGAGGACGGGCCGCAGCTCTATCGGGGCGCCGACGACAACCAGATGTCCCCGGCGCTGTCGCCCGATGGCGGGCGCATCGCCTTCATCTCGGACGCCTCCGGGTCGAGCGAGGTTTGGGTCGATACGTTTCCCGAGCCCTCCGAGCAGGTGCGGATCTCGGTCAGCGGCGGGGGGTACGTTCGCTGGAGTCCGAAGGGCGGCGAGATCTTCTACGACGACGGTGCCGGAACACTGTGGTCGGTCTTCGTCGATACGGGTGTGAACCACGGACGCGAGGCGTATCTCCAGCCCACACGACTGTTCGAACAGGGCGACGTTGCGACGCGCTTCGACCGCTTCGGAAACCGCGACTGGGACGTGGGACCCACCGGCGAGACGTTCCTGACCGTGCAGCAGTACGCCGAGGGCATCTCGCCGGTCAACGTCATCGTGAACTTCCCGCGCTGGTACCGGGAGAGGAGATAGGGGTCAGGGGCATCGTCGTCGTGGCCGCGTTGTCGCACCCGCCGCCGCCTGTCCCGGGACAGGAACGAACGTGTCCCGGGATCGAGAAACTCTGATCCTCTTGCGGCGTGTTTCGCGCGTTGTAGTGTAGGAGCGACAGCAAGCCGGTTGCGCTTGCTCGAGTTGAACCGCGGGTCAGGCCGCGTGGGGACCTTGCCGAGAGGCAGGTCCCTTTTGTTTTGGCGGCGTAGCCCGCATATCGCAACGCCCTTCGTCGCGAGGGCGTTGCGATATGCGGGTCAGGGTCGAGGGCCGCGCGCAATGCCGTATCAACAACAGAAAGGAGCCCTTGGTGGCTACTGACGATGAAGTTCGTGAAGTGAGAATGTGTACGATCATGCCTACCCCGCCCGACAAGGTGATCGCCGCGGCGATCAAGGCGGTGGAGGAGAACCCCGACAACGCGCCGCTGAGCGGCAACGTCGGAGGTCCGGGCGTGCAGCCGCACGAGCCGTTCGCGATGGCGGCGGTGACCGGCAAGCAGTGGATGCCGGGGCGGACGCTGCGGGTGTCGTTCACGGACGGAGACCCCGGTGTGCAGGCCAAGGTCGAGTCGGTCGCCAAGGAGTGGGAACAACACGCCAACCTGATACTGGACTTCGGCGCCCACGCGGATCCGGAGATCAGGGTGTCGTTCCAGCAGCAGGGCTCGTGGTCGTACCTCGGCACCGACGCCCTCGTAATCGCGGACGACAGCCCGACGATGAACTACGGCTGGCTGACGCCGGCGACCGCCGACGACGAGTACTCGCGCGTCGTGCTGCACGAGTTCGGCCACGCGATGGCGTGCATCCACGAGCACAACCATCCGGAGGCCGGGATCCCGTGGGACCTCGACGCCGTTTACCGCTACTACATGCTCACCCAGGGTTGGACCAAGGACGACGTTGATAGCCAGGTCCTGAGGCGCTACGAGCGCGACCTCACGAACTTCTCGGCCTACGACGCCACCTCGATCATGCATTATGCGGTGCCCAACGAGCTGACACTCGGCGACTTCGAGGTCGGCTGGAATCGCGTCCTGTCGCAGACCGACAAGGACTTCATCGCCGTGCTCTACCCGGGGGTGGCGCGTGACGCGCTCGAGCTCCACGACGGCGAGCGCGTGGCGGCGACGATCGGCGCCCACGGCGAGGAGGACAAGTTCACCTTCACGGCGGCGTCCGGGGGCGACTACACGATCGAAACCGATGGGACCACCGACGTGGTCATGGGTCTGTTCGGGCCCGACGATCGCACCCGTCTGGTCGACTTCGACGACGACAGCGGCAGCGGGTTGAACGCCAGGATCAGCGCCCAACTGGACGCCGGCGACTACTTCGTGCGGGTGCGTCACTATTGGCCGCGGGGGACCGGTGCCTACAGCATCACGATGACGGCGAGTTAGCCACGCGGCGCGCGGCCCGGGTTTCTCCATGGGCTCGGGCTGGGCGCCCTCGCGAGCGGCGTGCTCGAGAGCGTCGCAGGCTCATTAGAAGCCGTGCAGGTTCTCCACCGGGAAGCGTAACTGCGAGCCGCGGATCCGCTGGAGCGTCCTGGTCACGACAGCGACGTCGTTGTCGAACGAGCCATGCGCCAGCGGGATCCGAGACTGGCCGTCCCACACGTGGGTTACCGGCTCGTCGCCACCGTTGTGCCCCGAGCGCGTGTCGTCGCCGGTGCCGGGCGCGGGGCCGTGTACATGGGGAACGAGACGGTGCTCGGAGGCGAACGCCTGCCAGCGCTCGACCGATTCGATGGTGCCGGCGTGCCACAGCTCGTCGCGGGCAAGCTCGCTCCGCCAGGCGTTCTCCATCCCGAGCAGCGGCATCTTGTGCACCGTCTCGAGGGCGCGGCTCACCAGGTACAGCAGTGACTTGCCGTAGATCGACACGGAGTCCGCCTGCTCGCGCTCATCGCTGAGCAGATCGAAATGAGCGCGTTTCAGGACGCCCGCTTCCCACGCCGGGACATAGTGCTCGAGAGCGAAGGGAACGGTGCAGGCGGGCGCGTAGAGCGTCAGAGACGCTACCGGGAGGCGGCCGCCGGTGAGCATGTCGAGCAGGTGGCCGAGAAGAATTGAACCGGCGGAGTGGCCGATGAGGTGGATCTCGAGCTCGGGAAACGAGCGCATCAGCGTCCGCAGGTGGCGGGCCAGTAGAGCGGTTCCACGCCCCGCTCGGGTCGAGGCCGCGGCGTTTTGTCTCATCTGTTCCCAGACCGGCTTTACCAACACCTGGTCGCAGGCGGCTTCGATAGAGCGATCCTTCGCCTCACTGATCTGTTCGCGAACCGCGTCGCCCCAGCCGCGAACCGGCCGCCTGTCGCCCATCGGAAAGATCTTGGAGATGGCGTCCCCGAGGATTCCCTCGATGCTTTCGAGAAACCCGGTTCGCCAGGTCAGAAACAGTGGGTAGATGCCGTTGGCCTTGAAATACGGGGCCAGGATCCGGACCCGTCGCAACGAGGTGGCCTCGTCGTTGAGCCCCCCGTGGGCGTAGATCGCGATCCGGGGCTTCGTGCGAACCGACTCGATCCACTCTCTCGGTCGGGTGAGCGCGACTTCCTTCACGGCGTCGGTGGCGTTGCGCAGGTCAAGGAAGCGATTCTGCGGGATCCCTTCGTTTCCCAGCACGAGGGTGTGTTCGTAGGCGCGCTCCTCGCTCCACGGCCGGACTTCGTCGTGGGTGTACTGAAACCCCGCCCCGGTCCGGGTCGGATCCCAGAACCAATCGGCCTTGCCCCCGGCCTGGTCGGTAAGGGTCGAGCTGCTACGGGTTCGGACGCCCGCCTCGATCGTCATCGGCGCGCCGAGCACCGCCACCCAGGCGTCGGCGCCGTTGGCGACCCAGTCTTCGTAGGTCAGCACCGCGAAGCCGGTGTTTCCCCAGCTTGGTCCCCACGAGTTCTGCACGACGAACCCGACGGCGTTGTAGCCGACGATGGCGAAGGCGTGGCCGCCGACGCTGACGGTGTCCATCTCCAGGATCGGCAGGTTGTCGACTTCGGCGGACGAGTGGTTGGCGTCGGGAAACCAGCCCTTGTGTAGGTACGCGGAGACATAGATGGCGCCGACCTCGAGAATTGCCGCCTGCAGGTCCGGGAGGGAATCCTTGTTGATGCGGTAATAAGTGCCGAGCGGGCACCGGGCGGCCTCTTTCTGCCAACCCTCGGTCGGCTTGATGTAGCGAACGGTCTCGTAGCGCCATTTCTTGTTGGTGCAGACGCCGTGACGGTGCCAGCCCTTCATCGCGCCCCGGCAACTCGAGCCGTCGTAGTCTTCGCCGGGCCACTCGTCGTAGAGGCGCGCCATCTGGTAGAGCATCCGCATGCTCACCTGCTGCCCGGCCGGGTCGAAGGCCGACTCTGTCTTCCATACGGCGTCCTGACGCAGCTCGTGCTCCTCGTTGCCTTCGATCGCGATCGTCGACGCCGCCTCGAGGTGCTTCTTCCACAGCAGGTAGTTGATCACCGCCGCAAGGCCGAACCCGGTGCACGCACCCTCGTTCTTCTGGTCGAGAATCCAGGCCTCGCCGTAGCGCTCGAAGTGGGCGCGGATGAAATCGGGATCGGGATACTTGTCGGGAAGGGAGCGCAGGGCGGCACGATAGGGGAGATCGCGGTAGTCGACGCGGTCGGGGCGAGCGTCGAGCGTGCGGCCTTCAAACGTGCGAGTGGGCATCGGTCGCTCTCGGCGGTGGGGCTACGGCGTACCCTTCAACTCGGACGACGAGGAACAACACCGATTCGTTGGTCGATGACGTCGCGTCCAGCGCAACACCCTGTCACAGGTTACAGCGGCCGGTTCGGATTCGCGATGGTCCGCCACATGTGGTCCACCGGGCTGTCGTCGAAGCCCAGGCCCTCGGGCGGCTGCTTGAAGTTGCGGCCGATGATGTCGATGAACGGATCGAGGGTGACGACCTTGCCTTCTTCGAAGGCGTAGGTGTCGTTCAACGTGATCAGGCGGGCCTCCATGTAATAGCGGTGAGCCTTGGCGTGGTCGGCGGCCCTCCTGATGTACGGCTCCGGCTCGTAGTCCTCGCCGAAGATGCGGTTGTACATCTCGGGGTACTCGTAGCCGACCGACTCGTCCGGATAGAAGCGTAGCGGTGCGTGATAACGGATGCCCCAGCTGATGCGTTCCTCGACGTACGGCTCGATGAGCTGGGCGCCCCACTCGCCGTGATCGACCTTGACCAGGTTGAGCACGACATCGTGCATCAGGCAGGCGAAGATCGTGCGCTCGGGCTGCCCCGTTTCCATCGCGTGGGCCGCGCTCTGCAGCACGTGGTTGGCCGGCGCGAAGCGCTTCTCGAAAAATTCCACCAGCGTCGGTTTGTCCGACATCGGAGCGAACTCGGTGGCGCGGGGGCGGAACAAGTTGCCGACGCCGCGCGGCGGCCGCGGGTTTTCCTCCTGCAGCTCCGCCAGGGCGATGGCCTCGCCGTCGGGCATATAGAGGACCGGCTCCGTCCCGTCGCGCGCCGCAACCTCGGTGTCGAGCTTGCCCTCCATGTAGTGCTCGAGCGCTTCCGCCTTGTCCTCGGAGGACATCAGCGCCAGAGTGCCCGCGCCCAGGGTTCCCAAGAAAACTCTGCGATCAACTTCCATGATGCCCTCCAGCTTCGCTGGTCACGGTGACGACTTCTAGTGCGAGGTGTGGCGGCATCGTCGTTCGAATGGGGGAGGTCTGTCAACAGGGGAGGGGGATCCCGGCGCGATATTGGAAGGTTGCGGGCGCCGCATGGGGGGCGCGAGGTTGCGGGCGCCGCCGGGAAGGGGCGTGTGAATCGTCGGTTAGCGAACGTACCCGCTGCGGGCGCGGATGATGTCGGGGTTGCCCTCGACGATGACCCGGATCGAACGCCACGTGCCCGGTCGGGGCGGGTTCTGCGGCGCATAGTGCAGCAGGTACTGGTGCTTCATATAGGTCGTGATCACGGTGCCGGCGGACTCGAGCCACCGGGCGGCGTTCTTGTACCGGCCCCACAAGCGCGGTCGTTGGGCGATCAGGCCGCCCGTGTAGTTCACGATCTCGGGCAGCGTTTGCAGGCGGTTGACCCGCGACGGCGTGTTGCGGATCCGGGCTGGGCGCTGGGAGAGAACGATCGCGTGGATGGTTACGCCGGCCCGATGGATGTGTTGCTGTACCCCGAGCTCGCCGGTGGTGCTGGCGGTGTCGCCGCCGGCGCCGATGACGAGTAGCGAGCGCTTGTCGTAGGCAGAGCGCTCGAGCGTAGAGAGGCCGAGATCGAGGGCGTCGTAGAGGGCACGGCCGGCGCCGTCCCAGGTTGTGTAGTCGGCGAGGTCCGAGATCACCTGAAGCTTGTCGGCCGTAGGCTCCGTGAGCATCGCCACGCTCGGGCCGTAGGCGATCAGAAAGACCTCATCTTCGGGGCGCAGGTTGGTGGCGGCGCTCTCGATGGCCAACCGAACGTCCTCGGCGTACGGCTTCATCGCCGCGCTGGCGTCGACGAGGATGCCGACGACCAACGGTTCGGCGTCGGAGACGAAGAAATCGACCGAGTGAGTCTTGCCCCCATCGCGCACCGCGAAGTCTTCGGCCCGGAGGTTCCGGATGAAGACATTGTTCTTTCCTTCGACGACGACCGGCACCCGCACCATCTCGACGGTGGCGCTGAAGCCGCCGCCGCGGGCGAGATCAGCGATGCCGTTGCCGGGAAGTTGCTGTTGCGCCGGGGATTGCGGTTGCTGAGGCGCCCAGGCGGCGGTCGCCGGCGGCAGGAACAGGGAGAAGCTCACCAGCAGCAGCACGGAGACGCACGTCGCGCGTCGCGTTTGACGTGCCGCTTTCATCTGTCCCTATTTGCGTACCACATGCACGCCTCCACGCAGGCATGGAGAATCATGGGGATGTGGCGCGCCGATGACCACGATGTCCTTCGGGTCAGCGTCACCCATTGCGTCACTGTACTCGTCGCGCACGATCAGTCAAGTGGGGGGCAGAGATGGCAGCCGCACCGCCCTCGCCCGCAAGACCCATCACACTTTCACCACGGCCTGCTAGTGTGGGGGCCGCTTTTCCACGCACGGGGTGGGCATGATTGTCGGAGTGGCAACCGAGGGGACCGCTGCGGAGCGCCGCGTGGCGCTGGTGCCCCTGTCGGTGCGCGAGCTCTCACGAGCCGGCCTCGAGGTTGTCGTGCAGCGCGGCTCCGGATTGGCTGCCGGATACCCCGACGCCGACTACGAGAGCAGGGGTGCACGGCTTCTTGCCGATGCTGCGGAAGTTGCCTCGAACGCCGACATCCTGGTGTGCGTCGGGCTCGACGGTCTCCGTGTCGACGTGCTGCGCCGCGGCCACATCGTCATCGGCCTGCTCGATCCCCTGGGTTCGCCGGCCACGATGCAGGAGCTTGCCGCCGCCGGGGTCACGTCCTTCGCCCTCGAGCTGCTGCCGCGCATTGCCCGCGCCCAGTCGATGGACGCGCTCTCGTCGATGGCGACGGTCGCCGGCTACAAGGCGGCGCTACTCGGCGCCGCCGAGCTCGGCAAGATGTTTCCGATGATGATCACCGCCGCCGGCACGCTGGCGCCGGCGAAGGTGCTGGTGATCGGGGCCGGGGTCGCCGGCCTGGGCGCCATCGCCACGGCGCGCCGGCTCGGCGCTTTGGTCACCGGCTACGACATCCGACCCGACGTCCGCGAGCAGGTCGAGAGCCTCGGCGCCGTGTTTCTCGAGCTCGATCTCGATACCGAAGACGCCGAGGACGAGGGCGGCTACGCCCAGCAGATGGACGAGGATTTTTATCGCCGCCAGCGCCAGATGATGGCGGCGGCGGTTGCCGACAACGATGTCGTGATCACCACCGCCGCGGTACCCGGCAAGCGCGCTCCGGTGCTGGTGACCGAGGACATGGTTCGCGGCATGGCCGGCGGCTCGGTAATCGTCGATCTCGCCGCCGAAACCGGCGGCAACTGCGAGCTCACCCGGGCCGGCGAAACCGTCGAGGCCCACGGGGTGACGATCTTGGGCCCGGTCGGTGTGCCCGCTACCGTGGCCCACCATGCCAGCCAGATGTACGCCAAGAACATCACCACGTTCGTCACCAACCTGGTGAAGGACGGCGAGCTTGCCCTGAACCTCGACGACGAGATCATCAAGGACACGATGGTGACCCACGACGGCGAAGTGGCCAACGAGCGGGTGCGCGAGGTGCTGGGCGCCGGAGCGGCGGTTCCTCCGACTCAGGCCACCGACGCCGGAGCGGCGCCTTCCCCGACGCGGGCGACGGACGGCGGCAGTGTCGAGCCCGCAACAGAAGGGAGCAGCGACCGATGCAAGTCTTCGTAGGCGCCCTGACCATCTTCGTGCTGGCGCTGTTCGTTGGTTGGGAGATCATCAACAAGGTGCCGCCCCTGTTGCACACGCCGCTGATGTCGGGCGCCAACGCGATCTCCGGCATCACGCTGGTCGGCACGCTGGTCACCTCCGGAGCGCAGCTCACCACCTTGACGACGATCCTCGGCTTCGTGGCGGTGGCGATGGCGACCGCCAACGTGGTGGGCGGGTTCCTGGTGACCCACAGGATGCTGGAAATGTTCCGTTCCCGCGGCGGAGATTGATAGGTGTCCGAGTCCCTCATCAATCTCTTCTATCTGGTCGCCGCCGTCCTCTTCATCTTCGGCCTGAAGGGGCTGACGCACCCGCGCACCGCGGTACGCGGCAACCTGCTGGGCTCGCTCGGCATGTTGATCGCCATCGTCGTTACGCTGCTCGATCATCGCATCATCGATTTTCGCATCATCATCGCCGGGCTGATCACCGGCGCATTCGTCGGCATCCTGTTCGCCTACCTGACGCCGATGACCGGGATGCCGCAGGTCGTGGCGATCTTCAACGGCTTTGGCGGCGGGGCCTCAGCGCTCGCTGTGGGCGCCGCCCTGGAGGAAGCTCTGAAGGGCGGATTCGTCGAGGAAATCTCGTTTCAGTTCACCACCGCGGCGGCGCTGTCGGGGTTGATCGGGAGTGTCGCGTTCACCGGTAGCGCCGTCGCCTTCTTGAAGCTTCAGGGATGGATCTCCGATCGGCCGGTGCTGCTACCCGGCCGCCACGTCATCAACGCCACACTGTTCATCGCCTGCCTGGGGTTGAGCGGCTGGTTGATCGTGCAGCCCGACACGTCGATCGGATTCTGGGCGATGTGCGGCCTGGCGGCATTGCTCGGCATCCTGCTGGTGATCCCCATCGGCGGCGCCGACATGCCGGTGGTCATCGCCTTGCTGAACTCGTACTCGGGTCTTGCCGCCGCCGGCCACGGCTGGGTACTGAACAACAGCGTGCTGATCATCGCCGGATCGTTGGTCGGGGCGGCCGGGTTCATCCTGACCGCGATCATGTCGAAGGCGATGAACCGCTCGCTGCCCAACATCATCTTCGCCGGCGTCGGCGCCGAAGTGGCCACCGCCGCCGACTCCGAGGAGGTCTATGCGACCGTCAAGTCGGTCTCGCCCGACGAGGTCGCCATGATGCTCGACGTTGCCCGCCGGGTGATCGTGGTGCCCGGTTACGGTCTCGCGGTCGCGCAGGCGCAGTACGCGCTGCGCGATCTGTGCAACGAGCTGACATCGCGTGGCGTCGAGGTGGAGTTCGCCATCCACCCGGTGGCCGGCCGCATGCCGGGGCACATGAACGTGCTGCTCGCCGAGGCGAATATTCCCTACGAGGCCCTCAAGGATCTCGACGAGATCAACCCGACCTTCGGCCAGGCCGACGTCGTTCTGGTGATCGGCGCCAACGATGTCGTCAATCCCCTGGCGCGCGAATCAGATCCGTCGATCCCGATCTCCGGCATGCCCATCATGGACGTCGACTACGCTCGCTCGGTGGTGATCATCAAGCGCAGTCTGAGCCCTGGGTTCTCCGGCATCGCCAACCCGCTGTTCGCGGCCGACAACGCGGTGATGATGTTTTCCGACGCGAAGGACGCCGCCATCCAGCTACTCGAGGCGCTCAAAGACGTGTAGCCACGCTCCGCCAGCCGGCGGCAGCGCGACGATTCCGATACGTGATGTATCGTGGAGGAGCGGCAACGCCGCAGATGGCCTCTTGTCGTCGCCACCCGCCAGCGACATCACACGTTCACCACGGCCTGCTATGTACGAGATCTTGATCGATGGGCTCGGTACCGGGGGCGACGGCATCGGCCGTCTCGAGGGTGGTCAGGTGGTATTCGTGGCCGGTGGGCTGCCGGGCGACATCGTGCGGATCCGGCTGACGCGCAAGATCAAGCGTGTGCAGCACGCCGAAGTCGTCGAGATCGTCGCGCCATCGAGCGAGCGCGTCGAAAGCCAGTGTGGCATCGAGGCCTGCGGCGGATGTCCGGTGCGCTGGTACTCGCGCGCCGGGCAGGCCGAAGAGAAGCGCGACCGCGTCGTGCAGGCGCTGCGGCGTATCGCCAAGCAGGATGTCGATGGGCTTCTCGGGCCGGTGGTGCAGATCGGCGACGGCTGGCACTATCGGCATCGGGTCCGGCTGCATGCCGCCTGGTTCGAGAAACGTTGGCACCTCGGTTATCACGGCCGGCGCACTCACCGGCTCGTGCCGATCGAGGCCTGCCCGGTTCTCTCTCCGGGTCTCGAGGCCGCGGCGATCGCCCTGGACCGATCGATCGCATCCCTGCCGAAGTACGCCGAGTTGCAGCACGTTGAGCTCGGCTACTCGCAGCGCGACGGCCGCGCTGCGGCGCGCTTTCAAGCGGCCGGCAAGATGCTCGCCTTCAAGGAGCAGCTCGCCTGGTTCGAGGATTCGGGGCTTGTGGGCGTCGATGTCGAGGCTTCGGACGGCCCCTGGCGCCACGGCGAGCTGGAGCTGCGCTTCGACCACGCCCGCGCCGACGAGTTCGACCTGCTCTGGGAGCCCGGGGTGTTCACCCAGGCCAACCGCGCGGTCAACGACCTGCTCGTCGAGGCCGTGCTTCGCGCGCTGCCCACCGACACGTCACCCCGCGTCCTGGAGCTGCACGCCGGCGTGGGCAATTACTCCCTACCGCTGGCACTCGCCGGCTCGATCGTCTTTACCGCCGAAAACATGGAGCGCGCCGTGAAGTTCGCCCAGCGCAACGCCGAGCGCGCCGGCACGACCTTGCGCGCTCACTACCTCGAGGATGTCGACGCGCTCGCCGGCGGCGGCCCGGTGCCGCCGCTGTCGGATTTTGATGCTGTTCTCATGAACCCGCCGCGGATCGGCGCGTTCGAGGTGGCGAAGATCCTCGCCAAGTCAGGGCCCGAGCGGCTGGCGTACGTATCGTGCGACCCGGCGACGCTGGCGCGGGATGTCCAGGCGCTGGCCGCGGGCGGCTACGAAATCACCGAGGTCACCGCCTTCGACATGTTCCCGCAGACGCCGCACGTCGAGGTCTTGCTGGGAATGCGGCGAGTACGTTAGCCCGCCTCCGGCTAGAATCCACTGATCCGGAACCCCATCCCGTCGTAGCCCAACCCTCAAGGTGCAGCGCATGAAGCAATGCTGGCAGACCGCCGCGATCTCTCTTCTCTTGATCCTCGGATCGGCGGCGGCCATTCCGGCCACCGGCGGTGTGGTCGCCGAGGCCAACCCCGATGACACCCGTCTGCTGGCGCAACCAGCGGTCAGCGCTACCCACATCGCGTTCATCTATGCCGGCGACCTGTGGAGTGCTCGCATCGACGGCACCGACGTTCGCAGGCTGACGGCGCACGCCGGCAGCGAGAGCCGGCCGCGCTTTTCGCCTGACGGCCGCTGGCTCGCTTTTTCCGGCCAGTACGACGGCAACACCGACGTCTTCATCGTGCCGGTGGAGGGTGGGATTCCGCGGCGACTGACGTGGCACCCGGGGGCCGACGTGGTACAGGACTGGACGCCCGATGGCCTGGCGGTGATGTTTACCTCCAGCCGCGCCGTGCACACCAGCCGCTACAGCCAGCTCTTCGTGGTTCCGGTCGACGGCGGCATGCCCGATCAATTGCCGATACCGAACGCCGCCAAGGCGACGTTCTCGCCCGACGGCAGCCACATCGCCTACCTGCCGCTCGGCGAGCGTTTCCGGCAGTGGAAGAACTACCGCGGCGGGACGCACTCGCGGCTGTGGCTCTACGACCGCTCCGATCACTCCGTCGTCGAGATCCCGCAGCCCGAGGGCCGCTCCAACGACACCGATCCGATGTGGTTCGACGGCACGGTGTTCTTCCTCTCGGATCGGAACGGCGAGTTCAATCTGTTCTCGTACGACGTCGGCTCACAAGACGTCGAGCAGCTCACCTTCCACGACGATTTCCCGATCCTCGCCGCCTCGCACGGCGCCGGTAAGATCGTCTACGAGCAGGCCGGCTACCTCCACCTCTACGACCCGGAGAGCCCGGGGAGCGGCGCCGAAGCCGCCTCGGGCCCGACCGGCGACAAGCTCACCGTCGGTGTTGCCGCCGATCTGCTCGAGGTCCGGCCGCGCTGGGTGTCGGGGGCCCGCTACATCCGTAACGCCGACATCTCGCCGACGGGAGCGCGCGCCGTGTTCGAGTTTCGCGGTGAGATCATCACCGTGCCGGCCGAGAACGGGGATCCGCGCAACCTGACCGAGTCGGTCGGCGTCCACGAGCGGAGCCCGGCGTGGTCGCCCGACGGCGCCTCGATCGCCTACTTCTCCGACGAGGGTGGCGAGTACCGGCTCCACATCGCGACTCAGGATGGTCGGGGAGAGGTGCGGAAATTCGACCTGATGGGCAACGGCTTCTACGAGGAGCCCACGTGGTCGCCCGATGGCGCCAGGGTCAGCTACACCGACAACTCGTGGAGCCTGTACGTGCTCGACATCGAGTCCGGTGTCTCCACCAAGATCATGGCGGAGCCCCACTACGGCCCCCAGAAAACCATCGCCCAGTCGTGGTCGCCGGACTCGAAGTGGCTTGCCTACACGCAGGCGACGGCAGCCGACTTTCGTCGCGTCTGGCTCTATTCGATCGACGACGACGCCGGGCACCCGGTGACCGACGGCCTGTCCGACGCCAGCGAGCCGGTCTTCGATGCTTCGGGCGACTACCTCTACTTCTTGAGCTCGACCGACGCCGGCCCCGTGCGCCAGTGGTTTGCGATGTCGGGCGCCGACATGGAAACGGAAAACGATATCTACCTGGTCGTGCTGGCGAAGGGCGTGGATTCGCCGCTGAAGGCCCTGAGCGACGAGGAAGTCGTGGCGAGCGATTCCAGCGACGAAGACGCCGGCGCAGCCGGTGCCGGTGGGGAAGGCGCTGAAGCCGAGGCCGGCGGCGAGGCGGGGGAGGGTGATGCCGAGGACGACGAAGACCCCGTTCGGATCGACTTCGACAACCTCGACCAGCGCATCATCGCGCTGCCCATCCCGTCGGCCAACCACGCCGGCCTCGAAGCCGGCGCCCCCGGCCAGCTTTATTACGCGGAGATCACCGGCGGCGACATCGAGCTGAAGCGCTTCGACCTTGACGAGCGCGAGGAGGAAACGCTGGCCGAAGGCCTCAACAGCTACTACCTGTCGGCCGACAACAAGAAATTGCTGATCCGCACGGGCAACAACTGGTCGATCGTCAACGCCGGGCGGGTGAGCCGGGGCGACGGGCGGCTCGATATCGGCGACATCGAGGTCAAGATCGACCCGGTGATCGAGTGGCGGCAGATCTTCAACGAGGCCTGGCGCATCAACCGCGACTACTTCTACGACCCCAACATGCACGGCGCCGACTGGGAGGCCATGGGGGAGAAGTACTCGTCGTTTCTCGACGACCTCACCACCCGCGGCGACCTGAACCGCATTCTGCAGTGGATGTCGTCGGAGCTCTCCGTCGGCCACCACCGCAACGGCGGTGGCGACACGCTCATCCAGGCGGACGTTGTTCCCGGCGGCCTGCTTGGCGCCGACTACGAGGTAGACGAAGGCCGCTACCGCTTCAAGAAGGTCTATGGCGGTCTCAACTGGAACCCGACGCTGCGCTCGCCGCTCACCGAGCCGGGCGTCGACGTCGCCGCCGGCGAGTACCTCCTGGCGGTGCGCGGCCGGGCGCTGTACCCGCCCGAGAACCTCTACGGCCGTTTCGAGAACAGCGCCGGCAAGATCATCGAGATCACCGTCGGGCCGAACCCCGCCGGCGCTGGCTCCCGCACGGTGCAGGTTGTGCCGGTGGCCAGCGAGTCGGCGCTGCGCAACCGCGACTGGGTCGAGGGCAACCTGGCGCGGGTCACCGAGGCCACCAACGGCCGCGTCGCCTACGTCTACGTGCCCAATACCGCCGGGCTCGGGCACGTCTACTTCAAGCGCTACTTCTTCCCGCAGGCCGACCGCGACGCGATCATCATCGACGAGCGCTACAACGGCGGCGGCCAGGTGGCGGACTACTACATCGACCTGCTGCGCCGCCCGTACATCAGCCACTGGGCGACGCGCTACGGCGACGACTTCAAGACCCCGACCCACTCCATCCAGGGCCCCAAGGTGATGATCATCGACGAGACGGCCGGCTCGGGCGGCGACCTGCTGCCGTGGATGTTTCGCCGCCTCGGCATCGGTCCGCTCGTCGGCAAGGCCACCTGGGGCGGCCTTGTCGGCACCCTCGGGTTCCCGGTCTTGATGGATGGCGGCTCGATCACGGCGCCGAACCTCGCCATCTGGACGGAAGACGGATTCGTCGTCGAGAACGTCGGCATACCGCCGGACATCGAGGTCGAGCAAATGCCGGTCGATATCATCGCCGGCCGCGACCCGCAGCTTGAAAAAGCCATCGAGGTGATCATGGCCGAGCTCGAGGCCAACCCCCCGACCGCGCCGCGCAAGCCGCCGTATCCGATCCGGATCAGGAGGTGATCGCGGCCGGTGGATTGGTCGAACGGCAAACGCCTGAGGGTCTGCGTATCGTCGTGGTTCACCGCACCCGTTACAAGGACCGCGACGGCGGCGCGGGCGACTGGGTCCTGCCCAAGGGCAAGGTCGAGCCCGGCGAGACGCTCGAGGAAACCGCCCTCCGCGAGGTCGAGGAGGAAACTGGCTGCACCGCCCGGCTGGTCGGGCCGAGCTATGCGATCGAGTATTCGGTGGGTGGTGAGCCCAAGGCCGTTTCGTTCTTCCGGATGGAGTTCATCCATGACACCGGGGAGCACGACACGTTCGAGGTCGACGAGATCGTCTGGTTGACGCCGGCCGATGCCTTGCAGCGGCTTACCTACGACACCGAACGGCAGGTCGTTCGCGATGCCTACCCCGACCCGTTGATCCGACCGTCGAGCTCCGGCTAGCTTGCGCGGCGCAGCACCTTCACTTCGTCGGCCAGGCGGCCCTGCAACCGGTCTTTTCCCCTCTCGAGGTCGAACGCCGTTTGCAGGTTGAGCCAGAAGCGCTCCGACATCCCGAAGTAGCGGGACAGTCGCAGAGCAGTATCGGCGCTGATCCCGCGCTTGCCGTGGACGATCTCGTTGATGCGTCGCGGCGGCACGCTGATGTCCTTCGCCACCCGGTACTGGCTGATGCCCATGGGTTCGAGAAACTCGTGCATCAGGATCTCGCCGGGATGGATGGGCGCAAGCTCTGTGATGGGCATCGTTTCCTCTCTCCCGTCAGTGATAGTCGACAATCCCGACGTCGTACGCATCGCCTCGATTCCAGCGGAAACAGATGCGCCAGCGGTCGTTGATCCGGATGCTGTGCTGCCCGTTGCGATTGCCGGTCAGCTTCTCGAGCCGGTTGCCGGGCGGCACGCGCAGGTCGTTGAGTCGATCCGCAGCGTCGAGGATCAGGAGCCGGCGTCGCGCGACGCGTTGCACATCAACGGCCAATCTTCGCGTTCGCTGCCGGCGGAAGATTCTCTCGGTGTCCCGGTTTGCAAAGCTACGAATCATCGCGTGGATCATTGTCGAATGATAACGAGGGTCGTTAACAACGACAAGCGTTAGCATGCTCCGCGCCTACAGCGCCATCTATCGACATGAGACGGCCACGCTCTTTCGCGTTCCCGATTTTCCGGGAGGGGGTCGAGTTGCCGGGCCCCGTATCTTCGGCTTGCTAGTGTCCTGCAATGAAGCACTAGCGTTGGATCACGACGCGCGGGATCCCCTTTTCGTTCATCTCCTGCTCCAGCGTCGAGACCTGCGTTTCGATGAGCTCGTCGTAGGTCCGCACGTGCTCGGCGTGGGCGGCGACGGCCTCGTCGACCCGGCGAAGGTCTGTCGCGGTGGGCAGGAAGGGCGAGCCTTCGATGTTGTTA
>SMVB01066813.1_pt1 | contig 19112 bp, 13 predicted proteins | sample 2456461 | NCBI WGS metagenome assembly SMVB01 (sample SAMN11095934, study PRJNA526329) | marine sediment metagenome | biome: Marine sediment; feature: Surficial sediment; material: Deep marine sediment; isolation source: Hadal surficial sediment | place: Pacific Ocean | collected 2014-05 | depth...
CACCGACGTATTTATCGGCACGCGTTTCCTGCACCGATTCAATGAGAACTGGGATCTGACGATGCGCGTCGACCTTGGCTTTGGTGACTCGGAGGGCACGCTGAATTTTCTGACCAGCGTCGGCTATCGGTTTCCAGGACCATTTGCACTACAACTTGGTTACCGCTACGTCGACATGAAATTCAAGGATGACGTCAACGGCGCCGTCGAAACAACTGACCTGGAACTTTCCGGTCTGTACCTGGGTTTCGTCTTCCGCTTTTGAGCACTTTGTCGCATCATAATGACAGACAAGTCTGATCGATCGATCGTGATCGGTACCGCTCAAGTGGAAGGCGATGTTGACCTGAACCCCTATGAGGTAGCAGAGGACTCCGTCTTAGTCAGGGGCGAGTAGTGTAGAGAAATACATGAGAATGGCGTTATACCGCAAGGCCGAATAGCAATGATGACAGCGAGCCAAAGCTGAATCCACCACTTTTGCCACTGGCAAATTGCCGATGCACACGACTCCATATGACGACAGAGATTTGCGCGCGCCGTAACGTACTCATCACGTCTTGCTCTATGTCAATCAGTTCGCGGCGTTGTGTCAGAAAGGTTTCGTAGCTGGATTCAGTTCGCTGCCTTACGAGGTCGATTATCCGCAAGCGATTAAGGAAAAATTCCTCAGCAATGTCGAGATTTTTCATTGTGAATTCCGTTTGAGTGCCCAATCGCCGCGACATTTCCTGATCCGTCGCGAGCAGAGCTGTCCATGCATCAGCATCGCCTGAACGGGCCTGTTCGACGGATGCCAGTCCTGCCAATATGGTCTCCAGGCGCCGATTCATGGTTTGCCGAAAAGTAAGCGTACCTCTGTGTTCCGCGCGAATTTCCGCTTCGATTTCTTCACGGGCCAGTTCCGTGAGTTCCCGAACCAGGGCGATCATCCGAGTCATGGTACGGGCCAGTTCATCGACTGCGGGTTGCGTGTTAATCAAACCGTCCAAAAAAGTCTCCTGATCCCGGACTGTTTGCAGAACATCATCGTATGGGAAGTCAGAGTCAATTTGCTGGATTAGCGGCTGCGCATAAATAACGTCAATCAATGCCTGCAGTTCGTCTGCGAGTACCTGGTTAGCACCCTCCGCTGGAGGCGTGATTGACAGATTCACCAGGCCCATTGAGTAAGCCACGGTAGCTTTCATCACTACCTCAAATTCCTGCCAGGCTTCTTCGTATCGTTCTGCCGCCGGACTTGAATCATCGAACACGAAATCAGTGAGATAAATGGTCCGGGCACGTCTCAGGTCGAACTGTAGCTCTCCCACCATGGCAACCGTATGCTCTGACAACGCTTGCACGTTTACCTGCGACGCTTTCTGCGAACGGCTGGCACAGCCAGCTGTGAGAGCCAGAGCAAGAATCGCTACTATCAGCGGAGTCCAGTGTGTCTTGCGAAACATCTCATACCTCCAAATAATCCATGCCGGGCGGCGGTGTCCGGTCACGTTACGTTACGTTACCATAGCCGGCCAGAGTGCCAGCGCAGAGTTGCGTGAATTCTGCTGTCCCATAAACTCGACATCGTTATCAATACAAAGTGCCGGCGTAATTCGACGGTCAGCAATCGCCCGTGCCGATAGATCGACCATCACAAGGTTTGAGTAACCGCCTCTATCGCCCTCTGGGCGGGCTCCTACAGGTGCTAATTAGAATTGTAGGAGCCCGCCGTACGATCGAGGCCATTTGCTCAATCCTTGTGATGGTCGATCTATCGGCACGGGCGATGTCTCAAATCAGCGAAATACGCCTGAAAATTGCGCCAATGCTTCATCCCTCAACCAGTAAAATGGTCTTTATGGGACAGCAGTGATACGAACCCTTTCCGGGCACCAGTCTGATATAATCATTGATCGCCTGCTGCACGTTAAAAATATATCTGCAATGTCCATTCGCATTCTTACTGCCACTATTCTCGGCCTGGGTATCGTAGTACTGAACGGCTGTTCGCTTTTCGGTGGTGAGCCTGACGATCCGATGGACTACCTGCGTGAGCAGGTTCGTATGACAGTATTGGATGAAAGCCGGGCTGACGCCATGATCACGACCGTCGATAAAATTGACGACAAGATGGTGCAAATCGCAGACGTACTAGTCGACGCGGCCCGGCAGGAACGTGTTCTCTTTCGCGATTATGATTCAACGCAGCAAGACTTCGAATCGCTTTTCGAAAATACGTATCGGCAGCGGAAAAACCTGCAGAAGTCCATATTGGCGTTACACCTCGACTTCAAATCGCAAGCCAGCGCCGATGAATGGCGAGTGCTGTTGCCGGTACAGGTAAAGGCGGTCTCAGAGCGCACCGAGTCACTGGTTCTCACTGCGATCACTGAGAGGCAGTAGCGATCCGGCAGTATTAAAAGGGCGCGACATGTTGACAATTTTGTTACTAATGATGCTTTTCGGCGGCGGCTCCGCCGAAGTGTTTACGCGATCCGATTTCAGAATGGTGGAGCGGGCAATCGACGTGCCGGAACGCGCTGAGGCAGCAAGCCAGTCCATGCAACGCATGAACGAGAATCTTGACACTCTCCTTCAATTTCGCACTGAATCATTTGACCAACTCAGCGAGCTTGATGAAAGTGTCACGGCACCGGCAGCCGAATATGAACGGATATTCGACCGCCTGTGGGTGACGCGACGAAAAGCACAGAGTAATTACATTGACGAGGTTTTCATCCTTCGCGAAACAATGACGCGAGAAGAATGGGATGCGACTTTCGGTCCTACCTAGTTGCTTGCTTCCCTGAGAAATGCCACGTCTACTCGCAGGCCGGGCGCGTTGTTTGCAAACGAAAGTGCAGCGCCGTGATAGTCCGCGACCGCCTGGACCAGGCTCAGACCGAGCCCACTACCCAGGTGCTGGCGACTCTTATCTCCCCGGTAGAATCTCTGCGTAACCAACTCCAGCTGTTCCGCGGGAATTCCGCAGCCCGAGTCAGACACCGATAGCACATACGACGATTTATCCTGGTGCATAGCCAGATGCACATTGCCGCCTTCGGGCGTGTATTTCAGTGCATTGTCAATCAGATTCGTTATTAGCTGAAAAATCAGATCGCGATCACCAATGATCTCCGTTTCGCCTGGCAGGTCGCTCGTTATTTCTATGCGCTGCTGATCCGCAACCACCTGGTACAACTCTATTGCGTCCCTGACCAGTCTGGCCAGCGACACCGTTTCCTTTCGATCTGCATGACCGCCGGCTTCGATACGGGCAATGCGCAACAACGCCGAGAAAGTTGCCAGCAATCGGTCTGCGTCGTCGATTGCACTTTTTACGCGCTCCCGCATCTGATTCACGTCGTCGCTGGATACTGTTTCTTCCAGCGAATGACGCAGTCGTGTCAGCGGCGTTCGCAGATCGTGAGCAATGCTGTCGCCGACGTGTCGAATGCCACCCATCAAATGTTCAATTTGATCAAGCATACGATTGAGATTCCCGGCAAGCTGGTCGAATTCGTCGCCGGTGCCCCGCGTGACCACGCGCTGGCTCAGATCGCCGCTAATGATACGCCGGGTTGTGTCGTTGATACTCTCGATACGCCTGAGCACCTGGCTACTCATAAACACGCCGCCGGCCAGCGACAACACGATTACCAGGCCGGCGCCCCACGCCAACGCTTTGCCAACCAGGCTCAGGAGCCGATCCAGATCGGAGATTTCGCGACCAACAAGCAGGACCAGCCCCTCGGGCAACGCCAGCACCCTGGCCCTGGCGGGCACACTTTCGCCATCGAAGCGATGCATAAAGCTGTACCAGCCATCAGACCGGTTTACCAGATCGGGCCATTCAGTGACGTTGCCAGCCAGCGGGCGCAACTGGCGATCTGCGAACAGGTAAAGCGCCTCCGGGTCTTCACCGCGACGTATGCGATCGCCGATCACGCGGCTCAAACCGTTAAGTCCGACGAGACGATATTGTTCCCGCAAGCCGGTGATTTCTACTTCGATAGTCGAGTCTGTCTGGCGTTGCAGATAGCCGATGGTAGCCCAATAAAGAAAAACTCCTACCGCGGCAGTCGATACCGCAAGCATGACTGCATACAGCACAGTGAGTTGAAACGTGGTTGTGCGAAAAACATTCATCCGAGACGATAACCGGCGCCGCGAACGGTTATCAACAGGGGCTTGTCAAATCCCTTGTCAATTTTTGAGCGCAAACGACTGATATGGACGTCGATGACATTGGTCTGTGGATCAAAGTGGTAATCCCATACCTGCTCGAGCAACATTGTTCGCGTTACAACCTGCCCGGCGTGTCGCATCAGGTACTCCAGTAAACGAAATTCACGCGGCTGGAGATCGATCGTCACATCGTTGCGTACGATAGTCCGTGCCAGAAGATCCATTTGCAGATCCTCTACGGCCAGTTCCGTCACCGGTGTGTCCACGGATTGATTGCGGCGGATCAACGCTTCGATACGAGCCTTCAGCTCACTGAACGCGAACGGCTTGGTCAGGTAATCATCGCCTCCCGCCTCCAGTCCGCTAACCCGATCATCCACGTCGCCGAGCGCACTGAGAAATAAAACCGGTACTGTCTTGTTACTCGCTCTTAGCGTCTTTACGATCGTCAGACCGTCGATATGCGGCAGCATGCGGTCGATAATCATGACATCGTACGCCTCACTGGTGGCGAGGAATAATCCTTCCTTGCCATCCGCCGCCAGATCAACTGTATACCCAAGCTCACTGAGACCTTTACCAATGTAATCGGCAACCGTCGTATCATCTTCAATCACCAGAATTCGCACAGTTTCGCCCGCGTGACATGGCGCCCGGGTGCGCCTGCGCCAATTGTAGCCGCTTGATACTGTAGCGGCACCAACATGAATAAATTGTAATGTTGCGGCAAGGCCTGTGACACAGGCAGGCGGTTAGGATGATCTCATTCCTGATTGGATTGAGGAGATTTCGCATGGCCGGACACACTAAACGACAAGGTTTGAAAACACTCGCTGTATGCACGTTGGCGTCTGCAGTCCTTATTGCAGGGTCATTGGTCCTTCCCGGTCACAGCGCCGAGAACGTAGTGTCGTCATCGACGCTGGCTGCGCACGGCATGAACACGGGGTTCGCCGATCTTATTGAACAGGTCGAACCGTCGGTGGTTACAATTGAGGTCAACAAACTCATGCGGCCGCGATTATCCGGGTTCAACGGCGATCCACGTGCAGAAGAATTCATGGAGCGGTTCTTTGGCTTCGAAGGTCAGACACCATCGCAGCCGCGCCAGGCGCAGGGCGTTGGATCCGGTTTTATCATTGACGGCGACGGCTACATCGTCACCAATAATCACGTAATTGCCGATGCGGACTCAGTCTCCGTCCGGCTAAGTGATGGCCGCCAGTTCAGCGCCGACGTAGTCGGTACTGACGAAAAAACCGACCTGGCACTCCTGAAGATCGACGCCGATGATCTGGCAGTATCAACGCTGGGAGATTCGGACACGACCCGCGTAGGCGACTGGGTGATCGCGATCGGTAATCCGTTCGGTCTCGGCGGCACCGCAACGGTAGGTATTGTGTCGGCACGCGGCCGCGACATCCGCTCCGGTCCTTACGATGATTACATGCAGATTGATGCTCCCATCAACCGCGGCAATTCGGGCGGCCCTGTGTTCAACACTGCTGGCGAGGTGGTTGGCGTTAACACGGCAATCTTTTCCCCCAACGGCGGCAGTGTCGGCATCGGCTTCGCCATTCCGGCAAACCAGGTCAGGAGTATTGTCGACGAACTGAGGAGTAAGGGTTCGATCGACCGTGGCTGGCTCGGTGTACAACTGCAGGACCTGAACGAAGATCTCGCTGACAGCCTGGGTCTCGAATCACAGCGTGGCGCGCTGGTTGCCGATGTCGTACAGGACAGCCCGGCGAAACGTGCCGGAATCGAAATCGGTGACGTTATTCTCGGCTACGAAGGTCAGGAAATTAAGAACGCGAAGGAGCTGGCCAAATTCGTCGGTGGTTCTGACAGTGGTGACAGGGTTTCAATACGTCTCTGGCGGAATTCCGAACTGATTGACCTGGACGTGGAGCTGGGAGACCCGGAGACTTCGATGGCCGCTACCGGAAATGAGCGACAACTCGATGATCTGGGGCTGACACTAGCACCGCTGACGGATGAATTGCGCCGCCAACTGAATGTGGATCCCGAGGTGTCAGGCGCAGTTGTCGTAAAAGTTAATCCTGATGGAAAAGCTGCGGAACAAGGGCTGCGCCGTGGCGATATCTTGATGCAAGCCGATCGTAAGGCAATCGAAAGTCCCGGGGATCTTGAGAAAACTCTGGCCAACGCAAAAAAGAAGGGCCGCAAGTCTGTGCCTGTACTGGTGAAACGAGGAGACGTTCAGCAGTTTGCGGCACTGCCCGTAGCCTGAGAGTAAGTTTCGAGGGCGTCTACCGGCCTCGGTAGACGCCGCAACAGACAGTTAACATCGAAATGCAGCTTTTCAGGACGGATTGAATGGGAAAACCAACGGCGCAACCAAGAGAGTCACAACATAGGTCAGCAGCAACAGTGGCACACCCACTTTTACGAAATCCATAAATCCGTACCGACCGGGCTCAACGACAAGTGTCACGACCGGCGTTGATACAGGCGTGACAAACGCGGCCGACGCAGCGATAAGCACGGTCACCGCGAATGGATACGGTGAGACACCCAGTGCTTCGGCAGCGAAGATCGCAATAGGTGCAACGAGTACTGCTGATGCGGTATTAGAAAGAAACAAGCCAAGACCGGCCGTAAGGAAAAAGATCGCAGTTAACATCACACTGGGACCGGAATCACCGACGCTATTCATCAAAGCAGCAACGATAATGTCCGTCCCACCGGTTTTCTGCAGGGCGTCGGCCAGCGGCAGCATCCCGGCAACCAGGACCAGGCTGCTCCAATGGATTGCCCGGTACGAGTCTTCCATGGTGAGACATCGACTGAAAACAGCGGCCATCACCGCCATGAGCACTGCCGCCACCAGCGGCACCACATCGAAGATGCTGAGCAAGACCATTGCAGCGAGAATTATCAGTGCAACCGGCATACGCCGGTAAGCCGGGACCACTTCCTTATATTCCTTGGGCATTTCCAGAACGACAAAATCATGATGTCGCGACTGCAACTGCTGGATGCGCGACCACGGGCCAACGACTAACAGACTGTCTGCGGCCGCGAGCTTGACATCACTGTAGAGCGTCATTGCTTCCCGTTGGCGCCGTAAGCCGAAAACGTGGGCGCCGAAACGATTACGAAAGTCGATCTCGCGCAGGGACTTGCCAATCAGCCCGGACTCCGGGTGAACCAGAACCGCCACGGCACCCAACTCCCACAGCCATCGTTGTTGATTTTGCTTCGAGCCTGAGACCGGGGTCAGTGCCTGCTCCGCCACCAAGCGGTCATTGTCTTTTGGTTCACCGACAATCAGCAGTGTATCGCCAGGTCGTAGCTCCATGTTTGGCTCTGGCGATGCGATTCTCTCCTCACCGCTGCTTCTCTGTCGCAAAATTCCCAGCACGCGGACGCTGTAACGACTCTCAAGCCCAATCTCTGCAATGGTACGACCGACAAACCGGGAATCCGGGCTGATTCGTACTGACTCGAATCGCCTGTCGACGCGAAAACTCTCCCATAGCTCGAGAATGGAGCGACCACTCTTGTCCCCGGCCGATTCCTTACTCTCCCCGGGAAGAAGGCTTCGGCCAAACAACAGAATGTACGCAACGGCAACCACCAGCACGGCAAGACCGACGGGTGCAAAGCTGAAGAATCCTAATCCATCATATCCGGCTGCCCGCAGTTCTTCGTGCACCACGAGGTTTGGTGTCGTGGCTATCAGTGTGAGCATGCCACTGATCAAGGCTGCGTAAGACATCGGCATCAACATCTTTGAAGCGTTGACGTTGGTCTCTGCCGAAATACGAACAATAATGGGAATGAATATCGCGACCACCGCAGTGGAACTCATCACAGCTCCCAATGTGGCGGCTGCAACCATGATTACAACCAATAATCGCGTCTCGCTGGTACCGCCTTTCTTGAGAATCCAGTCGCCGATGGCGGCAGCAACGCCAGTTCGATCCAGCATCTCGCCGACGACAAGGAGGCCAGCCACGAGAATAACAACAGGACTCCCAAAACCCGCCAGCGCCTCGCGCACCGACAGGACGCCGCTTAGCATTAGCGCTAGCACCACCAGCAATGCGACGATGTCAAATCGTACCCGGTTACTCGCCATCAATGCGGCGGCAACAGCAATCAATGAAAAGACAAAAACGGTCTCACCAGACATCAATGTAGCTCCTTGTAATCTGCAGCCTCTCGATCAACATCGACTTCGAGGCAACATCGCTCAGATCAGGCATTGCCGCCAAAGTTACTGAATTTGCGCATCAAAGCATACACATGCCGAATTGCCTGTACGCAGACCTTTGGATGTGTTGATATTTTCTATGATAGCGTAAACTCTTTATCATGCGTAATAGACAGCAAACACTGACCTTTGTGCTTCTCCGGTCTGGAAACAAAAGTTTGATATGGTGAAGAAGGCTTTCTTATTTTGGCTGCTCCTGGTGGGTAATTGGGCAACTGCGCAGCAGGTTACCGATGTCCTGCAATTCTCACCGCCGCCCGATGAATACGACTGGATTCAACTGACTTCCGACGAGTGGCTGAAGGGGGAACTCATCAGCTTGTTCGATGACGAACTCACTTTCGACAGCGACAACCTCGGCGTGATTACTTTTGACTGGGAAGACGTCAGGCATTTTCGCGGCCATGGCGCATACGGTATCAGCCTGCAGGGCGTGGAGCCGCTCGCCGGCAGTCTGCGGATCGACGAACAGCAGATTGTGATCGTTACGGACGAGCGGACACATAGTTATCCCCGCCAACAACTGGTCGCAATTACGCCATCTGCGAGTCGGGAACTCGACAACTGGTTGGTGGACGCGACACTCGGCTTGAATATCAGAAAGGGCAATGCCGATATCGTCGAATACAACTTTCTGCTTGGTATCGAGCGCCGTACACCGAATTCGCGCGTAACTATCGATTACATCGGCAATTTTAATGAGACTGAGGGGCAGCAGATTGCAAACAATCACCGCGTGACCGGCGCATACGATCGGTTCACCGGCAGCAGACTATTTTGGCGACCCGTGCTCGGCCAGTTTTTTCGCGACCCATTTCAGAATATCAGGAACCAGGGCACGCTTGAGACCGGCCTCGGCTATGAGCTCATCGACACTGCAAGGACCGATTGGGAAATTTCGGCTGGCATCGGTGCAAACTTTGTTCGTTACGATTCTGTCGAGGCTGGCCAGTCGACGAGCAGCACTTCGCCTGCCGTTACTCTTGGGACGACTTTCGAGACCGAGTTTACGTCCTGGATGGACTACATATTCGAATTTCACGCAACGTTTCTCGATGATGCTTCGGGGGCCTATCAGCATCATCTGCTGACGACACTTTCAACGGATCTCATCGGCAACTTTGATCTGGACGTATCGTTTGTCTGGGACCGTACGCAGAAACCACAACCGCGGGCAGACCAGTCGATCCCGGAGAGAGATGACTATCGAATGATGATCGGCGTGAGCTACGAATTTTGAGGGGATCGCTCACGATTTCTGAGTAGTGGCACTACATAGCAGTCGCTCCTGCTATATTGCCGCCGTGACTGATTACGACGTAATTATCCTGGGTGGCGGTGCCGCGGGACTGATGTGCGCTATTACGGCGGGGGCTCGTGGTCGCCGTGTTGTCGTGCTCGAAAGCTCGAACAAGATCGGCAAGAAAATCCTCATGTCGGGTGGTGGCCGGTGTAACTTCACCAACCTGTATTGTGCGCCATCATATTTTACTTCCGCTAATCAGCGTTTCTGCATCTCCGCTCTCAGTCGATATACACAATGGGATTTCATAGCGCTGGTCGAAAAATACGGCATCGCCTATCACGAAAAGGCAGCCGGGCAACTTTTCTGTGATCGATCGTCCAAGGAAATTCTTGCTATGCTGCAGACAGAATGCGTGAAAGTCGATGTGCGCATACTGACTCATTGCGAAATTGCATCGGTGGCAATGGATGAATGTTTTCGTGTAATAAATAACGGAGACGAGATTACCTCCAGCTCGCTGGTAATCGCCACGGGTGGGCTGTCCATTCCTAAAATGGGCGCGTCAGACTTCGGTTACCGCCTGGCAAAACAGTTTGGTCTGAAGGTGCTCGATACAAGAGCTGGCCTGGTGCCGTTTACATTCACCGGCAGCACGCACGAATTGACTGAGCGTCTGTCCGGAATTAGTTTGCCTGCCACCATCAGCACCTCCGGCGTAGCATTCACCGACGATATTCTGTTTACTCACCGCGGACTGAGCGGTCCAGCCGCTTTGCAATTATCCAGTTACTGGGTGCCGGGAAATGAGATTCAGCTAAACCTGCTGCCTGATTTGAACGCTGAATTGCTGTTGCTGCAAGCAAAGGATTCGCAGCCGAAAGCACTGTTGCGGACCGTTCTTTCTGAAATTTTGCCACGGGCACTGGTACTGGAGCTGCAGTCGATTCTGTGGCAAGCGTCAGCCGATAAAGTTCTGGCTGAAATTCCTGACCACGTTTTGCGACAACTGGCAAAAGATCTGCAGCAGTGGGTACTGAAACCTGCGGCCACGGAGGGCTACCGCACGGCAGAGGTAACACTCGGTGGTATCGATACCGATGAACTGTCGTCAAAGACCATGGAGTCCAGGCAGCATCCGGGTCTTTACTGCATTGGTGAAGTAGTGGACGTTACCGGGCATCTCGGCGGCTTCAATTTCCAATGGGCCTGGTCGTCGGCACAGGCCGCAGGCCAGGTTGTATGAAGTCGGGCAAGAGCCATCTTCGCGATAAAGGATCTGCCGCGAGCGGTCCAACGTCTCTAACGAGCTACAAGAAGTTCATTTTTGTGACTTTCCTGGGCATCGGCGGACTAATTGCAATCGAAGCTTCTGCGGCCGTAATTATTACCGGGCTAACGGAGCCACTGGAAAGAAACGCCAGGGCTCTGATCAGCCTCGCATCTACGCCTTGTGACACCGCGCAATGGCGCGTCGAAAGACTGTATCGCAACATGGATAAGCAACTCGACGACGCGATGCGGGCACTGGGGCATTATCAATATTCTTTTGACAAGACCATCTCGTTTGAAAATGCTGGGTGCTGGTCAGCGACACTCGATGTCACACCTGGTGATCCGGTGTTGTTGCGAAAGGTTGACGTAATAATTACAGGAGATGCACAGAACGACAGCGCGATACCGGCGCGTGTCGAGCCGAGAAAACCAACACCTGACAGCACTCTCGATCACGGTCAGTACGAGTCTTTTAAACAATACATCATGGGTATGCTGCGGGCGCGCGGTTATTTTGAAGCGAAACTCATAGAGAACTCCGTTGTGGTTGATGAGACGCTCAGCTTTGCAGATATGAAGCTGGAGATCGAATCGGGTCCCCGCTATGTCTTTGGACCAATCGAGTTTAGTGAGCTGGTCCTTCAGAGAAACCTGCTGGTGAGTTACGCCGAGTTTTTACCCGGGGACGCTTACGATGATGTTGCGATTGCCAGGTTGTATGAATCACTAAACGGAAGTGGCTATTTCGGTTCCGTATCGATTAATACTGTACCGGCCACGGACGGCAGCCATGAGGTCCCGGTATACGTCTCGCTGTCGCCAGGCATACGCCACGTTTTCACAACCGGCGTGGGATATGCCACTGACGTCGGTCTGCAGGGACGACTTGGCTACACGAACCGCCGGCGCAATGACAGCGGGCATCAGTTCAATAGCCAGCTTATCGCCTCGCGTGTCAATTCGGAACTTACCGGCACCTATCGTTGGCCAAGAGGGAACCCTAATAAAGAATGGGTCGATATTTTCGGCGGGTTTCAACGCAAACGAACCGAGACAAGCGAGTCCAACACAGTAATCCTCGGCGCCCGACTGACACACGATCGTGGGGAACGCTGGCTGGAGTCGCCTTACCTGAACCTGGCTAATGAAGACTTCAAAGTCGGAGACCAGGTAGGCAGCACTCGTCTGCTCACCCCGGGCATCAGCTGGGAATCTACAATCGGCCGCGAAATCAGCCGTATGAGTTCGGGAAGACGGATCAACCTGGACATAAAGGGCGCCCATGAGGACCTCTGGTCGGATACTTCATTATTGCAATTGACTGCTTCGGCAAAGTGGGTCGTCTCGTTGAACGACGTAAATCGCCTGATTATGCGGGGCGACCTGGGCTTCACGGCCGTCAGTGATTTTGAGGAGCTGCCTGCAACGATGCGATTTTTTGCCGGCGGCGATAATTCCGTGCGCGGTTATGACTTCGAGACGATTGGCCCGATCGATGTGGACGGCAATGTTACTGGCGGCACCAACCTCGCAGTCTTCAGCTTGGAATTTGATCACCTGATTGCCAAATCCTGGGCGCTGGCTGCATTTGTTGATACAGGAACTGCATACAACGACTTTGACCTGGACTTCAAGACCGGTGCCGGGGTCGGTATTCGTTGGTACTCGCCACTTGGACCCATCCGCATCGATGTAGCCCACCCTATCGGTGAGTCAGATCGCAGCACTCGATTGCACATCACGCTGGGACCTGATCTGTGAGGAAAGGTACACGAAAGACACTGCTCTGGATCGGCGGCATAGTCATTTTCGTATGCACCGCGGTGGTGCTGATCATCGGTACCGAAAGTGGCACCCGCTGGGTGTTACAGCAGGCGGTCGGCTACGTAGATGGACTTGAGACCCGTGACATTCGCGGCACCCTGCTGACGAAACTTGAGTTCGGATACCTTGGCTTTTCCAGTCCGGACGCTGTGCTTGAACTGGCTGACATAGAGATCAATTTCGCCTGGTCGCGTTCATCAGGGCGGCGGATAGTGTTGCAACAATTGTCCGCCAGCGAAATTCGTTATCAAAACCTCGCTGTGGCGGATGACGAAGGGCAACCACTGGAAATAACGATTCCGGATATCCCGATCGCGCTGTTCGCTGACACTATTAATGTACGAATGGTAATCGTTGATGAAACGCTCGTTGCAGAAGTCGCAATCAGCACGTTTGACCTCAATAGTAAGGGCCTGCGCGTTGCGGAAGCCGCGGCCAGCTTTGCCGAAATCGAGACTGACATTAGTGATTTGTCGATTCGCTTCGACGATGATTTGTCAGTTGCTGGCCACATCGAGTGGCAGTACGTCGGCGGCGAATGGTCCGGCAATGCCAACATTGACGGTTCACTCAAACAGTTACGCTTTCAACACGAATTACTGCTGCCATATGTAGTTTCCGCCGTCGGCTCCGTCAAATTACTACACCAGACTCAACCAGTGATCGATGCAACTATTCGCATGAACGACTGGCAATACGAAGAGTGGACGGTAACTGACAGCGAGTTAATTATTAGCGGTACGACAAGCGACTACCGGGCAGCGGTAACTGCAACTGTAATGGCAACTATTGCGACCGGACAAATTTTGTCGGCCGACATCCAGGCAAAAGGACATGGCAGTAGTGAGGGCGTTGGCGATTTCGAAGTTACTGCACAATCATCACTCGGCCGGGTAGCGGCAAGTGGCAGTATCGCCTGGTCGCCGGATCCAATGATCGATTTGCAGATCACCGCGACAAATATCGATCCATCGGACTTCTTAACCCTGGCGCCCGGAACGTTTGATGCCAGATTTTCTGTTCTCGCCACCAGTCCGAGTGACTTTTCAGTGGACGTTGCCTCCCTGGACGGCACTTACAACAATCAACCGGTTCGCGCCCGCGGTAAGTTTTCCGCTGTTAATACTGCATTCCTTTGCACTGCTTGCGAGCTATCCGTAGGGCAAAACAATATCACTATTGATGGCTCGCTGAATGATCGGAACCTTGCCACTACCTTTGCAGTAGATGCAACTTCACTCGAACAATTATGGCCGGATATTGGCGGCTCGATCACGGCCGATGGGGTAATACGTGGCAGTGTTGATCTGCCGGTGTTCACCGTCAATGCAGCGGGTGATGCACTTTTCTGGCGTGGCTTGAAAATAGAAAGTTTTGCGATACAAGGTCGAAATACTGAAGCCGGTAAAGTTTATCTCCAGTTCGACGTCGACGGTTTATCGCAAGGCGATTTTGTTTTTGGCGGCGGACACTTGCTGGCTGAAGGCAATCTCGAGGCTGTCGACATGCAGATTGACTGGGCCGTTAGTGAAATCAGCGCAATGGCCACGGCCATAATCGCAGTCGCGGATGATACAGTCATTGGTACCGTATCCCGCGCCAGCCTCACCGAACCATACTCGGGAACCTGGTCCCTGTCAGAGCCGCTTGAGTTCAGTGCCCGTGCTGGCGAGATTTTAGTCGCAGCGAATTCCTGGGTGAACGACGATGCATTGTTTCGACATGAACGCTTCGTTATGGAAGGCGGCGAGTTGCAGGCTGGGGCGACGCTTAGCAACATCCCGCTGGACATCGCCAACAATATACTGCCGGATAATGTGCGCCTTGCTGGCAGTGCCGATATGGATGTTTCGTTGCGGCTAAAGGACAATAGCTGGACTGGCTCCCTGCAGTGGGCTCAACGTGACACAAAGGTCTGGTTATCCCGGCAAGGCCTCGACGATTACCAGGTTGGCGTGCCCGTTCTTAAAGTTGCTGCACGTCTGGATGCGATGGGTGCAACGGCACGCGCTGAATTTGCAGTTGACCCGGGCTTGAGCGGCCTGCTGGAGATCGCGGCGGATGGCTTATCACCTGAATCGGCGCTGCGTGCTCAACTGCAGTTCAGTGGCAGTGAGTGGGACTGGATCCCGGTACTATTGCCTGACGTAGACAATGTGCAAGGGACAATCAGCGCAGACATGAGCGCGGCAGGCAGCCTGGGCAGCCCGCAACTGAGTGGCGAGCTACGCTGGCAACAAGGGCAGCTTGCAATACCCTCACTCAACGCAATATTAGCCAACATCGACGTAACCGTGATCACCACTCCGGATGGTAATGCGAGTATCACCGGTCAGGCCATGGCTGGCGACGGATCGTTGCTTCTGGATGGGCGGTTTGAAAATATTGCTCAGACCACTCGATCATTTACTGTCGAGATCAAGGGTGACAACGCAGAGCTTCTCAACTGGCAGAACTACCAGGTAACGGCGTCTCCCGATATCAGGATTTCCGGCAACGCAACCGTTGTTGAAATCACTGGCGGACTTGACATAGATAGCGCGGAGATCGCAGTCCACGACCTGCCGGAGGGCGCAGTTCGCCCGTCAACGGATGTCATCATCGCTGGTGAAACAGTGGAGGTCACGCCCGGCGTTTTGTTGCTCGGTGACGTTGAAATGATTCTGAGCGAGGAAGTTCATATTGAGGCATTCGGACTCGATTCCCGACTTGAAGGCAACCTGCGATTCTTGCAGCAGGAGACTGGCGGCCCAAGTGCGAGAGGCGAACTCAAACTGATCGACGGTTTTTTTGGGGCTTACGGTCAACAACTTGAAATTGAAGAAGGAACTCTGACTTTTACCGGGCCAATTGACGATCCGATTGTCGATGTTCGTGCGGTACGCAAGATTGAAACACCTTCGGGAACGGTCACGGCGGGAATTGAACTTCGCGGGCGGGCGAAAAACCCATCTTCAACCCTGTTTTCAGATCCTACAATGTCGGAGACAGACATACTTTCCTATTTGGTTCTCGGCCAACCACTGCAAGACGCAACCACGGCTGACGGAAGCCTTGTGGCGGATGCCGCATTCGCACTCGGCGTACGGCGAGCAGCTTTGATTACCAACCAGATTGGTCAGTCAATGGGGCTGGACGAACTTACAATAGAAGGCAGCAATCAAAGTACGACTGCGTTGGTTGCCGGCAAGCAAATAAACAGGCGTTTGTACGCGCGTTATGTGTACGGTGTTTTTTCGCAAATCGGCAATCTGCTGTTGCGTTATCAGTTGAGCGAAAGATTCACTATTGAAGTTGGTGCCGGCGATTCGCAGTCAATGGATTTACTGTATATCGTCGAAAAAGAGTAGCGCGGTTAGTTGGCTGATTTCACTGCGTTAATCTCGGCAATTGCGGCAGCGTCGCTCACGCGCATCCGTCTCAATCGTGAGAGAATTCTCAAGTCTGGAAAATTCTGCCAGAAATAGCTCGCTTCGCGACATAAGTACATCCATGTACACATGCCGCTCCTACGCAAAATCGTAGGAGCGGCATCTTGCCACGATTGCAAACTTCGCATAAGACATTGCATCATTTTGCTACCAGCGGTGAATCTCGCGACTCAACGCCGTCGTCGGCCACCGCTACTGCGCTGTCGATTGTAATTTTGTGTCCGCTGCGAGCCATGTTGGCGAGCACCATAATCTCGCTCCAGCTGCGGTCGTGCTGCAGAACCACCTGAGTAACTCGGTTGCGAGGGTCGTTGGCTAGCTGAAGATCCGGTCGTTGGGCGACGATTCTGATCATAGGTTCGTGGCTGCGTGGTTGCAGCTTTATTGCCAGTTGAGCGATCCAGGTTGCCGGGCTGTGTCCATTGCCCGTTATCGCGCTGGTTCCAGTTGCCATCCGAGCCACGCTGGTACACGTTCCCGGAACGGTCGGTGAGCACGTCGTTCTTCATGTTGGTGGCGGGTTTCGCCTGACGCGTATTTGCCGTGGCTGGTCGCTCTGCATTCCTGGTTTCTTTTTTCGGCCGATCGTAAACATTGGGTCTTGTTTCCGGCCGGTTCCCATTGCCGATACCCGGTCGATTGCCACCGCCACCAATATTGATGTTGTTAGTGATATTAATGTTGGTCTTGCGATACCCGCCGTGTACGTACGCACGTCGATAAGGTCGATAGCCGCCGACGCCCCACCAACTGCCGTGGCTGGAGAAGGTGAAACGAAACGGGCCATTGGTCCATGAGACGCCAATACCCCAACCTGTCCACGGGTTGTACCTCACGTGAAATCCCCAGGTCGGATAGCGTGGGTAATAATACGGCCCATACCATGGCGTGTAATACCAGCCGGAGCCATAAACGACGGCGCCATGATAATAGTAGCTACCGTAGTAGCCTGGTGTGTAGCCTACGTAAACAACTTCGGGCGTAACGTCATAGACCTTCACATAGGTGACATTATGGTGCGGATTGGACGCCGGAATTTTGTAGATTGCGTCCGGTATTTCTGTAGCGACAGTCCAGGGCCCGGTCGACGAGTATGCGACATACCAGACACCATCGTCGCAAGCGTAGTACGAATTGCCATACTTGAAGACTGCCGATGATGTGTTTTGTGCGTAATAGACCTGTATGTCTTCGATCGGTGCAAAATCCGGTTCGCCATCATAGGCGACAGTGAAAGATGAATCATCACGATTGATTGCGGCGGTTTGCGGGATCGTATTGTCCAGGACTGCATCTCTCGCCTGCTGTGTACCGGCAACCTGGCTCAGGACGGCACCATTGACAGAATCGACCGGGATATCGCTGAACGGCTCTGGCAATTCATCATTTGGCACGTGAACCCATCGCAGATCTCCCTCCATGGCCTCGCCCCGATACCAGCGACCGGACAGCAATACGTAATAGCTTTGCGTTGACAATTCCAGGAAAGCATTGCTGTCGGTGTTGTCCATATAAAGGAGATTCATGCCCTCGACCGGTGTCCACGATGGCTTGCCATCCACAACCAGCAATTCGGTCGGTTCGGTTGCAATGATGATCTTCATCGCACTGAGGTCAGTGCCATCGTCCTCTGCAGGTTCTACCAGGCTCTTGATGTCATCCGGAACGCGTGCTGCCAGGTTCCAGGGCCCGATTATTTCGCTTGCCGAGAACCAGGCGTTGCTGCCAACGTATAAATAGTTCGTCTTGCCGGCATTGACGATGAGAAACGGCGAGTTCACAACACGCTGGTACTCAGACCCCTCGATTTCCTGCAATACGGGATCACCATCAATAGTCACCAGCATCGCCGGCTCTGTCGAAACAATGATTTCCGGTGGATCGTGCTTGAGCTCAGCCTCACCGACGTCACTGCCGGCCGCGTCAAGATCGGAGAGTAGCTGATCGACTGAGATTTCAAGGGACGAACCCTGCAGGCTGTCCTCTATGAACTCAGCGAGCGCGTCGATTTGTTCATTGCTTGCGTCTGCGATCCGAACATCACTGACTTCGATATCGCGAATCACTGCAGTTCGCGTATCACGATTAGTATCGAGCTTCGCTTTGATCCAGACGGCACCGAATACCGGAGCATTCCCCGATTCTGCTGTTTTTACCGAGACCGCGGCCCGCGCCTCGAGACTGTTACCCGTGAATAATTCAACCTGCGGCTGGTAAATAATTACAACGCCGCCATTTTCGCCGGTTAGTTCCTGGGGCCAGCTTATTTCCTGCGATTGCGCCGCTGATGAAACGCCAAACAATCCTGACAGCAACACTGCAAAAAACTTCATTTATTTCTCCGTTCAATTCTCAGTTTGGAGTTGGCGTCATCAGGCAAGAACGACCGATGTAACAAAAAGCGCCGCCTAAAAGAGTCGGCCCCGGCGGTCAATGATTGATCACCGGGGCCCATTTATCTTACGAGAATTGCCTAGTGGCTCAGAATACGTATTTCCACACGACGGTTAGCCTCTCTGCCCTCTGCAGTTGCATTGCTGGCTACAGGTCCGGCCTCGCCATAACCTCTTGCAGTGATGCTTTCCGGGTTGACGCCCTGGCTGATCAGATACTCGCGAACCCTGATGGCACGAACTTCGGACAATGCCTGGTTCGCCGCATACACTCCGGTGCTATCCGTGTACCCGGCAACTTCCACGATGTATTCCGGATGCGTGACCAGCGATGCAGCAGCATGATTCAGCTCGATCTGGTAACCGTCTATGATCGTATCTGAACCAGTTTCGAACTTGACGCTCGGCAAGTCAATGACCGCGAGAATCTGGCAGCCACCGACATCGACACGCGCGCCGAGCGGCGTTTCCAGGCACTCATCGACATTGTTCTTGTAGCCGTCGACGTCCTGATCATCACTGCAACCCAC